>CDZF01002839.1_pt1 | contig 88998 bp, 75 predicted proteins | sample 557591 | NCBI WGS metagenome assembly CDZF01 (sample SAMEA3182093, study PRJEB8094) | gut metagenome | biome: human; feature: gut; material: Stool; isolation source: human stools | place: Canada | collected 2012-02-04
GGATACAACCGCCCGCCGCTTGTACAACCGCCGTCCGGATGCTATACTTGGAGCACCAACCGGCAGGAGAGGGGGCGTTCCCATGGAAAAGGGGGCCGTGCGGGAGAAGCGGCGGGCGCTGCTGTCCCGGTTTTATCAGGGCAACCGGCTGTGCTTTTGCGTGGCGCTGGCCTGTGCCGTGCTCATGGCGGCGATCAATCTCGCGCTGTCCTTCCTCATGCAGCAGCTCGTCGATGCCATCTCCGGAGAAGCGGATGTGTTGCCCCTGCCGGCGTTGGCGTGGATGACCGCCGGGCTGGCCGCCGCCGTCATTGCCGTCGAGGGCATAAACTGCGTTGCAAAGCCGGCCTTCCTGCGACGGGCCATGCGGCAGTACAAAGAGGAGGCCTTTGCACAGCTGCTGCAAAAGAACCTGTCCACCTTTCGGGAGGAGGCCACCGCCACCTATATCTCGGCGCTGTCCAACGACACCGCGAGCCTTGAGACCAACTATCTGGAAAAACAGTTCTCCATTGCGGTCAACGCCGTGGTGTTCGCCGGGGCGTTCGCCATGATGCTGCTGTACAGCCCGTTGCTCACGGCAGTGGCGGTCGGCTTGTCCGTGCTGCCGCTGCTCGCATCCGTGCTGGTGGGCGACCGGTTGAAGACGGCGGAACGGCAGGTGTCCGACCGCAACGAAAGCCTGCTGGCCACACTCAAGGACAGTCTGAACGGGTTTTCCGTCATCAAGAGTTTTCAGGCGGAGCGGGAGATCCTGCGCGCTTTCAGCCAGATGAACCGGGAGACGGAGGACGTCAAGTGCAGGAAACGGCGTCTGGCGGACATTCTCGGCACGATCGGCGCCGTGGCGGGCATGGCGGCGCAGATGGGGGTATTCCTGGCGGGCGCCGCTTTTGCGCTTTCCGGGAAGGGGATTACGCCCGGCGTGGTGATGGTGTTCGTGCAGTTGATGAACTTCGTCATCCAGCCCATTGCGGAGATCCCGCGGGATGTGGCCGGCCGGCGGGCGGCGCTGTCGCTTGTGGACAAGCTGGCCGCCGCGCTGGAGACGCATGTGCGCGACCGGGGCGCGCAGTTGCCGCCCGTGCTTCACCGGGAGCTGGCCCTGGAAGGCCTGACCTTCCGCTATGGCGCGGGGCGGGCGGTGCTGTCCGATGTGTCCGCCGTGCTCCAGGCCGGGCGGTGCTACGCGGTCGTTGGCGCCTCCGGCAGCGGGAAGTCCACCCTGCTCGGCCTGTGCATCGGGATGGACGACCGCTACGAGGGACGCATCCTGCTCGATGGGCACGACGTGCGCGACATCAGCTGTGAATCGCTCTATGGCCTCGTCTCCATCATCCAGCAGGAGGTGTTTGTCTTCAACGCCTCGATCCGCGAAAATATCACCATGTTCCGTCCGTTTCCGCCGGAAGCGGTGGAGGAGGCGATCCGGGGCGCCGGGCTGTCGGCGCTGGTGGAGAACCGTGGCGACGCCTACCTGTGCGGGGAAAACGGCTGCAACCTCTCCGGCGGGGAACGGCAGCGCATCGCCATCGCCCGATGTCTGCTGCGGCGCACGCCCGTCCTGCTGGTGGACGAGGCGACCGCCTCGCTCGACCGGCAGACGGCGCGCCATATCGTCAATACGCTGCTCAATCTTACGGGCATCCTGCGCGTTGTGGTGACGCACGTGCTCGATGCGGAGGAGCTGCGCCGCTTCGACGGCATTCTGGCGCTTAAAAACGGCCGCGTGGAGGAGTGCGGCACCTTTGAAGAACTGATGCGGCAGCGGGGCTATTTCTATTCGCTGTACACGGTTTCGCAATAGGCGGCTGGGGGAGACGCGCCAGGGCGCAGTCCCGGCCGGGTTACGGATGCTCCTTGATCGCAACGACGACCCATTCGCCTGCGTCGTTGCGCTCCACCTTCCAGAGCGAGGGGATCTCCCGGCTGCCCGAGACCGTGTTCCCCTCGTTGTCGAACGCTTCAACGGAATAGCAAACCCAGAGATAACCCTCCGCCTCCTCCAGATGCGCCGACCACAGTTCCAGGGCGTGCTCGGTGCGGGAAGCGCCCCGATCGGACGGCGTGGCGTACCGCGCGAGCAGGCCGTAGCGCGCCTCGTTTTCGACCCGGGTGTGGGTGCAGTCGCCCAACGCCATGTCGGCAAGCCGCAGGACTGCCTGCGCCGCCGCCCGGTCCGCCGCGCTTCCAATGTACGCCAGCCGGCCGAGTTCTTCGCTGCTGTAATAGGCGAGCGGTTGCACCTGCGCCATACGGTACACGGGGAAAAACCGCAGCAGTACGGCCCCCGCCGCGACGAGGGCGGCCGTTATGGCGATCACGAGCAGCGCCCGGTTGCGCAGCCTCCGGCGGATTTTTGTCAAAGCGTGCGCGGCATGCGCGTCCTGCGCGCCGCCCGCCGCATCGGGCCCGGCCGCGATGGCGCCCGCCGCCATGGCGTCCCGTTCGGCCGCGCATGCGGCGCAGCGGGCAAGATGCGCCCCGACAAACGCCGCCGTTTCGGCGCTCACCAGATCCTCGAGATACAGCGGCAGCAAGTCGCGCACGATGCTGCATTCATGTTTCATGGCATTCGCCCTCCAATCCGTTCTTCAACATCCTGATGGCCCGGTGGCAGGTGACGCAGGCCCAGTTGTCCGATCTGTGGAAGATGGCGCCGATCTGCCGGAAGCTCAACTCTGCAAACATGCGCCACATGAGCACCTCCCGGTAGGGGTCCGGAAGCGCATGTACGCGCCTGCGGAGGCGTTCCGCCTCCAGCTTCCGGCAGACGGCTTCGTCGGGCGGGGCGGCGGGGTCCGCCACCGCCTCAAGCGCCGTGGCATCGAGGCTGACCGTCCGCCCGGCCTTTTTGCAATAGGAAAAATAGCAGTTCTTTGCGATCTGGCACAGCCACACGCGAATGTCGCATGCGCCCCGAAATCCCGCCGCCGAGCGCAGCGCCCGGAAGAAGGTCTCGCTCGTGATCTCCTCGGCGATGTGCTCGCTGCCGGAGAGCCGGCGCACATAGAAATAAACATCCGCAAAATAGGCTTCATAGATCTTTTCAATATCCATCTGCGCCGTCACCCCCTTTCCTCTATAAGACGCCGTTTAACGGGAAATCTTACAACTGTGTTTCAAAGCGGCCCGTCCGCCCGGCTGCCCGTCGAAGGCCCCCGCGCGTTGCGCGGCGCTCCCGAATAGGAGCGGCGGACCCCGGCGGCCTGCCCGCCCGGCTGCCTGTCGAAGGCCCCCGCGCTTTGCGCGGCGCTCCCGAATAGGAGCGGCGGACCCCGGCGAATACGCCGGCGGCCCGCCGAACCCGTTGCCGCCCGCAGGGACGGCGTTCTATCCCTTGTCCCCCACAGCCGCCTGCCCCGGCCGGCTTTTTGGGGAATCGCAGCGCCGCTTACGGCACGACGGCTGCGAGCACCTCGCCGATGGGACGGCGGATGGTCAACGCGGCCTGCGCGTCGCGCGGCGTGGCGCTGAGGTTGATGACCGCCAGATCCCGGCCGTGGAAATAGTCGACCAGCCCCGCCGCAGGGTATACCGAAAGCTGCGTGCCGCCGATGAGCAGCATATCCGCCTGCGCCACCGCCTGCACCGCGGCCGACAGCGTCGCCGGGTCCAGCCCTTCGCCGTAGAGCACGACGTCCGGCTTGATGATTCCGCCGCAGGCGCAGCGCGGTACGCCTTCGGCCGCCAGCACCGCGTCGACCGGGTAGCTCCTGCCGCACGCCATGCAGTGGTTGCGGTATACGCTGCCGTGCAGCTCCAGCACATGGCGGCTCCCCGCCTTCTGATGCAGCCCGTCGATGTTCTGCGTGATCACCGCCGTCAGCTTGCCCCGCTGCTCCAGCCGCGCAAGCGCGCGGTGCGCCGGGTTGGGCTCCGCCTCCGGACAGATCAGATACTTGCGGTAGTAATCGAAAAACACCTCCGTATGCCGCAGGAAAAACCCGTGGCTCAGCAGCTCCTCCGGCGGCTTGCCGTAGGCCCGCAGCGCGGCATAGACGCCGTTGCTGCTGCGAAAATCCGGTATGCCGCTCTCGGTCGAAAGCCCCGCTCCGCCGAGAAACGCCACCCGCCCGGCGCGGTCGAGCATCTCCGAAAGCCTTGCAAGTTGTTCGTCCATGTCTGTCGCCTCCTTGCCTTATCATACCATATCCGCTATACTGTTGGCATGAAAATCCGGTTTTTTGACGCAAAGATCGCACAGTTTTCGGGCACGCCGCACGTGATCGGCGGCGAGCTCTGGGTGGAGGACGGCCGCATCACGCATGCAGGCCCCGCCTCCGCCGCGCCCCGCCCCGCATTCGACCGCGAGATCGACTGCCGCGGCGGCCTGTTGCTGCCGGGCTTCAAAAATGCGCACACGCACTCCGGCATGACGTTCCTGCGCTCCCATGCGGACGATCTGCCCCTGGCAGACTGGCTCGAAAAGCAGGTGTTCCCGTATGAGCGCCAGCTCACCGGCCGCGATATCGGCACGCTGGTGCGCCTCGCCATCCTCGAATACGTCTCCGGCGGACAGACCGCCATGTTCGACATGTACTTCCACCTCGATGAGGCGGCGGAAGCCGCCATCTCGTCCGGGTTTCGCCTGTCGTTCGTGGGGGCGACGAACGATTATGGCGGCAGCGCCCGGCAGACCGAGGCCGAGTACCACCGCTTCAATGCGCTCCACCCGCTTGTGAACTACCGCATCGGCATCCATGCCGAATATACCACGAGCGAGCCGCTGTTGATCGATATGGCGGCGCTGTCGCGCGAGCTGCACGAACCGTTCTTCACCCATCTGGCCGAGACGCGCGCCGAGGTCGACGGCTGCTATGCGCGCTATGGCATGAGCCCGCTCCAAAAGCTCGATTCGCTCGGCGCGTTCGCCTATGGCGGCGGCGGCTTCCATATGGTGCACCTCAGCCCGGACGATCTCGACCTGTGCGCCCGCCGCGGGCTTTACGCCGTCACCTGCCCCGCCTCCAACCTCAAGCTCGCGTCCGGCGTCGCGCCCGTATGCGAATTCCTGCGCCGGGGGATCCCCGTCGCCATCGGCACGGACGGCCCCGCCAGCAACAACTGCCTCGACTTTTTCCGGGAAATGTTCCTCGTTACCGGGCTGCAAAAGGTTGCCGAGCGGGACGCCGCCGCCTGCGGCGCGCTCGATGTGCTGCGGATGGCGTGCGTCAATGGCGCGCATGCCATGGGTCTGGTCGACTGCGACGACCTGCTCCCCGGCAAGCAGGCCGATCTGGTCCTGCTCGAGCTGCATCAGCCCAACATGCAGCCCGAAAACGATGTGCTCAAAAACGTCGTGTACAGCGGCTCCAAACAAAACGTCCGACTGACCATGGTCGCCGGTCGCATCCTCTATGAGGATGGCGCGTTCTTCACCGGCTGTGACCCCGAGCGGATTTACGCGGAAGCAAACGCCATCATTCGCCGCATGGAGGCGTAGCCGCCGCCCTGTTTTTGGCGGTTTTTCAGAAAGCAAAAGAAAAAGCCCCCGAAAGGGGGGCAAAGGCCGGGACGCGGGGAAAGCCATCCTCCCCGTCGTCCCCTCTTTTTCTTTCAGCCTCCCCATCCCTCGAAAGAAGAGGAGGGCGGCACGTCAACGGCTCAATGCGGCTTTGCCGCCCATATACGGCCGGAGCGGCTCGGGGATGCGCACGCTGCCGTCGCTTTGCAGGTTGTTCTCGAGGAACGCGATGAGCATGCGCGGCGGCGCGACGACGGTATTGTTGAGGGTGTGTGCGAGATAATTGCCGCGCTCGCGTCCCTTGATCCGGATGGCAAGCCGGCGCGCCTGCGCGTCGCCGAGGTTGGAGCAGGAGCCGACCTCGAAATACTTCCGCTGCCGCGGCGACCATGCCTCCACATCGAGACTGCGCACCTTCAGATCCGCCAGATCGCCGGAGCAGCACTCCACCGTGCGCACCGGGATGTCCAGCGAGCGGAAGAAATCCACGCTGTTGCGCCAAAGCCGGTCGAACCAGGCGGCGCTGTCCTCCGGCTTGCAGACCACGATCATCTCCTGCTTTTCAAACTGGTGGATGCGGTATACCCCGCGCTCCTCGATGCCATGCGCGCCCACCTCCTTGCGGAAGCAGGGCGAATAGCTCGTCAGCGCAAGCGGCAGGCGCTCCTCGTCGAGAATGGTGTCAATGAAACGGCCGATCATGGAGTGCTCGCTCGTGCCGATCAGGTACAGATCCTCCCCCTCGATCTTGTACATCATGTTTTCCATCTCGGCAAAGCTCATCACGCCGTCCACCACGCCGCCGCGGATCATGAACGGCGGGATGCAGTAGGTAAAGCCGCGGTCGATCATAAAATCGCGCGCATAGCTCAAAACGGCCGAATGCAGGCGCGCCACATCCCCGAGCAGGTAGTAGAATCCGTTGCCGCTCGTCTTTCTCGCACTGTCGAAATCGACGCCGCCGAGCGCCTCCATGATGTCCACGTGGTATGGCACCGGGAAATCCGGCACGACCGGCTCGCCAAAGCGCTCGCGCTCCACGTTTTCCGTATCGTCACGGCCGATCGGCACCGCCGGATCGATCAGGTTCGGAATGACCAGCATCCGCTTGCGGATCTCCGCTTCATACGTCGTTTCCTGCGCCTCCAGCGCCGCCATCTCGTCGGCCATCGCCTTGACCTCGGCCTTGGTCGCCTCCGCCGCCTCGCGCTCACCGCGCGCCATCAGGCCGCCGATCTGCTTGGACAGCACGTTGCGCCGGTTGCGCAGCTCGTCGCACCGGGTCTTCGCCGCCCGGTATGAGGCGTCCAGCTCGATCACCTCGTCCACCAGCGGCAGCTTGTCGTCCTGAAATTTCTTCCTGATGTTCTCGCGCACCTTGTCCGGTTCCGTCCGGAGCAATTTTATGTCGATCATTTGTTCCCCGTCCTCTGTGGTTTTTGCTTCTTCCTTTTTCTTTGAAAAAGAAAAAGGAAGCGAAAAAGAAACTTAACGATAAACGGTGTTTTGGCTGGGGGAAATTCCCTGCCGACCGCCAGACGGTTTTCTTTTGCTACTTTTCTTTTTTCAAAAAGAAAAGTAGGAGAGAACCCCCGCAAAGGGAACCCCAAAACACTTTTCCCCGTCCCCCCGACCGCCAGTCGGTTTTCTTTTGCCTACTTTTCTTTTCTAAAAGAAAAGTAGGAGAAAAACCCCGCAAAGGGAACCCCAAAACATTTTTTCCCGTCCCCCCGGCCGCCAGTCGGTTTTCGTTTGCTTCTTTTCTTTTTTCAAAAAGAAAAGAAGGGGAGCCGTTACATCCGCTCAGGCGCCTTCATGCCAAGCAGCCCGAGCCCGATGGCGATGACGCGGCGGGCGGCGTCGGTCAGGGCAAGGCGGGCGTTGCGCACGGCGGGGTCGTCGGCCATGATCCGCCGTTCATAATAGAAGCGGTTGAACGCCTGGCAGACGGCCATGACGGCGCGGGAAACGAGGTACGGCTCGTACTTTTCGGCGGCTTCGGCCACGGCGCTCGGGAATGCGGCGAGCGCGGAGAGCAGCGCGCGGCTCTCGCCGTCGTCGAGCGCGGCATAATCGACCTCGCCTGCGGGCCGGGCCTTGCGCAGCACGGAGCAGGCGCGCGCGTGCGTGTACTGCACGTAGGGGCCGGTTTCGCCATCAAAGTTGAGCACGGCGTCCCAGTCGAACACCACATCCTTGATCCGGCCATTGTAGAGGCTGTTCCAGACGAGCGCGCCCACGCCCACATCGCGGGCGACGGCGGCGCGCTCCGGCAGATCGGGACTTTTCTTGGCCATGATCGCGCCGGTCTTATCGATCGCGGCCTGCAGCACGTCGCGCAGCTTGACCATGTTGCCCCTGCGGGTGGAAAATGCGCCGTCCGTACCCGATACCATGCCGAAGGCCACGTGTACCAGGTCTTTGGCCCACGGGTAGCCCATGAGCTCGACCACCTTGAACCACTGCCGGAAGTGCAGGCTCTGCTGGTAGGCGACAACGTAGAGGCACTTGGCAAAATCATACGTATCCTTGCGGTAAAGGGCGGCGGCAATGTCGCGCGTGGCGTACAGCGTCGCTCCGTCGCTGCGCAGGATAATGCACGGCGGCATTTTATAGGCGGAAAGATCGACGATCTGCGCGCCCTGATCGAGCTTGAGCAGCCCCTTTTGGCGCAGCTCGTCCACAACGCGGCCCATCTTGTCGTTATAAAAGCTCTCGCCGGCATAACTGTCGAAGCGGATGTCCATGAGGTCGAACACCTGCTGCACCTCAGAGAGCGTAATCTCCTTGAACCAGTTGAACAGGTTGGTCGCCTCCGCATCGCCCTCCTCGATGCGGCGGAACCAGGCGCGGGCGGCGTCATTCATGGCCTCGTCGTTTTCGGCCTCCTGATGAAAGCGCACGTACAGCCGGACCAGCTCGTCCACGCCGCCACGCTCGACCGCCTCACGGCTGCCCCACGTCTTGTAGGCATAGATCATCTTGCCAAACTGCGTGCCCCAGTCCCCGAGGTGATTGATCCCCACGCTGCGATAGCCGAGGTGGTTGTAGATGCGATAGAGCGCGTTGCCGATGACGGTGCTGGGCAGATGCCCGATGTGCAGCGGCTTTGCGATGTTGACGGAAGAATAGTCGATGCACACGCAGCGGCCGCCGCCCACATCGCTGCCGCCGTAACGGTCGCCTTCGTGCGCAATGCGCTCGAGCACGGCGCGCGAGAGCGCCGCCCGGTCGAGCGTAAAGTTCAGATAGCCGCTCAGGGCCTCCACGCGCGCCACGCCGGCGGGCAGAACGATGCGCCCGGCCAGATCGGCGGCGATGAGCGGCGGCGCCTTGCGCATCGTGCGGGCCAGTTTGAAACAGGGGAACGCAAAGTCGCCCATATCCGGGTTGGGGGGCGCCTCCAGCATTGCGGCGGTCTCCTCCGCGGTGAACGCCCCGTCCCAGCCGGGTGTGGCGCACAGCGCCTCTGCGATCGCCAAGCGGAACTCCATACCTCTTCCTCCCTCTCCATCAGGTTTTTTCATTATAGCAAAGGATTCCGGTCTTGTTAAGAGCAAGATTCTCCCGTATACTGTATTTATATTCCCGCGATCCAGCATCGCCGGACCTCCGCCCGCCTTGCCGGCGGCCCCCACCAACGTCAAAGGGATTGCACCGAACCATGCGCCATTCCCCCAGGGCACGGGTGCGCCATCTGCGCACCACGAGGGAGATCCTTCGTTCCCATCTGCCAACGCTGTACAACGCCATCGCGCTCGCCTGCGCCGCCGTGCTGCTGTTCGCAGGGGACAGCTTTCATCTGTCCTTTTTGCCGCTGGTTGTGCTCAACGCCGCGCTGGGCATCGGCGCGGAGCTGGCCTTCCGGCGCAACATGGACGCGCTGAACACGCCGGAAATGCCGGCCGTCGTGCTGCACGGCGAGGGGCATGAGGAGCGGCCGGCCGAGGCGCTCGCCGTGGGCGACCGGCTGCGCCTGGACGCGGGCAGCCCGGTGCCGGCCGACTGCACGGTGACGGACGGCGCGGTGCTGGCGGACGTCTCGCTGCTGGACGGACGCAGCGCGCATGTTTCGTTCGCCGAGGGAGACGCGCTCCCCGCCGGCGCGACGGTGGTGCAGGGCGCGTGCGAGGCGGTCGTCGCCGCCACGGGCGAGCGGACCCGGCTGCACCAGGCGGAGAGCGAAGCGCGCGGGCACGCCGAGCCGCGCTCGGAGATGGCGCGCGGGATCACGCGGCTGATCCGCGTGCTGACGGTGCTCGCGCTCCCGCTGTGCCTGCTCAAATACCTGTTGTATGTGCGGCATGGGGACGCTGCGGCGCATGCCGCCGCCTCCGCCGCCGGGTCGCTGATGGGCATGCTGCCGGCGGCGATGCTGCTGCTCGCTGCGGCGGCGATGTTGCTCTCCACGGTGCTGCTCCGGCGGCGGCAGGTGCTTGCGCGCGACCTGTACAGCGTGGAGATGTTCGGCCGGATCGATACGCTCTGCCTTGACAAGACCGGCACGCTCACGTGCGGCACGGCGGGCGACGTACTGCGGGGCGAGGCGCGCGAGGCGGTCGCCTATTTTCAGTCTGCCGGCATCGATGTGCGCGTGCTCACGGGCGACACGCCGCAGGCGGCGGAAACCATCGCGCGCGCGCTGCACCTGCCGGGACCGATTGTGGACTGCGCACTGCTGCCGGACGACGGCGCTCTCGCCGCCGCCGCGGCCTTTGGCGGTGTGTTTGCGAACGCAACCGCGGGGCAGAAGGCGCAACTTATCGCCGCGCTGCGCGCCGACGGCCGTTGCGTCGGCATGGTCGGCGACGGGGTCAACGATATCGCGGCATTCCGCACGGCCGACTGCAGCGTGGCGCTGCCGCACGGGTGCGAGGCGGGGCGCAGCGCGGCGCAGCTCGTGTTGCTGGACGAGGACCTGCTCGCGCTGCCGGACATCGTGCGCGAAGCGCAGCACATCATCGGCAGCGTGACGCGGACGGCGGAGCTGTTCGTCAAAAAGAGCCTTACCTCCATGATCGTGCTGCTGATCGCGCTGATCACGCCGCTGGAATACCCGTTTTCGCCGCGGCAGCTCTCGATCGTGGCGCTGTTTACGATCGGTCTGCCGGCGCTGGCGTTCACGTTTGAGCGGGAGAGCGCGCCCACGCACGGGCACTTTGTGCGCAGCGTGTTCCTGGAAGCCGTACCCGGTACGCTGCTGAGCCTGCTGTGCGTGTTGGCCGCCATGGTTTCCGGCGGCCCGCTTGGCCTGAGTGGGACGGAGGGCGTTACGCTTTGCGTCTATGCCTATGCTGTCTCCGGGATGCTGGTGCTGCTGCACATCTGTCGGCCGTTTGACCGCAACCGGGCGATGTTATCGATCACGATGGGCGCCTGCCTGTTCGCCGCGCTGGCGCTGCTGCGCGCGCCGCTCGGCATCGCGCTGCCCACGCCGCAGATGCTGCCCGTGCTGCTGCCGCTTGCGGCGCTGGGATATCCGCTGCTGTTCCTGCTCGTGCGGATAATGGAGCGTCTGTCCCGCCGCCGCAGGCAAAAAGCGCCGCATCCGGACGAATAAACAAAGATGGCGAAAAAACCGCCGTTTCCGCTTGACGCGCCGCGTCTTTTGCACGATAATATTGCCGCGTAAGTACGCAATACGATGATGGGAGGAAATCTATCCATGAAAAACCGTTTGCCGGCCCTGTTGCTGGCGGCCCTGCTGCTTGCCGCGCTGGCGGCGGGCTGCGTGACCCCGTCCGCCGAGCCGACCCCCACGCCGGAACAATCGGCGGAACCGACCGCCGAGCCCACCGCGGAGCCGACCGCCGAACCCACGGCGGAGCCGACCGCCGAACCCACGGCGGAGCCGACCGCCGAACCCGTCAACTATACCCCCGGCACGCGTACGGAAACGACATATGAGAGCACCTGGCTCGGCCTGCGCTACACGCTGCCCGAGGGCATGAGCATGGCGACCGACGAGCAGATCAACGCCGCCATGAACATCGGCGCGGAGATGCTCGACATCGACGGCAGCCTGCTGGACGCTTCGCTCGTCCAGATCATCTATGAGATGATGGCCATTTCCACCGACGGCGACAACCTGCAGATCATTGCGGAGGACACCGCCATAGAGGGCATGAGCGCCGAGCTCTACGTATCGGCCCTGCAGCTGCAACTGCCCTCATTGGGCTTTACGATCGGGGAAGCCGGAACCGCCGAACTGTGCGGCCAGACCTATCAGACGCTGGACGGCGCGCTCGAGACGAACGGCGTCACCGTCTATCAGCGCTATCTGGTGCGCCGCATTGGCGACCGGATGGCGCTCATCACCGCATCGTCCCAGTCCGCCGAAGGCATCGACGCATTGCTGGCCGGTTTTTCCCCGCTCGCATAGGCCGTGGACGGCGCCTGCGCGGCGCCGCTGCATATGCGCGACAGCACAGAAGATAAAAGGAGAATTTCAACCATGGAATCCTATCAAAACTATCCGTCCGCCCCAGTCGGCTCCTCGCTTCTCAAGGTGACGGGTATTCTGATGATCATCTTTTCCGCCATAACGCTCGTCTTTGGCCTCATCGGCCTGTTCGGACTGCTGACCCTCAGCGCGATGGCAGGCGTCGGCGCGCTGATGCTGGTGATCGTGCTGGGGTACATCCTGTTCTTTGCCGGGACCGTGCTCGAATTTATCGCCGGCATCGTCGCTGTGAAAAACTGGGCGAACCCGGCCAAGGCGCATACCTGCATGGGGTGGGGCGTCACCCTGCTCGTGCTGGCCTCGCTGAGCCTGTTGCTCGCTCTGCTGGGCAGCGGGACGAACGGCGTCACCGCGACCATCGGCATCGTACTCCCCATTCTATACGTCGTCGGCGCCAACCAGCTCAAGCAGCGGGCCTGAAGCGCGCGCTGCCGGTAGCCTTCGCCGCCCTTTCCAAACCGGGCGGGGTGCTTTTGCGCCGCGCGGAGCGGCACAGCGAAACGGAAACGCGGATGCGCCCTGGCGCATCCGCGTTTTTCAAATCGTTCGATCGTCCCTGCCCGTTGCGGCAGCTGACCGGCGCTCGCTGCCGCCTGGCGAGCGCGACGCGTGTTCGTCCGGGCGCGGCCCCGTTCCCCGACGGGCATACATTCCCTGCGGGCGCGGGAGGCGCGTCCTGCCGCCCCTGCGGCGGCCCGACAGGGAACGGTTTCACGGCTCGCACGGATGCGGCGCGCATGGAAAGGACTCCCCGCCGGGCGATCCCCCCAGACAGCCGGGAATCCTTGAATTCCTGGGTTCCCGGGCTCTTTCAATATAATTGTCAACTCTCTGCCGCGAGCGGGAGCACGCACGGTTGACGAGCGCCCTGCCAAGCAATCCCCGGATGTGGGGAAGCGCATGGATCCCGTTTCGTTGGGGGGCGTGTAACCGCTGCAACCGGGCTCCCATACGCCGGCAGCTGGTTCCGGCGCTTCTGCGTTTCCGGCAGCCGGTTCCGACCCGGGTCCGCTTGCAAACAAACGGCCGGCCCTGCGGCCGGCCGATGGTGGTCCGAACTATGCCTTTGCGTACAACAGCCCGACGAGCCAGTTGAGCGTGCGCACGGGCAACAGGCGCGCCAACAGCAGGAAAAACTGGTATTGCAATCCGCACGAATAGAGCGCCTTCGGCCGTTTTTTGCGCGCGATGGCGGCGATGCGGCGGCCGATGACCTCCGGCGGCATGCCGTTCTGCTCGTCGCGCTCCATGCCGGCAACCGACCGGGCCAGCGCCGGATAGGCGGCGGCGCCGGTTTCGTTCTTGCACCGTGCGGCGGTAAATCCGGTTTTGACATCGCCGGGCAGCAGGGCGCAGACGTTGACGGAGAACGGCCGCAGCTCGTTTTGCAGCGCCATCGTCACGGCCGCGACGGCCGCCTTGGCCGCCGAATAGAACGCCTGGAACGGGATCGGGATCGAACCTGCGACCGAACCGATGCTGAGGATCATGCCCACGCGCCGCTCGCGCATATGCGGGACGACGGCACGGATGCAGTTGAGCGTGCCGAACAGGTTGACGTCGAACTGGCTGCGCGCCTCCCTGTCCCCGGTAAACTCGACCGCACCGGAAATGCCGAAACCGGCGTTGTTCACGAGCAGGTCGATCTGCCCCTGCGCGGCAAGCACCTCGTCCACCGCCGCGCGCACCTGCGCCTCGTCGGTCACATCCGCAATCAGATGCCGGTGCCGGGCCGCCGGGAACGGATGGCGGCTCAGGCCGAACACGATATAGCCCTCGTCGAGCAGCGCGTTTGCCGCGGCAAGGCCGATGCCGCTCGATGCGCCGGTGACCAGCGCCACGCGTTTATCCTGCGACATGGCGTTTCACCACCCTTTCGATGATTTCGAGCGCTTCGTCCAGCAGCGGCTCGGTATGCGTGGCCATATAGCTTGTCCGCAGCAGGCATTCCAGAGGATGCGTGGCCGGCGGCAGGACGGGGTTGACATACACGCCCTCGTCGTACAGCTCCTTGGCGACGGTCAGCGTGTTCAACGCGTCGCGCGTATAGATCGGGATGATGGGGGTGGCGCTTTCGCGGATGGCGATGCCGCGGCGCTTGAGCCCCTCGCGCATGTACCGCGCCAGCGCGGCGAGCCGCTCCGGCAGCTCCGGCTGTTCGCGCAGGATGTGCAGCGCCTCGATGGCCGTCGCGCACGAAGCGGGCGGGATGGAGGCGCAGAAGATGTATGGCCGTGAAGCATGGCGCACATAATCCACCACGTCGGCGCTCGCCGCCATGTAGCCGCCGATGGACGCGAGCGACTTGGAAAACGTGCCCATGAGGATATCCACCTCTCTCTCGAGCCCGAAGTGCGCCGCCGTACCGCGTCCGCCGGGGCCGATGACGCCGAGGCCGTGCGCATCGTCCACCATGACGCGCGCGCCGTACCGCCGCGCAAGGCGCACGATCTCCGGCAGGTTGCACACGTCGCCGCCCATGGAGAACACGCCGTCGGTCACGATGAGGCAGCCGGCGCTGTCCGGCACCTGCTGCAACCGGGTTTCAAGATCCGCCATGTCGTTGTGGCGGTAGCGGAGCATCCGGGCGTAGGAGAGCTTGCAGCCGTCGTAGATGCTGGCGTGGTTCTCCTTGTCGCTCAGGATATAGTCATCCTTGCCGCACACGGCGGAGATGATGCCCAGATTGGTCTGGAAGCCTGTGGAGAACGTCATCACGGCTTCCTTGCCGAGGAACTCGGCCAGCTCCCGCTCGAGCTGCGTATGCAGGTTCAGCGTGCCGTTGAGAAAACGCGATCCGGAACAGCCGGAGCCGTACCGGTCGAGCGCCGCCTTGCCGGCCGCGATGACGCGCGGGTGCACGGTGAGCCCCAGATAGTTGTTGGAGCCGAGCATGATGCGGCGCTTGCCCTCCATGATGACCTCCACGTCCTGGCGGGACTCCAGCTCGTGGAAATACGGGTAGATGCCCAGTTGCCGCGCCTGTTCGGCATATTCGTTTTTGCGTTTGTCAAAGATGTCGCGCAACGTTTTTTCCTCCCGCTGTTTGCGTGCGTGGCTCAGTCGGCATACGCCTTGATGAGCGCCTGCGTCCCCAACTCGCCGTCCCCATCGGATAGCAGCCGCTCATACAGATCCGCGACCAGGTCCAGCACCGGCAGCTTCGCGCCGTTCTCCTGCGCCTCGGCGCGCGCAATGCGCAGGTCCTTGACCTGATGCTTGATGAAAAACCCGGGGTTGAGATCCCCTTTGAGAATGCGCGGCGCCATGTTGGACAGTTGCCACGAGCCGGCCGCCCCGCCGCTGATGCAGGCGAGCATGTTTTCCGGATCGAGCCCCGCTTTTTTGGCATAGGTCAGCGCTTCGCATACGCCGGCAATCGCCCCGCAGATGGCGATCTGGTTGGCCATCTTGGTGTGCTGCCCGCTCCCGGCTGCGCCGGTATGGCGCACGCTGCTGCCAAGCCGCTGCAACAGCGGCAGCGCGCGCTCGAACGCCGCGGGGTCGCCGCCGGCCATGATGGAGAGCGTCGCGTTCTTCGCGCCCACATCCCCGCCGGACACCGGCGCGTCGAGCGCATACAGGCCCCGGGCCTTCGCCGCTTCATAGATGCGCACGGAGAGCGACGGCGCCGTCGTCGTCATATCGATGAGCAACGCGCCGGCCTTTGCGTTTTCGATGATGCCGTCCGCCCCGAAGTATACGGCCTCCACGTCCGGCGGAAAGCCCACGATCGTGACGACCGCGTCCGCGTCCGCCACGCAGGATGCGACCGTATCGTGCCAACGCGCGCCTCGCTCGATGAGCGGCAGCGCCTTTTCGCGCGTGCGGGTATACACGTGCATATCGTACCCCGCGTCAAGCAGGTGCCCGGCCATGGGGCCGCCCATGACGCCGAGGCCGATGAAGGCGATCTGCTTCATGCCCGTATCATCCTCCCGTTGCCCATAATGAAAAAGTATATCATATGGCGGGCTGAATCGCAAATGGCGCGTTGACATTTTTGCCCGTTGCGGCGATAATAAATTGAATTCTGTTTAGAGCGGCAGGAGGTGCCCGGGGATGGAGGAAACGACCCGCAACAGGAACTTTATCGAGGAACAGATCGAGGCGGATCTGCAGGCCCGGCGCGAGGCGGGCGAGGCCGATCCGCGCGTAAGGACGCGCTTCCCGCCGGAGCCGAACGGCTACCTGCACATCGGCCACGCCAAGGCGCTGTCCATCGACTTTGGCATGGCCGAGCGGTACGGCGGTTCCTGCAACCTCCGCTTCGACGACACCAACCCCACCAAGGAGGATACGGAGTATGTCGACGCCATCCAGGAGGATATCCGCTGGCTCGGCTTCCAGTGGGATCAGGTGCTGTTCGGCTCGTCGTATTTCGATCAGTGCTACGAGCTGGCCGTCAAGCTCATCAAAAAGGGCGTTGCCTATGTGGACGACCTCAGCAAGGACGAGATGCGCGAATACCGCGGCACGCTCACGGAGCCGGGGCGCAACAGCCCGTACCGCGACCGCAGCGTGGCCGAAAACCTCGACCTGTTCGAGCGCATGAAGAACGGGGAGTTTCCCGACGGCTCGCGCACGCTGCGCGCCAAGATCGATATGGCCTCGCCCAACATCAACCTGCGCGACCCGGCCATGTACCGCATTTTGCACATTCCGCACCATCAGACGGGCGACAAATGGTGCATCTACCCGATGTACGACTTTGCCCATCCGATCCAGGATGCGATCGAAGGCGTGACCCACTCGCTGTGCAGCCTTGAGTACGAGGCGCACCGCCCGCTCTACGACTGGGTGGTGGAGCAGTGCGGCTTTGCGCACCGGCCGCGGCAGATCGAGTTTGCCAGGCTCAACCTGACCAACACGGTCATGAGCAAGCGCTATCTCCGCCGGCTCGTGGAGGAGGGGTTCGTCTCCGGGTGGGACGACCCGCGCATGCCGACGCTGTGCGGCCTGCGCCGCCGCGGCTATACCGCCGCCGCCGTGCGCGATTTCCTTGAGCGCATCGGCGTGGCCAAGGCGGATTCGGTCGTGGATACCGCCATGCTGGAACACTGCGTCCGCGAGGACCTGAACGCACATGCCCCGCGCCGCATGGCCGTGCTCGACCCGCTGCGCGTGGTGATCGACAACTACGAGGCGGATCGAACCGAACAGGTCGAGGTGGAGAACAACCCGAACGATGCAGCCGCCGGCACGCACGGCGTGCCGTTCGGCCGCGAGCTGTACATCGAGCGGGAGGACTTCGCGGTGGAACCGCCCAAAAAGTTTTTCCGCCTCAAGCCCGGCGGCGAGGTGCGGCTCAAGGGCGCCTACATCGTGCGCTACGTCGCGCACGAATGCGATGGAGCGGGTCGGGTGACGTGCGTCCACGTCACATACGACCCGGAGACGCGCAGCGGCCAGTGCGAACGCAAGGTCAAGGGCACGCTGCACTGGGTCCCCGCGCGCGAAGCCGTCGCCGCCGAGTTCCGGCTCTACGAACCGCTGCTGTTCGATGCGGAGGCGGACGACGGGCGGGACTTCACCGAACGGCTCAATCCCGCTTCGCTGACCGTGCGGCACGGCTTTGCCGAGCCGGCGCTTGCCGGGACGCAGCCGGGCGACCGGTTCCAGTTCCTGCGCGTCGGGTACTTCTGCACCGATCCCGATTCCGCCCCCGGCGCGCCCGTGTTCAACCGTGTCGTCGGGCTCAAGGACGGGTATCGGGCCTGAGCCGGGATACGAACAGACCAGCGGAAAGGAACGGTTATGGTAAGAACAAGATTTGCCCCGAGTCCGACGGGCTACATGCACCTTGGCAACCTGCGCAGCGCCCTGTACACATGGCTGTATGCGCGCAGCCGGGGCGGGCGGTTCATCCTGCGCATCGAGGACACGGATCGGGGCCGGTATGTGGAGGGGGCGGTCGAGGTCATCTACCGCACGCTCAGGGACATCGGCATGGACTGGGACGAGGGGCCGGACATCGGCGGCGATTTCGGGCCGTATGTCCAGAGCGAACGCAAGGAGATGTATCTGCCCTACGCCGAGCAGCTCGTGCGCGAGGGCAAGGCCTACTACTGCTTCTGCACGGAGGAAGAACTGCAGCAGCGCCGCGAGGCGGCGACTGCGCGCGGCGAAACCTTCAAATACGATAAACACTGCCTGCACCTGTCCCCGGAGGAGGTGCGCCGCCGCCTTGCCGCCGGCGAGCCGCATGTCATCCGTCAGAACGTGCCGGCGCATGGTGAGGCCTCGTTTGACGACGTGATCTACGGGCACATCGCCGTGGACTGCGCAGACCTCGACGACATGATCCTCATCAAGGCCGACGGAATGCCGACCTATAATTTCGCCAACGTCATCGACGACCATACGATGGGCATTACGCACGTCATGCGCGGCAACGAGTATCTGGCGAGCACGCCCAAGTACAATCTCCTCTACGAGGCGTTCGGCTGGGAAAAGCCCGTGTATATCCACATGACGCAGATCATGCGCGACGCCACGCACAAGCTCTCCAAGCGCGACGGCGACGCCTACTATGAGGATTATCTGAACAAGGGCTACCTCTCCGAGGCGATCGTCAACTATGTGGCGCTGCTGGGCTGGAACCCGGGCGACGAGCGCGAGTTCTTCACGCTGCCGGAGCTTGTGGATGCGTTCTCCATCGAGGGCATGAGCAAGTCCCCCGCCATCTTCGATGTGAACAAGCTCACCTGGATGAACGCCGAATACATCCGCCGCCTCACGCCGGAGGCGTTTACCGCGCACGCCATGCCCTATTACGAGCAGGCCGGCGTGGCGCGCATGGACGCGGGCATCCTCTGCCGCATCCTCCAGCCGCGCACGGAGGTCTTTTCCCAGATTCCGGGCATGGTGGATTTTCTCGCCGCGCTGCCGGAATATGACGTGACGCTGTTTGTGAACAAAAAATTCAAGACCGATCCGGCGGCGGCAAAGGCGGTGCTGGAGACGGTCGTCCCGGCGCTGGCGGCGCTGCCGGACTGGACGGAGGCGGCGCTGCACGAAACGCTGCTCGGCCTGGCCGCCGCACAGGGCATGAAGAACGGAACGCTGCTCTGGCCGGTGCGCATCGCGCTGTCCGGCAGGCAGGTTACGCCCGGCGGCGCCATCGAAATCGCGGCGCTGCTCGGGCGGGAGGAGTCGCTCCGCCGGCTGCGGGCGGGGCTGGCAAGGCTGTAACGCCGGCGGCGAGCCGGCCGCTCAGGGACGCAACGCCCACGCCAGCAGGGCGGGGCAGCAAAGGAGAACGCCATGAAATTAGGTATCGGCGTTCAAACGCCGGAGTCCATATCTCCATACTTCTCCATAAACGCCGCTAAAGCCTGATACAGCGCGGTTTTACGCAAAACCAATCAAATTATAAGTTCATATTTCTCTATGCAGCCCCACGCGGAAGTGGCGTAAAAATGGCGTAGAGAAATCGGCTAATTTGCAGATGGAAAAGAGCACTACTACTTTGAGAAAGCACAAGATGAGCACGGCCTATACAAACGGGCCGTGCTCATCTTTTTTATACTGTCAAATGGTTTCGTGCTTACTTGTCATCGCTATTGGCGGGATTTTGACGAAAATCCTCTTGAACACCTTCGTTCAGATCAAAGCATATGGTTTTTGCATCAGCAACCCAGAAGCCACGAACGCGGTACCGCTTGCCCGGAACCCAATCCTCGCCCGTAGCGGCGCGGAGCGGTTCCAGCAAATTCTTGCTGGAAATCGTCACAACGCCCTTCTGTTCGCCCCTCGGCTTGGAGAACTTAAAGCCCTTCGGCTCGTTGCTCTTGCACATACGGATTGCAAACACCTTTGCCTTGGCATCCAGCAGGCACAGCACATAGGCGGGATAACCCAGATCCTCCAGCACCTTCTTGCTGAAGGTGACACCGCTCTGGTTGAGGTACATATCCGGGTAAGCGTTGATGTTGGAGTCAATCGTTTCAAAATTCAGAGAAGAAAAATCAAAATTCATTGTAAAAATCCTTTCATTTCGTGTTATCCTGTGTGTCATCGACAATTTTCATAAATTCCTGCCGTTCAGCAGGAGACCACCGGGAATCAAGAATCAAATACCCTTTGAACAGGCCATCTTTGACGCGGTGAGCGACAAATCGATTGCTCAGGAAACGCAGTTTCGCCTTATGGGGTGAAGTGTGCCGCTCAGACAGCAGCTTTTGCACTTTCAGCCAGTCCTCTTTTTTGATAATTGCTGTATGGTGATTTTCCTTGAAGTACATATTCAGGTCTGTATTTTTCACAGACTTGTGGGTGCGGAAATCCTTGGTATAGGTTTTCTGCATCAAGGCATCGCCACAGTATTTTTCATTTCGGAGGATGCTGCGGACTGTTCCGGCAGACCAGCTATCGTTGCCCATAGGAGATTTGATCCCCTGTTCGGTCAGTGCAGCCGCAATCTCTGACGGCGTTGCCCCTTCCAAACAGCTCTCGTAGATATACTCAACGATCCTCGCCTCAGTCGGTTCAATGACCAACCGGCCAAAGTGGTCGCGGTAGAACCCCAGCGTATTCTGTACAGAGAATTTGTAAATTCCCTCGGCCATTCGCCAACGAATCCCCGCTTTGATGGCCTCGCTTTTTTGCTGGGACTCCATTTCAGCCAGCGCGGACAGAAGAACGATTAACAGATTGTTCTTTCCATCGCCTGTGTAGGTGATGTGCTCCGTCTCAAATTCCACCGAGACAGGGGGATTCAGCGCCGATAGAATATTCAGATTGTCCAGTATATCCACAATATTCCGGCCAAAACGGCTGATGCTCTTGGTAAGGATCAGATCAATTTTCCCGTCTACTGCATCGGCAATCATTTTTTGAAAGCCAAGGCGCTTTTTGACGGTCGTGGCACTGATGCCCTCGTCCTGATAGATTTCCACCAGCTCCCAGTCGGGGTTGCTTTCAATCCGCTGAGTAAAATGGCGTACCTGCATATCAAAACTGCCAACCTGTTCTTCTTCCTGCGTGCTGACGCGGCAGTACGCCGCAACACGCAGCTTAGGGCGCTCTTGCTGCACTTCCTGTAACTTTTTCGGGGGAATCACGATCACGCCGTTGCTGCGCTGATTCTCCGCAATCTCGTCCTGCATGAGTTTGCGCCGCTGTTCCCTGCGCTCGGCACGGCTGCTAAACTGACGGGCCGACTCTATCTTCTTCGGGTCAAGCGGCTTCGCCATATCCTGCCTCCATCGAATTTACAGCCTTTTTCCCGTACTGCATGGGTATGCCACCTCCTTTGCGCGAATTTTTCTGTTCATACATATCGCTCTCCCTTCGTGTTTATTTATGACAAACCCACTGGGATGAATCTCAGCAGGGTAGCCACCATAGAAAAAGGCAGCAGATTTCTCTGCTGCCCATCAGAAAATATGAGATGCCGGTATTTACTTGTTATATGGCTTCGATTATCTCCACAAACTGCCCCATACTCACCTCTCTGTGCGGAAATCTTTTCTCATCCCGGAACGCCATATAGTTGCAACGCTGATTCTACGCTACCTGACACCAAGCTGCGTCTATCTCAATTTTCTCACAACTGGCACCATTTTCAGGCACTCACCTTTGATTTTCAAAAGGATGCTTTTTGTTACAACTTGGCATTAGATGCCGATGGTTTATTATCATTCCTTGCATCAATCAAAACAATATCATTATTGCCCGCTAAATTTAGCTCATTTAAGATATCGAGTACCTTCTTTTCCTCTGCTTCTGAGAAGAAAAGAATTACTTTTATTGCGCGTTCCGTATTTGAAGCTGCTTTGTATATATCTACTTGTTTAGCTAGATTTTGTTTCAATTTTGAATTTGATGCCAACTTAAACTCTACTAAGGTTGAATTCCTGTTTCCATACGATACCTTATAATCCACTGGTCCTCTACCATTATTTACCTCTCTGTTAACATCAAGAGGACTTCCATACCAAACCAGTCTATAAATAACTTGCAAATCAGCCTCTCGTTTTATTGGTTGACCGTTAGAGTAAAATAGCCTATACCCATCCTGATCTTCGATAACTTTTTTAAGAAAAATGATTCTTTGTTTGGCCTCGTCATGTGCGTCTGGAATGATGTTATAAAACTCTGTTTTCGCATTCAATAGACTTATTAGCTGAGAAATTTGAGTGTTAAAAAGCAGTTCTACTTCGCGAACTTTTTCTCTGCTAATAGAGGTAGCCTGTGCTTCGTTATCTTCTTTATAGCGAATATAATAGTCAATAAGTTCTGGATGCTCTTGGATAATGCGTGTTGCAGCAGAATCCTTCTCTGCTCTACTCATTTCCTTTTTCTTTTTTGATAAGACCTCGCGGAAATAAGCTTCAAGTTCAAACCTTAACGCATCATCAGGAATGGACGGGGCAATTTGCTGTAAGTTGTGAATCATGTCGTTGCGATTGATAAAAGTATCGTCTCTGGTTAGCATTGCTTTGGGCGTTAGCAAAACATAATCACCATTAAAGGAAGGGAGATAATATTTTTGCGATGTCCATGTTTTTGTGTCCCAGTTAAAATAGGCTTTGGCAACTGAAAATTCCTGGCATTGGTCAGCGGATAAATATTGCTTTGCAAAAGATTGTGTATATTCTAACAAATATTTCTTTGCGAAATTGGCCGTGAAATCGCTAATTTTATCTCTGCCTACTCGTGGACTAATTAGGCATAGTTTCTCCATGTGGCGTCCCTTTGTGACTGTTTGACGGCCAAAATCTTTGAATATAGAATTTAACCCAGCATGAAGCCCTACTGCAAAGTCACTGCCCATGCCCCGTCCAGCGTTTCCTGAGAGGCTAAAGCCTAACCATGTTTGTTTTACTTCTGAAAATGAATACCAAGCTTTTCTCATTCCTGAAGGCAGTTTGGGATGCTTCTCAGATTGTCCCTGAAGGAACAAGAGATAGTCAATCATCTCATGATGAATTTTCTGATATTCTGAATCTGTACTGTTAAAAAGAAGGAAGGGATCAATAAACAATGGCAGATCGTTAATCAGCGAAATATTTACCGCCCCATAGCTTTCGATGACATCTTCTTCAATATCAAAATAGTCCGAAAAATAGACCTTGATGTCTCCCAACAAAAATTCCTCCTCACAACGCTTTTATAGTCTCTAAAAACTGCCCCATGCTCACCGCCCCATGCGGCAGATTTTCCTCATCCCGGAACACCATGTAATAGCGGTACTGGTTCCCAGCAGCATTCCGCCAAGCCGCACCTAGCTCGATTTTCTCCTGACTGTCATCGTTTTTCAGGTGTTCGCCCTTGGTTTCGGCGAGGATGATCTTACCGCTCTTGGTCATAATCATAATGTCCGGATAGTGGTTAAAGTAGCCGTTGATGGCAAAGCCATGCCGGGCAATATTCCGATGCCACCACAGCACATTGGGAATGGCCGTCAGCTGCTTCACCAAATCCTGTTCCAGCGTGTTCATGTCCTCCTCGGCCTCATAGAGCGACCTTCCGTAAATCGCCGTACTGCTTGTGGGGTGGATTGCCGCAGGCAGACAGTAAGAGGGTTCGCACACGATTTTGCCCCGGTCAAGCCAGGTGAAGAAGGTCTCCTTGTAGTGTTGATCCAGCAGAGTCTCGATTTTGGCGCGGATTTTTGCGGCAAAGCCCAGCGGGGCTTTTTCCATAGCGGCAAGCTGCTCCCGATCCATCCCGTCCACAATGAGATTGACATAGGCGCGCAAGTCGCCGCCGTCCACCATGTTCAGCTTGTCCAACTGGTGAATCATCATGTCTTTGCACTGGCGCACCCGGCTCTCTGGCGGCAAGCTGCTGAAATACTCCTTGAAATACCGCTGGTCGGCAGCTTCCATCTGGTAGGCCCTCGGCACACTGCGGCCAGTCTCCACATCGACCTTAACGATCTCATCGTCCGCCGCAGCAAAATCAATGTCGTATGCCTTGCCTTTCAGGGTGAAACCGTCGGCAAGTTGTTCTTTGCTCAACAACACCTTGTCCCCATCGGTAAACAGGGATTGCGGAATTACTTGGAAAAACTGCGGGATCATCAGGCCGTCCGCGCTCTCCTGATATTGAGGAATGATATGGAATGTGTTCACTTTGTCACGCACCTCCCACGGCAGAGCGGCGGCAAACGGGTCGTTGTCCGCGCCCTGTACCGCCTGATTGTATTCGTCTCCCGCCTGCTGGGCCTCGGCAAGCATACTGTCCGCTTTCGGGGCGGATTTTGGCGAATTTTCGCTCTCTCTGCGCCGTTGCAGCTCTGCCCCGATGGATTTCCCGTCCAGCTCGGCAAAATCCTCCTGTGGGGCTTCTGGCTCAATAATCGGAAGTTGTTCCGGAACAGGAGTGGGTTTAACCGGTTCTACTGGCTCGGCGAGGCGGTAATCCCTGTCGCTGAAACCGGCGCTGTTTAGCCCACGGATGATCTGCTGGACCGTATCGTTAAAGTCATTGGAGGAAGTCAGCACATAGGACATATTCAAGGACTTTGCCCTGTGCTCGGCGGTGTAGGGCAGGCGCAGAATACGCCCTAAAATCTGCTCCACATCCACCTGACTGGTTTTGTTGGCAAGGGAAGCCAGAATATAGGCGAACGGGCAGTCCCAGCCTTCTTTCAGGGCGTTTACCGTGATGATGTACCGCACCGGGCAATCCGGGGACAGTAAGTCCACATTTTTCAGCTCATTCACATCGGCGGTGCGGATGGCAATATATTCGGCGGGAATCCCGGTGTTCACCAGCTCCGCCCGCAGTTTTTCAAAAGTGGTCGCATCTTCCTTGCCCTTCGGCTGGGCTTGGAACAGGGCGATAGGGCGTATGTACTTTCCGCCGTTCTGATATTCTGCCGTGGCGATTTCTTCCAGTTTGTCCCGCAGGTCAATCGTGTCCATCAGCACCTCGGCCTGACTGTCCCGGTTATAGACGATCACCGGCAGCTTGACCATGTGCTCCGCTTTGAGCTGCACCGCATCCACATAGGAGATGATGTTGCTGCGCTTCTTGGGGGTGGCGGTCAGATCCAGCACAAAGCAGGGGTTGAAATTGGCGAGCATTTCAATGCTCAGTTCTGACCGGGCGTGATGGCTCTCGTCCACGACCACCAGCGGGTTGAGCTGGTTAATGACCTGAAACAGCGCCGTCTCGTCCGCCTTCTCGATTGGATTTTCCGGCGCGCCCAGCACCTTGGCAAAGGCGGCAAGGTTGCTGTTCTCCTGATAGGCTTTCAAGCCCTCCTTACCCCGCCCACGGAAGGAATCATAGGACAGCACCATAATGGAGAGCTGTTCGGTGACGGAAGTGGGGTTGAAGTTCTGCCCGTTCAAAAGCTCCTGTTTGGTGTAGACCTCCACCCGCCCGCCAAAATCTACATCGATTTTCTGCCGGTAGGGGTGGCGCGGGTCTTTCAGGGCTTTGACGGTCTGCGTCAGGATCGCATCGGAGGGCACCAGCCACACCACCGCTTTTGTCTTGGTGAACGGCAGCGCATCAAACACGGGCCGGACGGCGTTGCAGGCAAGAAAGGTTTTCCCGCCGCCGGTGGGCACCTTGAAGCAGAGGTTGGGGACGCCGGGCAATACATCCTGATAGCTGCCCAGCGTGGGTGCGCCCTTCTCCTGCCAAAAGAGGCGGAAGGAGGCGATATAATCCTTGGTTTCGCCCAGCAATTCCAGATAGCGGTTCAAATCGGCGATGACCTGCCGCTGATAGGTTTTCAGTTCCATGTATGTCGCCTCCTTACAAGCGGCTGATGTCGCGGGGAATCTTCTTGAAAACAATCCCCATCTGCGACAGTTTGCTGTCATCGATGGAGCAGCGGTCGGCGTAAATCACGGTGCCGCCTGCTTTTTCGGTGACGGTAGCCAAGAAATCATAGTCCAACACCGTGATCCGTTGCGGTTCGTAGTAGAAGTAATAGCCGGTATCGTTGTGCTTACCGAGGTAATAGAGATTCTCCCCGGCGGCGGGCGTGTAGGGTGTCTTGGTCTCCATGAACCAGATGTACTCCCGGATTTTTTCTGGCTCTACGGCTTCGTTCAGGTTTTCGCCGATGAGCAGCGGCTCGCCCAGCTCGTAGTAACTGAAACTGCCGCCTGTGCCCTCCACCGCGTTTTTGCCCTCACCATAGCCACGGATGACCCGGCGTACACGCTCGGCGGTGATGCTGTCGGCATAGTCCTCCATCTCCACCAAGATGAATTTGCGGTTGCCGCCGTCAGCCTTGTTCATGTTGAGGACGGCGTGGGCGGTAGTACCGGAACCGGCGAAAGAGTCGAGAACTAAGGCATTTTCTTCACCATACAAAGACACAATCCACTCAATTAAAGATAGTGGTTTTGGCGTATCAAATATTTTGGTGCCGAAAATTGCCTTTATAACTGCCGTTCCATCTGCATTAGTGCCATATCCATCAAGCCAGCTATTCCAACCAAATGATTTTTTAGCATCGCGTATTTTCTCATAAGGAACCCATCTGTGAGTCTTTCCGTTTACCGTAACACCGTTGTCATAGGGGCTATACTCCCAATGCGCAGCCTCTGGATCTTTCAATATTTCCATCATACCAGCGTTTTCTTTACCCCATCGCCAGTACCCTTCGCTCCCGTCATTTTTGTACGGATAAGCAAGTTCACCAGACGGCGTTGCAATGGCAAACCACAAATTAGGACGGTCTGCTCTATCAGAAGTTGCACCCCACTTACGCAATTCGCGCCCTTTGCGATAAGATCCCCACTTATCTTTAAGGTTCAATTCACCAGTGGACTTCTCTTCTTTGCTCAAATTTGAAGTATCACCTTTAGTGTAAAACAATATGTATTCATGTCCTGTACGCAATGCAGATTTGTCCTTTCCTCCGCTTGGCTCAGACCGAAACGGTGCACACGCAAGGCGATTGAAGGAACCAAAGATTTCATTCATAATTGCGCCAAGATTAAACAGCTCGTTATCGTTAATTGAAACCGCAATAATCCCATCATCAGAAAGCAATTTATAGAGTATCTTTAAGCGGGGATACATCATGCACAACCACTTGTCATGCCGTGTTAAATCCTCGCCCTCTTTGCCTACCACTTCGCCCAGCCACTTTTTGATCTTGGGATCGTTCACATTGTCGTTGTAAATCCACCCCTCTTCTCCGGTGTTGTAGGGCGGATCGATGTAGATACACTTCACCCGCCCCTCATATCGGGGCAGCAGTGCTTTGAGGGCTTCCAGATTGTCCCCGTGGATGATCATATTCTCGCTGCCGTTGCGCCCCAGGGCGGCTTCTCTTGCGCCTTCGGCGCAATTCACCTTCTCCTCGGCGTGCTGGCCGTTTTCATCAAAACTATATTGCCGGTCCAGCACCCGGAACGGCACTTCCTGATGGTGGTTGATGACCTTCTCTTTTCCAATCCATTCCAATGTGGGCATGGGTCGTTCCTCCCTATTGCTGCTATCGTAAAAGACCTGTCCCGTATCGGGAGGGCCGTATTTTGTCTAATCGAACCCGAACCGTATTGCGGGCATCTTAATTTCGAGTGCAGTTCACTGTCAGCCAACCAGCGTTTTCAGCACATCTATGATCTGGCTATACTCAATGTGGGCGGCGTAGGCAAATTGCTTGCGGTACTTCTCCCACATGGATTTGAGTTCTCGGCTGGTTTCAATGTTGTGCAAAATGGCAGGCACATCCACAATCTGCTGGGCGGTGCCGCGATGGGTTGCGGTGGCGTTCAACGCTTCGGTAAACACAGCCTTATCAAATTTCTGCGTGGTTGCCAGTATGTACGCATCGTAAAAATCTCTGGGGCGGGTATTGAACACACCCCGCCGCAGGATAGTTTCTACCTTCTCCGCCATGACGGTTTCGATGTTGTATGCCCACAGCTCGTAGGATTTTTCGTCATCGAAAATTTCTGAAAATTGGTACTGCACCGCATGAGGCGTGATAGCGTCCCCAGTGGACACATCGATGCTCAGCGGAGTAATCAGCGTGTCAAAATGGGCGTTCAGCATCACCCGATAGCCGCCGTAAATATCATCCTCCCGGATGGGCGAGATTTTACCAACCTCAAAGGTCACGCCGTCGTCAAAGGGCACGGCGGCCACCTGCTCCAATGCGCTGCGGATGGCCTCCGGGGTCAGAGGCAGGTTTTTCAGCGTAGTGTCCAAATCCATCGTCGCCCGGTTGTCCAGCCCTACGATGGCCGCTACCAGCATTCCGCCTTTCAGCACAAACTTGTCTTTATATGTGGAGGCCGCAAGGCGGACGAGAAGCCGCTCGAACATATAGTTCTGCAAAATGACCTGTGCCGGGATATTTTTCCGCTTGGCGATGTTGCGGATTTTCGCTTTCAGGCTCATGGCATTGCTCACAGTAGCACCTCCAAATATTGGCGCAGTACGCCCGATACCCGCATCTGACGGGCGTACTCATCCAGCCGGTTCAAATCCTTCTTTGGGCTGACAGCGTATTGTTTCAGCGCCGATAAAAATGTCTCTATCCCGATCTTGTTGCGGCTGCGGATCACATCACAGATGGTGCGCTCCAAATCGTAGCAGGGAACAGGATTCCCGGCGGGGGTTTGCAGCATTGTTTTGCCCAGCTCAAACAGCTCCGGTTTGATGTAGTACACCTTGCACTCCGCTTTGATGGCCGCAGACGGGATGCAGCCGGAGGGCGCGGTTACGGTGTGCTCAAAGGGTGTCCGGTCGGAAATCCCGTGAAGGAACAGCGCCGTTTCATGGGAAAAAATAATCTTTCCAGACCGGCGGCTGATGGACAGCAACTCGTCCTGCATATCTTCCGGGAGCACATACTGCCCCTTGACAATACGGTGAATCTTTTCCGCCTTGCACAGCTTATAGAGCATTGCTTTGGAAATGCCGCGCTGCGCCGCTGTTTTCGTTTCGATAATGCCGCCGTTTTTATTTGCAATCGCAGCAAGTTCTGTCATATAGTCCATCCGCTCACCTCGCAGCAACAATCTGATAATAGTATATCCAAAATCACGATGATAGTCAACATCTGCATTGACAACATAGAGATAAAATCAGAGTTGATATTATGATGCAAGTCAATTTTTCTTGCGAATTAGTAGGGGTTTGGGTGCTCCCAACAAGAACCAATGAGCAGACTGGCCGACAGGCCGGAACGCTCATTTCGCCGCTGTGTACGGACAGCGGCTGTGCTTGCTGTTCTCTCAAATCTCATATCCGCAGAACATGATGCTTCCGCTTTTTCCAAAGCCGGGAGCATTTTATTTTCACTTTTTTCAGGCAGACCCCTGTTTTTCTCGGAGAAAATGTCCGTTGTAAAGTGAAAAGATTTTTTTGGAGATCCCCCCCAATCCATAAAATATTGTCCGTTGTAAAGTAGGAGGGGAATTCGGTTCAAAAATATTTTGCTGCCATACCTGCGTTTAGCCTAAAAAGTGTCCGTTGTAAATTGGGAGGCACTTTCCGGCTTGGAAATTTTATTCCCGCCTTACCCGCTAATCTGCGAATAAAATGTCCGTTGTAAAGTGAGAGAGAAATTTTTTCTGAGCAGGTACCAAGTTTTTGCCCGAAACTGTCCGTTGAAATATGAAAGGGGATATTTTTTCGAGTGTCCCCCCCAATCCGAAAAAAATTGTCCGTTGTAGTTTGAGGAGGCGAATATCCAATGGCTGAACGCACAAGACCGATCCGCATCGAGTTCTGCGTCACCGAGCAGGAGCGGCGGCTCATCCAAGGCAAGATGGCGCAGCTCGGTACCAAGAACATGGGCGCATATCTCCGCAAGATGGCGATTGACGGCTACATCATCAAAGTGGACTACACCCAGCAGAAAAAACTGGCCGCAGCCGTCAGCCGGGTTGCCAGCAATATCAACCAGATTTGCCGCCGGATTAACAGCTCCGGGCATTTCTACACTGAGGATGTTGCGGAACTGAAAGAACGGCAGGCCGAGATTTGGTCGCTGCTCAAAGAAGCCCAGCGTAAGGAATTGTAATTACAGGAGACCGCTATGCCGCGTATGAGTAAAAAGAGAAAAGAAGAATGGGCGTTCTTCTTAAATGATCGGGGACGCATCGCCTATAACGCCCTTTGCCGCAGGTGCGTCCGCAACTGCAAACAGAGCTTCCGCGCTGCGGTGATCGTCTGCCCGCATTACCACTCCAAACGATCCCACCACCCGCCTTAATTACCCTGTACCGGAGAAAGGAAGTGATGCACCATCTACTACAAAACCGATACCCCGCTGCCGCCTTTCGTGCCGTTGCCTCGGTTTATCCTTCGGGATGAATACTCAATTAACACCAAATTGCTCTATGCCCTGCTGCTGGGACGCACACAACTCTCCCAGAAATCCGGCTGGGTGTCGGAGAATGGGGATGTCTATGTGATTTACACCATCCGCCAGATGGCAAATGACCTGAACCGGAGCGAACGGACGGTCAAGGCCGCGCTGGCCGAGCTGGAAAACGCGGGCCTCATCACCCGCATCCGGCAGGGCTGGAACCGGGCAAACCGTATTTTCCTCAGGCTACCCGATGAGGTGCAGCCTTCTTCCCGTCCAGAGGGTAATATCTGCCCAATGGAAGGGCAGGAATCTTCCCGTTGTATGGGGCAGAATTTGCCCACAAGTAAGAAAGAGAAGAAGAAAACAGATTCCAGTCAGAATAACAGGAGGGAGAACGCCCGCCGCTGTTTTGGGCAATATCAGAATGTTTTTCTTTTGGACAGTGAATTGGCTGAACTGCAATCGACATATTCCGGCCAATATAAGGATTACATCAACCGGCTGTCGGCCTATATGGCATCCAGCGGAAAGCACTATGCCAACCATTACGCTACAATCCGCAAGTGGCTGGACGAGGACAGCAAACCGAAGCCCGGTAAAAATTACGACTATACAGAGACCTATGAGGAAGGAGAATGTCTGTGAATGTAAACCCGATTATGGCTGCAATCGTTGAGGCAGCAGAGACCCTAAACACCGCCCCGGATGATTACATCAACCCGGATGACGGGCTGAAATACTGCGGCAAGTGCCACACGCCCAAAGAAGCCTATTTCCCCGAACAGTACCGCAAAAACGGGTTGGACAAGCGTCCGGTTGCCTGTAAATGCGCGGTTGAGGAACGGGCGCGGTGCGAAGCAGAACAGCGGGAGCTGGAACGGCTGAACCGGATTGCCATGCTCCGCTCCGAAGCGTTCCGGGACATTCCCGCCGCCGGATGGCGGTTTGAAAACGCGGAAGTGATGACTCCACAGCTTGCCAAGGCAAGAGCTTATTCCGAAAACTGGGATGCTTTCCGCCAAGATGGAACCGGGCTTCTCCTGTTCGGCAATGTGGGCACCGGAAAATCCTATGCGGCGGGCTGCATTGCCAACGCCCTGATAGAGAAAATGGTTTCCGTCCTGTTTGTCGGACTGTCCGATGTGGTGAACCGGATGCAGGGCAACTTCGGCGCGGATCGGGATGCCTACCTGAAAACGCTGATGCGCCCGGAGCTGCTGATTTTGGATGACCTGGGCGCGGAACGGAACACCAGCTTCGGCAAGGAGCGCGTATTCGATGTGGTCAACAAGCGGTTGTTGACTGGCAAACCGATGATTGTTACCACCAATATCCCGCTTTCCGTGATGCAGAAAGTTACCGATCTGGACGAGCGCCGCATCTATGACAGAGTTTTGGAGGTCTGCGTCCCCATCCAGTTTAACGGCGAGAATTTCCGAAAGGGCAACGCGGCAGAAAATATGAAGCGGGCGGCGAAAATTCTGAATCAGGCAAATTAACGGACTATCATTCTACGAAAGGGGCGATTAAATGGAAAATTCCATCGGCAAGGTGCCGATCCACCTGAAAATGACACTCACAGCGAAAGAAGCCGCCGAGTACAGCAATATCGGAATCAATAAAATCGACAGTATGCTGCGTTCTCCAAACTGTCCGTTCGTGCTTTTTGTAGGCAGCAAGAAATTGGTGAAGCGCAAAGAGTTTGAACAGTACATCAGTCAGGCGCTCGTGATCTGACCTTGCATTTGAAAAATTCGCGGAGAAGCCTTGAGGAAAAGAGCACCATGCGCTATACTATATAGTGTAGTAGTGTGCTCTTTTCTTCTCTGCGGGAAAGGAGCTCATCCATGGGAAAGAATCTCAAGGGAAAAGACTGCGGTAAGGGTATCTACCAAAGAAAGGACGGATTGTATAGCGCACGATTTGTTGATAAGGCCGGGAAGCGGCATGAGAAGTATTTTCAGACGCTGCCCGAGGCGCGGAACTGGATTGAGGACGCAAAGTACGCCGATAAGCATGACGATGTGTTTGTCGCTACCGATACGACAGTGGATGAATGGTTTGAATTCTGGATTGAAAATATTGTCGGGGATCTGGCTCCCAACACGCTCAGAAATTACCGGGAACGCTATGTCCGCAATATTCAGCCGGTCATCGGGAAGATGCTGATTGCCAATGTAAAACCGATGCACTGCAAAAAGGTGTTCATCCAGATGGATGCGGATTACGCAGGCTCCACCATTCGCCAGGCATACATCACAATGGGGACAATGTTTAAGGCCGCGAAGATGAACGACCTGATTGCAAAGCACCCCATGGATGGCGTTCGGTTTACAAAGCCTGTTCGCGCTGTGGATGATATTCACTATCTGACGCGGGAGGAACAGCGCCTATTTCTCGAAACAGCACGGCGCTCCCACAATTATAACCAGTATGCGCTCATCCTCGAAACGGGATTGCGTACCGGGGAAATGATTGGCTTAACATGGGACGCGATCGACTTTGAGCGCCGGACGCTTACGGTGAACAAGACCTTGGAGTTTCGTCACGCACAGAAAGTTTGGCGTGCCGGTCCTCCCAAAACTCAGCAGAGTTATCGCACCATTCCTTTGACGGATAAGGCGTATGACATTCTGAAAGAGGTGTGGGATAGCCGGAGCGGCAGAAAAGAATCCCCGCTGCTGTCGCAAACGCTGGAATATATGGACAGGCGCACCGGCGTTACTTCCCGGCTTGTGATGCGTGATCTGGTCTTTATCAACTGGCGCACAGGGGAACCGGCAAAAAACAGTTCCTATGATAACCACCTCTATAAGCTTTGTGATGAAGCGGGGATCAACCGCTTTTGTATGCACGCGCTGCGCCATACCTACGCAACCCGTGCGATTGAAAGCGGAATGCAGCCGAAAGTGCTGCAAAAGCTGCTGGGACACGCCAGCATTAAAACCACAATGGATCGGTATGTTCATGTGACTAATGAAACGCTGGATCAGGCGGTCACGCAATTTCAGCTCAGCAGCGTATGTTGATATAATCCAATACAAGTCAATGCGTAATTGGCGTAAAAATGGCGTAGCCGCCAAAACGCCAAAGTGCGAAAAACCTTGTAAATACGGCATTTTTTAAGGAGATGTAGAGATATATGAAATTAGGTATCGTAGGCCTGCCGAACGTGGGCAAGAGCACGCTGTTCAACGCGATTACGCAGGCGGGCGCACAGGCGGCGAACTATCCATTCTGCACCATTGAGCCGAACGTGGGCGTGGTGCCGGTGCCGGATGCGCGGCTGACGCGGCTGTCGGAGATGTACAGCCCGAAGAAGACCACGCCCGCCACGATTGAATTTGTCGATATCGCCGGGCTCGTGCGCGGCGCAAGCCGCGGCGAGGGGCTCGGCAACAAGTTCCTCTCCCACATCCGGGAGGTGGACGCGGTGGTGCACGTGGTGCGCTGCTTTGAGGACGAAAACGTCGTGCATGTCGACGGCAGCGTCGATCCGGTACGCGACATGGAGACGATCAACCTCGAGCTCGTGTTTGCCGACCTGGAGACCGTTGAGCGCCGCATCGACCGCACAAAAAAGATGATGAAGAGCGGCGACAAGCGCCCCGGCCGCGAGCTGGAGATCCTTGAGGCGATCCGGGCCGCGCTGGAAGCGGGGCGGCCTGCGCGCACCGTGCCCGTGGACGAGGAGGACGCGCCGTTTGTAAAAGGGCTGTTCCTGCTTACGACCAAGCCAGTCGTCTATGTGGCCAACGTGGCCGAGGACGCGCTCGGCGCCGCGCCGGACGCCATGGCCGCCCGGGTCTATGAAGCCGCCGCGCGCGAGGGCGCCGAGGCCATGACCGTGTGCGCGCAGCTCGAAGAGGAGGTCGCCGCGCTCGATCCGGCGGAAAAGGCCGCGTTCCTTGCGGAAATGGGCGTGCAGGAGAGCGGGCTCGACCAGCTCGTGCGCGCCTGCTACCGGCTGCTCGGCCTCATCAGCTTCCTTACCGCCGGCGCCGACGAGGTGCGCGCCTGGACGATCCGCCGCGGCTGGAAGGCGCCGCAGGCTGCCGGCGTCATCCATACCGATTTTGAACGCGGCTTCATTCGCGCCGAGATCGTGCCGTATGATACGCTCGTGTCGCTCGGCTCCATGGCCGCCTGCCGCGAGAAGGGGCTCGTCCGCTCCGAGGGCAAGGATTACGTCATGCAGGACGGGGACGTGACCCTGTTCCGCTTCAACGTGTGACACGGGTTGCCGCCCGGCGGGATGGAAGCCGGGCGGCGCGCTTTTGTGAGGGCGGGATTCTCCGCCCTCTCCTTTCCGGGAGGAAGCGCTCCCGGAGGGGAAAAGGCGGGGGGATTTTGTGCTTTTTTGAACAGGAAAGATGCGCCAGATCGGCGCCAGCGGGCGCTTATGCACGCGACGAAACAGGAGAGGGCAAAGCGGTCCCGGTTTTTCATGCGACCCTTTTTCCGGAAGGAAAAATCGTTCCCCTCCCGCCGCCGTGCCCTTCTCCCGCCGCCGGTTCACAGGTTCAGCAGCAGCGTGCCAAAGTTGAGATAGGCGGCGAAGGTGAGCCACGCCAGGTAAGGGGCGAACAGCAGCGCGGCGGTGCGGTCGCAGCGCCGGCTGCGCAGCAGCAGCGCGAGCACGAGCGCCCAGAGCAGCAGCAGGTCCACCAATGCGGCCAGACGCAGCTGCGCGGCGAAATACAGCACCGGCCAGAGGAAATTGAGCGCGAACTGTGCGGCGTACAGCCGCAGCGCCGCGCGGCATTCGGCGCAATGCGGCGGACATGCGTCCGGCAGGGGCTTTGCCGAAAGCGGCAGCACCGAGCCGTCCTCCCGCCGCGGCAACAGGCGATAGCTGGCATAGCCCATGAGCAGGTACAGGATCGTCCATGCCACGGGGAACGCCCATCCCGGCGGGGAGAGCGGCGGCTGCCGCAGGGCGGCGTAGTTGCGCATCCCGCCGCCCGACAGGAGCGCGGCGAGCCCGCCGATGGCAAGCGGCAGGGCGAGGCAGAGCAGCAGGGGCTTCCATTGTATTGGTTGTATTGGTCGGATTTGTCGTTTCATGGGGCAAGTCTATGCGTCCGTCGCCGTGTTTATGCGTTATGACGGGCCGCGACGGCGCCTGCGGAAAAAAGTCCCCGAAAATCCGTTGTGATTTTGCCGCATTCGCGGTAAAATGATAGCATGGAAGATATCAGGCAGGAGCAAACCTACAGCGAGGCCGGCCGGCTGCCGCACAAGCCCGTCCTTTTTGCTGTGCTTGCGGGCGTGGTCTGGTGCGCCGTGCTGTACGCCAGCGTATCGCTCGCGCTGTTCACGGCGCCGGCGGTTGCGGCGCTGGCGGCGGCCGCCATGTGCCGCCTGGGCGAACGGCCCGGTGCGCGCCTGCTGTTGCCGCTGCTGCCGCCGCTGCTCGCCCTGCCGCTCGTGTGGCCCGGCGCAGGCGGCGTGATCGCCGTGCTGATGCTGCCGGCAACGGCGCTGGCCATCTGGCTTTTGCAGAAGCGCCGCCTGGGCGGCTTTCTGACCGCAACGGCGTGCGCCGTGCTCGCCATCGCCGCGCTGTATGCGCTGGTCTGCCTGCCGGGCATTCTGGACGGGACGGGCGCTTTCGCCGCCGCGCAGGCCGTCGTTGCGGAGGCGGGCGAGTTCCTGCTGCAGGGGCTGGCCCCGCTGCGGAACGTGGCCGGGTATGCGGAAGAGATCCAGATGCTGGAAAAGCTGTGCAACGCCATCTATCTGGCCGTGCCGTCGCTGCTGACCGGCATGCTCTGCCTGCTGGGCGCCGGCATTGGGTTCTTCGCCGTCGTGCTGTTTTTTGCATGCACGCGCGCGCATCGGGACGCATGCGGCATTGCCGCGCCGAAGCCGTTCCGCTTCTGGTCCATTCCGAAGCGCTACACCATCGGCATCGTGCTGCTGTACGGGACGGCGCTGCTGCTGTACCTGTTCGGATATGCCAATGCGGAGGCAGTATACAACACCGTCAGCGCGCTGCTCGGCTTCCCGCTGCTCGTCCAGGGCCTGGCGCTCGTGGCGTTCCTGCTGTCGCTGCGCAAAAAACGTTCCGTGGCGCTCAGCGTCATCGTCTTCACCATCATCGGGGTGCTGTTCCCGCTGACATATTCCATGCTCTCTACGGTCGGCCTGTTCGACCAGTTCATCCGGTTCCGCGAGCGGGAGCTGCCGCCGGTGGCCCCGCAACACGGCGTATAGCGAGAGCCGCGGCCCGGACGGGCCAGAAAGGACGGTGCGTGACCCCGCCATGAAACGGTCGCAGATGATCCTCGTTCCCGCGCTTGCGCTTGCGCTCGTACTGCTCGGCGTATACTGGTTTGCGCCGCTCTACGAACAGTGGCGGGTGTATGTGCTGCTGGCGGCGGCGGCTTGCACACTTGTGGTATTCCTCGTGCTGTTCCTTGTCCAGCGGCATGACGCGCAGGCACGCCAGCAGCTGATGGACAACGTCTTTTCCGAAAACGCCGGGACGGCCGCGCGCATCATCCGCGAGGTGTCCGTTCCGTGCCTGCTTTCGGATATGAACGGGACGATCGTCTGGCGCAACGAGATCATGGAAAAGCTGTACGGGGAGAACAACCTCGCGCGCATCCTGCCCGGATACAGCTTTGCCCAGCCGCCGTCGGCGTTCGCGCTCGACTTTGCGGGCGGCGCCTACCAGATCATGAGCATGCCCATCCGCCGCCGCAGCGTGGACCGCACGCTGATCTTCCAATACTGGATCGACCGGACGGAGGCGGCCCACTATAAGCGCCTGTACGAGGAGCGCATGCCCTACGTCGCGCTGATCTACGTGGATAACCTGGAGGAGCTCAGCGCCGACCAGCAGTTCCATCGCACGACGGTGCTGCTGGAGGTGGAGCGGCTCGTGGCCGATACGGTCGCGGAGATCGGCGGCATCTACCGCCGGTACGACAGCGGTCGCTTCCTCATCGTATTCGAGGCCAAGGAGCTGGAAAAGCTGGAAAGTGCACGCTTTGCGATCCTGGAAGCGGCGCACCGCATCGACACGGGGACGAGCATCACGGTGTCGCTTTCAATCGCCGTTGGCGTGTCGGACACGCTGCTGCAGTCCGACGAGGGCGCCCGGCAGGCCATGGAGCTGGCGCTCGGCCGCGGTGGAGACCAGGCGGTCGTCAAGAACGGCTCCAACTACGCCTTCTACGGCGGGCGCCGGCAGCTTGAGACCATGCAGTCGCGCGTAAAGGCCCGGCTGTTCTCCAAGGCGCTGCGCCAGCTGTTTGAAAACGCCGGCGACGTGATCGTCATGGGCCACAAGAACCCGGACATGGATTGCCTGGGCGCGGCGCTCGGCGTGGCGGCCTGCGCCAAGCTCACCTGTTCGCGCGTGTTCATCGTGATCGACCAGTCCAACGCCTCCATCGACCTCGCGCTCGACCAGATCCGCCGCAGCGCCGCCTATGCCGACTGCATCATCACGCCGGAACAGGCGGAGCGGCTCATGCGGCCGTCCACGGTGCTCGTGGTCGTGGATACGCAGCGCCCGGTGACAACCATCGCGCCGCACCTGATCGACCTGGCCAGCCGCATCGTGCTCATCGACCACCATCGCCGCAGCGCCGACTATCTCGAGAATACGACGCTGCACTACCTTGAGTCGCGCGCTTCGAGCGCGTCGGAGCTCATCACCGAGGTTTTGCAGTACTTTGACGACAACATGCGCCCGCCCACGTTCGTGTGCAGCGCGTTGCTGGCGGGCATCGCGGTGGACACGAAGCAGTTTGCCTTCAATGTGGGCAGCCGCACGTTTGAAGCGGCGGCGTATCTCCGGCGGGGCGGTGCGGATATCAGCATGATCAAGCATCTGTTCCAGGACGATCTGGAGAGTTTTTCCGCCTGCGCCCAGACGGTCGAGCGCGCCGAAATGCTCGGCAGCGGCATCGCGCTCTCGCAGGTGGACGAACGCGCGCGCAACAGCAAGCTCGTCGCCGCCAAAGCCGCCGATCAGCTTGTGGGCATCCGCGGGATCGAAGCGGCGTTCGTCATCGGCCGCGAGGACGGCACGCTGTACGTGTCCGGCCGCTCGCTCGGCCGCATCAACGTGCAGCTTGTCTGCGAAAAACTCGGCGGCGGCGGCCACCTGACCATGGCCGGCGCGCAGCTCTACCAGACCGACGGCATGGAAGAGGCCGTCGCGCTCGTCAAGCAGAGCGTCGCAGAATATTTGCAGGAGTCGGGCGAATAGCGCTCACCCTGCTGTTGCCCGCCAGGCGGGCGGAAAGGGGGCATCCCAACCATGAAGGTTATTTTGGAACAGGACGTTAAGGGACAGGGCAAGAAGGGCGACGTCATCAACGTCTCCGACGGGTATGCGCGCAACTACCTTTTCCCGCACAAACTCGCCTCCCCGGCGGACGCCGCCGCGGTCAACGCCGCCAATATTCAAAAGAGCGCCGCGGCCCACCGCCGCTTTGAGGCCGGCCTGAAGGCGCGCGAGGATGCCAAAAAGCTGGATGGCGCCGTCGTGACGGTCAAAGTCCGCATCGGGGAGAACGGCCGCATGTTCGGCGCGGTGACCGGCAAGGAGATCGCCGCGGCGCTGCAGGAGCAGCGGGGCCTTGCCGTCGACCGCAAGAAGATCAGCGTCGAACCCATCCGCTCCACGGGCGAATACACGGCCCGTGCCAGTCTGTTTGAAAACGTGAGCGCGAATTTCCGCGTGCTCGTGGTGGAGGCCGACTGAATCCGGCGGCCGGCGCGTGCCGGCCAGCAAGCAGCAAAGGAACGATCACACCTATGGAAGAGAGGCAAAGCGACCTGCGGCAGCCGCCGCACAGCGTGGATGCGGAGCGCTCCGTGCTCGGCAGCATGCTGCTGGAGGCAAACGCACTGGAGATCGCGCTCGAACAACTCCGGCCCGAAGACTTTTATCTGCCCGCACACGAGGCCATCTGCGCCTGCATGCGCGACATCCGAAACGCCGGCGGGGCCGTCGACCTTGTGACGCTCGCCAACGAGCTGGAGCGGCATGGCAAGCTGGCCATGGTGGGCGGTGCGGCCTACCTGTCCGAGCTGCTCGCCTTCGTGCCCACGGCGGCGAACGTGCAGGAATACGTGGAGATCGTGGAGGAAAAGAGCGTTCGCCGCCAGCTCATCCGGGCGGGCAGCGACGTGATCCGCGACGGCAACAACGACGAGGCCGACATCGACCGCGTGCTCGACAACGCAGAGCGCCGCATCTACGATATCTCCATGCGCAAGGCCGCCGACTCGCTCGTACCCATCGTGCAGGTCGTGCCGGAAGCATTTGCGGAAATCGGTGAACTGATGAACCGCCGCGGCCGACTGACCGGCGTGGACACGGGCTTTACCGACCTCAATCGCATGACCAACGGCCTGCAGAAAAGCGACCTCATCATCGTCGCCGCCCGGCCGGCCATGGGCAAGACGGCCTTTGCGCTCAACATGGCGCAATACGCCGCGCTGCACGACAACCGAACGGTGGTCATCTTCAGCCTCGAAATGTCGGCCCAACAGCTCGTCATGCGCATGCTGTGCTCGGAAGCGAGCGTGGAGTCGCAGCGCATCAAGGAGGGGATGGTCGATCCGGGCGACACGGAACGGCTCGTGGAGGTCATGGAGCCGATGAGCCGCAGCAGCATGTATATCGACGATACCGGCGGCATTTCCGTGCCGGAGATCCGCAGCAAGTGCCGCCGCCTCAAGGCGCGCCGCGGGCTGGACCTGGTCATCATCGATTACCTGCAGCTCATGCAGGCCACCGGCGGCCGCCGTTCCGATTCGCGCACGCAGGAGGTTTCCGATATGACGCGCCAGCTCAAGCTGCTTGCCCGCGAGCTGGAGGTGCCGGTGGTGCTGCTCGCACAGCTCAACCGTGGCCCGGAAACGCGGCAGGATCACACGCCCATGATCGCGGACCTGCGCGAATCCGGCTCCATTGAGCAGGACGCCGACATGGTCATCCTGCTGTACCGTCCCGCCGTATACGACGAGACGGCGGACAACACCAGCCAGGCCATCATCGCCAAGCACCGCCACGGCCCCACGGGCGTGGTGCAGCTCGTATGGCAGGGCGAATACACCCGTTTCCTGAACCTCGCGCCGGAAGAAGCGTAGCCGGCCAAAAAATTGTTTTGAGGAGGATCTGTTTGGATGAAACCGATCGTCGTTTCCGCTGAAGAAGCCGCCGTGCGGGCGGCGGAGCTGTACCGCGCGCTGTTGCGGCGCAAACCGGACGCCGTGCTCGGCCTTGCCACCGGCTCCACCCCGCTCGGGCTGTACGCGCAGCTGGTAGCGCTGTACCGCGCCGGGGAAATCTCCTTTGCACAAGCGACGAGCTTCAATCTCGACGAGTACGTCGACCTGCCGCCCACGCATGACCAGAGCTACCGCTATTTTATGGAGAAAAACCTGTTTTCCCAGATCGATCTGCCGCAAGCCCGTATCCACGTTCCCTCCGGGCTGGACGTGTCGGAGGCGGCGCTCGCCGCCTATGACGAGGCCATCGAAGCGGCGGGCGGCATCGATCTGCAACTGCTTGGCCTGGGCGGCAACGGGCACATCGGTTTCAACGAGCCGGGCACGCCTTTCGCGCTCGGTACGCATGTGGTTGCGTTGACCGAGCGCACCCGCCGCGACAACGCCCGCTTCTTTGCCTCGCTGGACGAAGTGCCTACGCATGCGGCCACCATGGGCGTCAGGACCGTCATGCACGCGCGCGCCATCCTGCTGCTGGCGTTCGGCAGGGCCAAGGCGGAAGCGCTGGCTGCGGCGCTCACCGGGCCGGTTACGCCGGATGTGCCGGCCTCCGTGCTGCAACTGCATCCGGACGTCACCGTATTCTGCGACAAGGAGGCCGCCGCTCTGCTATGAAAAACAGCGAACTCTTCCTGGATCTGGACGCGACGGCTGCCGCCCCGCTCTTTCGGGAGACCGTCTATCCGTGGGAAGTGCTGCCGCGTATCCGGGCGTTCGTGCTTTCCCTCGGGCCGACGCTGCCGCCGGATGAATACGAACAGCGCGAAGCGGACGTATGGCTCCATCGCAGCGTCAAGCTCTATCCCGGCGCGTTCATCGCCGGGCCGACCATCATCGGGCCGGAAACGGAGGTGCGCCCCGGCGCATTTCTGCGGGGAAGCATCCTCGTCGGGCGGCACTGCGTAGTCGGCAACTCCACGGAACTCAAGAACTGTATCCTGTTCGACCATGTGCAGGTGCCGCACTACAACTATGTGGGCGATTCCATCCTTGGCGCCCATGCGCACATGGGCGCAGGTTCCATCTGCTCCAACGTCAAGAGCGACAAGGCCAACGTCGTCGTTCACGGAGCGGCGGCGTTTGAGACCGGCCTGCGCAAGTTCGGCGCCATCCTCGGCGACCGTGCCGACGTGGGATGCAACAGCGTGCTCTGTCCCGGCGCCATCCTCGGCCCTGACGCGCGGGTCTATCCGCTCTCGCGCGTGCGCGGCGTGGTGCCCGCCGGGCACATCTACAAAGCGGCGGATAACATCGTCCCGCGCCGCTGACGGCAAGCGGGACAGAAAACCTGAGCGGTTCGTCACCCGGCAACAGGTGAGCTTACCGCTCAGACATTTTTTGGAAGGGTTTTTGGAGGAAGTTGTGGAGGGTTGCGTTCCAGCGATCTTCCGTTGCAGCGCAGTTTTTGAACGACTCGTTTATGCGCTTACCGCTGCCACAGCCTCCTTTGTCACAGCATTGCCTGCCAAGCGGCGCAGCCCATGTCTCCGGGAAGCCCATGCGCTTCGTTTTTCTATCAGGCCGCGGGACAACCTGACTGACGCAACGGCGGCGGCCTTCTGCGGACGGTTTTGCGACAGACCTGCACACCGCCTGAGCACATCGTTTGCACGGACCTGCGCCGCTCAAGCGTCATAGATACAAGCCATTTCTTCGAGCCGCTTCCTCTTCTTAGGCCGAATGGTTTCTTCCGCCGCATAGCCGATACCAATCGCCAGGCGCACCCGGCTTCCTGCCGCAAGTCTGAGCCTTCGCCCCATTTCTTCCTCATCCATCCAGCCCAAAATACAGGTGGAAAGCCCTTGTTCCGTAGCGGCAAGGCAAAACTGTGCTACGGCAAGTCCGATATCGATTTCAGCAAAATGTTGCGAGCCCAAGGCTGCTTCTACTGCCGGTTTCAACTTGGCTTTTTGTTCTGCCACAACAACAAGGGCGCGGCATTGGCTTGCAAAGGCATTGCTCCCATGGCATTGGATGCTTTTGCAGAGCTCCTCTAAAACCGTCGGGTTGGTAAACACATGAAAAAACCAGGGCTGGCTGTTACATGCCGAAGGAGCAAGCCTTGCCGCTTCAAGGCAGCGCAGGATTTTTTTGTTTTCCACCGGACGGTCCGGGTCAAAGTTTCGGCAGCTTTGCCTTTGCTGGATCAGATCAAAATATTCCATTGAAACCTCCGTCTGAACTGTCTTTCTAATAACTAACCGATGGCGCCCGGCATCCGTGCGAAACTGTTGTTGCTATTTGCCATAATGTCAAGAATCGTGTTGTCGGTCAACCGCATCCCCTCCTGGCTGATTCGGCCAATATTTCGGATGGTTTCCTCCGGCTCAGCGGCAACAATGCCGTTGCCAGAAGGAAGCGCAATTCCGTTTAAGGCCAGATATGCGCAAATTAGCGCTGTTCCTGCAGCAACGCCAAGCTTTATTGCACACCCCACCTTTGCACCGTCACAAATCATTCCAGTGATACTGCCCGCCATATTGTTAATTGCCGCCGCAATCCGCGTATCATTTCCACCGAGCAGCCATACCATCGCCGCGCTCGCAGCGGTTGCCGCCGAGCTTCCGCACCCACACAACGGAGAAAGCCGCCCAGAATAGTGCTTAATATATATATTAAGGAGATGCGAGAACGCCAAAGCCCTCGCCAACTCCTCGTCGCTTTTGTTTAGATGCCGGGCGAGTTCACAAAGGGGGATAATCGCCGTAATGCCATGATTACCGCTGCCTGCACTGCTCATCACGGAGCGCGGCACGCCTGACATGCGGCTTTCGGCGCAAGCCGTTGTGCGAAGGACAACCCTCTTTAGAAGCCCGTCACCCGAAATATCCGGCATATCCTGAAACCCTCTGGCGAGCCCCGTCGATCCGGGGTCCGACAATCCCACATCGGCAAGCCCTTCATTCATATCCCGGCCATCCAGCATAAAGCGAATATCGGCATATGACAAGGCTTCAACAAGTTCCCGGATCTGAGAAAGCCGCATGTCACAAAGCGCATCAATTAGACTCTCGTGCCCATTCTCCTGCGCAGGATTTTGGTACAAGACTTTTCCGTCACAGCGGGTAAGCACGATGTTGGCGTGCCCGTTGCGGATGATGCTTTCCCCTATGCCATCTCCAAATACTTTTGCCGCAACAAAAACCCCGCGCTCCAGCTCGTTGATATGAATTGTAATGCTTCCTGCCTCAACCAAATGGATGGCCGCCTCCGAAATTTCCCGTACTATTTTTGAAAACAATTCAAGCCCAAGCTCGGGCTGCGCAATCATCGCGCCCAGCGCCGCGGCATATTCCAACCCCGGCCTTGAAAAATTGGGAATGGCGACGGCTTTTGCGTTTTTATATATGCTGGGGCAAACATCAATCTCCACCCTTTTCGGCGCACCTTTGGCGGCATGGGCCGCATCAGCCGCACAAAGCGCAACGCATACCGGCTCTGTACAGCCCAGCGCCGGGACAACTTCGAGTGAAAGCAAAGCGATAGCCTGTTCCTTGGTCAGCATAAGATTCTCCTTCTTTATACCGTGTAAATATCATTGGCCTGAAACCAATTGTTTCGATTCATTTTTCAATTCATCATAGCGAATTTGTTAGTGGAAAAATATATATGGATTTACAATATAAAGAAGGCTACAATTTATCGAGCTTAATAGCACCCATCGCCAATTCCCGATATAATTACTCTAACATTTACATCAATTTGAGAGGTGCTCAATGTTGTATTCCCCTTCAGGCTCTATGGTAGCTCTTGTCACACCGTTTACTGCAGACGACAAAGTCGACATTCCCGGATTTGAAACGTTAATTGACCGCCAAATCAGATATGGAACAAATTCCCTGTTTGTTTTGGGATCTTGCGGGGAAACGAACCTTCTTTCTCTGGACGAGCGCAAGCTGATTGTGCGGGAAGTTGTTCAGATTGTCAACAAACGCGTGCCCGTGTTTTTCAACGCAACGGCGATGAAAACAGCCGATGCGGTTTCGTTTGCTCAATATATCGAAAAAATGGGGGGCGACGGCGTTATCATCGCATCTCCTCCCTATTTGCTCTTGCCCCAAACTGCGCTGGCGGATTACCTGAGTGAAATATTTGGTTCCATCTCCATCTCCTGTGGTATTTATAACAACCCCGCCCGCAACGGGGTGAATATTCGCCCGGAAACCATAGCTGCTCTAAGCGAGAAACATCCCAATTTTGTTGTCGATAAGGAAGCTATGGGAAATGCACAACAGATTCTTCAGGTGAAACGGCTTTGCGGAGACAGAATTAAAACCCTCGTTTGTGATTTTCCCAAGTATTCCATCCTTTTGCCCAACCTTGGAATGGGTGGAGATGGATCTGCCAATGTCGGTGGCAACATTATTCCGGAGGAAACCGCTTTGTATTCGCGGCCCTGGGATAGCATGGAGAAGGTTTATGAATCCCGCAGCCTTTATTGCAAATACTATCCCCTGCTTGAGGCGCTGTACTGGTTTACAAACCCGGTCGTAGTTAAAGCTGCGCTCCGCATTCTGGGCCTCCCCGGTGGGCATTTGCGCAAACCGCACCAAGAGGTCGTTGGTGAGCGATTTGAACTTTTGCGAAAGATAATGGAGGACCTTGGCGTTATCGAAAAGTACGGAGTATAACAAATCAACCCGTCGGTTAAACACTTGTTTGCTTGTTAGGTGGCTGATATGTCAGAAAAGTTAGTGGTTATTGGTGGAACGGCTGCCGGCCTCAGCGCCGCCTCAAAAGCAAAGCGCGAGGGGGATTTCGAGGCAACCATCATTGAAAAAACCGGGTATACCAGCTACGGTGCGTGTGGACTGCCCTACTTTGTTGGCGGAACCATCGAGGATGCTTCCGCGCTTGTCACTTTAACCCCGCAGGAGTTGCATGATAAGCGCAATATGCAGGTGCATCTTCATTGCGAGGTTCTGTCGATCGATCGCGGAGAGAAGCGAATTGAAGTGCAAAACCTGCAGACACAATGCCGGTTTTCTGTTCCATATGACAAGCTTGTGATTGCGACAGGCGCCGCGCCCATTTTCCCAAATCTGCCGGGCATCCATCTGAAGGGCGTCTTTGGCTTGCGGTCCGTCGAAGATGGATTGCATCTTCGACAGCAGATTGCGCGGGGGGATGTCTGTATTGTCGGCGGTGGCTTTATTGGATTGGAACTGGCTTCCGAACTCGCGGCAAGCGGGCACACGGTCACCATAATTGAGCGCCTGTCGCATGTTTTGCCAACGGTTAACGAAGACTTTGCAGCGATTATCGAAAACGAACTGCAAAAATCGGGCGTAACGCTGCACACAGGAGCTGAATTGAAGGAGATCGAAGGACAAAACGGTAGTGTTTGCGCCGCTATTACTACCAAGGGAAGAGTGCCCTGTGCAACATTGATTATGTGCATTGGAGTTCGGCCCAATATACAGTTGGCCCAAAACTGTGGTCTGGCCATTGGCTCGACCGGCGCCATTCAGGTGAATTCCTCCTTCCGTACGTCTGACGATAGTATTTGGGCCTGTGGCGATTGCATCGAAACCTACCATGTCGTGACAGGGCGTCCCGTTTATATGCCTTTAGGGACACATGCCAACAAGCAAGGAAAATGTGCCGGGGCCGCAATTGCCGGGAATTCGGTCAAAAATCCAGGGGTTGCCGGCTCACAAATTGCAAAAATAGCTTCGCTCTATGTCGGAGGGACCGGTTTGTCCGAACGTGAAGCGCAAGCAGCAGGGTTCTCTCCGGTTGTCGTTACAATTAAAAAGAATGATTGTGCATCGTATTACCCTGGAGGAAAGGAATGTCGCATTCGATTAGTCGGCGACCAGCAAACGAAAGCAGTTTTGGGCGGACAGGCAATCGGCGGAGCGAGCATCGCTGGAAGGATAAACGTGATTGCTGCCGCTGTCAGTGCGAAAATGTCCGTTGCAGAATTGGCGGCGCTGGATATGGTATACGCACCACCCGTAGCGCCGGTGTACGACCCGATTATCATTGCAGCAGAACAGCTTGTCAAGGAAATTGAAAGGCGGGAACCCTGATGAACTGCCCCAAATGGACACTTGCTTCCGGTGATTATGACAGGGTGCGCGCGCTATGGGACGGCTCACTCAAGCCCGAGCGATTTGATTTGAACGTAACGCTCCTTTCGCCTGACATCATTTTTTCCCGCATGGTCAACGAAGGCGCATTTGAGCTTTCAGAGATGTCTTTGTCCACCTACGTCATTCTGAAAAGCCGAAATCGGGTTCCCTTTATTGCCATTCCTGTTTTTCCCTCCAGAAAGTTTCGCCACGGTGACATCTATGTTCGAGCGGATTCTGCGCTGCACTCGCTGTCCCAGCTTAGGGGAAAACGGGTTGGCGTCCCAGAATACCAGCTTACCGCATTTGTCTGGATTCGGGGCCTGCTGCAAGACGAATATGGAATTGCCGCGACGGATATGTCCTGGCGCGTTGGGGGCTTGGATGTTCCGGGGCGCAAAGAAAAAGTTCCCATTCAGCTTCCAGACGCTTTTGACGTGCGCCCAATCCCGGCGACGGATACACTTAACGACCTGCTGTTGGCGGGGGAAATCGATGCAATATTCAGCCCCAGCGCCCCCAAAGGATTCCAGACCGGAGAGATTCGCCACCTGCTTCCCGATTACGTCAAGGAGGAGCGGGCCTTCTATCAAAGGACGCATGTTTTTCCCATAATACACACGGTTGTTTTGCGAAGCGACATCTATGAGGCGTATCCGGATGCTGCTTGGGAGCTCTATCAGTTGTACCAAACGGCAAAAGATCTTTGCTTTAAGCGATATGCGGCAAGAATGGCACTGGCCGTCTCCATCCCATGGTTTGACGCCGCAGTAGATGATGCCAAATCACTGATGGGCCGCGACTTCTGGGCATACGGCGTGAAAAACAACCGAAAAGAATTGCTCCTTTTTTTACGCTATATGCATCAACAAGGGATGATTCCCGATAGCTTCCAGCCATCTCCGGAAAGTTTGTTTGCAAGGGAAACGCAAAGCACATAAGAATTCTGCTGCTGGAACGACGGGCAAATTTCGATTTTTCATATCAGCCGCAACAGGCGTAGCGCTTTATGCAAATATGGGGAGGGCCCCAAATATAAACAATGGAGGAGAACAATGAAAAAATTCCTGGTGGTTATGCTTGCGTTTTTGATGCTTTTCATGATGTCGGCCGGATGTACTCCGACGTCGGAAGAGCCGCAACAATCCGATGCTCTCAACTCTTTTTCGCCTGAAGAAACCAACGACACAACATTCGAACCGATCGTGGCCTCTTTTCTCCACGGTGCCGGCGGAAGCACCTGGCCGCTGCTGTCAGAGGGTGTCGCTGAATGTGTACGGCAACTGGTCCCCGGCTCCAGTATCACAATGGTTCCCGGCGGGGCAATTTCAAATGCACAGCTGGTGGCTTCTGGAGAATACGAATTGTGCTTTACCTTCTATGATACGGTATTGGACGCCAAAAATGGCCGCGGCGCCTTTGAAGGTGCGCCGTGTGACAACCTGCGCGTAATTGCCTGTGTGTTTTCGACGTATTCTCAACCGCTTTGCTATGCGGATGAATCATTCAATTCAATGGCAGAATTCTTTGAAACCAAACCGAAAATTTCCCTTTCCGCTCATCAGCAGGGCTCTGGCGTAGAAACATTTAACAATCGCCTTATTCAGGCATATGGGTATACCTATGAGGATATCGAAGACTGGGGCGGCAAGGTTGTTTTCGCCAACGAATCCGACACGCTTGAAATGCTAAAGGATGGGCAAATTGAAATGTTCCTCGGCGGTTCCACGCCGCCCGTCAGTGGCAATATTGACGTAAATACAACCAGACCAATCAAATATCTGACAATTGATAGCGACGTCATCGATTATATGGTCAACACATACGGCTATGGAAAGGCGACCATTCCACAAGACACTTATGAATGGCTGGAGGAGGATTTTGACACCTTTACAGCAATGATTGTGGTCACCTGCACGACGGATATGTCTGATGAAGCAACCTATGCAATCGCAAAGGCGATCAATGAAAACATTGATTATCTCTGCGGTGTACATAATGCTGCTAAGCTCCAGCTGGTAGATATCGAAGGCGGTATCATCTGTGATATTAATGAAGAAGATATTGCGGCAGGTGCGCTTAAATACTATAAGGAAGTCGGACTGAAGTAACAACCCCTGTAGGCGTAGGGGATGGCGCCTTCCGCCATCCCCTACCTTGCAAGGAAAGAATGATGATGAATTTTGATTTTCTCTCCGAAACGGACAGGCGGGTCATACAGCTTTCCGGATATGGCAAGCCTCGTGGCTTTGGGAAAAAAGCCGCATTGCTGTTGATTGACGTACAGAATAAGTTTATTGGTCCCGATAAACCAATTGTTGAGGCAATGACGGCACATCCGCTTGCCATTGGTCATGCTGCTCATCTTGCGGTAGCGCAGATACAGAATCTTCTGGAAGCAGCTAGACGGTATAACTTGCCGGTATTTTTTACAGTTAATGTTTTAGCGCCGGACGAAACGGTCTTCAACAGTTTTGCAAACAAACGACCGCCTTATGAATTGCAAGGGCAAATCAACTCCAGCGAAGAGGCGATTTACGCACCGCTGTCTCCGAAAACCGGCGAATGGGTCCTTCATAAGCGGTATGCGAGCGCTTTTTTCGGCACCCCATTGCTTTCCTTTTTAAACGCCCTCAACTGCGACACTGTCCTGATTGCCGGCTTCTCTACTTCTGGCTGTATTCGTGCATGCTGTGTAGATGCGGCATCGTACAATCTTCATCCGGTGGTTGTTAGTGACGCTGTGGCAGATCGGATAGAATACTCTCACCGGGCAGCCCTGCTGGACTTAAGCTTAAAGTATGCGGATGTTCAATCGTCGCAGGATATTTTGGCATATATGAAAGGGATGCAATCCAACGCAAAAGAAGGAGAAAAACCAAATGGACAGCTTGAATAACAACACTGCCGTAGCCAATGAACCCAAATGGCTGCGCATCGCCAATCTTTTGTTTCGATATGCCGCCGCAGCAACCGCTCTTTGGCATCTTATAAAGGCTTTCGTCGGCGTAGGAACCCCTTATGTGTTTCGGGCGACGCACCTTTCAATTTTTCTGTTCCTTACGTTTTCGCTCTTTCTCATTGAATCCTTGAAAGCGCGACAGAAGGTGCGCTCTGTAATCTATGCCATTTTTACCACCCTGGCAATTGCCATGCTTGTATATTTTCAGCTGGCGGGCGAACGTTTGACCATGCGAATTCCTATTATTGGCGACGTTTATCCAATCGATATATTCTTTGCAATCTTTACAGCGCTTGCAATTCTTGTTGCCATTAAGCGAAAAATAGGCTGGCCCATGGTCATCATCTGTGTTGTGCTCGTACTGTATACGCGGTATGGGTACCTTGTGCCAGGATACTTGAATCACAAAGGCTACTCCTGGTCCCGCCTATTGGATGTTATGTTTATGGGAATTGAAGGGATCTTTGGCTCCACAATAAACGTAACATCCCGCTATATCATCCTTTTTGTGCTCTTTGGCTGCTTACTCAGCAAAATTGGGGCTTCAGATTTTATTAACAATTTTGCAAACTGTCTTGTTGGAACTTCTCGCGGCGGCCCCGCTAAGGTGTCCGCTGTTTCAAGCGCTTTGTTTGGCATGATTTCCGGGGCGCCTACGGCAAACGTCGTGACAACCGGCGCTTTTACCATCCCAATGATGAAGAAGAGCGGCTATTCCGATGTCTTCTCTGGAGCGGTTGAGGCCGTTGCGTCTGCCGGCGGCGCCATTACGCCCCCTATTATGGGAAGCACGGTGTTTTTAGTTTCAGAAATTCTTGGCCTTCAGTATTCTGAAATTGCTTCCCGTTGTATTCTCTGTGCGGTACTGTATTATGTGGCCCTGCTTTGGATGATTGATCTTGAAGCGCAACGGAAGGGACTTCTGGGGACACCACGAGAACAGCTTCCCCGTTTTCGAGAAGCCGTGAAAGGCGCTTATGTGTTTGTCATTCCGTTCGGGATTCTTGTCTATATGATGATTGCCGGATATACGACAACCATGGCAGGGCTCGCCGGTTGTTTAGCGATTCTTGCAATTAATATTTTTAACCGGCGGATGAGGTTGAATGATCTGTTGGATGCTTGTACTGACGCCATTAAGAACTCGATTGTTGTAGTCATGTGCTGCGCCGCGGCCGGCATTATCATCAGTACTTTTCAGTACTCAGGCCTGTCCAGCAAATTTACAACCATGATCCTCTCCGTATCGGGCGGCAATCTGTATCTTATGCTGGCCTTGGTAATGGTGGCGTGCATTGTTCTGGGCATGGGAATTCCCATCACCGGTTCCTACATTTTACTTGCTTCTCTCGCGGCTCCCGCTCTAATCACGGCTGGGGTACAGCCGCTATGCGCGCACATGTTTATCTTCTATTACGCCGTAGTGAGCGTGTTGACGCCCCCGGTTGCCACAGCGGCTTATGCGGCGGCAGGGCTATCCGGTGCAAGCCCCGCAAAAACGGGGTGGATGGCTCTTCGCCTGGGCATCACGGCTTACATCGTCCCATACCTTTTCGTATTTCAGCCGGAACTTCTCTGCTACGGCAGTGTTGGAGACATTGTGCTGTGCGCTGTAACCGCTCTGATTGGCGTGGTGTTCCTGGGCTGCTTTATCCAGGGGTGGTTTCGCCACAAAACGCTGCTCTGGGAGCGAATTCTGTTTGGCGCTGGCGGGCTGCTGCTGATGATCCCCGGATGGCAAACGGATTTGCTGGGCGTTGCGATTCTTGCCATCCCTGTCACAACACAACTTGTACGCGAACGGAACCAAAAGAAGGCGGTCGCAAACCACCTCTCCGAATAAGTTGTTTTCCCATTAACACAGATTGAACGCGCTGCCACAAGCGGCAGCAAAAAGCCTGTAACGGACGAAAGTAGGTTACAGGCTTAATCTTTATGTGTTCATCAACAGAAGCGCGATAGCGTCAGGGCAAGTGAATCTGAATTCGATTGTTTACTGTGCGCAGGAACCCTTCAAGCCGAAGTTCGTTAAACACTTTGCTAATGGTAACGCGCGAGGCGCCCACAATAGAACCCAGCATTGCATGTGTGTATGCAATCTTTAATGAATGCCAATGCCCTTCGGTCGGCTTCTCCTCTGCAGCGGCTAAAAAAAGCCGTTTTATTCGCTCTTTTACAGAATAAAAAGAAATATTTTCGATTTCGTTTCGCAATATCAACGTTTTGAAAGTCAGACATTGCAGAATCGTGCTCCGAAACACCTCGTTGGTATCTGCCAGCATATGCGCACTTTTAAAGGGGATGGTGATAAGTGTCGCCTTTGTGTATGCTTGAGAATAAACACCGGTGCGCAAGCCGCTCCAACAGCAGAGCTCGCCAAAAAACCAGCCCTTCGGCAATTGGTAAAGTAGTTTTTCCATGCCGTCAATGCTCATTAAATAGTGCCGAGTTATTCCTTCCTGAATATATATCAGACCGTCCAGCTGGTCTCCCGGCATTGAAAAAATTTGGCGTGGCGGAAGCTGCTTTACCGTTCCGTATTGAAGTAAAACCCGCTCCAGCGCAGGTGCATCAAGGGGATCAAGCAAAAGGTTGGATTGGTTATATCGCATAGTAAAATTCACCTGCGTTTTTTATTTATTATACCATATTGTGTCCCCAAAAGCTAATTTTAATATAGTAGACGCGGCCATCCGCCGGGTAAAAGCCTTTTATGCAAAGGCGCATCATGTAGCAATATTTACAAGTATGCTTAGTTTATGGCCGTCTTGCAGGAAGGGGCATATAATAATAATATACTGCATATGCCGGTGTCTGGGCCGCGAAGGAGGGAACATTTTGATTGGGCAAAGCGTACCGCGAATCGATGCACTTGACAAGGTGACTGGACGAGCCAAGTATACTGCCGATATTCTGCAAGAATTCCCGGGAATTTTGCATATTAAGGCATTGCGCTCTCCATATGCGCACGCACGCATTGTTCGACTTGACACAAAAAAAGCCGAAAGGCTGCCGGGCGTAAGGCTGATCCTTACTGCAGCCGATATGCCTGATGAGGACTGGTGGAAATGGCCCCCCCAATCACGCTTGGCGACCCAAGAAACGCTTTGGGCCGGACAGGCGGTCGCGCTTGTCGCTGCGACCACTGCGGAACTGGCACAGGACGCTGTTGAAGCCATAGAGGTGGAATATCAGCAGTTGCCCCATGTTCTGGATTGGCAAAGCGCGATCAGCGACCATCCCGCCGCCATTGTTGATCCCTCTATGAAAAATCGGCCGCGCGATCCGCGTTGCACACATCTCTGCGATAACGTTGGAGGGGAATACCATCTCCGGAAAGGCAATGCCGACCAAGCAATGGCCGGTGCGGATGTAATAGCGGAAGGCAATTTCTGGTCAAAAAAGAAAAGCCATAATCAACTTGAACGCGCAATTACAATTGCGCAGTATCAACCAGAGCAAGGGACGCTTACGCTTTATGGAAACGGCGGCGGTGTTCATAAGGTGATAAAAACCAACGTTTGCCGGCTGCTCAACCTTCCAAGGTCTAAAGTTCGTATTATTCAGCTGTACACGGGCGGAAGCTTCGGCAACAGAAACACGCCCTATATTGACGTAGTGGCCGCCCTAATGGCCGTAAAAACAAAGGCTACTGTCGTATTTGAGTTTACCCGTGAAGAAATGATGATTGCCAGTCCTTCCAGCTGGGTATGCGGTATTTGGATGCGCATGGGCGCAACAAAGGATGGGGTGCTGGTTGGCCAGGAAATGGACCTTGTTGAGGAAGTGGGAACAGACTGCCATTTTGACAATTATAATGGCGTTCGTTCGTCGTCACACGCTGCAAGCTTGTACAAAATACCGAATGCGAAATGGGATACTTGTTCGGTTTTGACCAATACCGTTCCTGTGGGCCCGTATCGAGGCCCAGGTACTCCGGAAGTCACTTACGCGCAAGAAATTCTCATCAATCGGCTGGCCGAAAGCATAGGCATGGACCCTCTTTCTTTCCGTCTGAAAAATCTATTGCAACGTGGTGATGAAAACGCCTATGGCGAAAAAATAACAAGCATTGGTGTTGCGGAGTGTCTCAAACGTGTGGCGGAAAGCATTGAACTGGATCAACCCTGTGTGCAAGATGACTCCGTTTGGGTAAAAGGAAAAGGCATTGCCTGTGCTTGCAAGCAAAGCTCGCCGATTGGTCGGGCAGAGGCAATCGTGCTTTATCACGAGGATGGTTTCGTTGAGCTCAGGGTAAGCTGTGATGAGCATGGAATGGGGCTCTCAACCGCGCTAACACAAATCGCCGCCACCGAGCTCCATGTTCCTATGGATAAAATTCATACGAAGGTAAGCGACACGGATATTACCCCGTATGATCACTATACGGCAACTTGTCGTGGCACCTATACTGCGGGCAACGCTGTCCGGCTGGCGTGTATGGATGCGAAGCGGCAGCTTCAGGAGGCGGCGGCGCGAGAAGTGGGAGTACATCCGGACATGGTGGAGATTAAGGGTGACAGGGCATATATCCGCAGTTCTTATATTGAGGAACTCGACTTGCGCACCCTCTTTAAGGTGCAAAACCGATTCGTCAGCAATAACTATGGATTACAGTCGGGGACCCCGGTGTGCGGCCACGGCTCCTATTCTTCCGGGCCGGCGGTACCGTTTGATGAAAATGGCCGAACGCCAAAGGCTTTTAATTGGTATCAGTATACGGCCACGGCCGTGGAAATTGCCGTCAACACGGAAACGGGAAAGATCAAGATCCTCCGCTTTGCAAATGCCGCCGATACTGGGAACCCGATCAACCCAAAACTGGTTGAGGGGCAGCTGGAGGGTGGCGCCCACATGGCCATTGGCTTCATGCTGCAGGAGGAGCATTTGTACGATAAAAACGGCCGTCTGACAAATGCAAATCTGGCGGACTATCGCTTGCCAACCATTTTGGATATGCCGCACACGAAAGATGTCCATGTGTATATTTGCCCCGACCCATTGCCGGATGGGCCCTATGGCGCAAAGGGCACGGCTGAAACGGTTTCTGCTGCTCTTGGCCCGGCCATTGCCACTGCGTTACATCAAGCGGTTGGCATCTGGATTGACGATTATCCATTGACGGCAGAAAAAGTGTTATGGGCCCTTCGGGCCAGGGAGGCGAAAAAATGAGCTATATTCTTCAAGATTATACGCCTGTGCAGGTGCATCTAACGGTCAACGGTCAAGAGTACGATATGGCGGTGCCGCCATACCTTACCCTGCTGGAGCTGTTGCGTGAAGAACTACACCTGACCGGCGTTAAGTGTGGGTGTGACGATTCAAACTGCGGCGCCTGTACGGTGCTAATAAACGGCCAACCATTCAAAAGCTGTTGCACCCTGGTAGCACAGGTGAATGGAAAAAGAATTTTGACCATAGAAGGTCTGGCCCAAAACGGAGTTTTGCATCCTATGCAGCAAGCCTTTATCGACCATTTTGCTTTACAATGCGGGTTTTGTACGCCGGCCATGATTCTTACAGCCATCTCCATTCTTGAGGAAAACCCCGAAGCCGACGAGGATGCCGTTCGGGAGGGCTTACACGGAAACATCTGCCGCTGCACGGGCTACCAAAAAATTGTAGAGGCTATTTTGGCTGTACGCAACGGAGAATATGCTGACCTCCAGAAACGTTGGGAAGAGCAGCACACAACCAAGAGAGGAGCCGTTCAATGAGATTCCAGCATTACTACGCACCCCAAAGCCTTCCGGATTGTTCCAGCCTACTGGAAGAATGCGGGGATGCCGGCAGGCTTCTGGCGGGCGGGACCGACGTTATCCCGCGCCTGCGCTCGCGTGCATGGCATACCAACGCATTGATTGATGTCACAAATATTCCCGATCTTTCAGGATTTGTTTCCGAAAATGACGGTTTGTTCATCGGTGCGGCTGAGCGCCTGCGCGCGATCCAGATCGCATCGACCAAGTTGCCCGGTCCGTTTCATGTGCTGCGCCTGGGGGCAGGGCACGTGTCAAGCATTCAGGTTCGGAATGCGGCAACAATAGGAGGGAATCTCTGCAACGCCTCGCCCAGCGCCGATACGGTTCCTCCGCTGGTGGTACTGGGCGCCAAAGTCAGAATCTATGGGAAAAATGGTCGTCGCGATTTGCCAGTTGAGCAATTTCTGTTGGGGCCGGGAAAAACGGCGCTTTCAAACGATGAGCTTGTTGTGGGGGTCTGTCTGCCAGCGCCGCCGTGCAAAACCGGGACATTTTACCATAAGTACTCGATTCGTGGAGACAGCGACATTGCGATTGTTGGCGTTGCCGCGTCGCTTACGCTATCTGGGGACGGTACCATCGCTGCGGCGAAGCTGGCGCTGGGGGCGGTTGCTCCTACTGTTTTTCGCGCTATTGAGGCGGAAAAAATTCTTGTTGGCGAACGGTTTTGCAAAGAACTGGTGCTTGAAGCTGCCGAAGTGGTAAGAAAGAGTTGCTCACCCATTACCGACCAGCGCGCAACAGCGGATTACCGCCGAGAAATGGCGGCCGTCTGGACGCGACATGCCCTTTTTGATGCATTTGAACAGATAGAACCATGAAGCTCGCAACCGCCCCCTGTTGGGAGATGGAGAGGCAGGGAAAAGGCAAGCGTTTCTTTTGTGCAGCAGCCATACCGGTTGCCGTTTCCTAACGGCCGTCCACGCCCTTAACCACGAAACCTGCTGTACAAAGCTAACGCTGCATCGGCAGAGCCTTTTGAGGACCTTCCATCATTTTTCTACCAATATGATGCCCCAATACTCCGGCAGGTGTCGCTGGTTTGGGAGCAGCTGGCAGGCTATATTGGGATATGGGGCGCGTTACAGTCGCCCGCATGATGGGACAAACGCATCTGCTGGCAACGCTTCGCCCTGCAGAAGGGCATGCGCTTGCGTAAAAAGCAGGGGCGGGATACCCCTGCGGGCAGGTGTGTGGCGCTCGGGACGAGGATATTACCGCCGCTTAGCGCCGCCGAGCAGTCGCGGCTCTGTCCGCCGGGCGGTCAACATCCGAAGGCTTGGCGTCAATGGGGGATGAGGCTGCCGCCGGCCGCCAATCCTGCGCGCGCTTGAGCGGATCAGCGCCGGCGGGGGACGAAGTGCTGTTCGCATTCGTTTTGCGCCTGCAGGAGCGCCTCCTCCGGCGAACAGATGCCGAGGACGGCCTTGCGCACATGGGAGGCGATGATGCCTTCGAGCTGCAGCTCGCTGAAGTTTTCGTACAGCTCGCTGCTCCGGCGGCGCTGGGCGCTCATAAAACTGCTGTACGCAGCGGAAAGCCAGGGATATTTTTCCTTGATGTCCCGGTTGTCGTATGCGCTGATGCAGGGCGAGAGCCCGCCCAGCATGGTGAACACCGGGGCGACCAGATCCGAATAGAGCCACTGGAAGAACGTGCAGGCCGCCTCCGGGCTGCGGCAACCGCGGGTGATGCCGATTACGCCGCCGCCCTGCAGCGGCTTGCCGCCCGGCACGGGCGCAAAACCCAGCTTGCCGGCGATGCTGGACATCTTCAGGTTGAGGATGTGCGAGGCATAGTTGATGAACACGACCGTCATCGCGGCGGACCCGTCCGCAAACCCCTCCAGAACGTTTTTCCAGCCGTCGTGCACCGTCCGGTCGGAATACTGGTAGGCCTCCCGGTAGTTTTTGAGCGCGCGCAGCGCCGCCGGAGAGTTGAGCGTGATGGCGCCGTTCTCGTCGAGCATGCGGCCGCCCTCCTCGAACAGGCGCGGGATAAACTCGCTCGGGCTGACGACCACGTTTCCCACCGCCACGGTCGTTCCGTACCGGATGGGGGAGGCGGGATTGAAACTGCGGGTGAAAAAGCGGGCCACCTCGTTGTATTCGGCGAATGTGCGGGGAACGGCCAGCTCCCGGCGGTTCATCTCGTAGAACATCCGCTTGTACGTGGGGTCGGTCAGCAGATCCCGGCGGTAAAACATGAGTTGCGTGCTCGGGTCGTAGGGGATGCAGTATCTCACGCCGTTCACACTCGAATAATCCACGCACAGCTGCGGCAGGACCGCGCCGAACAGGGCCTCCCAGTCGAACGGCACCGACGCAAGCGGCAGGAAGAGCCGCTCCGCCAGCTCATCCATCCACGCCACGTCCATCCGGATGAGATCGAACTGCTCGAGCGGCGTCGTCTGAATCACGTCGTATACGTCCCGCAACGACGGCAGGACGACCATCTCCAACCGAATACCCGTGCTCTTCTCCAGATGCGGCAGCAGGCTGGAGAGCGCCGTGGTGGAGGGGGAGGCGAGCGTCAGCATCCGCAGGGAAACGGGGCGCGCGGGCTGCGGCGGCATGACCCCTACGCGGAAGCCGTCGTTCTTCATGGTCAGCACCCGCGGCAGCGGCACGCCCTGTTCGAGCCGGGCGAACAGGTGCTTGACCACCTGATGCGCCAGGCGCTTGTAGTCCAGCTCATAGACGGGCTTGGCGGGATCGGTCACCGCAAGGCGGGGAGAAACGGTGAGATACTGCGGCCGTGGCCGGTCGCTCGCATAAGCGTGGGCGGCCCGCACGGCGGCCTCCCGCCGGTTATCGGCACAGATGATATAGTCGTAGGCCGTGTCCGGCTCAAAGAAGGAAAAGGCGCGCTGCTCGATCAGATGGTCGGGGCAGGCGACAAGCCGGATGCTGTCGCTGCCCCTGGCATAGACGGAGTAGACGCCGCGCAAAAACCGGCCGGCGTCGCTCAGCGAAAGATCGTTCAAAAACACGCCGATGCGCGTTGCGCCGTGTTCCCGCGTAAAGGCGGCCATATCCCGCCCGGCCTGTTCCGGTCGAAACCCGGCGAACATTGTATCGTTACAATCGCTTTCAAAGGCATGCAGAAACACGAGCGGCAGCTCCGGCGCCTCCTCGCGGTAGCGCGAGACGGCGTCCGTCAGGCAGGAGCTGGTAACGATGGCGCTGACGCGGGAGTTGATGGCGGCGGCAAGCATGGCGACCTCCGTCGCCTCCATAAATCCGGTCAAATAGAGCTGCACGACGTACCCGGCAGCCGAAAATTCCCGCTGAAAGACCTCGTACATGGCGGAATACTGCCGGTGCTCCATGGTCGGGAGCAGCAAGGCGATCGAGCGGTCCCGCCCCTGCCGGAGGCTCTTGGCCTTGGCGTTGAGCTTGTAGCCGAGCCGTTCAGCCGCCTGCTGAACGAGTTGAATCTTTTCAACGCTGACGTTCCCGCGCCCGTTGATGACGTTGGAGACCGTACCCTGGGAAACGCCGGCTGCCTTTGCAATGTCCCTGATCGTTGGCATACTGTTCCATGCTCCGCTTGATTTCCTTCCCATTTTACTATGAAAAAGCGCTGTTTTCAAGGGCGGCGCCGCAGAATGGGCGTGCAAGGCCGGTTTTTGCAAAAAAAGTATTGTCTGATTTTGATAAAATGATTGACACGTTATAATTATTTTCGATATAGTGTAAGTACAGTGTTGCGGCGTATCCGCAACCGCTGAATTTCTGACAGGAGATGGATCGCATGAAAAGGTTTCTGAGTTTACTCTTGGTTCTGCTCTTGACGGCCGGGGCGGTTGCCTGCGCGCAGCCCGCGGCCAACGACGGCGACGGCGAGAAAACGGGCGGCAAGCTGATCGTCTACTCCGCGTTGAACGAGGACAACACGATTGCGATGGCGGAGCAATTCAAGGAAGATACCGGCATTGAGATCGAGTACATCTCCCTGGGTGGCGGCGATGCGGTGGCGCGCGTCCAGGCGGAGATGGACAACCCGAAGGCGGACTTCCTCGTGGGCGGCTCCATCGACCTGTACGGTTCCCTGGCCGACGCCGGCGCGTTTCTCGAGTACGATTCCCCGAACAACGACGATCTCGACGAGCGGTTCAACGACCCCAACCACTTCTGGCAGGGTTGGTACATGGGCGTGCTGACCATCATCGTCAATGAGGAGCGTTTTGAGGCGGAGCTGGCGCCGCAGGGGCTGGAGCTGCCCGAGACATGGGACGACCTGCTCGACCCGGCATATAAGGACGTGTTCGTCTGGGCCAACCCGACGACGGCGGGCGGCGCGTACATCGCAACGGCCTGCCAGATCTTCCGCCTCGGCGAGGAGAAGGCCTGGGAATACCTGCAGGCGCTGGACAAGAACGTTCACCACTACTACATGGGCGCCGGCGACGTGATCAGCCCGGTCGCCACGGGCGAGTTCATCGCTTCCATCGCATGGGGCCACGACAGCTTCAAGACCCAGCAGGAAGGCTATCCGCTCAAGCTGATCGTCCCGCAGCAGACCGCCTATGAAATCGGCGGCGCGGCGATCGTCAAGGGCGGGCCGAACACCGAGAACGCCAAGATCTTCATGGATTGGCTGCTCACCAAGGAGGCGCAGGAGCTGAGCGTGGAGACCTCCTACCGCTATCCCGTGCGCGACGATGTGAGCGCGCCGGAGGGGCTGCCCGCCCTGAGCGACGTGGACCTCGTCGATTACGACCGCATCAAGGCGACCGAGATGAAGGAGGATGTGCTCGCAAAATTCGAGGAGCTGATCACCTCCAAGCGCGGCTGATTTCCCTCCCCCCCTTTTTTGACAGGGCGCCTGCCTGCGCGCGCGGGCGGGCGCCCTGCCCGCAGCGCGCCGGTTGCCCGGGAAAGGAGGGAGCCGTATGGCCCAGGGCGTTTCGCTGAAGGAATCCGTCAAGGAAATGAAACGGCTCAAAAACGAGCCGCTGCTGCTGGTGGTGATCGTTGCCATCATCGCGTTTGTCGGCCTCTTCGTGGTCTATCCCGTGATCCGCGTCATCCTCTTCCCGGAGGCGGCCGATTACCTCACGCTGTTCACCAAAAGCCGCTGGTTTACGGCGATCAAGAACAGCCTGTTTATGACGCTCATCTCCACGGTATCCTGCACGGGCGTGGCGTTTCTGTTTGCCTATGTCATCGCCCGGCTGGATGTGCCGTGCAAAAAGCTGTTCCGCTTCGTCACGCTGCTGCCGATCGTTTCGCCTCCGTTCATCGTTGCGCTGAGCTACATCCTGCTGTTCGGCGTGCAGGGCATCGTCACCAAGGGCCTGCTCGGCCTGCAGGCGGATATCTACGGGCGCTTCGGCCTGTGGATCGTGCAAACCGTCACGTTTTTCCCATACGCCTATTCCGTCATCTACAACGTCATCACATCGATCTCCCCCAACCTCGAATACGCCGCCTACAACATGGGCGCTTCGCGCTGGCGCGTCTTCCGGGACGTGTTTTTACCGCTGTGCCGCCCCGGCGTGGCGGGCGGCGCGCTGATGGCGGCGATCAACGTGCTTACGGACTTCGGCAACCCGATGATGATTGGCGGCGACCTGGCCCTGCTGCCGACGGAAGCGTATATGCAGATCTCCGGCTGGTATGATATGAAGACCGCTTCGGCGCTTGCCGTGGCGCTGTTGCTGCCGGCGGTGGGCATCTTCCTCATCAACCGGTTCTGGGTTGGCCGGCGCTCCTATGTGACGATCACGGGCAAGGAGGTTTCGCTCAACCCCTTCCCCATCCCCCGTTGGCTCAAGTGGCTGCTGTTCTCGCTGACGATGTTCATTTCCCTGTTCATCCTTCTGGTCTACGGCACGCTGGTCTACGGCGCGTTCACCAAGGCCTGGGGGTACGACTGGTCGCTGACGCTTGAGAACATGCAGTATGTGCTGCTCAAGTTCAAACAGATTTGGAATTCCATCCGCTTTGCATTCCTTTCCTCGCTCGGGGCGGCGTCGCTCTCCATGGTGCTGGCGTACATCGTGCAGAAAAAGCAGGTTGGGATCAACAAGGCGCTGGACTTTCTCGCCATCCTTCCCGGCGCGATTCCCGGCATGTTCCTCGGCATCGGCTTTGTCATGGCGTTCAACAACCGGCCGCTCGAACTGACCGGAACCGGCGCGATCATGGTGCTGGCGCTGCTGTTCTGGAACCTGCCCACCTGTTACAGCTCGGCCACCGCCGGCCTGCAGCAGATCGGCGCGTCGGTTGAGGATGCGGCGCTCAACCTGGGAGCGAACAGCTTCCGCTCCTTTAAGGATGTGATCGTGCCGCTGCTGAAGGGCCCGTTCCTGTCCGGCTTTGTGCTGGCGTTTTTGCGCTCGGTCACGTGCCTCAGCGTGGTCATCTTCCTCTATGCGCCCGCAACCACGGTCGGCACCATCTCCGTCATGGTGCTGGTGCAGAGCGGGCAGTGGGGCGAGGCGGCCGCCTTCACCACGGTGCTGATCACGATTGCCTTTACCACGCTGAAACTGGCGCAATGGCTGTTCAGCAAGCAGAACATCAAGCTGAAATTGTGATAGGAGGGGCGGCATATGGCGGAATGCTATATTGAATTCAAAAACGTCGTCAAGAAATTCGACAGCTTTGTGGCGCTTGACCACGTGTCGCTGCAGATCCCGCGCGGGGCGTTCGTCACGCTGCTCGGCCCGTCCGGCTGCGGCAAAACCACCCTCATGCGCCAGCTCGCCGGATTTTCCGAGCCGGAGGAGGGCGACGTGATCGTCAACGGCCGGCGCGTCAACGGGCTGCCCCCGTTCAAACGCAATACGCCGCTCGTGTTCCAGGAATATGCGCTCTTCCCCCATATGACGGTATACGAGAACATCTCCTACGGCCTGAAACTGCAAAAACTGCCGAAAAAGGAAATCGACGCCCGCGTGGCCGCCATGCTGGAGATGTTCAACCTCAAGGGGCTGGAAAAGCGGTTCCCGCGGCAGATGTCCGGCGGACAGCAGCAGCGCGTCGCGTTTGCGCGCGCGCTGGTCATGGGGCAGGATATCCTCCTGCTGGACGAACCCCTCTCCAACCTTGACGCCAAGCTGCGCGTGGAGGTGCGCACGGAACTCCGGCAGTTGCAGCAGAAGCTGGGCATCACGACGATCTATGTCACGCACGACCAGGACGAGGCGCTCTCCATGTCCGACATCATCGCCGTCATGCACGCCGGGCGGGTGGAGCAGGTTGGCACGCCGTGGGAGATCTACTTCCGGCCGGTCAATCGGTTTGTGGCGGATTTTATCGGTACGGTCAACTTCCTCGACGAGATTGTGACGGCAAACGAGGGCGGGGTGCTGACGGTCGAACACGGCGACATGACGCTGAAAATCCCCACGGCGGTCGCCGTCGAACCGGGGGAGGCGGTCACGCTGGTGCTGCGCCCGGAGTGCATCCGCATCGCGGGCGGGGATGAGCCGGCGGACGACCTGACGTTGCGCGGCACGATCGAAACCTACAGCTTCCTCGGCCGCATGATCCGCTACTGGGTGCGCGTAAAGGACGAGGTGTTCGTCATCGACGATGCGAACGTAGACCTGGGCGGCGTGCGCACCGGCGACGTGACGCTGCGGCTCGACCCGCAGAAACTGCACGTGCTGAAGGATGGAGGGGGCCGTGTTGATCCTTGATTTCATCAACGTCGGCTACGGCGACGCCATCCTGCTGCGCGATACGGCGGCCGGCAGCGCCGTGCTGGTGGATGTGGGCGACGTGTCGGTGGGCGACGGCGGCCCCGGCGCAAAGCGGATTTCCGCCGCTGCATTTTTGCGGCAGGAGCGCGTCGAAACGATCGATTTGCTCGTACTCACGCACCTGCATCTCGACCATGTGGGCGGGCTGCGGGAGGTGCTGGCGCACGCGCGCGTGCGGGCGCTGCTGACCAACTATCTGCCGCCCCGCGCGGCATGGGGGACGCGCGTGGCAAGCCCGAACGGCTGTTCGAGCGGCGCGGCCTGCCTGATCAAGGCGTTGAACATCTATCTCGAATCGCTCCGACTCCTGGCGGACAGCGGCGCTTCCATCGCGCTGGCGCAGCCGGGCGGGCGGCTTCTCGCCCCCGGCCTGTACGCCGAAATCGAGATGGAGACGCCCGCCGTCTACCGGCGGCAGGAAGCGATCTGGGCGCATGCGCTCGCCGGCCGGCCCGACGGCGCGGAGCTGGACGAGCTGGACCGGTTTATCAACGACACCAGCATCCGCCTGCGCCTTGCGCGCGATGGCCATACGCTCCTGCTGCCGGGCGATTACAGTGCGGCCGCCTGGGAAAAGCAGGACGTCCGGCCCTGCGAGCTGGTCAAGCTGCCGCACCACGGCCATGCCGATTCGGTAACGCAGTCCATTCTCGACCGCCTGCGGCCGCGCACGGCCGTCATCTCGGTATCCAACACCCGGCGCGACGATTGCCCCGCCGCAAGCGTGCTGGCGCTGCTGCAAAAAAACGGGGTGGAGGTGCAAACGACGGACGCCGTCCCGCTGCCCGGGCATGCGCCGGAATACCGGGAGTCCATACGCTTTTTGTGGTAAATACAATTTTCGGTCAGAAGGGAATCCATATGAAACGAGTGCTGGCAGGCTGCCTTGCGGTTCTCCTGGCATGCCTGACGCCGGCTTTGCCGGCCGCCGCGGAAAGCGGCGACGACCTGCCTTCCGAGCAGTATCGGGCCCTTGCGGAGCACTGGGCGCCGACGGTCTATCAGGACGTGAACGAAAGCTATCTGTACCGGGCCGATATCCCCACCCGCTTCGATTACGACGGGGACTGGCTCGGAGCGAACAACTGGGAAAATCTCGAAAACTATCCGCAGATCCCGTCGGCGTACTTCTCCGTACGAGAAACGCTGACGCACTATTTCATCGAATATGATTTCTATTATCCGCGGGATGACGGGCCCATCGCCCTCGAGCGCCACGAGAACGATCTGGAGGGATGCATCCTGGTCATCCGCAAGGATTCGTCCACGTACGGCAGCCTGCACCTGATGGAAACGCAGGCCCACAACCACTGGTACCAATACAGCAACGACCCCGCCATTACGGACGGCTCCGACGACATCGACGGCGGGATTCTGCTGGACGGGCATCGTCCCAAACTCTACATCTCCGCAAACGGAATCGGCACGGACGCCGGCCATGGCGTGCTGGCCTACGACGGGAGCGGCGCCAACGGCGGGGACGGCATCGTGTTCCGCTTTGTCACGGGCGATGCGGAAATGCCGGATGACTTCTCCGGCAGCTATACCAATTTCTACGATTATGAGCTGATCTCCATGGACGTCCTGTGGAACCGCCGCTACGATGTCGGCGGCGCGGCGCATACCTATTACGACTGGGGCCATTTCTACGGGGATACCTATACGGACAGCTCCTGCACGCTGCCGTGGATCAAGGACGACCCGGACGACGGCCCGGTATACGACGGGGTTTACTGGTCCGATCCGGCCTTCTTTATCGATACCCATCTGAACGGGCTGGGCGAGTTCTCGCACACCTATGTGTTCAATCCCTACTGGACCCACAAGGTGACGATCCAGGATATCACAAGCTGCGCGAACAAGGACCCGTTCAACGACGAAAGCGACGTGTACCTGTCCATCTCCGTGGACGGGCTGGAATACATCAACGAGAAACACTGGAAGGACAACCAGATGCCGAAGAACACGACCAAGGCCGTGTACTGGGGCAAGGAACAGGCGGAATTCGGCGACCAGTACTCCGAATCGTTCGGGACCATCTACTTTGCGCGCGCGGACAACACGGAGGTCCGCATCCATGTCTACGACAAGGACGGCACCTCCGGGGACGACTCCATGGGCATGCTTACCGCCACGCCCGCGCCCGGCCAGTCGATCACCTGGACGAACCAGCCGACCTCCACGGGCGAGGCCCGGGTGTCCGCCGTGGTGGAAACGCAGTAGCCCGGCATCGGGGGGACGGCCGCGCGCCCTTCTCCGCATTCGGGATGCGCGTGCAATCCGCAGGCAAGGCAAAGAGGGGCGCAGATGCGCCCCTCTTTGCATGCGGCCACCCCCGCCCAGGGGCGACAACCGGGAATCCGACGGACGCGGCGGGAGAAAAAACAGCCGGGCGCGAACGACCGGCAGGGGGGAGCGGGGCGCGCGCTCGGCAGCCCGTGTATGAAAAACGTGGCATCGTCCGCTCCGCGCAGGACAGGCGGGGCGCAGGCGCGGCGATGGGCGAAACGGCGATCTGGCGTTCGGGAGGGTCGGCAGCCGGCGCCGCCTCCGGACAACCGTCAGCCGCCGGCGGCTCCGGAACGCGGCGGCGTGGGCTGGGCGTCGCCGTCGTGCCGGCTGTCCCGGCGCGCCTCGCGCCGGACGCGCACGAGCATGTCCACGCCGTCCTCATAATCGGTCTGGAGGATCTCGACGCGCATGCCCACATCCCGCAGCTGTTCCGCGCCGGACTTGACGGTGTTGAGAAACAGGCGGTAATCCTTGAGCAGCCGCAGCAACCGCGGCCGGGGCGGCGGCGTGACGGCCGCAATCATGCGTTCCACAAGCCGCTCGGTCTCCTTGACATTGAGCGATTTTTCGCCGATGCGGGCGATGGCCTCGAGCTGGAGGCGCTCGTCGCGCAGGCGCAGCAGCGCGCGGGCATGGCGTTCGGTCAGGCGCGCCTCGAGCAGATTGCGGCGCACGGCGGGCGAGAGATGGAGCAGCCGCAGCTTGTTGGCGATGAACGACTGGCTCTTGCCGAGGCGCGCGGCGAGCGCTTCCTGCGTCATGCCGTATGTGCGCAGCAGCTGGCGATAGCATTCCGCCTCCTCGATAAAGTGCAGGTCGCGCCGCTGCAGGTTTTCGATCAGCGCAAAGATGGCGCTGGCCTCCTCCGTGGTGCGCTGCACGATGCAGGGCACCTCCCGCATGCCGATCAGGCGACAGGCGCGCAGCCGGCGCTCGCCGGCGATGAGCTCGTACATGCCGGCAATACGGCGCACGATCAGGGGCTGGATCAGCCCGGCCTGCGCGATGGAGGCCGCCAGCTCCTGCAGGCCCTCCTCGTCGAACTGGCGGCGAGGCTGGTTCGGGTTCGCCTCAATGCAGTCTACGGGCAGCATCATGAGCTGCCGGCCCTGTACCGCCGGCGGCTGCCGGGATGCGTCGGTTTCGCGCGTGAACATCGCCATATGCCCATGCCCCCCTTTCAGTACGGGGTATCATTCTGCACGGACAAAGGCATCTCCTGCCGGGCCGACAAAGGACGCGGCCTTTCGCCAAAACAAGTGCCGCTTCTTGCGCATGGGCGGTCCAAAAACGCAGAAGGGGCGTCCGAACATCCGGTGTTCGGGCGCCCCGGCAGATCCTGCAAAAGGCAGCGGCTTACGCCTTGGGGCCTGCGTCGATGATGCTCTGCGGCATGTGCGCGTACTTCTGGAAGTTCTTAACAAAGCGCGCCGCGAGATCCTTGGCGGTCTTCTCATACGCAGCTTCGTCCTTCCACATCTTGCGCGGGCTCAGCACCTCGTCCGGCACGCCGGGGCAGGTCGTGGGCACGCTGACGTTGAAATACGGGTCTACCTCGTAATCGACCTTCTCCAGATCGCCGTTGAGCGCGGCGGTAACCATCGCGCGGGTGTACTTGAGGCTCATGCGCTTGCCGTCGCCCGCCTTGTGGCCGCACCAGCCGGTATTGACCAGATAGACGTTGACGTTGTGCAGGTCGATGTTCTTGCCGAGCATCTCGGCATACACGGACGGATGCAGGGGCAAAAACGGCGCGCCGAAGCACGTGGAGAACGTGGTCACCGGCTCGGTGATGCCGCGCTCGGTACCCGCCAGCTTGGAGGTGTAGCCGCTGACAAAGTGGTACATGGCCTGGTTCTTATCCAGCTTGCTGATGGGCGGGAGCACGCCGAACGCATCCGCCGTGAGGAACACGACGGTCTTGGGATGGTTGCCAACGCCGGGGATCACGCAATCCGGGATAAAGGTGACCGGGTAGCCCACGCGGGTGTTCTCGGTGAGCGAACCGTCGTCAAAGTCGAGCTCGCGGGTCTCGGGGTCCATGACGACGTTCTCCACGAGCGAGCCGAACTTGATCGCGTTCCAGATCTGCGGTTCGTTCTCCTGGGAGAGGTTGATGCACTTGGCGTAGCAGCCGCCCTCGATGTTAAAGATGCCGCGGTCGGACCAGGCGTGCTCGTCGTCGCCGATGAGCTTGCGGTTCGGGTCGGCCGAGAGGGTCGTCTTGCCCGTGCCGGACAGGCCGAAGAACAGCGCGCTGTCGCCGTCCTTGCCGATGTTGGCCGAGCAGTGCATGGTGAACACGCCCTGCTTGGGCAGCACGTAATTCATGACGGAGAAGATGCTCTTCTTGATTTCGCCCGCATACTGGCTGCCGGCAATGATGACCATCTTCTTGTCGAAGTTGACGAGGATGGCGGCCTCGGAGTTGACGCCGTCCAGCTCCGGGATGCACTTGAAGCCCGGGGCGGCGATAATCGTGAAGCCGGGGACGAAGTCCTTGAGCTGCGCCTCCGTGGGCCGCACGAGCAGCTGGTGGATGAACAGGTTCTGGCTGGCCAGCTCGTTGACCACGCGCACCGGCAGGTGATAGCTCTCGTCGGCGCCCGCAAAGCCGTCAAAGATGAAGATCTCGCGGCCCTGCAGATAGGCCATCATCTTGTCATAGATCCGGTCGAACCGCTCGGGGGTGATCGGGACGTTGACCTTGCCCCAGTCGATGTCGTCGTGAATGGCGGGGGTATCGACGACAAAGCGGTCGTTCGGGGAACGGCCGGTATATTTGCCGGTGGTGACGACGAGCGCGCCCGTGTTGGAGAGGGTGCCTTCGCCGCGGGCGACGGCCCGCTCGGTCAGCTCCGCTGGGGTCAGGTTCCGGTAGACCGCTTTGGGGGCGATGATACCGAGGGATTCGACGTACGCTTTCATCTGTTTGATCTCCTTTCGGCAGCTAAGATACAACAACCGGGGGCGATGGTGCGCGACACGCTTGCCGTCATGTCCATCTACTCCCCCATTATGTTTAGAGTATACCCGAAACCGACCAAAAGCGCAAGCGGTTGCAGCATCTTTTCTGTTTATTTCCTGCCGTTTCGCACCGGGGCCCGTCCCTCGGCCCGACCGGCCGGCTGCGGCCGGCGCTGCGGGAGAATTATCGGACGCGCGGCGGCACGTTCTCCGCTACGATGGAGTCAGCCGGAAGGGTGATCCGGCCAATGCAGTTCAAAATTCAAAAGGAAAGGAGGGAAAGCCATGCTTCCATGCAAAAACGTGGTGCTGGCCGCGTTCGCTGCCGCCGGAGGCATCGCCGCCTATCTGTTCGGCCCCTGGGACGCGCTGCTCGTGGCGCTGCTGGCGGCCATCGTGCTCGACTATCTTACCGGCGTCGCCGTGGCGGCGGTACAGCGCACGCTGTCGAGCGCGGTCGGCTGGCGCGGTCTGCTGAAAAAGGCCGTCATTTTGCTGATCGTCTGCCTTGGCACGCTGCTCGACCGGCTGCTGGAGGACTCCAACGGCGCCGTCCGCGCGGCCGTATGCCTGTTCTACATCGCCAACGAAGGCCTGTCCGTTTTAGAAAACGCGGGGGCGCTCGGCCTGCCGCTGCCGGAGACGCTCAAGCGCGCGCTCGCCAGACTGCAGCCGCCGGCATGATGCGTCGGGCCGCTCAGATTCCTCCCGCTGTCGGCGCATTCCCGCCCGTGATGTCGTCGATATATGCGGCGCAGAGGGCGGCCACCAGGTCGCGCTCGCGCGGATCGTAGGTGCTGCCGTGCGGCGAATGCTCCATCACGCGGGACGTCAGCGGCGCATGGACAAGCCCGCGCCGCAGCGCGGCGGCCGCGCCGGGGGCGACCTTGTCGTCATACCGGGCCCAGAGCGCAAGCGTCGGGCAGGTGATATGGGGCAGGCTGCGCCTGAGGCGCCGGATCAGCCGGTACAGGTCGGAGAGCTTTGCCGGGGAAAACCCGGCGTACATCTGTCCATAGGGCGCCTTTTGCCGGAGCTTTTCGCCATCCTCCGCGGGATAGCGAACGGCGGGCACGAACGGGGCCAGCAGCCGCGCAACGTGCAGGTACGCGCGCATGCGCACCGGCGCGCTGATCAGCACGAGGGCGGCGCAGTCGCGCTCGGCCGCAAGCAGCCCGGCCAGGATGCCGCCGAGCGAAAGCCCCACCGGAACGATGTGGTCGCAGCCGGCAGCGCGCAGGCGCTCGTATCCGTCGCGCGCGCAGGCGAGCCACTGCTCGCCCGTGGACGCGGTCAATGCGCGCACCGTCCGGCCGTGGCCGGGCAGCGTTGGCACAAAGACGGCGTAGCCGCGTCCAGCCAGCGTCTCCGCCACGACGCGCACGTTTGCGGGCGTGCCGCCGATACCGTGCAGCACGAGACAGCCGACGCCATGTGCCGCGCTGCACCCGGCATCCCCGGCCGGTACGGAGAAATACGGCGCCGCCACATCGTCGAACGCGCATGGCTCGTCAAGGATGGACCGGTCCACGGAAAAACCCAGTATTTTCACAGCAGCGTCCTCGTCTGACGGTACACGTCGCCGGAACCGACCGTCACCACAAGATCGCCCGGCGCGCCGTGCGCGTCGAGCCAGTCGCGGATCGCCGCGAATGTACCCAGATAGATCGCGTTGCCGCCGGAAGCGTTGATCGCTTCGACCATATCGCGCGCGTGCACTTCGCCGGTGTCCGTTTCCCGGCCGGGATAGATGTCCGGCACAAGCACGGCGTCGGCGTCCGCAAAGCAGGACACCTTCCCGGTGAACAGCGTGCGCGCGCGCGTATAGCTGTTGCACTGGAACACGCAGTACAGCCGCCCGTGCGGTATGCGGCTGGCCGCATCGAGCGTGGCGCGGATCTCGTTTGGATGATGCCCGTAATCGTGGTAGATCCGGATGCCGTTGCGCTCGCCATAGTATTCGAACCGCCGGCGCGTGTTGGCAAAGCCTGCGAGCGCGCCGGCCGCCGTATCGAACGGGATTTCCAGCAGCCCCGCGACTGCCAGCGCGCCGAGCGCATTGGCCACGTTGTGCGCGCCCGGCACATGGAGCTGCACGCGTCCGAGCGGCCTGCCGCCATGCAGCACGGTGAACGAGGGACATCCCGCCTGGTCGTAGGCTATGCCGTCGGCGGTATAGTCCCCGCCGGCCAGGCCGTAGGACACGGCGGTATGCCGGCTTTCCGCGTACAGGCGCTTCACGCGCGGGTCGTCCGTGCAGGCGACGAAAACGCCGTCCGCAGGCAGGCGGGCGAGGAACTTTTCAAAGGCCGCCTCGATGTGCGCCATGTCGTGGAAGTAATCAAGATGGTCGTTGTCGATGTTGCTGATGAGCGCGATGGTCGGCGAAAGCGTCAGGAAGCTCTCCACATATTCGCACGCCTCGGTGAGGAACAGGTCGCGTCCGCCCACGCGAACGCCGCCCTGCAGCGCGTCCACGTATCCGCCGATGTGGACGGTCGCATCCGCATCCGCCGCCTCCGTGATGAGCGCCAGCATGGAGGTGATCGTCGTCTTGCCATGGCAGCCCGCCACGGCGACCACGTTGTGAAAGCGCGCCGAAAGCTGGCCGAGCGCCTCGCTGCGCTCCAGCTGGGGGATGTGCAGCGCCTCGGCCATCACCCGTTCCGGATTGTCCGGGCGGATGGCCGCCGAATAGATCACCGCGTCCGCGCCGGCCAGCAGCTCGCCCGTATGGCCGACGGTATAGGGGATGCCTGCTTCGTCGAGGCTGCCGGTGAACTGCGTGCGCTCGCGGTCGCTCCCGGTGACCGTGTGCCCGTGCGCTTTCAGGATGCGGGCAAGCCCGCTCATGCTGCACCCCCCGATGCCGATCAGGTGGATGTGACGCGCGCCCTCGAGGTTGACCATGTGTCCACACCTGCTTTCCTTTTCTTCACGATGGTATTATACGCCGCGCGCTGCCGATGCGCAACCGCCGTTTGCCCGCCGCCGGACTTGACAGCGCCCGGCCGCTGTGGTACGGTTCCGGCAAAGGGCGGCCATCCGCCGCCGGAGGGGAGGGGCCGCCATGCGAATGGAACCCCCGCCGCTGCTAAGGCGGCTTGCCGCCGTATTGCAGGCGCCGGTCTATCTGGTTGGCGGGGCGGTGCGCAACGCGTTGCTCGGCCTGCCGCAGTCCGATCTCGACGCAGCCGGGCCGTTGCCGCCGGACACGGTCGAGGTCCGCTGCCGTGCCGCCGGGCTGTCCGCCGGGCCGGTCAATCACGCAGGCCGCGCGCTTGGCACGGTCGGCGTGCGCATTGACGGCGAAACGGTGGAATATACATCCTTTCGCGCCGAACGGTATGCCCCCGGCGGCGCGCACCGGCCGGAGGCCGTTCGTCTCGGCGCGACGCTGGAGGAGGATGCGGCCCGGCGGGACTTCACGATCAACGCGCTGTATGCCGACTGCGCATGCGGCGAGGTTTTCGACCCGCTCGGCGGGCTGGACGACCTGGCCGCCGGCGTGGTCCGGCAGGCCGGGCCGGGAACGATGCGCTCGGATGCGCTGCGCATCCTGCGCATGGTGCGCATAGCGGGCGAACTCGGTTTTTCCATCGAACCGGGTACGTTTGCGGCGGCGCAGGCGCACGCCGGCGGACTCGGGGACATCGCGCCGCAACGGCGGCAGGCGGAGCTGCTGCGCATTCTGCTGTGCGACGCGCGTTATCCCGCCGCGCTGCGCGACGCGGCGCAGGCCGTCCCCGACGCGTTGCATCGGCTGACCGCGCTTGGCGCATGGGACTTCCTCCTGCCGGAGATCACGGACGGGAGGGAGATGGCGCAGCGGCCGGACTATCACCGCTATACGGTGATGGAGCATCTGTTCCGGTCCTGCGCGGCGGCGCCGCCGGCTGCGACGCTGCGGCTGGCCGCGCTGTTGCACGACGTGGGAAAGCCCGCCTGCCTGCGGGAAACCGGGGCGCTGCTAAGCCATGCGGCGTTTGGCGAGGCGATTGTACGGCAGCGGCTCGGCGCGCTCCGCTTTCCGCATGCGACGGTGGAGGCCGTCGCCCTGCTCGTGCAGCGGCACATGTACGACATCCAGGGGACGGCGCGCGAGCGCACGCTGCGCAGGCGCTTTGCCGCCTGGGGGCGGGAGGCGACCGCCGATTTGATCGCCCTGCGCGAAGCCGATGTGCGCGGCAGCGGCATGGATACGGCGTATGTGTGCGGTCGATGGCGGGCGCTGCTGCAGCGCATGTGCGAGGACGGCACGCCGTTCTCGCCGGACGAGCTGGCCATCGGCGGCGAAGCGCTGATGCAGGCGCTCCACCTTTCGCCCGGCCCGCGCGTGGGGAAACTCAAGCGCGACCTGTATGCGCACTGCATCCTGCGCCCTTCGGACAATACGCCGGAGCGGCTGCTCTCCCTGGCGCGGCGCATGGCGCGGCGTTGACCGCCGGGCCTGGCCCTTTCTCACAAGAATTGCGCCGCCGGGGGGTACCCCGGCGGCGCAAACGATATCGGCGTCGTTTGGTCAACGGGGAAAACGAATCTGGACGCGGGTGCCCTCCCCGGGCTTGCTCTCCAGCCGGACGGTTGCGCCATGCAGCGCCGCCCCGTGCTTGACGATGGACAGGCCCAGCCCCGTGCCGCCGGTGTCGCCTGCGGCACGGGAATGGCTCTTGTCCACGCGGAAGAACCGTTCAAAGACTTTTTCCTGATATTCCGGCGGGATGCCCACGCCGGTATCGGAGACGGTGAGGCGCACGCCGTCCGGCTGGTCCTGCACGTCGACAAAAACGCTGCCGCCCTCCACGTTGTAACGCACGGCGTTGTCCACCAGGTTGAAGAGGATCTCGTCGAGCACATGCCGGATGCCGGACACGTGGGCGTCGCACCCGTTGACGGTGATCTGCACGCCGCGCGCGGCGGCCGCCGCGTCAAAGCGCGCCGCGACCTCGCCGGCGAGCGCACGCAGTTCCACATCCTCGCGCTCGCCCGGGTTTCCGCCTTCGTCCAGGCGGGAAAGGTTCATCACGTCGTGTACAAGCGCGAGCAGCCGCCCGGCCTCCGCGTGGATGCGTCCGGCAAAGCCCGGCACATCCTCCGGGGCGGCCAGGCCGTCGGCGATGAGTTCGGCATAGCCGGAGATCGAGGTCAGCGGGGTTTTGAGCTCGTGCGAGACATTGGCCGAAAACTCCCGCCGCAGTTGTTCGGCGCGGGCGCTCTCCGTCCGGTCGAGCAGGAACAGCACCGCGCCGGTGAGAGGCGCGGCGTCGGCCTCGTCGCTCGGGGGAAGCGCGCGCCTGACCGGGCTGGCGACGAGCGCAATCACACGGTCGTCCCGCTCGATCTCCGCGCGCGCCTGGCGCCCGGACAGTGCCTCCGCCGCCATGCGCAGCAACACCTCGTCGCGCAGCAGCGCGATCAGCCGTTTGCCGGGGGCGGTTGCCCGGTCGGCATGCAGCAGGCGGGCCGCGCTCTCATTGATGGAGACGACGCGGCCATCCGCGTCGAGCGCAAGGAAGCCTTCGCTCATGCTGCCGGTGATGGCCCGCATGGTCTCTTCGCCGTTTCGCACCGCTTCCATCTGTGCCGCGATCTCCTCCTGTTGACGGATGAGCCGCCGTACGAGCGGCGCCAGCTCGTCGTACGGGGGCTCGGATTCGGGGTCGGTGGGGTCGATGGCGTTGATCGGCAACACGATGCGCCGGGCCGACCAGGCCGAAAGCACGCCCGCCAGCACCGCCGTCGCCATGAGCACGAGCAGCAGCGCCGGCAGCATTTCCCCGGCCAGCGCGATGGCGGACACCTGTGTGCGCGCCGTGCGCAGCACGGTGCCGTCGTCGAGCCGCAGCGCGTAGTAGAATGTGGTCTGGTCGAGGGTGGCGGAATAGCGTTCGCTTTGCCCCTCCTGCCCGGCCAGCGCCTGGCGCACCTCCGCGCGGTCGGCATGGTTTTCGAGCGTCGCGGCATCCGTCGTGTTGTCAAAGAGCACCGTGCCGTCGGCGGCGATCCAGGTAATGCGCATCTGCCCATGCGGCATTGCGCGCAGATACGCTTCCCCGCCGTACGCCATGCCCACCGCCATGCGCGCCGCCGCCTCGGCAAGGTTTGCACGCGCCGCATCCGCCAGTTGGTCGTACATGATCGAGATCCAAAGCGCGGCTGAGAGCACCAGTGCGGTCGCCGCCGTAAGGAACGAGCCGGAAAAGATCCGCTTTGTCATAGACCGCCTCCGAGCCGGTAGCCCACGCCGCGAAGCGTTTCGATATGGCGCCCGCATGCGCCGAGCTTTTGCCGCAATGTCTGCACGTGTACGTCGACCGTGCGCGTGCCGCCCTCATAGTCGTAGCCCCACACCTGCTCGAGCAGCGCGTCCCGCGTGAACGCTCGCCCCGGCTGCTCCATGAGCAGGGCCAGCAGGTCGAACTCCTTTTTCGTCAGCACGACGGGAACGCCGTCCGCCGTAACCGTGCGCGCCCCGGGCGACAGGCGCAGGCCCGCGAACGACAGCTCCGGCGGGACGGCGTCCGCCTGGCGGCCGCTGCGGCGCAGCAGCGCCTTGACCCGGGCCAGCAGCTCCATCATGCCGAAGGGCTTGGCGAGGTAGTCGTCCGCGCCGCTGTCAAGGCCGAGCACCTTGTCAAACTCGGTATCCCGTGCGGTGAGCAGCATCACGGGCAGGTCGCGCGTGCGCGCATCCGCGCGGATGCGGCGCAACAGGGAGATCCCGTCCTCGCCCGGCAGCATCACGTCGAGCAGGAGCAGATCGGGCGTCTCCGTGCGCAGTGCCTGCAGCAGCGCCGCTCCATCGGCAAAGCCGCGCGCGGCAAGGCCGCTCTTTTGCAGGGTATAGAGCACCAGCTCCCGGATGTTCGTATCGTCCTCGGCATAAAAGATCATATGTGATCGACAAGCTCCTCGTTTTTATGAACCCCCGTAATCGAGTATATCACCCATTCCGCAATATTCACAGCATGATCGCCGATTCTTTCCAAATATTTTGCAACCATGAGCAGATCGAGCGCCTGTTCGCCGCAGGATGCGTCGCGCCGGATCAGCTCGACGAGCGTGCGGCGCACGGCGCAAAACTGTGCGTCAACGATGTCGTCGCCCGCCACGACGGCCTGCGCCAGCGCGAGATCGCGCTGCACAAACGCATCCACGCTGCGCTTGACCATGCCGCAGGCGGCCTCCGCCATGCGCCGGAGCGCCGACAGATCGGTGATGTACGGCGCGCCGGCCAGATGCGAAACGATTTCCGCGATGTCCGCCGACTGGTCGCCGATGCGCTCCATGTCCGTGATCATCTTGAGCGCGGCGCTGATGAGCCGAAGGTCGCGCGCCACAGGCTGTTGCTGCAGCAGCAGCCGGAGACAGAGCGACTCGATTTCCTTTTCCTTCTGGTCCACCTCCCGGTCAAACGCGATGGAGCGCGCCGCCTGCGCGACATCCTGCCCGAACAGCGCGTCCGCCGCGCTCGAGATGGCGTATTCGATGAGCGCGCCCATTTCGATGAGCGCCGTATGCAGCTGCTCGAGCTGCGCGTCAAGCCTGCTTCGCATCAGCCAAACCTCCCCGTGATATAGTCTTCCGTGCGCCGGTCCTGCGGGACGGAAAACATCCGCTCCGTTTCCCCGTATTCGACGACTTCGCCAAGCAGGAAAAACGCCGTCCGGTCGGAGATGCGCGCCGCCTGCTGCATGTTGTGCGTGACAATGACGATGGTATACTGCTGTTTCAAATCCAGCGCGAGCTCCTCAATCCTGGCGGTGGAGATGGGGTCGAGCGCGCTGGTCGGCTCGTCCATGAGCAGCACCTCCGGCTCCACGGCCAGCGCCCGGGCAAGACAGAGCCGCTGCTGCTGCCCGCCGGAAAGGCTGTGTGCGCTGCGCTTGAGGCGGTCTCCGACCTCATCCCAGAGGGCGGCGGCGCGCAGGGAGCGTTCCACGATCTCGTCGAGCTGAAACCTTCGCCGCACGCCGTGCGTGCGCGGGCCGTAGGCGACGTTGTCGTAGATGCTCATGGGAAACGGGTTCGGCTTTTGAAATACCATCCCCACCCGACGCCGCAGCAGATTGACGTCCATGCCGCCGTAGACGTCCTCTCCGTCGAGCATCACACGCCCCGTGATGCGGCAGCCTTCGACGAGGTCGTTCATCCGGTTGAGCGTGCGAAGCAGCGTAGACTTACCGCAGCCCGACGGCCCGATGAGGGCGGTGATCTCGTTTTTGTGGATCGCCAGGTTCACCTGTTTGAGGGCCTGGAACTGCCCGTAATACAGGTCCAGCCCCTCCACGATAATTTTTCGCGGATGTTCCGCTTCCATCGGTTATTCCTCCTTCCCGCCGCCGGCGATGCGCCGGGCCAGCGCCGCCGAAAGCGTGTTCACAAGCCCCACGATCACCAGCAGCACCACGGCCGTGGCGTACGCCTCCTTCACGTACAGGCCCTCGTTCGATATGACGTACATGTGTACCGACAGCGTCCGCGCCGAATCGCCGAGCGTCCGCGCCAGCTCCGGGATGGTCCCTGCGGTGTAGATCAATGCCGCGCTTTCCCCCACGATGCGGCCGACGGCGAGGATCACGCCGGCCAGGATGCCCGGCATGGCCGGCGGCAGCACGATGCGGAACACCGTGCGCAGCCGCCCTGCGCCCAGGCCGAAGCTGCCCTCGCGGTAGGCGTCCGGCACGGCCCTGAGCGCCTCCTCGGTCGTGCGCATGATGACCGGCAGGATCATTACCGCCAGCGTGCACGCGCCCGCGAGGATGCTGCGCCCCCAGTGCAGCGCCGTCACAAAGCACAGCATGCCGAACAGGCCGTACACGATCGACGGGATTCCCGAAAGCGTTTCCGCGGTGATGCGCACCAGCCCCACCAACCGGCTGCCGCGTCCGGTATATTCCACCAGATAGATCGCCGCGCCAATTCCCAGCGGCAGACAGATCAGGAGCGTGAGCGCGATGGTGAACAGCGTGTTGAGCGCCGCCGGCACAAGCGAAACGTTCTCCGAATTGTATTCCCACGCAAACAGCGAGGGCTTGAGGTTTGGCACGCCCATCACGAGGATATGCCCCACGAGAAACAGCAATATGCCCGCCGTTGCCAGCGCCGCAAGACGCGCCAGCGACCGCAGCGCGAAGCTCGCCGCCCGCTGCCGGGCAAGGTGCCGCGCCGGCTCCGGGAAGGGACCGCCCGCCGCCGCAGGCTTCGCGCTTGGACGCGCGCACAGAATCTGCTTCATATCTTCCGCCTCCGCCTGAGCGCCGCAAACAGCGCGTTGATGAGCAGGATAAACACGAACAGCACCACGGCCGTGGCGATCAGCGTCTCCCGGTGCAGGTCGGTGGCATAGCCCATCTCCATGACGATGTTGGCCGTCAGCGTGCGCACGCCTTCGAGGATTCCGCCCGGGATGCGCGCCTGGTTGCCGGCAACCATGATGACCGCCATCGTCTCGCCGACAGCGCGCCCCACGCCGAGGATGATGCCCGCCAGCACGCCCGACCGGGCCGCCGGCAGTACGACGGTGAACACGCTGCGCTCGTGGCTTGCGCCGAGCGCCAGCGCCCCTTCATAGTTGTGCGCCGGCACGGCGTCGAGCGCGCTGCGCGACACGGTGATGATCGTCGGAAGAATCATGATGCCCAGCAGCACCGACGCCGTCAGGATCGACATGCCGTCGCCGCCGAACAGTTCGCGCACCAGCGGCACGAGCACCATCATGCCAAAAAAGCCGTATACCACCGACGGGATGCCCGCGAGCAGATCGACGGCCGGCTTGAGCAGGCGCGCCGTCCGCCGGGAGGCGAAGCGCGACAGGTAGACCGCCGTCAGCAGGCCGATGGGCACGCCCAGCGCGATCGCGCCGGCCGTGACGTACAGGCTGCCGAGGATCATCGGGAAGATGCCGTAGAGATCGTTGCCGGGCCGCCAGGTCGTGCCCAGCAGAAAGTTGCCGGGCCCGATCTGGAAGAGCGCGGGCGCGCCGTTGGCGAACAGGAACGCGCAGATGAGCGCCACCGCCGCGACGGACACGCACGCCGCCAGCAGGAACAGCGCCTTTGCCGCCGCTTCCACCAGCCGGCTCCGGCCGGGGTGCAGGCCGTGCAGGCGGGAGGCATTCCCGCCTGCTTGCGGCCGAGGATCGTTGCGCCGCATATCAGTCCGCGAGCCCGGCCCAGGTGGCGACGGCGCCGGTAAAGATCTGCCGCACCTGCTCGAGCGACAGATCGGACGCCGGGTTGCCGTTGTTCACGATCACGGCGATGCCGTCGGTGGCGATGGTCACGGCGGTCAGGCCCCCGGCCAGTTCGCTGTCCCTGACCTCGCGCGAGGCCATGCCGATGTCGCTGATGCCGGCGATCGCATCCGCCATGCCGGTGGACGAGTCGCTCTGCGTCACGGCGATATCCGCGCCGGGATTGATGGCTTCATAAGCCTCCTTGAGCTTCTCCATGACCGGCGTGACCGAGGAGGAGCCGGAAATCGTTACGCGGCCCGCAGGACTGCCGCCGGCGTAGGGCGCCGCCGCCGCATCCGCCGCGATGTAGCCTTCCGCTTCGACGATCGCCTGCCCGTCGGCGGACAGGATGAAGTCGACGAAGTCCTGCGCAACCTCGCTCAAGCTGCCCTGATAGGCAATATTGAACGGGCGCGCAATCTTGTACGAGCCGTTGGCGACGTTCTCCGCCGTGGCGGCCGTGCCGTCGATGCTCAGCGCCTTGACCGTCTCGTTGAGCGAGCCCAGCGAGATGTAGCCGATGGCGTATTCATTGCCGGCGACCGTCGTCATCATGACGTTCGTGCTGCTGGTGGTGACGGCATCCACGGTGGTCCTGTCGATCTCCTGGCCATCCGCCGTCTCCTCGAGCACGCCCGTCAGCTCGATGAACGCGCTGCGCGTGCCGGAGCCGTCCTCCCGCGAGACCACCGTGATGGCGGCGGATGGATCAAACCCGTCGCTCTCCGCGGGACGGCCGCCGCATCCGATCATGACCGCCGCGAGAACGGCGCACAGTGCCAGGCAAATCCAACTGCGCTTTTTCTGTTTCATGGTTTTTTCTGCTCCTTTTCTTTTCCTTTTCCGCATACAGCTTATCGCGCCATCATCAAGCCGGCATCTTGCGCCCGTCAAATTTCCGTAAAATCTTTTTCGTATCCCCCAAAGGGCTTGCGCCCCCAAAGGCCGCGCCCGCCGCCCGCGCACCGGGTCCGCCGCGCGGGGCAGGGCGTCCCTGCGCGATGCGCGTTTCATCCGGGACTCCCCGCCGCCTGCGCGGGACGAACCGACGGGCGGCGGCGGGCGACGGATGAGGCTGCGGCGCGGGCGGCGGCGGGCGGCGGGGCGGGAGACGGGCGGAAGCGGGCGGCGGGGCAGATGCAGGCGCGGCGGACAGCGGACAGCGATGGGAGACAGGCGGAAGTAGGCGGGGCGGGCGGCAGGAAGCGAGCGGCGACGGGCGACGGATGAGGCTGCGGCGCGGACGGCGGCAGACGGCGGGGCAACGGATGAGGCTGTGGCGCGGACAGCGGACAGCGGTGCGGCAGCGAGCGGCGGTGCAGACGCAGGCGCGGCGGACAGCGGACAGCGGTGCGGCAGCGGGCGGCGGTGCAGACGCAGGCGCGGCGGACAGCGGACAGCGGTGCGGCAGCGAGCGGCGGTGCAGACGCAGGCGCGGCGGACAGCGGACAGCGGTGCGGCAGCGGGCGGCGGTGCAGACGCAGGCGCGGCGGACAGCGGACAGCGACGGGAGACGGGCGGAAGCGGGCGGCAGGAAACGGGTGGAAGCGGGCGGCGGGGCGCGAGCCGGAACAGGGCCGAAAGCGGCTGGCGGAGAATCCGATGGCGCGCGTGAAAAGACGACGGCACGAAGGGGAAAAATATTTTTGATAAAATCAGGCGCAGGGCCTTGACAAGCGCATAAATTGATATTATGCTATCGATATAAAAATACCGATAAAGTGAGCGAGCAACCAAACGGTAATACAGGACCTAGGAGGAACAGGCATGAGCAACCAGATCGAACGACCCGCCGTCGTGGACAGCATGGAAACGCTGACCGTCGCCATTGAGCGCGTGCGCGCGGCGCAGCGGGCCTACGCGACGTACACGCAGGAACAGGTGGACGCGATCTTCCGTGCGGCGGCGTTGGCCGCCAACCGTGCGCGCATTCCGCTGGCCAAGCTGGCCGTCGAGGAGACGGGCATGGGCGTGGTGGAGGACAAGGTCATCAAAAACCACTATGCGGCGGAGTACATCTACAACGCGTACAAGGAGACGCGCACGTGCGGCGTGATCGAGGAGGACAAGGCCTTCGGCATCCGAAAGATTGCCGAGCCGCTCGGCGTGATCGCGGCGGTAATCCCGACGACGAATCCGACCTCGACCGCCATCTTCAAAACGCTGCTTGCGCTCAAGACGCGCAACGGCATCATCATCAGCCCGCATCCGCGCGCCAAGGGTTCCACGATTGCGGCGGCAAAGCTCGTGCTGGACGCGGCGGTGGCCGCAGGCGCGCCGGACGGCATCATCGACTGGGTGGATGCGCCGACGCTGGAGCTCAGCAACCGCGTCATGCACGAGGCGGATATCATCCTTGCCACGGGCGGCCCCGGCATGGTGCGCGCCGCCTATTCCTCCGGCAAGCCGGCCATCGGCGTGGGCGCGGGCAATACGCCTGCGGTCATCGACTCGAGCGCGGATATCCTGCTGGCGGTCAGCTCCATCATCCATTCCAAGACGTTTGACAACGGCATGATCTGCGCGTCCGAGCAGTCGGTTATCGTGGTCGGCGACGTGTACGACGCCGTGCGCGCGGAGTTTGAAAAGCGCGGCTGCTATTTCCTCCTGCCGGACGAGATCGAGCGGGTGCGCAAGACCATCCTCATCAACGGCTCGCTCAACGCCCGGATCGTCGGGCAGAGCGCCTGCACGATCGCCTCGATGGCGGACGTGGAAGTCCCGGCGGGCACGAAGATCCTCATCGGCGAGGTCGAGAGCGTCGATCCTGCCGAGGAGTTCGCGCATGAGAAGCTCTCCCCGGTGCTGGCGATGTACCGGGCGGTCTCGTTCGAGGATGCGGCGGCCAAGGCGGAGCGGCTTGTGGAGGACGGGGGCCTCGGGCACACCTCGTCGCTCTATGTCAACGCCGTGACCGCGCGGGACAAGATCGAGCAGTTCTCCGCCCGCATGAAGACGTGCCGCGTGCTGGTCAACACGCCTTCGTCGCACGGCGGCATCGGCGACCTGTACAACTTCAAGCTCGCGCCTTCGCTCACGCTCGGCTGCGGCTCGTGGGGCGGCAATTCCGTGTCGGAGAACGTGGGCGTCAAGCACCTCATCAACATCAAGACCGTGGCCGAAAGGAGAGAGAACATGCTGTGGTTCCGTGCGCCGGAAAAGGTGTACATCAAGAAGGGATGCCTGCCGGTGGCGCTGCGGGAGCTGCATACCGATCTGCATCGCAAAAAGGTCTTCCTTGTGACCGATACTTTCCTGTATAATAATGGATATACCAAGCCCATCACCGATGCGCTGGATCAGATGGGCATCGTCCACACCACGTTCTACGACGTGGCGCCGGACCCGACGCTCGCCTGTGCGCGCGAGGGCGCCAAGCAGATGCGCGCGTTCGAGCCGGACTGCATCATCGCCGTGGGCGGCGGTTCCGCGATGGACGCCGGCAAGATCATGTGGGTGCTGTACGAACACCCCGAAGCGGACTTCCTCGACATGGCCATGCGCTTCTCGGACATCCGCAAGCGCGTGTACAAGTTCCCGAAGATGGGCGAAAAGGCGTACTTCATCGCCGTGCCCACCTCCGCCGGTACGGGCAGCGAGGTGACGCCGTTTGCCGTCATCACCGACGAGCGCACGGGCGTGAAGTATCCGCTTGCGGATTACGAGCTGATGCCGGACATGGCCATCGTGGACGCGGACATGATGATGAACGCGCCCAAGGGGCTCACCAGCGCGTCGGGCATCGACGCGGTGACGCACGCGCTCGAGGCGTACGCCTCCATGCTGGCGACGGATTACACCGACGGGCTGGCGTTGCGCGCGTTGCAGACGATCTTTGCCTACCTGCCGCGCGCCTATGAAAACGGGGCGAACGACCCGGTGGCGCGTGAAAAGATGGCCAACGCCGCAACCATGGCGGGCATGGCGTTCGCCAATGCGTTTCTCGGCGTGTGCCACTCCATGGCGCACAAGCTCGGCGCGTTTTTCCACCTGCCGCACGGCGTTGCCAACGCGCTGATGATCGACGAGGTGCTCCGCTTCAACGCGGCGGAAGCGCCCGCCAAGATGGGGACGTTCCCGCAGTACGACCATCCGCATACGCTCCGGCGCTATGCGGAGGTGGCCGAAGCGCTCGGCATCGCCGGCGCGACGGACGAGGAGAAGCTCGACGGCCTGATCGCCGCCGTGGACGCGCTCAAGGCGCGCGTGGGCATCAAGCCGTGCATCCGCGACTACGGCGTAGACGAAGACGAATTCCTGACCCGGCTCGACGAGATGTCCGAGCAGGCCTTCGACGACCAGTGCACCGGCGCGAACCCGCGCTACCCGTTGATCAGCGAGATCCGGCAGATGTACCTGAACGCATATTACGGCGCCAAGGAGGAGTGAACAGATGGAATTTGAAAGGGTATTGGCGGTTCGCACCAATAAGACGATCTACCGCGACGGCGAACGGGCCGTGAAGGTGTTCGGCGATGGCTTCAAGGAATCCGATATTCTCAACGAGGCGCTCAACCATGCGCGCGCGGAGGAGACGGGCCTGCCCGTGCCCGCGCTGCTCGAGGTCTGCAAGATCGAGGGCAAGTGGGCCATCATCACGCAGTTCATCGCGGGCAAGACGCTGGCGCGGCGCATGGACGAGGAGCCGGCGCGCCGCGAGGAGTTTCTCGAGCGGTTCGTTTCGCTGCAACTCGAAGTGCAGGGGAAGCGCTCGCCGCTGATGAACCGGCTGCACGACAAGATGTACCGCAAGATCACCGAGGCCGAGCTGACGGACGCGACGAAGTTCGAGCTGCACAAGCGGCTTTCGACGCTGCCGGCGCGCGCGAGCGTCTGCCACGGCGACTTTAACCCGAGCAACATCATCCTGACCGACGACGACCGGGCCTACATCCTGGACTGGTCGCACGTCACGCAGGGCACCGGCGCGGCGGACGCGGCGCGCACCTTCCTGCTGTTCTCGCTTGAGAACAAGCCGGACCTTGCGGAACGGTATCTTTCGCTGTATTGTAAGAAAGCGGGCGTTCAGCGCGCCGACGTGCAGCGGTGGATTCCCATCGTGGCGGCGTCCCAGTCGGTCAAGGGCCGTCCCGAGGAGCGCGAGCTGCTGCTCCGCTGGGCGGACGTGGCCGAGTACCAGTAAGCGGCACACAGGCACATCACGGAATATACGGGAGGAAACAGACCATGACGATTACCATCTGCATCGGCAGCTCGTGCCACCTCAAGGGGGCGCGCGAGGTCGTGGAAGAGATCCAGCGGCAGATCGCCGAGCGCAAGCTCGAAGATCAGATCAACCTGACCGGCGCATTCTGCATGGGCAACTGCGTCAACGGCGTGAGCGTCAAGCTCGACGGGGAGCTGTTCTCCGTCCATCCGGAGACGGCAAGGGATTTCTTCGAGAACGAAGTCATGAGCCGCCTGTGAGCGGGCAGGCGGAACGGGAACTGCACATCGGCGTGCGCGGCAAAGCCGCGTGCGCCGTTTGCGCGCAAAACACCGCGTCGGCCATGGGCAGCGGCGACCTGCCCGTGTTCGCCACGCCCGCGCTTGCGGCGTGCATGGAGCGCGCGGCTGCCGACAGCGTGCGCAATCTCCTTCCGGCGGGGCGCACGACGGTTGGCGTGCGGCTGTCGCTCGCGCACACGGCGGCCACGCCCGTGGGCATGGAGGTGCGCTGCGAGAGCGAGCTGGTGGCCATGGACGGGCGGCTGTTGACGTTTTCGATCGTGGGGTACGACGACGCGGGCGAGATCGGCCGCGCCGAACACGTGCGGGCGATCGTGGATGCGGAACGGTTTTTAGCAAAAACGGAGGGGAAGCGGGACCTATGAGCGAATGTATCCAGTTCAAATCGGCCAACTGCAAGGATTGCCACAAGTGCATCCGGCATTGCCCGGTCAAATCGATCCGGTTTTCGAACCATCAGGCGAACATCGACGGCGACGAATGCATCCTGTGCGGCAACTGTTTTGTGGTCTGCCCGCAAAACGCCAAGCAGATCCGCAACGATGTGCCGGCCGCCCGGGCGCTGCTCGCCTCCGGCGCGCCGGTCTATGTCAGCCTTGCGCCGTCGTTCGTGGCCAACTACCCGGGCGCAACGCTTGCGGCGATGGACGCGGCGCTGCAAAAGCTGGGCTTTGCAGGCGCGGAGGAGACGGCGCTTGGCGCGACGGTCGTCAAGCGCGAGTACGACCGCATGACGCACGACGGGGCGCACAGCGTCATCCTTTCCTCCTGCTGTCACACGGTCAATCTGCTTATCCAGAAGTATTATCCGCAGGCGCTGCCGTATCTGGCGCACGTGCTCTCCCCCATGCAGGCGCACTGCACATCGCTCAAGCAGCGCCATCCGGGCGCAAAAACCGTGTTCATCGGGCCGTGCATCTCCAAAAAGGATGAGGCCGAGCGGTATCCCGGCATCGTGGACTGCGCGCTCACGTTTGAGGAGCTGACCGCCTGGCTGGCCGAGGCGGGCGTGACGGTTGCGCCGGCGGCGGACGAGACGGCCGCCGGGCGGGCGCGCCTGTTCCCGACGACGGGGGGCATCCTGCGTTCGATGGCGGCGGACAATCCGGATTATACCTATCTTGCGGTGGACGGCGTGGAGAACTGCATGCGCGTGCTCGAGGACGTGATCGACGGCAAGATCGACCATTGCTTCATCGAGATGAGCGCCTGCGTGGGAAGCTGCATCGGCGGGCCGGCCATGGATCGCAACCGGCGCGCGCCGGTGAGCGAATTCCGCGCGGTGGACCGCTACGCGGGCCGGGAGGATTTCCCCGTGCCGCAGCCGGAGCCGGCGGCGCTCGAAAAGCGCATGGAGGAGCTGGACGTGCGGCGCGTGGCGCCCGGCAGCGCCGCCATCGAGGCCATCCTGCACGAGATGGGCAAGTTCACGCCGGAACAGGAGCTCAACTGCGGCTCCTGCGGCTACAACACCTGCCGCGAAAAGGCGGCCGCCGTGCTGCAGGGCAAGGCGGAGCTGTCGATGTGCCTGCCGTACCTGGCGGAAAAAGCGCAGTCGTTCTCCGAAAGCATCATCCGCAGCACGCCCAACGCGATTCTCGTGCTCAACGAGGCGCTGGAGATCCGTCAGATCAACAACGCCGCCTGCCATCTGCTGCAGGTCGACGATCCGCACGCCATCATCGGCGAGCCGGTCATGCGCCTGCTCGACCCGCTGCCCTTCCTCGAAATGCAGCGCAGCGGCCGGCCCCTGCAGCAGCAGCGCATCCATCTGGAGGCGTATAAGAAGCACGTGGACCAGACGCTCGTGCTCGACCGCAGCAGCCGCCTCATCATCTGCATCATGCGCGACGTAACGGAGGAGGAGGCGCAGCGCGAGGCGCGCACGTCGCTCAGCCGCACGACCATCGAGGTGACCGACCGCGTGATTGAAAAGCAGATGCGCACCGTGCAGGAGATTGCGTCGCTTCTGGGCGAGACCACGGCGGAGACCAAGGTGGCGCTGACCAAGCTCAAGGAGTCTTTGCGCTATGAGTGAGCTCTGCACGGACATCGGATTCGTTTCCGCCAACAAATTTGGCGAGCAGCTCTGCGGCGACCACGTGGAACTGATCGAGCAGGAGAGCGGCGTGACCGTCGTGCTGGCCGACGGGCTGGGCAGCGGCGTCAAGGCGAACATCCTGTCCACGCTCACGTCCAAGATCCTCTCGACGATGATCGCCGGCGGCCTGTCCGTGGAGGACAGCGTGCGCACCGTGGCGGCGACGCTGCCGGTGTGCGAGGTGCGCAAGGTCGCCTATTCCACGTTCACCATCATCCGCATCGTGGACAACCGCGAAGCGGAGCTCATCCAGTATGATAACCCGCGCGTCATTCTGCTGCACGAGGGCAAAAGCGTCGATTACCCGCAGCAGGAACAGGTGGTGGACGGCAAGCGCATCTTCAAATCCCGCGTTCCGCTCGAAGAGGGGGACGTGTTCATGGCCATGAGCGACGGCGCCATCCATGCCGGCGTGGGGCTTGCGCTCAACTTCGGCTGGCAGCGGGAGGAGATTGCCGCCTTCCTTGAGACCGTGTACGACGGTTCGTTCACGGCCAAGACGCTCGCGGCCATGCTCGTGGGCGAGTGTACACGGCTCTACGACGGCAAACCGGGCGACGACACCACCGCCTGCGCCGTGCGCATCCGCCGCCGCCGCACCGTGAACCTGATGATCGGACCGCCGTCCAATCCGGCCGACCTGCAGACCATGCAGGAAAAGTTTTTCACCACGGAGGGCAAGCACATCGTCTGCGGCGGCACCACGAGCACCCTCGCAGCCGAATACCTGCACAAGCCGCTCGACACGAGCCTGCCGCTCTACCTCGACCCGGAGATCCCGCCCACGGCGCGCATCGAAGGCGTCGACCTTGTGACCGAGGGCGTCATCACGTTCAGCCGCGTGCTCGAGTATGCGACCGACTACCTGAAGAACAACGAGCGATATACCGACTGGAGCTACAAGAAGGACGGCGCTTCCCAGATTGCCCGGCTGCTGTTTGAGGAGGCGACCGACGTAAACTTTTTCGTCGGCAGGGCGGTCAACCCGGCGCATCAGAACCCGGACCTGCCGATCGGGTTCAGCATCAAGATGCACCTGGTCGAGGGCGTCGCCAATGCGCTGCGCGAGATGGGCAAGCGCATCGTCGTCAACTATTACTGAGCCGGGCCCGCGCACGCGGGACGGGAAGGGGAGGCAGGGTATGCGCAAATTTGACACCAAGGTACAATATCTCAAATACAAAGTGCTGCGCGAGGTGGTGCGCCTTGCGTATGCGGACGAGCTGTCGACGCACGCCATCGACATTCCCAAAACCATTATCCCGGGCAAAACGCCCACCATGCGCTGCTGTGTGTACAAGGAGCGCGCCATCCTTGCCGAGCGCGTAAAGCTCGCCATGGGCGGCGACCGCGCCAATCCGAACGTCATCGAGGTGCTGGACATCGCCTGCGACGACTGCCCGGTCAGCGGCCACGTGGTCACGGAGGCCTGCCGCGGCTGCATCGCGCACCGCTGCGAGGATGTCTGCAAGCGCGGCGCCATTTCGTTCGACGCGCACCAGAAGGCGCACATCGATAAGAGCAAATGCGTCGAGTGCGGCGCCTGCGCGCACGTATGCCCGTATGGCGCCATCAAGGAACAGACGCGCCCGTGCGAGCGCGCCTGCAAGGTCAAGGCCATCTCCCGCGGCGAGGACGGCAGCGCCCACATCGATAACGACAAATGTATTTCCTGCGGCGCCTGCGTGTATCAGTGCCCGTTCGGCGCGATCGCGGACAAGTCGTTCCTGCTGGATGTCATCGCGCTTTTGCGCGGCAGCCGGGGCGGCGAAGCGTACAAGGTATACGCGGTCGTGGCGCCGTCGATCTCCAGCCAGTTCGTATACGCCAGGCTCGGGCAGGTCGTCGAGGGGCTTCGGGCGCTCGGCTTTTTCCACGTGGTCGAGGCCGCGCTCGGCGCGGACATGGTGGCCTATGCCGAAGCGGCGGAACTGGCGGAAAAGGGCTTTTTAACCAGTTCCTGCTGCCCTGCGTTCGTGGCCTACATCGAAAAACAGTTTCCTTCGCTTGTGGAGCATGTCTCGCACAACCTCTCGCCGGCGGCGACAATCGCGCAGTATATCAAGAAGACGGAACCGGAAGCCCACGTCGTGTTTATCGGGCCGTGTACGGCCAAAAAGATGGAGTTTCAAAAGGAGAGCGTTCGGCCGTACATCGACAGCGTGATCACGTTCGAGGAACTGCAGGCGTTGTTTGACGGCGCGGGCGTCGACATCACCTCCCTCGGCGAGGGCGTGCTCGACAACGCCTCCTATTACGGCCGTATCTTTGCGCGCAGCGGCGGCCTTTCCGATGCGGTGGCAGAGGCGCTCCGGGAGCAGGGTCTGGACGGGTCGTTTGCGCTGCAGGCGGTGCCCTGCGACGGCATCGAGGCCTGCCGCACCGCGCTGCTCAAAGCCAGGGCCGGCCGGAAGGTGCTCGGCGGGAACTTCATCGAGGGCATGGCCTGCACCGGCGGATGCATCGGCGGCGCGGGCTGCCTTACCCATGGGGAGAAGAACAAGGAGGAGGTCAACAAATACGGCCAAGAGGCGATGGAAAAGACCATTTCCGACGCCATCTCCCTCCTCTCGCTCTGACGGCGGGCCGTTCCGGCGCAGGCGCTTCCCGCACGCGGCAGGAGGCTTTTGCCGCATCCTCTCGCCCTTTTCTCCGGGCGTCGGCTCCATCTGAAAACAACGAAGGCGCGCGACGGACGTCTTCCCCGCCCGTCCCGCGTTTTGCCCTGCCCGCCTTTGTGCGGCGCAGGCGCTTCCCGCACGCGGCAGGAGGCTTTTGCCGCATCCTCTCGCCCTTTTCTCCGGGCGTCGGCTCCATCTGAAAACAACGAAGGCGCGCGACGGACGTCTTCCCCGCCCGTCCCGCGTTTTGCCCTGCCCGCCTTTGTGCGGCGCAGGCGCTTCCCGCACGCGGCAGGAGGCTTTTGCCGCATCCTCTCGCCCTTTTCTCCGGGCGTCGGCTCCATCTGAAA
>CDZF01003424.1_pt1 | contig 85269 bp, 87 predicted proteins | sample 557591 | NCBI WGS metagenome assembly CDZF01 (sample SAMEA3182093, study PRJEB8094) | gut metagenome | biome: human; feature: gut; material: Stool; isolation source: human stools | place: Canada | collected 2012-02-04
CCCCGCCAGTCCCGCAGCCCAGCCTACGGGCATGGCCCACCAGATGCCCGTCTCCCCGAACACTCCGGACAGGAAGACGGCCGCCGGCACCCGGAACAGCCACAGGGAGACGAAGGTGATCAGCATCGTGAAGACCGTGGCGCCCGCCCCGCGCAGCATGCCGTTTATCACGAACATGAGGTTGAACAGGAGGTAGGTGGAGTTCATCACCGCCAGACATTCGTACCCGGCGTCGAGCACGGCCGGATCGTCCGTGAAGATACGCAGCACGGAACGCCCAAAAAGAATCAGCACGGCATTGAGCACCAGCACGCAGCCGCTCGACATCCAGAGCGTGTCGCGCAGTCCCCGACGGATACGGAGCCACTTCCCGGCTCCGGCATTCTGCCCGGTGAACGAGGTGAGCGCGGCGGCAAAATTCATCACCGGAAGGGCCACGAAAGTGTCGATGCGGTTGACCGCCGAATAGGCGGCGATCACGTCCGTGCCGAAACCGTTGACCACCCCCATCAGGGCCACCATGCCCACGGCCACGAAGGTCTGCTGGAGGCCGGACGGAAGCCCCATGCGCAGGCACTGGCGAAACAGTGCCCCGTCGAATTTCGGATTGATGAGATTGAATTTCAACAGCGTGTGTTTCCGGTTCACATAGGCCACGGCCAGCAGGAATGCCGCACCCTGTGCGATCACCGTGGCCCACGCGGCCCCGGGAACGCCCCACCCCAGTCCCACGATGAAGAGCAGGTCGAGCCCCACGTTGAGTACGGCCGAAACGACGAGAAAGTAAAGCGGCGTCTTCGAATCGCCCACCCCGCGCAGCACGGCCGAGACGCTGTTGAACCCGAACAGGAAAACCGAACCGCCGAAATAGATCTTCAGATAGCCAGCGGCCATCGGCACGATCTCCTCGGGCAGCTTCATCAGCCGCAGAAGGGGGACCGAAAAGAGCACCCCCAGCACCGTGACCGCCACGGCCGCCACGGCCAGAAAGATCGTCAGCGTGTCGGCTGTGGCCTGCACCCGGTCGTAACGCTTCATGCCGAAATACTGCGAAATGACGATCGAGGCGCCGATCCCCATGCCCACCACCAGCGCGATGGTCATGAAGATGACGGGCGTGGAGGCCCCCACCGCCGCCAGCGCCTCCTTTCCCACGAAGCGCCCCACGATGGCCGTATCCACGAACTGATAGAGCTGCATGAACAGGTTGCCCAGCAGCATGGGCAGCGCGAAACCGAGAATCTGGCTCCACTCGCGCCCCCGCGTAAAATCCTTCATTCCCGTCCTCCTTACGGAAAACAAAGGTGCGAAATTATTCCGACTCCGATGCGGTTTCCGGCAAAAAACTTGAAAAACAAAAATAGTTTACCTTGTCCTATCCGTGTGATTTATCAACATTTAAGGTTTAAAAAATCAACAATGCGAAAACAGTTTCGGAAAAAATGACTACATTTAGACGGTTCGAAAGAAAGACAGGTTCAAAAAGCACTCAATATGTTTACGGACAAGGATTTAATTCAGATCAAAGCCCACGGGCTCACGCCGCAGGGCGTGGAGAAGCAGATGGAGAATTTCCGGCGGGGCTTCGGTTTTCTGCCCGTCGACCGGGCCGCGGTGGCCGGCGACGGCATCCGCATCTTCGACAAGGAGCAGATGGACCGCTTTTCCGACATCTACACGGAGCGAAGCCGCACCGCCCGGATCGTGAAATTCGTCCCGGCGTCCGGCGCAGCCACCCGCATGTTCAAGGAGCTGTTCGAATTCGTGAACGGGGGAAAGCGCGGCAAGGGGATCGACCCGCTGCTGGAGAACATCGGCCGGTTCGCGTTCTGGCCCGAACTGAAAAAGGCCGTGGGCGACGAACAGGACCCCGTGAAGATCGTCTCGGCGATCGTCGGGAAGGGACTGGACTATGGCTCGAAACCCAAAGCGCTGATTCTGTTCCACAAATACGCCGACGGCAGCCGCACGGCGGCCGAAGAGCACCTGGTCGAAGGAGCGCTGTATGCGGAGGCCGGAGGACGGGTGAACATCCACTTCACCGTTTCGCCCGAACACCGTGCGGAGTTCGACGCCCTGATGGAACGGGTGCTTCCGCGTTACGAAGAGCTGTACGGAGTGAAGTTCCGCATCGACTATTCGGTCCAGAAGCCGGGGACGGACACGATCGCCGTCACACCCGACAACGAACCGTTCCGCGAAGCCGACGGTTCCCTGCTGTTCCGGCCGGCCGGCCACGGCGCCCTGATCGAGAACCTCAACGAGATAGACGCCGACCTGATCTTCATCAAGACGGTGGACAACGTGGCTCCCGACCGGCTCAAGGCCGACACGGTAGCCTACAAGAAAGCGCTGGCGGGGCTGCTCGTGCAGCTTCAGGAGGAGGCGTTCGCCCTGCTCGAAACGCTCGACCGGGTGGGAGCCGACGACGACCTGAACCGCGAAATCGCCGGCTTCCTCGAGGAGGAGCTCTCCTGCCGGCTGCCGGAGAATTACGCGCAAATGACGACCGAAGCCCGCAGTACGCTGCTACGTTCGCTGCTCGACCGTCCGATCCGCGTCTGCGGCATGGTCCGCAACGAGGGAGAGCCGGGCGGAGGTCCCTTCTGGGTGAACGAACCGGGCGGCGCACAGTCGCTCCAGATCGCCGAGTCGTCCCAGATCGCCCCGGCCCAGGCCGAGCTGATGAAACGGGCGACCCACTTCAATCCCGTGGACCTGGTCTGCGGCGTAAAGGACTACAAAGGCAGGAAATTTGATCTGCTCCGCTACGTGGACGAATCGACGGGATTCATCTCCTCCAAGTCCAAAGACGGCCGGGAACTGAAGGCACAGGAACTGCCGGGGCTCTGGAACGGGGCCATGGCCCGCTGGAACACACTGTTCGTGGAGGTTCCGATCTCCACGTTCTCGCCCGTGAAAGTGGTGAACGACCTGTTGCGTCCCCAGCACCAATGATTGTAAACGACAAAACCGAAATAATACCGAATGAATCTATGGAAAACAAACTGGAACAGCTGACCCGCAGGCTCTACGACGAAGGGCTGTCGAAGGGACGGGCCCGGGCCGACGAACTGGTGGTCGAGGCGGAGGCGAAAGCGAAGAAGATCGTCGCTGACGCACGGGCCGAAGCCGAACGGATCGTAGCCGAAGCCGGACAGAGCGCCGCGGAGCTGAAAAAGAATACCCGGACCGAAATCGCGCTGGCCGCGCGGCAGAGCGTCTCGGCGCTCAAGGAGTCGATCCGTACGATGATCGTGGCCCGCACGGCAGGGAAGGCCGTGGGCGGGGCGATGCTCGATGCGGAGTTCGTGAAGGAGTTGCTGCTGGAGACCGTCCGGAACTGGCAGGCCTCGGGAGGCGAAGCGGGACTGAAAGCCCTGCTTCCGGCCGGCCGGAAGCAGGAGCTGGATGCCGCCTTCGCGTCCGCTGCGAAAGCCCTCCTCGACGCGGGTGTGGAACTGGAATACGCGGACGGAGTGAAAAACGGTTTCCGGATCGGCCCGAAAGACGGAGGATACTACCTCAGTTTCACGGATGCCGATTTCAACGCCCTGCTGGACGAATACCTGCGCCCGCAGGTGGCCGGGCTTCTCTACGGCGAAGAGACCGGCAAATAGCGGGGGGACGATGGCGAAGAACTATTACTGTCTGGTGGCGGGCCTGCGCGAATTCACCCGGGAAGGCGAGCACAAGGGTTTCGACCCCGCGTCCGTGCAGGCTGAGATCGACGAGGGAATCGGCCGGAAGGACCGGGAGAAGGTGGCTCTGCTGCGCACTTATCACGACATCGGGAACATCGTGAACCTGAAAGCGGGCCGCGCACAGTTCTCCCCCCTGGGCAATTTCGGCCGGGCGGAACTGGAGGAGGAGGCGGTTCGGCCCGTACGCCTGCCCCGGTTCGTGCGCGAAGTGCTGGAAGCCTATGCCGACCCGGAAGATACGGATTACGAAGAGATCGACCGCAGCAAGACGCTGGAACGCTCGCTCATGGAGGCCTATTACCGGGCCTGCGCCGCGTCGAAGAGCCGTTTTCTGCGCGAATGGGGCGAGTTCGACCGCAACCTGCGCAACGTCTGCGCGGCCCTCACGGCCCGCCGGCTGGGGATTCCCGTAACGCAGGTGCTGGTGGGCGGAGGCTACGTGGCCGAATCGCTGGCCCGCAGTTCGGCGGCGGACTTCGGGCTGAAAGGCGAGGTGGGATACCTCGACCGGGTGATCGCCGCCGTGGCCGACGAGGAGAACCTGCTCGAAAAGGAGCACCGCATCGACTCGCTGCGCTGGGAGATGTCGGAGGAGCTCACGACCTTCGACTATTTCAACATCGAATTCATCCTGGGCTATCTGGTGCGCGTGGGCATCGTCTCCCGCTGGATGTCGCTCGACCGCGAGCGGGGTCAGGAGATGTTCGCCCGGCTGCTGGCCTCGCTGGGCGGGGCGGAACTGATCGGCCGGGCCGAAAGTACGAACGAATAAAAACCGAAAATACGACATGAAGACAACAGGACAGGTGGCCGGCATCATCTCCAACATCGTGGTGGTGAAAGCGGACGGCCCCGTGGCGCAGAACGAAATCTGCTCCGTCTACCTGGGCGACATCCGCATGATGGCCGAGGTGATCAAGGTGATCGGCGAGAACGCCTACGTGCAGGTGTACGATTCCACGCGCGGGCTGAAGGTAGGCGACCGTGTGGAATTCGAGGGCCACATGCTGGAGGCCACGCTCGGTCCCGGCATCCTCTCGCAGAACTACGACGGACTGCAGAACGACCTTGCAAAAATGGACGGCCTCTTTATCAAAAGGGGATCGCATACCGATCCGCTCGACTACGAAAGGCAATGGGAGTTCAAACCGCTGGCCTCTCCGGGCGACACGGTGAGCGCCGGTTCGTGGCTGGGACAGGTGCAGGAGAAATGGATCGAGCACAAGATCATGGTGCCGTTCGCCATGACGGGCCGCTACACGGTCAAAAGCGTGGCCGGGGCAGGCCTCTACCGCGTAAAGGACACGGTGGCAGTGGTGACCGACGCCGACGGGCGCGACCACGAAATCACGATGGTGCAGAAATGGCCGGTGAAACAGCCGATCCGGGCCTATACGGAGAAACCGCGCCCCTCGCGGATGATGGAGACGGGTGTGCGGGCCATCGACACGTTCAACCCCATCGCCGTGGGCGGTACGGGTTTCATCCCGGGACCGTTCGGGGCGGGCAAGACCGTCCTCCAGCACGCCATCTCGAAACAAGCCGATGCGGACGTCATCATCTTCGTGGCCTGCGGCGAGCGGGCCAACGAAGTGGTGGAGATCTTCACCGAGTTTCCCCGGCTGGACGACCCGCGCACGGGCCACAAGCTGATGGAACGCACCACGATCATCTGCAACACCTCGAACATGCCCGTGGCAGCCCGCGAGGCATCGGTCTACACGGGCATGACCATCGGCGAATACTACCGGGCCATGGGGCTGAAGGTGCTGATTCTGGCCGACTCCACTTCGCGCTGGGCGCAGGCGCTGCGCGAAATGAGCAACCGGCTGGAAGAACTGCCGGGACAGGACGCCTTCCCGATGGACCTGCCGGCCATCATCTCCAACTTCTACGCCCGGGCAGGCATGGTGGTGCTGCCGGGTGGAGGACACGGCTCAGTAACCTTCATCGGTACGGTGTCGCCCGCAGGCGGCAACCTCAAGGAACCGGTGACCGAATCGACCAAAAAGGCGGCCCGCTGTTTCTACGCCCTGTCGCAGGGACGGGCCGACAGCAAGCGCTATCCGGCGATCGACCCGCTGGAGAGCTATTCGAAATACCTGGAATATCCCGAGATCAGGGAGTACCTCGACAAGCGGATCGAACCGGGATGGGTATCCCTCGTGATGGAGGGCAAAACCCTCGTGCAGCGGGGCAAGGAGGCCTACGAGCAGATCAACATTCTGGGTGACGACGGCGTGCCGACCGAGTACCACGAACGGTTCTGGAAATCGGAGCTGATCGACTTCGTGATTCTCCAGCAGGACGCCTTCGACCGGATCGACGCCAACTGTCCGATCGTCCGACAGCAGTATATGTACAAACTGGTGCTGGAAGTGTGCCGCCGGGAGTTCTCCTTCGCCGGGTTCGAGGAGTGCGCCTCCTTCTTCAAGGGACTCATCAACCTTTTCAAACAGATGAACTATTCGGAGTGGGACAGCGACCGGTTCCGGGACTACCGCAGCCGGATCGACCGGACCGTCGCAGCCAAAACCAAAGAAGCATAACCAGCCATGGAGACGAAAGCATTTCAGAAGATATACACCAAGATCGACAACATCACCAAGGCGACGGTGAGCCTCCGCGCCCGGGGCGTGGGCAACGACGAGCTGGCCACGGTGGGGGGCAAACTGGCGCAGGTGGTCAAGACCGACGGCGACCGCGTGACGCTCCAGGTGTTCTCGGGCACCGAGGGCATCGCCACCGATTCGGAAGTGATTTTCCACGGCATGCCCCCGATGCTCAACGTGAGCGACGACCTGGCCGGCCGTTTCCTCAACGCCTACGGCGAGCCGATGGAGGGCGGCGCCCGGATCGAGGGCGAGGCCCGCGAGATCGGAGGCCCCACGGTGAATCCCTTCAAGCGTATCCAGCCCTCGGAGCTGATCGCCACGGGCATTGCCGGCATCGACCTCAACAACACGATCGTGTCGGGTCAGAAAATACCCTTTTTCGCCGACCCCGACCAACCCTACAATCAGGTGATGGCCATGGTGGCCCTCCGGGCCAAAGCCGACAAGATCATCCTCGGCGGCATGGGGCTCACCAACGACGACTTCCTTTTCTTCAAGCACATTTTCGAAAACGCCGGAGCGCTCGACCGCATCGTATGCTTCGTGAATACGACCGACAATCCGCCCGTGGAACGGCTCCTGGTGCCGGACATGGCGCTCACGGCCGCCGAATACTTCGCGGCGGACAAGGGAGAGAAGGTGCTCGTGCTGCTGACCGACATGACCCTCTACGCCGACGCGCTGGCCATCGTGGCCAACCGCATGGACCAGATTCCGTCGAAAGACTCCATGCCCGGCTCGCTCTACTCCGACCTGGCCCGCATCTACGAAAAGGCCGTACAGTTGCCCAACGGGGGGTCGATCACCATCATCGCCGTGACCACCCTCTCGGGCGGAGACATCACCCACGCCGTACCCGACAACACGGGTTACATCACCGAAGGCCAGCTCTTCCTGCGCAACGATTCGGATACGGGCAAGGTGATCGTCGACCCGTTCCGCTCGCTGAGCCGCCTCAAGCAGCTGGTGATCGGCAAGAAGACCCGCGAAGACCACCCTCAGGTGATGAACGCCGCCGTGCGCCTTTATGCCGACGCCGCCAACGCCAAGACGAAACTGGAGAACGGTTTCGATCTGTCGGACTACGACGAACGGGCCCTCGCCTTCGCGCGAGACTATTCGGAACACCTGCTCTCGATCGACGTGAACATCGACATCACCCGCATGCTCGACCGCGCCTGGGCCATGTTTGCGAAATATTTCAGCAAGAGCGAAGTGGCCATCAAGGACGAACTGGTGGAAAAATACTGGCCGAAAGAGGCATAGCGTAAATCCGCGGAAATATGGCTATCAGATTTCAGTATAACAAAACGTCGCTGAACGAACTGGGCAAACAGCTCAGGATGCGTACCCGCGCCCTACCCACGATCAAGAGCAAGGAGTCGGCCCTGCGCGTGGAGGTGAAGAAGGCGAAGGACACCGCCGCAGAATATGCGCGGCAGTTGGACGAACTCTCTTCCCGCTACGACTACATGGCCGCCCTGTGGAGCGAATTCGATCCGGAGCTGGTGAGTATCCGGGACGTGGAACTGGGTACGGTCAAGATCGCCGGGGTGCGCATTCCCGTGCTCCGGAGCATCGACTTCGAGGTGAAGCCCTACGACCTGTTCAGCAGTCCGGTGTGGATCGCCGACGGGGTGGAGGTGCTCAAGCGCATCGCCACGCTGGGCATCGAACACGCCTTTTACGACCACAAGACGCAGCTGCTGGACCACGCCCGCAAGAAGACCACCCAGAAGGTAAACCTCTATGAAAAGGTCCAGATTCCGGGATACGAGGATGCGATCCGCAAGATCAAGCGTTTCCTGGAGGACGAGGAGAACCTCTCGAAGAGCGCCCAGAAGATCGTCAAGACCCGGCACGGACAAACCGGAGAGGAGGTGCGGCCATGATCGTACCGATGATGAAATACGATTTCGTGCTCCACTACGACCGCTACGAGGATTTCCTGGAGCGGCTGCGGGAGCTGGGGCTGGTAGACATCACCACCACGGGCTGGGAACCTTCGGAGGACGACCGGCAGCTGCTCGTGCAGATCGAACAGCACAGGCAGGCAGCCCGCCGTTTCGAAGAACTGACCGCACGGAAAGAATTCGTCCCGGGCGAGCCTTTCGCCACGGGCAAGGAGGCATTCGAGCGCTACCGGGAAGCCGCCCGGGAGATCGAATCGCTCACGGCACGCATCGCCCGCGCCCGCAAGGAGGCGGACGAACTGGCCGTATGGGGAGCCTTCAACCCGGATAAACTGGCCCGGCTGGAGGAGGCGGGTGTGGAACTCCGATTCTTCTCGGCCTACGACAAGGACTTCGGCGACCGGGTGGCCGGATGGAGGGAATCCTATCTCATCGAAGAGATCGCCTCCCGGGACGGTGTCACCTATTTCGTGGCGGTAGTTCCGCCCGGCACGGACGTGGCGATCGACGCCCAGGAGATGCGCCGGCCCGAGGCCACCCGCGACGACAAACGGCGGGAGGCCGAATCGCTCGAAAAGGAACTGGAGGAATGGAACCGGCAGCTGGCCCGCTGCGCGGCCTCGCAGGATGCGATCGCGGAGCACGAAGCCTCCCTGAGGGAACGTCTCCGGTTCCGGCAGGTGCACAGTTCGGGACGTGCGGAGGCCGACGGCTCGCTGGTGTTGCTGGAGGGTTGGGCCACGCGGGAGACGGCGGACAGAGTGGACGCGATGCTGGAAGAGTATCCCGACCTGTTCTACCTCAAATCCGATCCCACACCGGACGACGACACTCCCGTCCTGCTGAAAAACAACCGGTTCGCGCGGCTGTTCGAACTGATCGGAGGTTTCTATTCGCTGCCCAGATACGGCACGATGGACCTGACCCCCTACTTCGGTCCCTTTTACATGATCTTCTTCGGCTTCTGCCTCGGGGACGGCGGCTACGGACTGATCTTCGTGCTGGCCGGGCTGCTGATGCGTTGGAAGGGGGGGCCGAAACTGCGGCAGGCGGCAGGACTGACCGTCTGGTGCGGAGCGGCCACGGTGCTGTTCGGACTGCTCACGGGTTCGTTCTTCGGCGTCCAGCTGGCGGGTCTGCCCCTGTTCGCTCAGTTCCGGGAGTATTTCCTCTCGTCGGAGAAGCTCTTCAACCTGGCGATCGCGCTGGGCCTGATCCAGATTCTCTTCGGCATGGCGCTCAAGGTGACCGTCATCTCGCGCCAGTTCGGATTCCGGTACGCACTCTCCACGATCGGGTGGATGATCGTCATCGTCTCCACGCTGGCGGCCATGTTCCTGCCCGACCTGGGGATCAGGCAGTTTTCGATGGGCTCCGCAGCTTACCTGGCCTGCCTCGGTGCGGGGCTCTTCATGATGCTCTTCCTCAACTCCCCGGGCAAGAACCCGCTGGCCAACTTCGGGGCCGGACTGTGGAACACCTACAACGACGTGACGGGGCTGATGAGCGACGTGCTGAGCTACATCCGCCTGTTCGCCATCGGCCTTTCGGGCGGCGTGCTCGCGCTGGTCTTCAACGATCTGGCCCTCGGGCTCAGTCCCGACATTCCGGTCGTGGGCCTGCTCGTGACGATCATCATCCTGCTGATCGGCCACGGCATCAACCTGTTCATGTCATCACTCGGGTCGTTCGTCCACCCGATGCGTCTGACCTTCGTGGAATTCTATAAAAACGCCGGGTTCGAAGGCTCCCAACGTCCCTTCGAGCCTTTCCGGCACAACAAACATAACGATCGAACACAGAAACTTAACTAAAACCTCAAAACACGTATGACACCTATTTTATTAGCCTATTTCGGCGTGGCCCTGATGGTGGGCCTGGCGGGTATCGGCAGCGCCTACGGAACGACGATCGCCGGCAATGCGGCGGTGGGCGCGATGAAGAAGAACAGCGGCGCCTTCGGCAACTACATGATCCTCTCGGCCCTGCCGGGCAGCCAGGGTCTGTACGGATTCGTCAGCTACTTCATGATCAAGGATTTCCTCACCCCGGAGATCACCATGACGCAGGCGGCCGCCATCCTCGGGGGCGGTCTGATCATGGGCTTCGTCGGCCTGCTCAGTTCGGTCCGCCAGGGCCAGACCTGCGCCAACGGCATCGCGGCCATCGGCAACGGCCACAACGTATTCGGTAATACGTTGATCCTGGCCGCCTATCCCGAGCTGTACGCCATTCTGGGCGTAGCCGCCGTCTTCCTCATCAGTACGGCGATCTGATTTCCGGTCATCCCAAACAGAAAGGAAGACCCCGGAGTGATCCGGGGTCTCCCTTTCTGTTTCCGTTCCCGGCCGGAACAACCGTCACCTTCCAATCCGGCAACATCTACAATCCCCGCAGTTCGTTGACCGTCTCGATCAGGGCCACAACGTTTTCCACCGGCACATTCGCCTGTATGTTATGAACGGTGTTAAGTACGAACCCGCCTCCCTCGCCGAAAATATCGACCTGGCGGCGGACATGGTCGGCCACCTGCTGTGGCGTACCGAACGGCATTACCTGCTGCGTGTCGATTCCGCCCCAGAACACCAGCCGATCGCCGAAGCGATCCTTCAGTTCGTGAGGGTCCATGTTCCGGGCATTCACCTGCACCGGATTGAATATGTCGAATCCGGCGTCGATCAGAGCCGGCAGCAGAGGCATCATCGAACCGCACGAATGCTTGAATATCTTCCAGGTAGTATTCCGGTGAATCCAGTCGTTCAGCCGCCTGTAATGCGGCAACCACAGCTCGCGGAACGTCTCCTCGGAACAGAACTGCGACTCCTGCGAACCGAAATCGGTACCGCAGGTATAGATCACGTCAACCTTCTCCCCGACAGCCTTCCACAACCGTTCGCAGTTGGCGATGGCATAGTCCACCTGCCGGTCGAACAGCCGGTGGATATAGTCGGGCCTCAACAAAGTGGACATATACCATTCCGATACGCTCCGAATACCTCTCGGACGACTGAGAGCCGGTCCCGAAATGAAGGCGACATCCCCCAGAGCCGTCCCGACATAGGAGAGGACGACCGCCCGGCCCGTCGCCGCCGCCCGTTCCACCGCACTGACGAAGCAGGCGAAATCCTCGTCTCCGATCAGACCGTATTCTTCCAGATTGTCCTCCGGGTCCAGCCGGGCGTCGTCCACAGTCCCGCACCGTTCGACGGCATTCATGAAATAGCATTTATCCGGCAACACTCCGGAAGGGGGCACCGAACGGTCTCCCCGGGGATATATCCAGATATTCCGGTCGGTGTCGGGCGTCAGATCATAGGTGTCGGGTAGCAATACAGTCTGTCCCCAAGGCGTTCTCTGTTCGTGCAGACGACGGGTATCGCACCCGAAAAAATCGCGGCATCCGATGGCTGGCTCGCAATCGACATGCATGATCCGTTTCAGTTCTTCATCCACTTCACCCAACATCTGAAGCGTCTCCACGATCCGTACGGGACGACGTTCCAGACCGTAATGGTCGCGTAACGCCTCCACGACCTTACAATGAATGCCCGTCACGGCCGTAGCGCCGAAATCGACAGGAAAACGATCCGGCCGTTCATGCGAAAGGACCTTTCCGACCCGCTGTTTCGATGGTTCCATAATCCGAATAATATAAAAACAGTTGATCCCGGAAAACAGGCTCTCCGCAGAGACACGGAGAGCCCGCCGGAGCATCTAAAGGTCCAGCCGTTTCACATCCCCGGCAAAGAGAGTCTGCGGCAGACCATAAAAATCCATGAAATCACCGGCCGATATCTGACCCGGATAGGGTGCATAATAATGATTCGGACGCTCACGGGCATTTCTCCACACCAACACGTAGGAAACCGGATAGCGGTCAAGAACGGGATGCAGCACGCGCGTCCACCACGTAGAGTCGGGCACGGTTTCGAAACCCGTTTCGGTCACCGCAATCGGTTTGTCATGCAGTTTCGACATGCCGACGAGCCGTTTCAGATTGTCGTCCATTACACGCACATAATCCTCCTCACCCGCCGTTCCGTTCAACTGATAGTAGTCGAAACCGAGCAGATCGACACGGTCGTCGCCCGGATAACGGGCTTCCGAGTCCTCCTGCGGAGCACCGCCGGCCGGGGAATAGGCATAGAGCAAATGGCGAAGCCCCTTCCTCCGCAGGTAATCGTGGGTCATCGTCCAAAGCTGCCGATACTCTTCCGGCGTACAATGTTCCTTTCCCCACCAGAACCAACTGCCGGTGTGTTCGTGCCACGGCCGGAACAGAATCGGGACCTTCACTCCTTCTGCCGTTTCGAAACTGTCGAGATAGGAAGCCAGACGATCCAGCCATCCGAGAAATTTCTGATGATTGGCCCCGCCGGGCAAAACAGATGCCACCACGGCCGTTCCTCCGCTCGTGTCCCACGAACTGCCGCCCGTGAGAGGATTGTCGAGATGCCAACTGACCGTGTTGATACCTCCGCGCTCGAAATGTTCGATGCAGGCGGAACGGATACGGTCGAACGGTACGCTGTCCAAACTGACCGGATCACTCAACTCGATATGGCCGATCTCCCATCCGCACACGGCCGGATAGTCGCCGCAGACGCTCTTCACGTCGCTCCGGTCCCTGTCGCCGTCCCAGCCGATGCCGTAGACCGTCGCATCCTGATGTCCGAACATATATCCCTTTTGCGGCACTTCGCGTAATGTCCGAAGAAGGCGTTCCGTCTCAGGCGTCAACGCGTCGCCGTCCCGTTCACAGCAGGCGGACAGAAGCACCGCCGCACCCAGTATAATAACCGATTTTTTCATCTCCATAGTTATTTACCGATGTGATCGACCACATTCCGGCACCCGCGCAACATCACGGCCGGCAATTCCGGATTGGAAGGCGACGGCGCTGCCGTCATGTTGTTCAGCCGAAGATTATCCACTTTTACCGCCTCGATGGCATGCGTATAATGCGGCCGGTCCACTCCGTCCCAACCGATATTGCCCTGGTTGAAATAGACATTTTTCGCATTCTCGATATAAATCACGGGAATGTCCGATTTGAAAATCTCCTTTCCGGGGACCGTACAGGGCCGCAGGTCGAAATTACCGCCGCTCACTGCCTCCAAAGGACTTCTGCGCAGCACGAAATCAAAATTGTTGAAATAGACGTTTTCGATCTTGCTCTCGTCCGAGGCATACATCAGCACGGCATTCTCGCCGTTGCAGGTGACGTTGGTGAAGTTGATGTTACGGATCTCGCCGATCGGATTGTCGGGTACCCCGCGCAGGGCGGATATCTTGATCGGCTCGCCGTTGCCCCACCAGTCGCCCGTATGCATGCGGGTTTCGATCCGGATATTGGTGAAGTTCACGTTCTGGATCGACCCCGAATCGCGCACCGTGAGGTTGATACCGCAATTCGAATCGAAGATCGTAATATTGTCGAAATTGTAGTTCGACATGTGGTTCTGGTCCCATCCTCCGATCCGGATCGCACTCGAACGCGACTGGAAAATACAATTCGATACATTGATGTTGCGCGACGGCATCAGCACGTTTTTGAATCCCGGATCGTCGAAATGATGGGCGTATCCGGCCAGTACGATCGCGTCGTCACCGCATTTGAAGATACAGTCGGAGACGTTCACATCCTGACAGGAGACGATATCCAGCCCGTCGCTGTTAGGAATCAACAGATTGTTGTCGATCGACACTCCCGAAACGGTCACCTTCGTACAGTTGACCAACAGGATCGTCCAATAAGGGGCATCAATGCAGTCGAAATCGCGGAGCGTCACGTTGCGGCAGCCGCTGAAAACCACCATCTGGTGATAACGGTCTTTCGGATTGACGGGACCATCGCCCAACCCGTTTTCCACCTTACGGAAATCGTACCCCTGACGGATATACTTGTTGACTTCACCGACGATCCTCTTGGCCACATCCTTCTCCATGAATTCCATTCCCTGACCGAAAATCCGTCCTTCACCCGTGATAGCCACGTTCTCCGCATTTTCGGTATAGAACACTCCGGCCGGATGCTTGGCCTTCTCGGGCACCTTGTACTGCGACAGATCGGTGGTGGCCACCAGAACGGCCCCCCGCCGAAGGTTGAACTCCACATCGGAGCGCAGGCTTAACGTACCGACCAGATACTGTCCGCTCGGCACGCTCACCACACCGCCGCCTTCCTCGTGGCAACGGTCTATGGCTGCCTGTATCTCTTTCGTAGTCAAAGTCTTCCCGTCGTTTTTCGCCCCGAAATCCATCACATCGTACACCCCGGCCGAGACCGTCAGAACCGTCCCCGTCATCAGGGCCGATAAAATCATTCGTTTGATCTTCATTTTCTGTTTCGTTGATTGTTAGAGGGGACCGTAGCCCCATGCCGGACACGGGCCTACGGTCCTATATACAATTTTTTCCGTTTATCTCTACTGCCCGTCGGGATATTGCAGGTACGGGCCGTCCGTGATATAGATCTGATCTATGTTAAGTTTCATCTGCGGATTGACGAAAACGCCGCCGGCGGTCGTCGTGCCGTCCCAGTAACCGGCATTGATCTGTTTGAGGATCAGTTCCACCGTATTGATATAACCGTTCGGATCGAACGTATTGCCGTTTCCGGTCCAGTTTTCGTTCAGAATAGTCGAAAGACGGGCACTCACCCATTGCCACTCACCCTTCGTGGCCCGAAGTGTCCACGCATCTTCCGGATTGTCGGTCGAACCGGCTGCAAAATACCCTCCGAACGTCGTGCCGTTCTGAACCACCGAGAACTGGAAATTACCAATGTTGTCGACACTGTTGTACAGGAACGTCACGTGCGGATCGTTGAACATGATCAGATCGACACCCGGCGTGTATTCCACCTTGACCGACCCGAGGTGATCCCAGTTGGAGGCGATGTTCTGCGCATAGAAACTCAGGTAATAGTTTCCTCCCTGCGGAGCCGGAGCTATACCTTCCCGGTTGATCTGCACCGTGTAATTCGAGAAAGCGGCGGCCGGTACGAAATGCGTCTTCTGATCCTCAAAATCCATCAGTAACAGGTCGGGTTCGGGTACATACGGATCGGGCTTGTTTTCGATGGCCAGTTCGGCCGACTCGATCGTATTTCCGAGAACGGTTCTCAGCACGATTTTCGAAGAGGTTCCAGCCAGGTCGGACGGCATCATCTGCACGAGGCGCTCGGGCGACTGCGATGTATAATTGACCGAGAACGTGGTATCGCCGATCGTGATCTCGGTCACCAGATCCACATTCCGCCCACGCATCACCAGCGGACGCCCCCGGTAGATCTTCTCGGGCCACTCGTCCACCGCGATCTCCTCCGCAGACGGGTAATTGGGCATGATGACGATGTTCTCCTCATTCTGGTTCAGATAGGCATTGCGAATGACGATCGGAGCACCGGTGAAGATACGAGGCAGAACCGCCTTGATTTCCGTCTCGGTCTCCGAGGTGACGGTCATCGAAATGCCGTCGATGCTCACCGTGTTCGGAGCGGCGAAATTTTTTCCCGCAATCGTGATCTCGCTGCCTACGGAAGGATTTTCCGTCACGGAGACAACGACCGGAATCGGATAATTCAGATCGGAATGAGTTCCGAAGTCATCCTCCTTACAAGCAGCGAGAGCGAGCGTGCAGGAGACGACCATGAATAATTTGCTGTATGTTTTCATCTCTTTGTCTTTGTCTGATCGGTTAGCCTATTACATCGGATTCTGTTCCAGTCCCCAACCCGAAACCTCTTCCGAAGGGATCGGTATCACGGGCACGCCGCGCAACTGGCGGCGCTCGAAATTGGCTCGGGTCGCAACGTCCAGCGTCTCCGCATAGTCGCCCCAACGTACCAAATCCCAGTAACGCAGCGACTCCATGGCAAGTTCCACACGGCGCTCATGTTTGATGGCGTCGAGCAAAGCCTCGCCGGTCACCGTATCCTCTATATCGGGCAGGTTATCGGAAAAACCGGTAGGCGAATAAATATTGGTCCCGGCAATATATCCTTTCGGATAGGCCGACTTACGGGCCCGTTCGCGCACCTTGTTGACATAATCGCGGGCCGTATCCTCATCATTGAGATGGTAGGCCGCCTCGGCCTTCATCAACAGCACGTCCGAATAGCGCAGGATACGCTGGTTGGAAGGCGAATCGGACTGGTTCGATGGGCGCAGCGAAGGTTCGATGGCCAGTTTGCGGGCATGATACCCCGTCAGATAGTCGGTGGTCTGGTCCACTTCCTGGAACACACCGTAAAGATAGGGCGTGATACCGTTGCCGTGCACCGTGCACTCCCGGCGCGGATCGTTCGCCTCGAACTCATCCACCAGGTCCTGTGTCGGGCAGTTGAAACCCCAACCCCATTCCGGATTTTCGGTCGTACCGCGGTTGGCCACATAAATACCCGAACAGCTTCCCTGATTCTCGAAATTGTAACCGGTATTGGTCGTGGCGTATTGGATTTCGAACAGCGATTCTGCACAATTCTCTCCCTCGGCCTCGAACACCTCGCCGAAATTGGGCAGCAAGCGGAAATATCCCGACCGTTCGATCTCGTCGCACAAGTCATACACATCCTGCCAGGCCGATTCGGGCATGCACTTGAACATTCCTATCGCATACATCACCACCCGTGCATGGAGCCCCTTGGCGGCGTAACGGGTCGCACGTCCCAGGTCTTCGGCCGAATAGCTCTCGGGAAGCACCTTCCCGGCATCCTTCAGATCGGTGATGATATGGGAGATCACCTGATCGAAAGGCGTACGGCCCAGACTGCCCATTTCGTCCACCGCCACCGGCTTCGAGGCATAGGGAATGTCGCCGAACAGTTTCACCAACGTGAAATAGGAAAAAGCGCGGATAAATTTCGCCTCGGCGATAAACTGGTCGCGTTTGTCGGGATCGAATGTTACAGAAGGAAGTTTCTCGATCGCCACATTGGCCCGATGGATGGCACGGTACCAGGCCGTCCAGGTATTGGTCAGATAGGAATTGGTACTGAGTGCGGTCCACTTTTTCAACTCCTGCATGTCGTTGGCGTCCGTGGCGGTACCGCCGCCCTTCCAGGCATCGTCCGACATGACATCGCCGTATATCCACTGGTAGGTGGAGAGATCGTCCTCATAGGTGAGACCGTTATAGCAGGCGATGATCGCCATGTTGGCATTGTCGAGATCGTCATAGTATTCCGGGGTGTCGGCATTCTGCCCGAGCACCGGCTGCTCGAGGAAATCGGAACAGGAAGTCGCCAGCACCATGACGGAAACCAGTCCCGCAGCAAACGATATAAAGTTCTTTTTCATGGTCGTAATGTTAGAAAGTTAGATTGATACCCACCGTAAAGGTCCGGGGCAGCGGCGTACCGCCCACGTCAGAACCGGCGACGAGCGGATCGCCCCACTGGTCGGTCACGTCGGGATTGTAACCCGTATATTTGGTAAACGTGTAGAGGTTGTCGATCGACAGATAAACACGAAGATTCGACATCTTCGCCCGTTTGATCCATTTCGTCGGGAAATCATAGCCGAACTGCAGGTTACGGATACGGAAATAGCTTCCGTCCTCGATATAGCGGTCCGAGAAACGCATGTTCTCGGCCATGTTCGCCGTGGTCAGACGGGGCTGGTTGTTGTACGGGGTATCTTCCGTCCAGCGGTCGTTGTAATACTTGTAAAGGATATTTTTATCCATCTGAGTCGAGTAGAGGTCGTAGAGGTTCATGTTGGCGATCTGGTTGCCGTACACGAAGTCCGCGAAACACGAGAGGAAAAAGCCCTTGTAGGCCGCACCGAGACTGAGTCCTCCATTGAACTTCGGCATGTAGCTGCCCAGATAGTCCAGGTCGCCTTCGTCGATCTGGCCGCTGCCATCACGGTCGATGTATTTCACGTCGCCCACCTTCGCATTCGGTTGGAGGGGCTGACCGTCCTTGTTCACGTGAGCAGCCAGTTCCTCGGCGGTATGGAAGATGCCGTCGGTCCGGTACCCGTAGTAGTAGGCTATTTCGCGGCCCTCTTCCGTACGCGAAGTACCCGTAAGGCGGGAATCATAAACCGTCTTGACGATCGGGGCGCTGCCGCCCAGCGAAGTCACCTTGTTGCGGATGAAACTCATGTTCAACCCCACGTTGTAGGAGAACTCACCGATCCGGTTGGTATGGTTAAGCGAAAACTCGAAACCGCTGTTGCGCATCGACCCCACATTGGCGGGGGCAGGGTCGGCACCGGCGTAGGCAGGCACAGGAGGCGTGATGATCATGTCTTTCGTATCCTTCACGAAATAATCGAGCGTGGCAGTCAGCTTACCGTCGAAGAACCCGGCATCGACACCGACATTGAACTGTTCCGCCGTTTCCCACCGCAGATCCTCGTTCGACAGGGTGGTCGGAATACGGCCCTCGTAGACCTGGCCCCCGAGGACATACTTGAGGTTATTGGCAATGACAGCCTGATAGGCACCGATACCGACGCTCGCTTGATTACCCACCTGTCCCCAACCGGCACGCAGTTTTAATTGGTTCAGAGGTTTCCAGTCACGAAGAAACGATTCCTCGGCAATATTCCAACCCACGGATACCGAAGGGAAGAAATCGCTGCGGTGGTCCTTCGGAATCCGCGACGAAGCGTCATGCCGCAGGGTGGCCGTCAGCAGATAGCGGTCCTTAAACGAATAATTCACCCGGGCGAACTGCGAGAACAACGTACTGATGCCCTGGTCGGAATCGGCATTATAATTATTCGATTTGGCCGCAGAGATATAGCGCATGTCGGCATTCTCGGCCACGTCATAAGCCGTGGCCGTTATCGAAGTGTAATTGTCCTTAGTGGCCTCCACACCCAGCATGGCCGTCAGCCGGTGGGCCCGCGGCAGGCTGAAATTATAGGTGGCCACATTCGACCACACCCAATTGAAAGAGTTCTGGCGGAATTCGCTCAATTCGCTCAGATCGTTCTTCTCCTGCTGGCTCACATAATATTCGGGCACATAATCCGAATTCCGGGTAAACGTGTAGTCGCCGCTGAACGTGCTGCGGAACGAAAGTCCCTTGAGAATATCCACGTTCAGGTAGAAATTACCCACGAACTTGTTTCCGTGGCGCTTTTTGTAACGCTCCTGGTCTATGACGCGCACGGGGTTGTTGTCCTGCCCCATCGTACGGAACCAATTACCTTCCTGATCGTAAACAGGCGACACGGGAGCCGCCCGGCTGGCCAGCGTCAGTGCCGAACCGTACATATTGCTCAGGTCCTGTCCGCTCATGTCGTAGTCGACAAAGGCAATGTCGGAACCGACCGTCACCGACTTGTGCAGTTGATATTCGGTATTGAACTTCAGGAAAAGTTTGTCCACAAAACTGTTTTTCAGTACACCCTCTTCCGAATTGTAGGTGGCAGAGAGATTGTAGCGCACTTTCGACGAGCCGCCGCGTACAGCGATATTGTAATTCTGCACCGTGGCCGTACGAAGCACCTCCTTCTGCCAGTCGGTTCCGCCCAGATTATTGTCGATCACATAGTTCAGCATGGCCAGGTCGTTGGTGTTCATCGTGGCGTTGTCGTTCGCATAAGCCTCGATACGCGCCTTGGCATAGTCGGTCGCATTGAGCACATCCAGATACCGGCTCGATTTACGGATACCGAAATAAGCGTTGACCGACACACTGGTCGGACGGTCGGCACCCTTCTTCGTGGTGATCAGGATCACGCCGTTCGAACCGCGCGAACCGTAGATCGCACTGGAAGAAGCATCCTTCATGATCTCCATCGACTCGATGTCTGAAGGAGCCAGGTAGGAGATGTCGGTCGTCTGGTAGCCGTCCACCACATAAAGAGGATCGGAATTGTTGATCGTACCGATACCCCGGATACGGATTTTGGTCTGTCCGTCCGGCGAACCGCTCGAGACAACCTGTACACCGGCCGTACGCCCCGCCAGAGAGGCACCGACATTGGGCGTAGAAAGGACGTTCAGATCCGCTCCCTTCACAGTGGCCACAGAACCCGTCAGGTCACTTTTGCGCACAGTACCGTAACCAACCACGACCAGTTCGTCCAAACTCACCGACGAAGGCTCCAGTTCGATTGTCATGCCGTCGGCAGCGGCTACGGTCCGGGAGACGTATCCCAGGTAACTGACTGAAAGCTGGGTCCCGGGGGCTACCGACAACGTAAATTCGCCTTTCACATCAGTCGAAGTCCCGACGCTCGTATTGGCCTGGGAGACCACAGCCACCCCGACCAGCGCTTCCTTCGTGGTCTTGTCAATGACACGCCCCTTGATCCTGTCCGCTTCCTTGGCATACGATATCGTCGCCAGGCACACGGAGAGAATCAGCAAGAATAATTTTCTCATAGTGTTCATTATTAAGTTAAAGATTAGTTCAAATTCCGCCTGCGAAAAGAGTCCGGACGACAAGGGCCGCCGCATCCATAAAGCCGGATGGCGCATCCCGATCGGTTTTTCCGGAACAGCCATCCGTTCCGACACGTATCCGACCTACACGCTCCGTCCCTCCGTCTGCAACCTTATCCCCGCCTTTCCGGTAAATCCGTCCGCACGACAATTCAGCGGTACTGTCCGGGTGTCAACCATATTTATTGCAAAAATAAGAGATAAAGTCGCGCATATATCATATTATAAAAACCAATAATAATACTTTTTTATCATTCGTTTTTTTTCAAGAAAAAATCGTTTGGAGAAACGGAAAATATCCCATAGTTTTGCTCTACATAAAAGGTAAATATCTCTGTATCGTGAATTCATCGCTGTTGTCCGCGAGAGTGTCAACCCGAACAAACAACGAACATTCGATTGGTTACAAAGATGTTAAAAGCAAAACCGAAACAAAGGAAATTCTTTCCTTCCGACACAGAAGGAGACGGACACCCTCCGAAACGGCTTCGCGGAAAAGATGGACACAGAATTCCCAGTCCTGCCGTCCGCATCGGAACAGTCCCCTCATCCCCTAAACATTAACTAAGGAATAAATTCATTTTTCGGTATTTTTTTAACATCATCCGGCACTACTCTCCCGACCGGTTTTTCTGCCCGGAAAGGGGATCGGAACGGATTCCATTTGAAAAAAACACAAACAGATGAAAAAACTGTTATTCGCACTATTGCTATACGGCCTCGCCGGATGCACTGCAGGGAAAACGGACCGGTTCATCCGGGTGAAGGACGGCCGGTTCTACAAAGGGGAAACGCCCTATCACTTCGTAGGAACAAACCTCTGGTACGGAGCCATTCTCGGTTCGCAGGGCGAAGGCGGCAACCGGGAAAGACTGCTGCGTGAGCTCGACTTTCTGAAAGAGAACGGGGTGGACAACCTCCGCATTCTGGTCGGAGCCGACGGCCCGGAAGGGGTGACGGCGAAAGTCGAACCGACTTTGCAACGCGCCCCGGGCCAATACAATGACGAGATTCTCGACGGGCTCGACTTTCTGATGGCCGAACTCGGCAAACGGGAAATGTATGCCGTGCTCTATCTGAACAACTCGTGGGAGTGGTCGGGCGGCTACTCCCAATATCTCGAATGGGCCGGAGCGGGCCCGGTCAAAATCCCCGCCATAGACGGCTGGAACGCTTTCACGGAATATGTGGCCCAATACGCAAAAAACGAACGGGCCCAGGCTCTTTTCGCCCGGTACGTGGAAGACATCGTAAACCGTACGAACCGTTACACGGGTGTGAAATACACCGACGACCCGGCTCTTATGGCATGGCAGATCGGGAACGAACCCCGCGCATTCGGAGACGACAACAAGGAGGCTTACCGGCAGTGGATGGCAGACATCGCCGCACGGATACGGGCGCTCGACCCGAACCACCTTATCTCGACCGGCAGTGAAGGGAAAGCCGGCACGGAAGGAGATATCGGACTTTGGGAAGCCATCCACGCCGATCCGAACATCGACTACATGACCATCCACATCTGGCCCTACAACTGGGGCTGGATCGGAAAGGAAAACATGCGGGAAAACCTCTCCTCCGCCATTGCCAACTCCAAAGAGTATATCGACGAGCACCTGGCGATAGCCTCCCGGCATCGCAAACCGGTCGTAATGGAAGAGTTCGGTTTCCCGCGCGACGGACTGGCCTGCGACAGGACAACCTCCACCTCAGGCCGGGACACCTACTACGAAGCCATATTCTCCTACATACACGACAATATGTGTAACGGCGGCCTGTTCGCCGGCTGTAATTTCTGGGCCTGGGGAGGTTTCGCCGCACTGTCGGACGATCCATCGAAATGGCGCAGAGGGGACGACTACACCGGCGATCCGGCACAGGAACCGCAGGGACTGAACTCGGTATTCAGTTCCGACACCACCACGATCGAACTCATCCGCAAGTATTCCGGCTTGCTCAGCGGCCGACAGGCAGAGACCGCCGCTCCGTCAACCGAACAATAACACTATTCCAAAACAACGATGAACGAAACATCCTTCAGAGAAAAGATCCGGGCTCGCCAACGGAAATTGGAGGCGCTGCTGACCCGGAAGAACGAGCCGGCGGATTCGAACGGCGTATGGACCCGCTACAAATATCCCGTCCTGACACGAGAACACGCCCCCCTGCACTGGCGCTACGACCTGAATCCCGAGACCAATCCTTTCTGCATGGAACGCATCGGCGTCAATGCGGTATTCAATGCCGGCGCCATTAGGTTCAACGGCAAATACGCCTTAGTCGTACGGGTAGAGGGAGCCGACCGCAAATCCTTTTTCGCCGTCGCCGAAAGCCCGAACGGCATTGACAATTTTCGTTTCCGGGACAAACCTATCGTCATGCCTGAAACGGACGATCCTGACGTGAACGTTTACGACATGCGACTCACAGCCCACGAAGACGGCTGGATCTACGGCATATTCTGCTCCGAGCGGAAAGACCGGAGCAGGCCCGGCGACCTTTCGGCCGCGGTAGCCACAGCGGCCGTAGCCCGCACGCACGACCTGGTCCGATGGGAGCGTCTGCCCGACATTCGGTCCGCCTCGCAGCAACGCAATGTAGTGCTTCATCCGGAGTTCGTCGATGGAAAATATGCGCTGTACACCCGTCCGCAAGACGGTTTCATCGACGCCGGCAGTGGCAGCGGAATCGGCTGGGCGCTGGTCGATGACATTACGAATGCCGTGATCAGGGAAGAAAAGACCATAGACCGCCGGTATTACCACACCGTCAAGGAGTTGAAGAACGGAGAAGGCCCCCATCCGATCAAAACCCCGCAGGGGTGGCTCCACATCGCCCACGGCGTGCGGATGTGCGCGGCCGGGCTCCGATACGTTATCTATATGTACATGACGGCACTCGACGACCCGACCAGGGTGATTGCCGAACCGGCCGGACACCTGCTCGCACCCGTCGGCGAAGAACGGGTCGGAGACGTTTCGAACGTACTGTTCACCAACGGATGGATCGCCGACGAAAACGGAACCGTCTACATCTATTACGCCTCCTGCGACACGCGGATGCATGTGGCAACCTCCACCGTCGAGCGGCTTGTGGACTACTGCATGCACACCCCTGCCGACGGATTCCGTTCGGCCGCTTCAGTGGCACGCATCAACGAACTGATCGAACGGAACAGGCCGTTCATGGAACTTCTGAAACCGTGACATCATGGAAAACAGCGCGACAAAGGTAACACTCAAGGAAAAAATCGGCTACGGGCTGGGCGACGCCGCCTCTTCCATCTTCTGGAAACTGTTCGGCATGTACCTGCTTTTTTTCTACACGGACGTGTTCGGCATGCCGGCCGCCGCAGTGGGGACGATGTTCCTCATCACCCGCATCTGGGATTCGCTCGTCGATCCGGTCGTAGGTATACTCGCCGACCGCACCCGTACCCGCTGGGGACGCTTCCGCCCCTTCATCCTCTGGTTCGCCGTTCCGTTCGGCGTGCTGGGCATCCTGACCTTCACGACGCCCGATTTCGGAATGACCGGAAAAATCGTATGGGCCTATGTCACCTACACGCTGATGATGATGGTCTATTCCACGGTCAACGTGCCCTACGCTTCGCTGTTGGGCGTCATATCCCCCGATCCGGACACGCGCACCGAACTCTCCTCCTACCGTATGATCTTCGCCTTTCTGGGAAGCATCCTTGTCTTGACCTTCATCGAACCGCTCGTACACTATTTCAGCCGGTTCGGTGGACAGGCGGCCGGATGGCAGTATGCGGTAACGCTCTTCGCAATCATCACGGTCCTGTTCTTCTTCTGCACGTTCCGTTGGACGCGCGAACGGGTGATTCCGGTCAGAACGGAAAAAAATTCCCTGAAAGAGGATGTCTCCGACCTGTTCCGCAACCGTCCGTGGTGGATACTCTTCGCGGCCGGGGTCGGGGCACTGATCTTCAACTCGATCCGGGACGGTGCCGCAGCCTACTATTTCAAATATTACGTGGAAGCCGCCCGTAGCGAAACCGGCCTCGGATTTACGGGGCTGTCGTTCTCGCTGACCACACTTTACCTCGTGCTCGGACAGGCGGCCAACATTCTGGGCATCATTCTGGTTGTACCCGTTTCGAAACGGATCGGGAGGAAAATGGCCTACCTGTGGGCGATGGCGGGAGCAGCCGTGCTGAGCGTACTGTTCTTTTTCGCCGGACCGAACGATGTATGGATGATGATGGGCCTTCAAGTGCTGATCAGCATGTGCGCCGGGTCCATTTTCCCGCTGTTGTGGTCGATGTACGCCGACACGGCCGACTGGTCCGAAGTCAATACGGGCCGGCGTGCCACCGGTCTCATCTTCTCCGCATCGAGCATGTCGCAGAAGTTGGGCTGGACTTTCGGAGGAGCCGTAACCGGATGGCTGCTCGCCTATTTCGGATTCGAGGCCAATACGACGCAGACACCCGAAGCCCTCAACGGTATCCGCATGATGCTGAGCCTGTTGCCGGCAGCCAGTGCCGTCCTCGGAGTGGTCTTCATCTCGATCTATCCGCTCAGCGAAAAGAAAATCAATGAGATACAGAACAGACTCAAAAAACTGCGCCATGAATCCTAAAGCAATACGACTGGCTGAATCGCTGCGGACAGAACTTCTCGACAACATTCTGCCCTTTTGGATCACCCGCACGCAGGACGAGAAAAACGGCGGTTTCTACGGGCAGGTGACGTTCGACGGGACCCAGGTTCCCGACGCCCCGAAGGGAGCGGTACTCAACACCCGCATTCTGTGGACCTTTTCAGCGGCTTACCGGGTGTTCAAACGCCCGGAATACCTCGAAATGGCGACCCGCGCCCGCGATTATGTCCTCGATCGCTTCATCGACCGGGACTACGGCGGCATCTACTGGTCTCTGGATCACGAAGGCCACCCGCTCGACACGAAGAAACAGAGCTATGCCATCGGATTCGCCATCTACGGGCTGAGCGAATACCACCGTGCCACGGGAGACGAACGGTCGCTCCGAGCCGCAGTCGAACTGTTCCGCTCGCTGGAAGAACATGTCCACGACCCCGTGAACGGAGGCTATTTCGAAGCGTTCGGACGCGACTGGTCGCCGATCGAAGACATGCGTCTGAGCGAAAAGGACGAGAACCTGAGCAAAACGATGAACACGCACCTGCATATCATCGAACCTTATACGAACCTCTACCGCGTCTGGCACGATCCGCTGCTCGGGCAGCGGCTGCGGGAACTGCTCTCGATCTTCACCGAAACGATCGTCGATCCCGAGACAGGACATCTGGGGCTCTTTTTCGACGATGCATGGAACCTGCAAAGCAATACCGTCTCTTTCGGACACGACATCGAAGCCTCATGGCTGCTCCACGAAACGGCGCTGGTGTTGGGCGACCACGATACGCTGCAGCGTATCGAACCGCTCGCCAAGAAGATCGCACAGGCAGCCGCAGAGGGACTCCGGCCCGACGGAAGCATGATCTACGAATTCGACCGCACGACCGGACGCTACGACCACGACCGCCACTGGTGGGTACAGGCCGAAACGGTAGTCGGATATTTCAACCTCTACCACCATTTCGGTGACGAGACCGCTCTGGAACGGGCGGTAGAGGCATGGCAGTACATCGACGCACATTTTTCCTTGCGGCCGGCCGGAGAGTGGCTCTGGAGCATCCACGGAGACGGCCGCGTGAACACGGAAGGAGACCGCGCCGGATTCTGGAAATGTCCGTATCACAACAGCCGCATGTGTCTCGAACTGATCGGGCGCACAGGCATCCCGGTCGGAGGGAAATAGAGGGAAACCATAGCAACAACACAGACATGGAGAAGACAGGAAGCAGCGTATTGCACGAATTGCCGCCCCTTTCCGAGGCGGACTGCATCTACGTGATCGAACGCCGGAAAAGCGAATTCAACTTCCCGATCCATTCTCACACGGAATTCGAGATCAACTACGTGGAGAACGCGACGGGAGCCCTCCGTGTGGTGGGCGATTCGATCGAGGAGATCGGCGACTACGACATGGTGCTCATCACGGGCGAAAACCTCGAACACGCATGGCAGACCCACCATTGCACGACGGGCAACATCCGCGAAATCACGATCCAGTTTTCGGGCGACTGGCTCTCGGGATCGGTGCTCAACAAGAACCAATTCAAATCCATCCGCGCCATGTTCGAACAGGCCCGCAAGGGAGTGGCGTTCTCGCTGTCCACCATCCTCAAGGTACGTTACCTACTCAATTCGCTCACGCTGGAGGATGTCGGGTTCTATTCCGTACTCAATTTCCTTACGCTGCTGTACGAACTCTCCATTTCGAAAGAGATGCGCACGCTGGCCAGCAATTCGTTCGCCCAACAGAACGGGAGCAGTCTAAGCCGGCGTATCCGCAAGGTGGACAAATTCCTCAAGGAGAACTATTCTCAGGACATCACCCTGAAAGATGCAGCCGCGATCGTCAGCATGAGCGAAGTGGCCTTCAGCCGCTTTTTCACGGCACACGCGGGCAAGACCTTCACGGAGTACCTGGCGGACATCCGGCTCGGACACGTCTCCCGCCTGCTGGTGGACTCCAACAAGAGCATCGCCGAAATATGCTACGAGTGCGGCTACAACAACCTGTCGAACTTCAACCGTATCTTCAAGCGGAGAAAGGGGTGCTCGCCCCGCGATTTCCGCAGCATGTACCGCAAGAAACAACTGATTCTGTAACCACGCCAAAACCACAAAGCCATGAATCCAAAACTGAATGAAATACATGCCCGGCTGCGCACACCCCAAACGGCCGACGGACGGATTCCGTTCCACCCGATCCTGATGATGCACGCCTCCCACGTGAGCGGCATGACCTACGAAGAGCTGATGCGCGATCACAAGAAGCTGGTCGCCGCGAATCTGAAATGCCTCGAACTGTACGACCACGACGCCGTAAGCGTGATCTCCGATCCTTACCGCGAAACTGCGGCTTTCGGGGCAGCGATCCGCTTCGCCGGCAACGACTCACCTTCTGCGGAAAAAATCGTGCACGACCGCACCGACATCGACCGCCTCTCCCTGCCGGACGTATATGCTCACGAACGGACCCTCGACCGGATCGAAGGGGTACGGCTGTTCCGCAGGGAACTGGGCAGCAGATTCCCGGTCATCGGCTGGGTAGAAGGTCCGCTGGCCGAAGCGGCTGACCTGATGGGCATGAGCGAAGCGATGATGCAGATGATGCTGGCTCCCGACGACATCCATGCCCTCTGCGACAAGACGCTGGCAATGGGCAAGGCCTTCGCGGCAGCCCAGATCGAGGCCGGAGCAGACATCGTCGGGGTAGGCGACGCGATCTGCTCGCAGATACCGCCAGATATGTACGAGTCATTCGCTTTCGACCGACATCGGGAACTATTCGATTTCATCCATGAAAAAGGAGCCCTTGTCAAGTTGCATATCTGCGGAGACATCACTCACCTGCTCCCTCTCATTGCACGCGAAGGGGCTGACATTCTCGACATCGACTGGATGGTGGACATGGCTGCAGCCCACCGGGCGATGGGGCCGGATGTAATGCTGAGCGGCAACCTCGACCCGGTGGCCGTCATTCTGGAAGGGGACAGGGAGCGGATCGGCACAGCATACGAAACGGTCCGCAACTCCGTTCCCGCCGAAAACTGGATTCTCTCGGGCGGCTGCGAAATCCCGATGATGACGCCACAGGAAAATATGGTCCTTCTGCGGCAGTTGTCGCTGTAACAGGACCCGGAGACTATCCGGAACGGAGCGCGACTCATTCCGTGCGCTCCGTTTTCTATTTTCCAGCCTCTTCCAGCGTCATCTCGAACGTCTCGGCGGCACCTGCCGGGATCTCCGCTTCGAAGCCGACGATCACCGTACCCTCGTTCGAGGGCTCGTACGGCCGCGCGGGCTTCGTAGGCCAGGTCCTGACCGTGAGGGAGCGCGTTCCTTTGAAACGCATCGTCATCGTCTGCCCCCGCTGGGTGAGCCGGATCGTCTCCGCATCCACGATCTCGGCCTGCGCCGGGGTCACCATGCTGAAACGCAGCACCGCCGGCCGTTCGCCCCCCACGACCCGGTCTTCGACCACCAGCCGCTTCTCATCGACGATCACGGCCTTGCGCACCGCACTCTTCAGGTCGGGGAACAGAGCCGACAGGTCCATTCTGCCGCCCAGTTCGCGTCCCTCCCGGTACACCCGTGTAACGGGCACGAATCCGTGCACGTCGTGCAGGCGGCCGTTCACGGTGAGCGTATTGTGAGCGTAGTTATTGTAACGGAAGATCGTCCAGCGTTCGGAATTCTGCTCCCGGCCCCAGAGCTTCACGCCCCGGCTCTCAAACGAATTGTAGTCCACCATACCCAGGTCCATCGCCCATCGCAGGCCCCCCGCATCGTAGACGAAAGAGCCCATGTCGAGGTGAGTGTGGCTCAACTGGGCCGACCCGCCCTTCATGGCAAGATACTTGTCCTGCGGATCGTCTTTCCATCCCGTCCGCACCAGCACCACGGGATTGGGTCCGCCGCCCGCCCATACCTTTTCGGCCGGCGGCGCCACCCTGTCGAAATCCAGGCCGCGGGCGAACACCACCAGCGCGGGCAACAGCCGGTCGCGGCCCGGGTCCGAACCGATCAGCCGGCTCTCCGTCCACACCCAGGAGGGATTGCCGTAACGCTGCGCGAACCAGAACATGGCGGGATGCACGTTCACCCCCGGCCCCGAATCGGAATAGTTGAACGCCAGCCCGGAAGGGCCCGTCATATAGAGCATGTAACCGGCCGTCCGGTCGAAACCCGCGAAACGGGAGAGCCCGGCATCCGACCCGAAAGCGTGTTCGAGCGCGGCCAGCATCATCACCTCGAACGAGGTGCCGTATCCCCAGTAGCTGTATCCCTCGGGATAGACGCCGTCGGGCGCGTACATCTCCATCACGCCCGGATTGTTCTCCACGGCCCGGACGATCACCCGCTCCGCGAGCGCCCGGTCGGTGTCGAGCACCGCCAGCGCCCCGTAGACCATCCCCGCGTGGCACACCTGGTTCCAGTTGTTCTTGCGCGTGGTGAACATTTGTTCGTACCGAGGCACCAGCGAAGCACCCAGACCCTTCTCCACGATGGCCCGGCGGACATTTTTCCTCGTTCGGGAGGAAAGGTCGCCGTAGAGCCAGTCGTAGCCGATCGCCACAGCCATCGTCATCTCGGCGCAGTCCAGAAAATGGGACGGATTCCAGTCGGAGAATGCACTCACGGCATCGAGTTCCTTCGCGGCCCGTTCCAGATACTCCGTCCGGCCCGTCATGCGGTAGGCATAGGAGAGATAGAATATCCGCTGCAAGGCGTTACGGGAAACCGACAGCATACGCCGCCCGAGCATCTTGCGTTCGAGCACGGGTTTTTCGAGAAATCCGTCGCAGAGTTCGAGTATCCGGGCATGCACCGCACCGAGCGGAGGATTCTCCTTCACGGTTTTCCGGAGCTGCCGCATCTCTTTTTTCCCGAGCAGGATGCGGGGATGCGCCCCTGCCCGATCATAGTCGAACCCCGGGTCCGCAGCTGGCAGACGGACCGGCAGGCAGAAGAGGAAAACGGAGAACAGACAAAGGATCGGTCGCAGAATTTTCATCGGAATCTGAAATTTTAAGGTATAACGGAGACAAAAATAGCACAATTCTGCGAATATCCGCTTCCGCGGGGCCGTTTTTTCATCCGGAGAGTTGCAGGAACCGGTTCCGCGGCCCGGCCTCCGGACAGAAGAAACGCTCCGGCGGAGAGATTCGCACGCCTTTTCGCCCGTTTTACGCGAAATCTTCCTATCTTTGCGGGGATCATGGCAAAGAGCGGAAAAACCACATTCAAGGAGAGCGTAGCCGAGTTCGGTCGGCTGCAGAAGGAGATCGCGGCCCGCCGGTTCGCCCCCGTCTACCTGCTCATGGGCGAGGAGGGGTACTTCATCGACGAACTGTGCGACAGGCTGGCGAACGGAGTGCTTACGGAGGCCGAACGGGCCTTCAACCAGATCGTAGTCTACGGCAAGGACAGCGAGTGCGGGGCGATCATCAACTTCTGCCGCCAAATGCCCATGATGGGAAGCTACCAGGTGGTGATCGTGCGGGAAGCGCAACAACTGCGCAGGATCGACCAGCTTGCGCTTTACACCCAGGCACCCGCCGCCACGACCGTTCTGGTACTCTGCCACAAGGAGAAGAGCCTCGACAAGCGGACACAGCTCTACAAACAGATCGCCCAGCGGGGAGAGGTATTCGAATCGGTGCGCCCGCGTGATTACGAGATCGGTCCGTGGCTTTCCGACTTCATCCGCTCGAAAGGGTGCACGATCGAGCCCAAGGCACTCACGATGCTCACTGACCACCTCGGCGTGGACATTGCGAAAATCTCCAACGAACTGGCCAAACTGCTCACCTTCCTGCCCGAAGGGACGAAGGCCATCACGGCCGACCACATCGAGCAGAACATAGGTATCAGCAAGGATTTCAACAACTTCGAGCTGACGCGGGCCCTCTCGGAGCGAAACATGGAGAAAGCGCTGCTGATTGCCGACCACTTCGCCCGCAACCCGAAGGAGAACCCGCTGATCGTGACGATCAGCACCCTGTTCAGCCATTTCCAGCGTATCTTCATCCTCAACTACCAGCGTTGGCTGGTGCGCAACCGGGGCGCGCAGATGCCCCCGGACATGGAACTGAGCCGGATGCTCAAACTGCCCAACCCGTTCTTCCTGAACGAATACAAGCAGGCGGCCGGTCTTTACCCCAACAAAAAGGTCTTCACGATCCTGGGCCTGCTGCGCGAGTACGACCTCAAGAGCAAGGGGATGAACGGAGGTTCGGCCGCCGAAGGGGAATTGCTGAAGGAGCTGCTGCTCAAAATCTTCTATCTATAACCGGTCGCCTGTTTCGACCGTCCCGCCGCCATGAATATCTTCGACCGTCTGCCGCAAAGCCACCCCTCGAACGGCGCGTCCGTGCCCGACGGCATGGAAAATCTCTCCGAGGAGGAACGGGCCTGCATAGAGGAATTCGGCAACCGGATCGGAACCATATCCATCCCGGCCAAAACGCTCCTGCTCGAAGAGGGGAAAGTAGCGGACATCCTCTACCTGATAAAAAAAGGCTGCCTGCGTCTTTTTTTCCTCGACGACGGCAGGGACATCACGTTTCAATTCTTTTTCGAAGGGGATTTCGTCGCTTCGTTCGACAGCATGCACAGGCATCTGCCGAGCCGGTTCTCCCTGGAAAGCATCGAAGCAACGGAAGCGGTCGCAATCGGACGGAACGACCTTTACGGTCTGCTCCGCAATGTGCTCTCCCTGAGGCTGCTGTACGAGGAGAAACTGACAGACAGGTTCCGCACCTACCAGCAGCTGTTCCTGTCCCGCATCAGGGACACGCCGCGGCAGCGCTACGAAGAGCTGCTGCGCGAGCGCCCCGACATCGTCAGACGGGTGCCCCAGCACTATATCGCCTCCTATCTCGGCATCACTCCGGTGTCGCTAAGCCGCATACGCAACCGCCGATAGCCATTTCTTAACAATTGTTATCGTCCGTTCGTCCCGTTTCGGGTTCCTTTGCACCGAAACCGAAACTTCTCAGGAGATGAAACAAAAAACACGTTTCCGCACCGACCTGGCACTGGCCGTCCTATTCCCTCTCTCGTTCCTTTCCGGCATCGGCATCCACTACGCCGGCCATTTCCAATCGCACACGGCCTGGCATCAGTGGTCCATCGTCCACACGCTGGCGAACATCGCATTCGTGACCGCAGCGGCCATGCACATCGGACACCACCGGACATGGTACAAACCGTTGCCGAATCCGCGGCGCCGCAGAAACAGGATCACGGCCGCACTCACCCTCGTCTTCCTGTCCGCAGCGGTTTCGGGAGTGTATCTGCTGGCGTTTACCCGGGGAGAGGGCTCCCGTATGGGAACCGTACACTACGGGACGGGAATCGCATTCGGGATACTCGGCATCGGACACATGGTCAAACGATGGAAAATCCTGAAAAAAGGAGTGAGCGGGAGGTCCTGAAAACAGACATTCCTCTCCGGAAATCTTCCGTACGACCGCCCCGCAACCTCGAACCGTACGGAAACGGCCGCAAGAGACAGAAAAGAGAGGGTTTTCTCCTTTCGTCAGCATAAATTTCATACCTTTGTCCCGTCGGCGGCGAACACCGATCGTCCGCCGGTCACAAAAAACGGAGACAAGATGACGTACATACTGATATTTCTGACGGTCGCGGTCTCGATCGTATGCTTCGGCAACCGAAATCTGGCCTCACGGCTTTCGATGAACCCCTATGCCGTGTGGCACCGCCGGGAGTGGTGGAGGCTGCTGACCCACGGGTTCGTCCATGCCGACTACACTCACCTGCTGGTCAACATGTTCGTCCTGTGGTCGTTCGGAGCACTCATGGAACGGATATTCAAAATCCAGGAATTCGCGGGCGTCATCTCCGACGCTTACCTCACCTACTTCCTCCTCTATTTCGGAGGTATGGTCGCAGCCTCGCTCTACGACCTCTTCAAACGGAGGGACGATCCCCGCTACACCTCGATCGGCGCTTCGGGAGCCGTGTCGGCCGTGGTTTTCGCCTCGATCTTCTTCCAGCCGCTGGGCATGATCTATTTTTTCGGCGTGATCCCCATACCGGGCATCGTCTTCGGCGTGCTCTACCTGCTCTACGAACGGTGGTCGGCCCGCCGCGAAGGCGACCGGATCAACCATTACGCCCATATTTTCGGAGCCGTGTACGGGTTCGTCTTCCCGCTGCTGATGAGCCCGTCGCTCATCCATGTTTTCCTCCAGGGATTCAGATTCTGAGGCGATGCGGGGCGACAGGGTCTGTATCGACGGTACGCTGAGGGAGCGGAACGGGACGGAGTTCGACACCGACCGCCTGCTCTCGTCGGGATACCTCTACCAACGCATTCACACGCTGGCGCACCGTCCCCTCCACCTCGCCGCCCACACGCAGCGGCTCACGGAAAGCTACCGGGCCCTCTACGGCACCGTCCCTGCCGCGGACGAGGAAACCCTCCGCCGCGAAATCGCCCTCACGCTGGAGGAGAACCGCTATCCGGCCGTCAGCAATCTGGTGACGCTCTACCTCTTTCCTCCGCGGGACGGGCGACCGGGACCGCGCATGGTCAGCTGCACGGAAACCCTCGTCTACCCCGGCTACACGCTGTGGCACTCCCGTCTGAAGGCAGTCACCCTCCCCTACGACTATCCCTTCCCGGAGCACGAGACCGCCCTCTCACGCATCGCCCACACCTTTGCCGGAGAGTACGCCCGCCGGACGGGATACGACCTCGCGTTGACGGAAAACGGACAGGGCGTCGTCACGGGCGCAGGCGAAAACCCGCTGTTCGCCGTATGCGGCGACACCGTGCTCACCACACCGGTCGAAAGCGGAGCGGCGGAGAGCGTATTGCGACGGCTGGGACTGGAACTCTGCCGCGAAGCGGGAGTGTCCGTACGGGAGGAGACACTCACGGTGGAAACGCTCCGCCGTTGCGACGAACTCTTCTGCCTGACGCCGCAGGGCGTGGTGAGCCTGTTGGAGTGGGACGGCCGGATGGGTTTCAACATCACGGCCGAAAAACTGGGCGCGCTCCTCGAGCGGGCGGCCCGGAAAAAGAATTTCGAATTCGGCATCCGCTAACCTGCACAATTCCGGAAAGAGTGCATATATCCGGGAGAAAAATCAATCCGGAATACACCGACGGGGGTACGAAACCACCGGCCCGTACGACGCCTCCGAAGATCCGAAAAACCGCACGGACGACACCCTCTCCCCGCTCAGCGCAGGAAAATTCCCTCGTACCGCGCTTTATTTCCCTTGCCGTCGGTCACCTCGAGCGTCACACGGTGGCGTGCCCCCGTAGCCGGACGGGACGGATCGAAACGATGGGTGATGCGGCGGCTCCTGACATCGTACTCGAACAGTTCCCAACGTCCGTCCACCGTAGCCCGGAAATCGGCCACTCCCGAAAAGTCGTCCGAAATCACGAACGAAACCTCCGTGGCCCGGCGCAGGTCGGCCCCCTCGCGGAAAGTCGGAGCGATGCGGGGAGGCACGGTATCGGCCGCCACGCAGTAGGTGCCCGCTTCACGCACCGAGGCCGTCACCCAACCCTCCTTCCAGCTGCCGCCTGCATAGGAGAGCGCCCCTTTCGGGGTGATACGGGCCAGACAGGCCCCGGCCCGGAGCGATGCGGGAAGACCGTCGGCCCGGAGCCCGACCGTCGCGGAACGGTGCAGGGGAATGTCGGGCGAAAGAAATGTGAAGGCCGGCGAATAGACCGGCCGCCGGACCGAAGCCGGAATCTCCGCGCTCTCCTGACGGTAGAAAACCGATTCGTAGAGCGCCCGGGCGGGAATCGACACACGCATCCCGTCGCGGTCGCCCGTGAACGGACGGCAGCAGTCAACTATCCGGGCCGCACTGTCGGCCGGAAACACGGAGAGCACACCGCTCCCGCCCCGCCGGATACGGAACGAAAGCCGGGAACGGTTGCCGTTGTCGTCCTCGATCTCGATCTCCGCGGCATGGGGCAGCGTATCCGGCAGGGCGATCAGCCCCCGGTTGTGCACCGTGCGGTAGGAGGGCAGGAAATTGTTCGTCTGGAGCGCCAGCCGGTAGAACTCGTTACGGGCGCCCCGCTGAAGGGGATAGACCGACACGGAGTTGACGTAGCGCGTATTGGAAAAGAGGAAACCGTCCTTGCTCAGATCGAAGAGCGTACGGCCGTCCAGCCGCAGGGTCACGCGGTAGGCCCCCATCGTGTTGGCCGTGCCGTTCTTGCGGTCGGTGGTCTCCACGGCAAAATAGCCCCGGGACCCCACCTCCAGCACGGCGGTGTCGACCGTCCGGTAACGGCCCGGACCGCACTCCCGGAGCGCGACCGGGCGGGGTTCCGAATGAACGGGCACCCCCCGCAGGGTGTCCACCCCGAACCAGTAGAGTTTCACGATACGGGGCGGCAGGTCGTCCTTCACCGGAAACAGGCGCAGGGCGAGCGGATTGACCGTACGCTGCGAGGCCGTCTCGCGCACCTCGAAATGGAGGTGGGGTCCCATAGAGAAACCCGAATTGCCCGAATAGGCGATCACCTCCCCCCGGCGCACGGGAAACCGCCCGGCCCCGGGAAAAAGATCGGCCTTCCACCGCTCCCGGCGGTAGAGTTCGTCCCTCAGATAACGTTCGACAGCGGGCGTGAAACGGTCGAGGTGTCCGTACACGGTGGTCGTCCCGTTGGGATGGGCCACATAGAGGGCCCGACCGAAACCCGAGGGATTGAGCACCACGCGCGCAATGTAGCCGTCGGCCGCGGCCAGCACGGGATGTCCCACCGTACCGCCCGTCTTGATGTCGATCCCGGAATGGAGATGGTTGGCCCGCACCTCTCCGAAATTGGCCGAGAGCAACGCGGGCATATCGAGCGGGAAGCGGTAGTAACCGGGCTCCGGTTTCACCGCGAAGGCGGCCGGGGAACCCGCCGTCCAAAGGCAGCATGTCAGGACGGCCGCTACTATCTGTATAGGAAACAGCTTCTTCATCGGAAAAATCACTTTTCGTTCATCAATTCGTCCGTCAGCGACAACACCGTCTCGTAGTCGTAGCCCAGCGAGAGACCGTAACGCACGAGCCGGACCTTCGTCCGATAGGGCGTATCGGCATCCATCGAACGCATGCGGCGGACCATCGCCTCGCGCAAACGCCCCTGCATGACCTCCCCGTCCAGCTCCGACAACGCGCCGTCGATCACCTCCCGGGCGATCCGCTTGGCCGAGAGGGCGGCCCGTATCTTGTAGGCCCCCCATCCGCTCAGCCGGATTTTCTCCCGCACGAAAGCGGCGGCATACCGCCCGTCGTCGATGAAACGCTGGTCGGTAAGGGTTTTCAATATCCGCTCCTGCGCGGCCGTCTCCACCCCCCAGCGGGTCATCAGCCGCCGGGCGTCGCCGGAACATTTCTCCGTCTTGGCGCACAGGTTCATCAGCGAACGCAGGGCCTGTTCCGGCGTTTTCGTACGCGGACCGGCCGGACGTTCCCGCTTCAGGTCATCTTTCTGCATCGGATCATTCTCGGTTTATCGTTCATATCGCAACGGAGCTCCACCTCCGTGTACCCCTCCGCCTCCAGCAGGCGGACCGTCCCGGCAGCCAGCCCCTCGTAAATCTCGAAGTAGAGCCGCCCTCCCTCCGCGAGGGTTTCCCGGCCCCGGCGGGCGACGGCCCGGTAAAAGAGCAGCGGATCGTCGTCGGGCACGAAAAGCGCCTCTCCCGGTTCGTAATCGCGCACGTTGACGTGCATCGACGCCCGGTCGGAGGCGGGCACATAAGGCGGATTGGAGACGATCACCTCCCAGCGGTCCCCGCCGCGCCACCACGGATCGTCCGCATCGAGCACATCCGCCCGCTCCCACCGCACCGCGGCACCGAGCAAGGAGCCATTCTCCCGCGCGAAGGCCAGCGCCCGGGGCGAAACGTCCACGCCCGACACCTCGGCCCCCGCCAGCTCCAGCGCGAGCGAAAGGGCGATGCACCCGCTGCCGGTGCCGACATCCAGCAGGCGGAGCGGCCGCACGGAACGATAGTCGGAGACGATCCACCGCACCAGTTCCTCGGTCTCGGGACGGGGAATCAGCACGCCCTCTCCCACCCGGAACTCCCGGCCGCAGAACGGAGCCGCGCCCAATACGTACTGCACGGGGCGCCCGGCGGCCAGTTCTCCGACCATCCGCCGGACCGTCCGCTCATCGCATCCGGGCCGGAACGCCACTTCGGCCAAAGGCTCGACCGCCGCGTCCAGCCGCGTGAAACCGCCGATCCGTTCACAGACCCGGCAGGCGACGGCGCGGGCCTCCTCCTGCCCGTACAAGGGTACGAGCGGTTCGCAAAGGGAAAGGAAAAGCGCACGGCGTGTCATCGGTTCGTCCATTTACGGAACAAAGATACCGAAATTTTACCGGTTTTCCGGACGCCCATCCGCCGAAAGTTCGCCGATTCCTCCCTTCCGAAAATCATTTCTGGCGGATTTTGACTATTTTTACCCGGGGAAAGGACGGCAAAACGCACCGCCGGCCGGGCACGCAGGCCGGTCGCGCCAGAACCGGAACGGCCGTCGTTCCGGCCGCGGCAAGCATTCCGAAGAATGGGCCGCCGACACCCGGACACCGCAAAGGAAGCAGAACACATTATTCCATACAACCGAAAACGAACGACCATGAACGGATACGAAAGAATCAAGGCTGCGCTGGAGGGACGGATGCCCGACCGCCGGCCCGTCATGCTGCACAATTTCCTGCACGCCGCGGAACTCGCCGGCATCAACATGAAACAGTACCGCGAGAGCCCCGAACTGGCGGCCCGGAGCCTGATCGAATCGGTCGAACGGTACGGGCTGGACGGCGTGCTGTTCGACGTGGACACCGCCCTGCTCGCCTCGGCCATCGGGGTAAAGACCGACTACCCCGACGACGAACCGGCGCGTACCCACGAGCCGCTGCTCGAAAACCTCGCCGACGTAGATTTGCTGCAACAGGTGGATATCTCGAAAAGCGTCCGCGTACAGCACGCACTGGAGACGGTGCACATCCTCAAGAACCACTTCAAAGGAGAGGTCTACGTGCGGGGAAACTGCGACCAGTCGCCCTTTTCGCTCGCCACCATGGTGCGTACTCCGGCCAATTTCATGATGGACCTGATGCTCGACGAGGAAAATTCGGTGAAACTGCTGCGGTACACGACCGGTATCACCAAGCAGATGATCGGTCTGATGGCGGAAGCGGGCGCCGACATGTTGTCGAACGGCGACAGCCCGGCCGGACCCGACATGATCTCTCCGCAAATGTACCGGACATTCGCCCTGCCCTACGAAAAGATCGTGAGCGACTATTCCCACGCATGCGGGAAACCCTATCTGCTGCATATCTGCGGTAACACCGATCTGATCCTGGAAGAGATGGCCACCATCGGGCTGGATGCCGTGGAACTGGATTACAAAACGCCCATCGACCGGATTTACGGGGTGATGCACGACACCTGCACCCTGTTCGGCACGGTCGATCCGAGCGGAGTAATCACCTTCGGATCGGTCCGGGACGTGGAGGAGAAGACCATAGAACTGCTGCGGCGGTATGACGGCTGTCCGCGGCTCGTGGTCAACGCCGGTTGTGCCATACCGAGAAACGCACCCCACGAGAACGTGAAAAAATTCGTCGAAACCGCCCGGAACTGGGCCCTGTAACTCCGCCCGTCGTACCCGCCGCGGCAGGGGTACCGACAGGGCAAACTGCGGAAGGTACCGGAGAACAGAATACAAAGAGGGCGCACGTGGATCACGTGCGCCCCGGTTCATTTCCGGACCTTCTCTCAGAACCTCCAGCCCACGGAGAACTCCAAGGCTCCGTTGGTCATGGGATTGGCCGAGGCAACCCGCAGCATTTTCGTGGCGCCGATGTTGTAACGTCCCTCGATAATCATCCCGAAATCGAAGTCGTAGGCCAGACCGGCCAGCAGGTCAACGTCGTAACGGTTGATGGCATCGCGAATCGTGTACTTGTCTCCGCCGTCCACATCCTCCTTACTGGTCACCAGATACCCGAACCGGGCCCCCAGCTGGAAATTGAGCCCGTCGGTCAGGTAGAACTTGGCCACCACCGGCATGTAGATGTAGTCCAGGTTGATCTTCGACTTGACGCCGTTATCGCCGTGCACGCGGAATCCGTTCATGGCGTAGAGCAGGTCGGCTTCCACGCTCAGCCAGTCGTTTATCATCCGGTCGGCGAAAACACCGGCCACCACGCCGGCACGCATCTTGGCGCCTTCGACGCCGTTGACCGTGGAAAAGGAGGCACCCACCTTGGGACCGAAACCCCAGGGCTGGGCGTTGGCACAAAGGCCGATCAGGAATAATCCGGCAACGGACAGTAAAATCTTTTTCATAGCTTCTTGAATTTAATGATTAATATTTTCTTCCATACAATACTACGGGGAACGTCTCAAAAAAAATGCCAAATAAAAAAGCGGGGATTCCCGCGGAAAGCCTTACCTTTACGGTAAAAACGGGATGCCATGTATAACAAACTGACCAGGGAAGAGTTAAGGATTATCCGCGAAACGGCCGGCGGAGGCGCTCCCTCTCCGCAGCGCAAAGGAGCGGCCCTGCGGTCGGCGCTGTATCTGATCGCGGGACTGTGCGTCATGGTATTTCTGGCGTGGCTGCTGCTGTGGCTGAGCAGCCGGTGGATATAGAAGCCGTCCAACAGAAAAGAGGGGCGATTTTCCAAACGGCCGTACAGGAAAGTACGGCACTCGGAGAAGCGGTCCCGTGAACGCCGAAATGTTTCGGCGTCCGGCACAGGCTCCGCCATGAACCGGCAGACTCCCCGGCACTCTCCTTCCGGCGGCCGGAAAAACGGAACGATCGTGTGTAGCGTCGCTACCGGGCAAGACGGTCAGCGATCCAGCGGGTCAGCTCAACGAACTGCGGAACGCCCAGCTGTTCGGCCCGTGAAGCGAAAAAAGGATGTTCCTCGCCCCCGAAATCGCCGAATACGGCCCGCAGAGAGTTGCGGAGCATCTTGCGGCGCTGGCCGAACGAGGCCTTGACCACCCGGACGAAGAGCCTCTCGTCGCAGCCGAGTTCCCGTACTCCGTTGCGCCTCAGCCGGATCACGGCGCTTTTCACTTTCGGGGGCGGACTGAACACGCCCTCGCTCACGGTAAACAGGTAGTCGATGTCGTACCACGCCTGAAGCAGGACGCTCAGGATGCCGTAGTCACGGCTGCCGGGAGGTTCGGCGATCCGCACCGCCACCTCGCGCTGCACCATGCCCACCGCCTCGGGAACCAGATCGCGGTGTTCGAGAATACGGAAAAATATCTGCGACGAGATATTGTAGGGGAAATTACCGATCACGCGCACCCCCCGGGGAAAGAGTTCCCGCAGATTCATCCGCAGGAAATCGCCCTCGATCAGCCGGGACTCCAGCTGCGGGTAGTGACGGCGCAGATAGACGACGCTCTCGGTGTCGATTTCGGCCGCATAAAGTTCCATATCCGTCCGCTGCAACAGAAACTGCGTCAGCACCCCCATACCCGGACCCACTTCGAGCACGGCGCGGGGCAGACATTCCTGATCTCTGCCCGCCTCCCGGGCGGAGGGACACTCTCCCCCGCTTCCGACAGCAGGTCCGGCCTCTTCCGCCGGAGCGCACGGCCCGGCCGGAGACAGGCTGTCGCAGATGCGGCGGGCGATATTCAGGTCGGTCAGGAAATGCTGGCCGAGCTCTTTCTTGGCACGGACGGCTTCTCCGTCCTTCCTTTCCGTACGGCGGGCTCTCCCCTCTCCATAAGGCTCTCCCGCACGCACTCCCGCGGCGGGACGGCTTCTCTCTCTACGATCCTTCGTCACGCCGGCCGTCAGTTTCCCTGTTCGCAAATGAACTTGATCCGCACCAGACGAATCTCCTCTTCCGTGAAATCGCTGCCCAGCTCCTCGAGGGCCTCGTCGAGCGAATCGCTCTGGGCATCCTCCTTAAAATAGAGGTAAATCTCGTCGGCCTTGTCCTCGTCCATCGCCTCGGAGATGTAGTAGTTGATGTTGAGCCGGGTTCCGGAGTTGACGATCGCCTCGATCTCGGTGAGCAGTTCGTCGAACTCCAGGTCGCGGGCCCGGGCGATGTCCTCGAAGTCCATCTTGCGGTCGATGCTCTGGATGATGAAGACCTTGTTGCCGCTGCGGTTCACGACGCTCTTGACCACCATGTCCTGCGGACGGATGATCTCCTTCTCCTCGACATAGGCCTTGATGAGCTTGATGAAGGGCTCGCCGAACTTTTTGGCCTTGCCCACGCCTACACCGCTGATGTTCTGCATCTCCTCGAGAGTGACGGGATACTGGATCGACATATCCTCCAGCGAAGGGTCCTGGAAAATCACGAAGGGAGGCAGATCGTGCTGTTTGGCCACCTTCTTGCGCAGGTCCTTGAGCATCGAGAAGAGCTCCTCGTCGGCGGCGCCGCCCTTGCCCGTGGGCAGGGCGGCCTCCTCTTCCTGCTCCTCGTCGTAGTCATGGTCGAGGGCGATCATCACCGAGAAGGGATGCTCGATATACTCCTCGCCCCGGGCATTGACCGACAGCAGGCCGTAATTCTCGATATTCTTGTCGATCAGCCCCAGGATCAGCGCCTGGCGGATGACGGCTCCCCAGAAACGGTCGTTCTGCCCGGCGCCCGCCCCGAACCACTCGCTCTTATGGTGGCCGTAGGACTTGATCAGCGCCGTGGTACGCCCGATCAGCACGTTGATCAGGTAGTCCATCTTGAACTTGTCCCCGATGGCCCGGAGCACCTTCAGCGCCAGCTGCATCTGCTCCCGGCCCTCCGTCTTCGGCCGGGGATGGGTGCAGTTGTCACAGCAACCGCAGTTCTCCTCCGGATACTCCTCCCCGAAATAGTGCAGCAGGGTTTTGCGGCGGCAGATGGCCGACTCGGCATAGGAGACCGTCTCCATAAGCAGCAGTTTCCCGATCTCCTGTTCGGCGACCGGCTTGCCCTGCATGAATTTCTCCAGTTTCTGAATGTCCTTGTAACTGTAAAAGGCGATGCAATGCCCCTCGCCTCCGTCCCGTCCGGCACGACCCGTCTCCTGATAGTAGCCCTCGAGGCTCTTCGGAATGTCGTAATGGATCACGTAACGCACGTCGGGCTTGTCGATTCCCATGCCGAAAGCGATGGTGGCCACGATCACGTCGACCTCCTCCATCAGGAACTTGTCCTGGTTCTGGGCCCGCTGCGCGGCATCCATGCCGGCATGGTAGGCCAGCGCACGGATGTCGTTGGCCTGCAGGAGTTCGGTCAGCTCCTCTACCTTCTTGCGGCTGAGGCAGTAGATGATACCCGACTTGCCCTCGTTCTGCTTGATGTAGCGGATGATCTCGCGGGCAGCGTCGTGCTTGGGCCGTATCTCGTAGAAGAGGTTGGGACGGTTGAACGACGACTTGAACACGGTGGCGTCGAGCATGCCCAGGTTCTTCTGGATGTCCATCTGCACCTTCGGGGTGGCCGTGGCCGTGAGAGCGATCAGCGGCGCATGGCCGATGTCGTTGATGATGGGACGGATACGCCTGTACTCCGGACGGAAGTCGTGCCCCCACTCCGAAATGCAGTGGGCCTCGTCGATGGCGTAGAACGAAATCTTTATCTTGCGCAGGAAAGAGACGTTGTCCTCCTTCGTGAGCGACTCGGGTGCGAAATAGAGCAGTTTGGTCCGGCCGGCAAGCACGTCGTTGCGGACCTTGGTGACCGCCGCCTTGTTGAGCGACGAATTGAGAAAATGAGCGATGCCGTCGTCCGCGCTGAAGGTGCGCATGGCGTCGACCTGATTCTTCATCAGGGCGATCAGCGGCGATATGATAATGGCCACCCCGTCCATGATGAGCGCGGGCAGCTGGTAACAAAGCGACTTACCCCCGCCCGTAGGCATGAGCACGAAGGTGTCGCGGCCGGCCAGTACGTTGCGTATGACCGCCTCCTGATTCCCCTTGAACGACGAGAAGCCGAAATACTCTTTCAGCTTATCGTGCAGCCGGGTATCTTCCTGTTGATTCATCTTGTTATGCGTCCTGAAATATTCTGTTTCCGATCGTTTTTAAACACTTCATCACCTAAAGATATTCATTTTTTTCAAATTTCCGTCAATATCCGGAAAAAATTCATCAAAAAAAGGGAACGGCCCCCGCCCTGCCGCACGGTCCGCGCCGTCGTCCGGGCCTCTCCCGGGAAACGAAAGCCGCGGAAAATCAGCATGCCCGCATCCGCCTTACCGCCGGAGCGCGGTCCGGGGAGAACGGAAAAGGAAGAAAAACGACCCCGGCAGGAAAAAACAGGGGCGCCGTTTTCCCGTTCGGAGTAAAAGAACTATATTTGCGGGATAATGCACAACGAACCATCGGAGCGCAGATGAGACTATACACGCAAGACCTCGTAAAAAGATACAAGACACGGACCGTCGTCGACCACGTCTCCATCGAAGTGGAACAGGGGGAGATCGTGGGCCTGCTGGGCCCCAACGGAGCCGGAAAGACCACCACGTTCTACATGATCGTTGGGCTTATCAAGCCCAACGAAGGACGCATTTTCCTGGAGGGAGACGGCCAGACGCTCGAACTGACCAAGGAGCCGGTCTACCGCCGGGCCCAGATGGGCGTGGGCTATCTGGCCCAGGAGGCTTCGGTGTTCCGCCGCCTGAGCGTGGAGGACAACATCAAGGCCGTGCTGGAGATGACCGATTTCACCAAGGAGTACCAGAAGGAGCGGCTCGAAAGCCTCATCGAGGAGTTCCGGCTGCAGAAGGTGCGCAAAAGCCTCGGCATCCAGCTCTCGGGCGGCGAGCGGCGCCGGACGGAGATCGCCCGGGCCGTGGCCATCAATCCCCGGTTCATCCTGCTCGACGAGCCGTTCGCAGGCGTCGACCCGATCGCCGTGGAGGACATCCAGAGCATCGTGGGAACACTGAAGAACAAGAACATCGGAGTCATCATCACCGACCACAACGTACACGAGACACTGGCCATCACCGACCGCACCTACCTGCTGTTCGAGGGCAAAATCCTGAAAGCCGGTTCGGCCGAGGACCTCGCCAACGACGAGACCGTCCGTAAGGTCTATCTCGGCAAAGATTTCCAACTCAGATAACGCGTCATGGAGAAGACCATCACCCCGGGACGGGTCGCGGGAACCGTGCTGGCCCCCTCGTCAAAAAGTTACGCCCAGCGAGCGCTGGCCGCCTCGCTGCTCTGCGAGGGGGAGTCGCGCCTCACCAACATGGAACTGTGCAACGACACGCGAGCCGCGATGAAGATCGCCGAGGCCCTCGGCGCCAGGATCGCGCCCGTCGAAGGGGCCCGGTGGGACTACTCGGTGCTGGGAGGTGTCCGCGAAGGGGCGGTGTGCCCTGTGGCCGACCGGCTCAACGTCGGGGAGTCGGGGCTGGCCACCCGCCTGTTCACGCCGATCGCCGCCCTGTGCGGACGCCGCATCTCGCTCACGGGCGAGGGTTCGATCCTCGTGCGGCCTGTCGGCATGATGGAGGAGCCCCTGCGGCAGCTGGGAGCCGAGGTCAGGACGAAAAAGGGATTGCTGCCCATCACGGTGCGCGGTCCGCTCAGAGGAGGCGAAGCCCGGGTAGACGGTTCGCTCAGTTCCCAGTTCATCACGGGACTTCTGATGGCCCTGCCGCTGGCGCAGAACGACACCACGTTGCACGTGAAGGGTCTCCGGAGCCGCCCGTACATCGACATGACGATCGCCGTGGCGGAACGTTTCGGCATCCGGATCGGGCACAACGACTACGAGGAGTTTTTCGTGGAGGGAGGCCAGCGTTACGAGCCGGCCACCTACAACATCGAGGGGGACTGGAGCGGGGCTTCGTGCCTGCTGGTGGCGGGCGCCACGGCGGGCGAAGTGACCGTGGAGAACATGAACACGCTTTCGCTTCAGGCCGACGTGGCCGTGATCGACGCACTTTCGCGGGCGGGAGCCGAAGTGATCTCCACGCCGGAGAGCGTGACGGTCCACCGCAGGGAGCTCACGGCTTTCGAATTCGATGCGACGGACTGTCCCGACCTCTTCCCCGCCCTCGTGGCGCTGGCCTCGGCCTGCGACGGAGTGAGCGAAATCAGGGGAACCCGGCGGCTGATCCACAAAGAGAGCAACCGGGCGGAAACGCTGGCCGTAGAGTTCGCCCGGCTAGGCATCCGGGTCGACATCTCCGAGGAGAACGTGATGCGCGTGGAGGGCGGACCGGTTTCGGGCGCCGTGGTCGGGAGCCACAACGACCACCGGATCGCCATGGCACTGGCCACGGCGGGACTGCGGGCCGACGGAAAGGTGACCGTACTCGGCGCGGAGGCGGTCGACAAATCCTACCCCGATTTCTGGGACGATCTGGAGGCCCTTATGGAAAAAGGGGCAACGAACGGTTAAAACCACAAAAGACAATGAACAGTTTCGGACGCAAATTCAGGGTATCCATTTTCGGGGAGTCGCACGGCGGGGCCGTGGGCGTGGTGCTGGACGGGGTACCGGCCGGCATTCCCCTCAACGAGGAGGATTTCACGGACGATCTCGCGCGCCGCAAGAGCGGACAGCGGGGCACCACTCCCCGCAAAGAGAGCGACCGGCCCGTGATCCTGTCGGGACTGTTCGAGGAGAAGACCACGGGGGCCCCGCTTACGGTGGTCTTCGCCAACGAAAACACGCTCTCGAACGACTACCGCAATCTGGTGACCCACCCGCGCCCCTCGCACGCCGACTGGGTGGCCCGGCAGAAATTCCACGGTTACGCCGACTACCGCGGCGGCGGACACTTCTCCGGACGGCTCACGCTCGGGCTGGTGGTGGCCGGTACGGTGGCGAAAAAAATTCTGGAAGGGGTGGAGATCACCTCCCGGATTCTGGAGATCGGGGGATGCACCGACGCTGAACGCTGGCCCGAAGTGGTGGAGAATGCCATGCGGGAGAGCGATTCGGTGGGCGGCATCATCGAATGTCGGGCCGAAGGGGCCGGCGTGGGATTGGGAGAGCCTTTCTTCGATTCGGCGGAGAGCGTCATCAGCCACCTGCTCTTTTCGGTACCGGCCGTTAAGGGAGTGGAGTTCGGGAACGGATTCGCCTGCGCCCGCCTGCGCGGCTCGCAGAACAACGACCCGATCGTCGATCCTTCGGGCCGGACGGCCACCAATAACGCGGGCGGCATCTGCGGCGGCATCACCAACGGCAACCCGGTGGTGGTACGCGTGGCGGTCAAGCCCACGGCCAGCATCGCCGCCCCCCAGCAGACCCTCAACATGACCACGGGCACCGTACAGGAACTGCGGATCAGAGGGCGCCACGACGCCTGCATCGCCCTGCGCGCCCCGGTGGTGATCGAATCGGCCGTGGCTATCGCGCTGGCCGACCTGCGGCTGCTCGACCGCCCGTAAAACCAGAGAAAAGGGTTTCTTCCCGCCGCGGTCACCTGTCCGCCGAAACGCAGCCCCGGATATGAACGGGAGGCCTTCGACGGTCCCTTTTTCCTCTGCACCCCACTCCACCTGCCCCCACAAAACGTCGGGACGTATGTTGCAGAGGGGACACGGTACGTCCGCTTGCGGAGCAAACGAAAAAAAGGCGCCTTTTACAGGCGCCTTTTCACTGATTCAAGGCAGTTCGTCCGCCGTCCGGTACGAACACCTTATTTCACTTCGATCTGTTTCTCCTTCTTGGCTTCGGGAACCTCCACCTTCTTCGGGATGTCGATGTTCAGCACACCGTTCTCCATTTTGGCCTCGATCCGGTCACGCTCGATGTTGTCGGGCAGGATCATCGTCTGCTGGAACTGCGAGTACGAGAATTCACGGCGCAGGTACTTGCCTTTCTTCTTGTCCTCGTTCTTCTCCTCCTTTTTCTCCATGGAGACGACCAGCTGGTTGTCTTCGTTGATCTTCACGTTGAAATCGCCCTTGTTCATGCCCGGTGCGGCGATCTCCACCTTATAGTCCTTTTCCGTCTCGATGACGTTCACGGCAGGCGCCGTGACGTTGGCGCGGGTCATCCATTCGTTGTCGAGAAAATCGTTGAAGATGTCGGGTAACCACCCCTGGGTTCTTCTGATAGGTAACATAATCAATCCTCCTATAATTTTAGTTAAACATTCCTTTTGTTTCCGCAGCCCCTGCGGGCCGCTTTCGCATAGGGAAAGTTCAAATTCTGTGCCACCGCCCGAAAACGGGGACCCAGTCCGGAGAAAATGACGAAACGACAGAAAAACTGCAATTTTTTCATGACCGTCAAGACATTTTAACATCTGACAGTCAGCACCTTATGACAAATTTTCAGACACCGGGCAGGTCCGGGCCTCCGACCGGGAACCCCACCAGCGTCAGCCCGCCCCACTGGTTCACGTCCCAGAGACGGTCGACCGCCGGCTGCCCATCGCGCTCCACCACCAGCCGTGCCTGAAAAGGCGGCGAATCGCGGATCACCACCGAAGAGGGAAAGGTGTTGGCGATGACATACAGGTAAATCTCGATACGGTGGCAGGGGCCGGTCGTGATCTCGGCCCCGCGGTCGTTGGTGTATCCCTCGGGAGCGGTACGGTCGTCACTGCCGTCGTCCACATCGTAGACGCGGTCGATGAAGTTGCGGTATCCCGTTTGCCGGTTCCCGACGTCGTACTCCACCACCGTCATGAATATGTTGTAGCGCCACCACTGCTCGTAATCGCACAGAAGGCGCACTCGGTAGATGCTTTCTTCCATAGATTTCGTTTCCGGTCCGGAACATCGCCTGCAAATATCCTGCAAGGAACGGAAGCCCTTATGCAGGGGATGTTCGGCCGATAAAAGTAACGAAAACTTTGTAATTACAGTAATAATTTTTACCTTTGTGCTCTATTTTCGGACAGAAGTGGATATTTTGAAAAAATACGCCATACCCTACAAAGGGCTCAGCACCGGCAAACACCGTTTCGAATTCGAAGTGGACGACCGTTTCTTCGAGGCGTTCGAGAACTCCGAGATCAAACGGGGCCGTGCCCGCGTGGAAGTTGAGCTTGACAGGGGTTCCGCGCTGCTGACCCTGGAGGTGGAGATCGACGGGGAGGTGACCGTGGAGTGCGACCGCTGTCTGGAGGACTGCACGCTTCCGGTGCACTACCGGGGAGAGCTGGTCGTCCGTTTTTCGGAGACGCAGGAAGAGTACGACGGCGAGGTCATGTGGCTCTCACCGGCCGAAACCGAGGTGAATCTGGCCCAGTACATCTACGAAAGCATCTGCCTGAGCCTTCCTTATCAGCGGGTGCATCCGACGGACGAAAATGGCCGCCCCACATGCAATCCGGAGATGCTCGCCCGCTTCCGGATCGTGACCCCGGAGGAGTTCGGGCGCATCGAACAGGAAGCTGCGGAGCACGGGGCCCCGAATCCCGAGTTCGAAAAGTTGAAAGCGCTGAAAGACCAAATGGAATAGAGAACATAAAGTCAAACTTATAATTCATTTTCAACCATGGCACATCCTAAGCACAAAGTCTCCTCGACTCGGAGAGATAAAAGAAGAACCCACTACAAGGCGGAAGTTCCCACAGTAGCCGTCTGCTCCAACTGCGGTTCGGCCGTCCTGTACCATCGAGTATGCCCCGAGTGCGGTTTCTACCGCGGTAAACTGGCCGTAGAAAAGAAAGCCGAATAGGCGGGCCGCTCACCAAGCAACTGTGATATGCTGAAAATAGGAATAGATGCTATGGGCGGGGACTATGCCCCGTCGGCTGTCGTCCGGGGCGCCATCGCGGCGCGCGCGGAACTCGGCAGCGATAGTAAAATCGTCCTGTTTGGCGACCAGGCGCAGATCGAACGGATTCTCCGCGAAGAGAACCTACCCGCAGACACCTTCGAAACGGTACACACCACGCAGGTCATCGAAATGGGTGACCATCCGGCTCAGGCGTTCGCCAAGAAGCCGGATTCGAGCATCGCGGTCGGTTTCGGCCACCTGCTCCGCAAAGAGATAGACGGCTTCGCCAGTGCGGGCAGCACCGGGGCGATGATGGTCGGCTGCATGTACACGGTCAAACAGATCGAAGGGGTGATCCGTCCGGCCATCTCCTCGATCATCCCCACCATCACGGGGACGCCGTCCCTGCTGCTGGACGTAGGGTTGAACGTGGACTGCAAACCCGACGTCCTGCTCCAGTACGGCATCATCGGCAGCATCTATGCCAAGAACGTGCTCGGCATCGCCGAGCCCCGCGTGGCGCTGCTCAACATCGGGGAGGAGAAGGAAAAGGGCAACCAGCAGACCAAAGCCACCTACGAGATGATGGAAGAGGCCGCCGCGTTCCGTTTCGTGGGCAACGTCGAGGCCAAACACCTCTTCACGGGGGACATCGCCGACGTGATCGTATGCGACGGCTTCGTGGGCAACACGGTCCTCAAACAGGCCGAAGGCTTCTACGAAATCGCCAAGGCCCGGGGCGTGCACGACGATTTCATCGAACAGTTCAACTACGAGCGTGTGGGAGGAACCCCCGTGCTGGGTATCAACGGCGCCGTCATCATCGGCCACGGCTGTTCGAGCCCCCTGGCAATCAAGAACATGATTCTTCAGACCGAAAAGACCGTCAAGGCCGACCTGGTCAACAAACTACGAGAAACTTTCAATTAATGGGAAAAATTACAGCCGCCATCACCGGCGTCGGAGCATACCTGCCCGAATACATACTCGACAACTTCGAACTCAGCAAGATGGTCGATACGTCCGACGAGTGGATCATGACCCGGATCGGTATCAAGACCAGGCATATCCTCAAAGGCGAAGGGTTGGGCACCTCCTATCTCGGCGAACGGGCCGTACAGGACCTGCTCGAGAAGACCGGCGTGGACCCGCTGGACATCGACCTGCTGATCTGCGCCACGGTGACCCCCGATATGTTCTTCCCTTCGACCGCCAACCTGATCTGCTACAAATCGGGGCTGAAAAATGCCTTCGGATTCGATATCTCGGCCGCCTGCAGCGGCTTCCTCTTCGCCCTCAACACGGGTGCCCAATTCATCATGAACGGCACCTACAAGAAGGTAATCATCGTGGGGGCCGATAAAATGTCGTCGATCATCGACTACGAAGACCGCAACACCTGTCCCATCTTCGGTGACGGAGCCGGTGCCGTCCTGTTGGAACCCAACAAGGAGGGCCTCGGCATTCAGGATGCCATCCTCCATTCGGACGGCGGCGGAGCGCAGCACCTCTACATGAAGGCGGGCGGTTCGGCCTATCCCTCCACGATCGAGACCGTCACCAACAAATGGCACTACGTGCATCAGGAGGGCCAGGCGGTATTCAAGGCCGCCGTCTCCAACATGGCGGACGTCTCGGTGGAGATCATGGAGCGCAACCACCTCACCCCGGATGACATCCGGTATCTGGTACCCCATCAGGCCAACCTGCGCATCATCGAAGCTACGGCTCACCGCATGGGCCTGCCCAAGGAGAAGTGCATGATCAATATCGACAAATACGGCAACACGACGGCCGGAACACTGCCCATCTGCCTGTGGGATTACGAAAGCCGCCTGAAAAAAGGCGACAATCTGATCCTGGCCACTTTCGGCGGCGGATACACCTGGGGATCGACGTTCCTCAAGTGGGCGTACGACGGCGGCGATTTTTCGAAATAGCACCACCCTTTCCGTCCGGTGATTACGGATCATCGGACGGAACGAACGACAAGTATAAGCCCTTGTAGGTCAATGGATAGACCCTCGGTTTCCTAAACCGGTAATCCGGGTTCGATTCCCGGCGGGGGTACTTGGAACGGCTATAAATCGTTTGATTTATAGCCGTTTTCGTTTTTTCGGACAAACAAAAGGGAACCCGTCAAATAGGCATAAAAAAACAGCAGGAATCCTCCCTGCAAAGGGTTCCTGCCATATAATAACGACGATCGGACAAGCGGATACGAAAATTCCGAAGTCCGGCACGAACCGATGATTTAAAAACGATAATACATCATGCCCCTGCCGCCATCCGCCCAATCTATTTCATGCCATGTTTCCTGAGTATCTTCATGATCGGTTTCTCGATGGATTCCGCCCAGCCGAGATAGCCCATATCGGAAGGATGGGTGCCGTCGACAGAACTTTCACGGCTGTTCTCGCCGGTATCGGTCCGGATAAAATACACATTGTCATACTTTCTGACAGCCTCGGCCATGAGCTTCGCGGCCATATCCATCTTCGCCTGTTCGTAGGCGTCGCTGCTCGTGCTGAAATTCCGACTTTCACGATAGATCGTCTGCATGAAAATCAGAGGGATGTCGGGATGAGCTTTCCGGAGTTTCTCGATGAACGGGAAGAGACGCTCCTCGATCATCTGGGGCGACGGATTTGAAAATGCATCGAATACGAGAGCATCGACCTTCGCATCGCACAGCACATCAGCGAAATACGGCTGAAGCTTGCAATTTCCGCTGCACCCCAGACTCAGGATCTGTATGCCGGTACGACGCATCAACTGCATCGGATAGCTCATTCCCGAACGGCTGATGCTGATACCCTGTGTGAAACTGGAGCCGAAGATCCCGACCCTGTATCGGAACGGCGACTCCATCGGAGAGATATCGGAGCCCTTCTCGACCCCTATCTTGAGGGAGTACAGTTCGCTGTACATAGGCAGATAAAGCATGCACTGCTTCACGCCCTGCGGCAGGTTCTTAATCAACACGAGGTTGTTCTCCTCCCTGCCGTCGGCAGGCGCTTTTGACGCGGCATAGAGCCACTTCCCGTCCTTCATGATATACAGATCATATCCGCGCAGGGCGATCCCCATGGTGTTGCCGCTCCTGTTCATATAGCCGTAGTCGGGTTTTACGGATATGGTCGAAGAGTTGGTCTCGAACAGCACGGCCAACCCCGCCGAACAGCGGACCTGGGTATTCTCCCCGCTTGTGAACCCCTTGTATTTGCAGGTGTCCACCCGGTGATACGGGTTCGGGGTATTCTCGAGAATCTTCCCTATCAGGTTCAGGGTCGATGCCTCGGTATAGACATACTCTACATCTTTCGGTGTCTGTGCACGGAGTGCAGACACGGCGAACAACAGCACAAAAGCTGTGAAAAACAATCGGATCGGTTTCATATTCTTTGGGTTTGTCAGTTTTATTCGTGTTTTCCGGCGCACTAATTTAACAATTAATTCCGAGAGATCATACTTCTGTTCCATTTTCGGCACGGATTCCGACGGAAGGAAACCGCAGCCTGCCCGCAATTCCTTACGGATGGACCGCAGGCGAACAAAGACCGCGGGATATTTCAGGCGGACGGTCGCACGGAAGATTTTCCCCTGTCCTTCCGAAAAGGAGCGACCGAATACAGGCTCTCCCCAACCCGCCCACCGCTCTCCCCCGGCCGTATGTATTCGGCTCCGTCCTTTCCCGGGAAAATTTAACGAAAACTTATCGCACGAAACGGCAGGGCATTCCCGCGCCCCCCTATATTTGTATTGGATTCGAAATAATTTCGGACCGAACCTCTCAAATACCACGTTATGTTATCGGACAAACTTTTCGCCAGACAGGGGAACTGGCTGTTCCGCTTCCGGGGAATCATCCCCGTCGGCGTACTGGGTGCGGCACTGTACGAATATTACCGCACCGAACTGGAACCGGGACTCTTCCCGCTGGAAGGAACCCGGTGGGAATATCCGTTCGAGATGGGCTGTCTGCTGATTTCCCTGATCGGATTCGCCCTGCGTGTCTATACGGTCGGACATACTCCGGAGGGCACCTCCGGCCGGAACACCGAGCGCCAGGTGGCCGACAGGCTCAACACGACAGGTATTTACTCGGTCATGCGGAATCCGCTGTACGTGGGTAACTTCTTCATGTGGCTGGGAATCGCCCTGCTCACTGTCAACGCATGGTTCGTGGTCGCATTTATCCTCTTCTACATCTTATACTACGAACGAATCATCTTTGCCGAGGAACAGTACCTGCAAGAGAAATTCGGGGAGACCTACCGGCTCTGGGCCGACCGGACGCCGAGCGTCCTTCCCCGCCTGCGGAATTTCTGCCCCCCTTCGCAACCTTTCAGCCTCCGGAAAGTACTCTTCCAGGAGAAAAACGGTCTGTTCGCACTGATCGCCGTTTTCAGCCTGATGGACGTCTCCGGAGAGTGGCTGGCGGGCGAGGCACCGAAATACGGCTGGCTGCTGGTCCTGGCCGGACTCTGTGCCGCAGGTTACACCGTGCTCAAATACATGAAACGCCGCGCCCTCCGGGCCTGACGGGACAGGCAGGGAATGCGCGGACACGGTTCCGGCGGGAAACGGTTCCCCGAAAAGATTTTTCCCCGCTGCGTACCTCCAGCTCTCCCCGTCAGAAACGGAAACGTCCGGGAATGACCTTACCCGGACGTTTATCTTTTTTATCCCGTTTCGGCCATTCCTCTGTCCGAAAATCGCCGTTCCATACGGAAAGGCATCGGGATTCCGAAAAAAATCCTCATTTTTGTACGGAATACGCAAATCCATACCATCCGTCCATGAATACCATTTGGATCGTACTCCCCATACTGATCGTTCTGATGTTCCAGCTCGGCATCGAACTCGACCGCGCGTCATTCGCCGGCGTGATACGCCGCCCGGCCGCCGTAGCCGCCGGACTGGTCGGACAGCTCCTGCTGCTGCCCCTCATCGCCTTCGGGGTGGCGCTCGCCTTCCGGCTGCCTCCGGTCTATTTCATGGGACTGATACTGATCGCCTGCTGTCCGGGCGGAAGTTCTTCCAACGTATTCTCCATGCTGGCGAAAGGCGATGTGGCCCTCTCCGTCACCCTGACGGCGCTCAGCAGTCTGATTACCCTTTTCACCATCCCGCTGGTCATGGGTTTTGCCGCGCGGTTCGTCTCTGTCCACGCCGACACGGTCATCGACCTGCCCGCCGGCAAACTGCTGATGCAGAACATCGTCCTGCTCTTCCTGCCCATGGCCGCAGGAAGCCTTTTCCGCCGCCGCTGGCCCGTCGCCGCACGGCACGTGCACACCCTGCTCGGCCGCATGGCATTCCCGGCGCTCATGCTGCTGGCCGCCCTGTTCTTCATACAGTATGCCGACGCGATCGTCCGCAACTTCCGCGTGCTGGGCTTCTCTGCGGCTGCACTGATCTTGCTGGCCATGTTCGCCGGCGCCCTGCTCTCCCGCTCGCTCCGCCTCGGAAGAGCCGTCCGGCGCACCATCGTCATCGAAGTCGGCATGCAGAACGCTGCCCAAGCCATTGCGATCGCCACCTTCCCGCTCATTTTCGACAACGGGGAGATGGCTATTCCCGCCATCGTCTATGCCCTGCTGATGAATGTCATCCTGCTCTCCTATCTGAAGCTCATCCGCCCCGCAACAGCCTGATTTCCGGGAAGAAATATCCGCCCTCCGGCACGGCAAACCGTCCCAAAAAGGGCTCACCACCGAACCAGGGCATACTGTACCCCCACCCCGACATAAGGCGAACAGCGGCCGGTCCCCGGACCGATCCCGTAACCCACCTGCACTCCGATACCCCAGCGGGTTCGGTCAACCGTCTCCCGGGAAATGTACCGCGTGACCGTCCGCGTCCGCGGGTAGACCTCCATCTCCACCAGCGACGGCCGCCAACCCTCCACCACAGCCCGGTATTCGTCCGTCCGGTAAATCCTGCGCTCGACGGGAAGCAACAGGCGAAGGCTGTCCCGGCCGGCGGCCTCCCCTCCAGCCCCCTGGCCGGCCGGACAGGGAGTCGGTGCAGGAACCGTATCGCCCGGACCCTCCGTCTCCGCAGCGAGAGGGACGAGAGCATCCGCCGCTATCCACACCGTATCCACCCGTGCCACATACACGTTCCGCGGAACCGGCACCGTATCCCGCACCGTGTCCACCCGTAGCACGGTGTCCGGAAAAGGAACCGGACGGAACGTCTGCGAGCGGCGCCCCACCCCGACGCCGAGCAGGAAGAGCACGGCGCACGGCAGCAAAACCCAGATCCCCCCGCTTTTCATCCCAGATGCAATATTTGACAGCGGTTCTCCGCCGAATAGGAAACATGTATCCACGCATAATTCCTTTCGTCGATCAGCTGATCGAACGCCAACCCCGAAGTGCGGATCAGTTCGAACAACTTGCGGTTATCCTCCGGACTGCCGACCGTAATGTCGGCCGCCTCGCCCTTTACGTGCTGGGACGAGGGGACCCCTCCCACCACACTGTTGAGCAAAGGGCACCGGAACCCGCTGTTCACCGTCACCGGCCTGCCCCACAACTCCCGAACCGGATCGAGCAGCTGCGCAATCAGCGTATTCAACCGAACTTCCACCTCCGGCGGCGGCGTGTTGTCGATTCCCCGCCGGAGAGCTTCCGCCGATCTTGTCAATTCGGCGATCGTAAAATATTTTCCCATAATCAATATCCTGATGGGGGCTGTCTTTTATCGCAGCCCCGGATCGTACATTCTTTGAACGTCGCTGCCTGATGCTCCAACTTCAAGGCATTGTATTTTTCAGAGAGTTCCCGCCACTTTTGCCTGTCGGATTCCTTTTCGACATACAACTGGTCTATTTTCGCATCTTTGGCTGCCAATTTCTCCTCCGCCTTTTTATAGAGTTCCTGCCATTCATCCGATATGGAGGCTACATTATGGATTTCTTCCCGTTCCGCTTTAGCTCTCGCTTCCCTTCGCCGGGAGCTGTAAAACAGAAAGAATCCTAAAACAGGCAACAATGCCGTATTAACGATTGAAAGTATTTCACTTAATTTTTCCATTACCCGACCCACACCATTACCTGAATCACACCTCCTCCGGCAACGGTCGCAGCGAAGTCTTTCCAGTTGGCTCCGCTGGAGCGCCAGTCATCCACAAACTCCCTGATCGCCCCGGCAAAGATCACCGGCACCACCGGAGCCTCCATCGGCAGCACGATGGCGAAGAAGGCCCCGATCACCAGGCCGGCGATTACGTGCCACAGTTTGTCCTGGGGAATGGCCGTCAGCCACCTCCGGAATCTGTCAAACAGCCGTTTCATCATCCAACATTTTTTGTTCTTCGAAAAATTTTCTCTTTTCCTCTTCGGTCAGCGACATGATCTCCGAATCCGCCGGAAAGACAATGTCTGTATCCATATAGGCCCATATCTCCGACCCCACCTCTCCGACAGTCTTTTCCCCGTACAGGTCGCACAACACACCCCCATCCTCCAGGACCGCTTTCACTTCCGCCTCCTCATACGGCGGAAACTCTATCTTCTTTCTCATGTCATTTACTGTTTTAAAATCCTATCCATCGGCAAAGTACCTTAATACGCATACCCCCTGCTGACGTATTTCCCGTGGCATTCAGCACAAGTGTATTTGCTGTTTTCCGGTACTCCAGTCCATCCGTTGGAACTACCAACAACGGAGATGCTGTTGTTACGCTCTTGTCGGAAAACAAAACACTTCCGTTCAGTGAAGCAGATACAGCGGACAATGCTCCTGCATTTCCATTCCACACCGATATGCGCGTAATGGCATAACCGTCCGGAGCCGCTATACTCTTGCCCGCCACCCCCGAGGCTATATTCGTATAGAACACTCCCGTGTCGATCACGATCTCCCGCAGATCGGGAAGCGACTGGTAGTTCAGTGCCGGAGTGCCGGTTGCCACAAGGTCGAGGCCCTTGCCAGACGTGTCCCGCCACCGCTCCGGAAGCAGGCCGCAGGGCTCGTACTCTCCGGCACAGCCTATCCTATGCATCACAATTTGATCAATGGTTATTTCATCGCCGGCATGAAAACGGTTGAAACCTATGCCCACAAAATCCGAATCGACAGCTGCCTCGCCCCTGATCACATTAAGCCCCGGAGAGAAAATATCCGTTGTCTCGATAATCAATGCCATAATAGCATAACGTGAGTAGCTGATCCTCTCTCCGCCCGTCATACGAAAAGACACTTCGAAACGACAGCCCCTTTTCACGGCATAAGGCAATCTGATATAAACGCCCGTATTGTTAGTCGTTACGTTGCTGCTGATGTGAACAACATTGTTATCTTCGGTTACCGTAATCCCCTCATCATCCGTCCCGAACTTTCCCACACCGCTCACAGTAGTCACCGGAGCCGTATCTACACCTTTCGAAGTATCCGGCAACACATACTCCCCCGGTCTCCCCCCGTTCCACAGCGTCTCCGCCTCCCCGTCCGATAGGGCATAATTGTACAGGCGGACGTGACGGATAACTCCGGTAAACAAACCGTTTCCCGATTCGGAAGTGTTGTAACTTCCCACCAAAAAAACATCGGAAACCGCAACCGAAGAGGGCGTTATGCTTCCATGCAGCACTCCGTTCACATACATTCTGCAACTCTGTCCGGAAACAGTAACCACGACATGGTATTCCGCACCGAACTCAAACGGAAAGGCCGGGAAACTCACGTTCCCCACCACAACGGATATTCCCTTCGTAACCGCAGACAAGCGGATCAGCACTCCGGTCACCGCATTGGATACGGAGTTATAAATCGTCATAAATCCCGATATGCTGTCCGGTGCCCGGAAAAGCACTTCCATACTCCGGTCTCCCTCGAACAGCAGTTCCGGAGCTGTTGAACTGAAATAACCTTCCGCTGTTCTTACACCCGTCTGACGCCCCAGCAACGGGGATACCTGATCCGCCAGCAGCTCTCCCTCCCCGTCCAGCCGGGCAACGCTCCCCGGGGCGATCCCACTATCCTCCAGGTTCCCTTCGCCCGTCAGGCCCGCAAGGTTCCCCGAGGCTGTCGGAACGACTTTATCGGTCTTACCGGACAGAGATTCCTCCATTTCGGTTATCTGTCCGGCATTCGTATCAGTTTTTTCCCGCAACCCGTCCAATATATCATCGAGCGACACATCGTCACGGGTCACCACTTCCGTTACCGTCTCCGGATTGATCGGGTCGAGCCGTCCGTCCGGAAGTTTTCGGTAAATCGCCATATTCGTCTTATCTGCCATCGCCTATGATTTTTTAAGTTCGTCAATCTCCTGCTGCTGCATCTGAACCATCCGGATCAACAGCGGAATGAAGTTCTGGTAGGCCAGCGTCAACTGGCTTCCCTCGGCCGTCACGTCCGGATTCCCGTAAGCCGTATCGCCCACGATCGCACCGAACCCGTCGCCGCCCGTCACCTCGCGCAACAACTCCTGCACCTCCTGCGCAATCAGTCCCACATGCATCCGAGCCCCCTTCCTGTCGCCCCGCGCATGCGCTTCCCGATCGTAATTGACAACGTTCCCGTGTCCGTCATAGGGAGACTCGCGCACCCTCCGGCCCTTATCATCCGTATGTGCCGGCACGTAATCCATCCGGTTGTTGCGGCGGAACGTCACCGGCCGCAATCCGGCCACGATCCGCCGCACCGTATCTTCCGGAAGATTCTCCACATCCGCCTTGTCCCGTGCGTCCGACGGGTTTTCCAAGGTCCGGTAACTGTACAAGTGGGAGAGACCCTCCGCTCCCAGCATGATCGAATCAGACTGCGCCGTACTGGTTTGAGATCCTTCTCCAATGGCGCTGCTACGAGCTCCTTGAGAAATACTATCATTCCCTATCGCGACACAATCAATTCCTGATGCTGAAGCTCCACGGCCCAAAGCCACACTGCGTTCTCCTGCGTGAGATTCGATCCCTATCGTAACCGCCTGGAAAGAATCGGTACTACCCAGAATCGCCACCCCTTCCTGTCCGACGCGGGACGATCCAATACTCACCGACCCTATGTCGCCGACCGAACCATGACCGATCGTAACACCGCTATCGGCTCCTACCACTCCTTTCCCTATCGCTATTCCTCCGTTGGGTCCGGCAACCGCTCCTATTCCGATTTGTACGGCGTTTTCTACCCCCTCGTCCACCCCCGTATCGCTCAGAACCACATTCCCCGCAGCCGTGTCCACCGTCCCGGCCCCCGGATCGCCTTTCTCCCCCTTCAGACTCGCCAGCCACTCCTGCTCCGTTCCCTCGAATCCGTTCGCCACAGCAATGTCGTAGGCCGAAATCCCCGATCCGGCCAACGAGGCAAGGAAATCCGCCTCGCTGCCCTCGTTTCCCTGGTCCAGCCATATCTGGTAAGCCGACTCGCCCGGCTCTCCCTGCATCTCCGGCCTCAGACAATCGGCCAGCCCGTTTATATCGCAATACTCCGTGGCCCCCGTCTCCGAGTTTCCCACTATCAGTTTATCATCCGACTTGACCGTCGTTCGTTGTTCGAAATCGGCCCAAAACTTCCTTTCCATAATATCGTCCCGTTTTAAAATACTCCCATGATCGTATCTCCCGCCGAATCGGTCACCGCATCGCCCTCCGATGTCACGATCGGAACGGCCTCGAATATACCGGACTCCACGCTGTAATCCGATCCCCGGCGTTCGACTTCTATCTTGTAAATGAACATCGGATAGTCGCTATGTATCTGTGTCAGTTCCGGAACGGCCCCCTCGCTGCGCACGTAGGACGCTCCGTCTATCGAAACATCCGTCGCCGACAGCAAAAGGTTCAGTTTCTCCGCCACCCAATACGGAACCCCGAACCCGCCGCCTACCGTCAGCGTCCGTTTGGAGTACGGCAGCGCCGAGAGCTGTGTCAGCGTATAACGCTGGTCCCGAAACGTCTCATTGTCCACGTCAAACGTCCGCTCCGAGGGCAGGAACACCCCCTCCATCCGAAACCCGAAAGGCCCTCCCGAAAAGACCGTGTCGAACTCGTTTCTTCGGTTCGAACACTCCACCCACACGGTATCGGACAACGACTCCTCCACCCGAAACCGGGACTCCGCTGCGATATGCTCGGGTGTGGTGGCCTGCACGATCTGAAAGATGTAACACCCCACGGCGGCAGTGAATACCACATCGAACACATCCGCCTCTTCCCCGGTTGTCACCGCAGTGGCCGTCAGACTACTCTCCTCGCCCGTCTCATTGTCCACCAGACGGGGAAACACCGCGAATGAAGGATTTTTCGGCACCGAATACTGTACATGAATCCGGTCGCCCGTCCGAAACCGTTGCTCATAAACTGCATCTGTCTGAAATCCGAGCCGCCAGCCGTCTTCGAAATTCAGCGAACTGAATCTGGATATGGATATAGAGATCATAAATTTGGTTTTATCCCCACAAATTTACCGCTCCCCCACCCCTCTCGCACCATATTCCTCCTCCCGGTTATTTACATTGCCCCTCCGCATTTTTTACATCTGGCATCCTCGGTTTTTTTCCACCGGTATCGCCGCCTGCGATACCGACCGGAGAACATCAGGAAAATATTTTGCAAATCACAAAAGAATCGACTATTTTTCGGTAACGTTAACTCAAAAATCTGGAAACCATGAAAAAAATTCTACTATCTTTCTTTTGTATTTGGACATTAATGATATCCTGTAATAGGACATATATATATGTAGAAAAATTTATAAACACGGCAGGAGAGATTCAGAATAAAGAACCTGACAAAATAAAAGCTCCATCTGATAGTATTGCGTATCTTGAGGCTTATAATAAATTTGCTATTTCTACCAAAGTCTATAACGATATGAAAGAAGCAGGTATGGCCGATTTTTTAAATATTCCTGTAAGTTTTAAACTTTACACTTCAAAAGGAAAAGACATTACAAATATTACATTCACTACCAAGAACAGCAAATCTTTAGAAATAGATAATTTTATATTAAGTACAAAAAACCATATTAAAGAACATGTTGATGAAATGAACGAAAAAACAGTTCAACAACAAACTTTAAAACGTGATTCTGCCAAAATATTAGAGCTTATGCCATTTTTCAATAAAAAGACAGATGAATTTGACACAAACGAAATGACATGGTATGTACCTAAAAATGCACCTAAATATATAAGTTCAAACGGGATATATGTGTATTTCGGAATTAATAAAAAAGGATTAACTCCATTACGGTTAAAAGTTCAATATTATTCGGACGAATGGCTTTTTTTTCGAAAAGTTAACTTTTCAATAGATGGCAAAGCATACGAATTTATTCCGACCAATACCGAAACAGATAATAGTGGAGGATACATATGGGAATGGTTTGACGAAGCGATAACCTCTAATTCAGATAAACAACTCCTTTTGGCACTTTGCTATGCAAATAACGCTAAAATGAAATTTGTGGGTAGACAATACTATGACATAAAAAACATAACACCCCAACAAATTAAAGACATACAACGAACTATCGAATTGTATAGAGCAATGGGCGGCGAAACAATGACTATAAAATTAAATTAAAGTTAAAAATAAGGGAGAGTAAATTACTCTCCCTCTCCAATTACCGCATGCAGCCTCCATGTCGTCTCCGTCTCGTGGGCGTAATTCTTCATCACTTCGATGATATACCCTTTCAACTGTCTCCCTTTATAAGTGAAGCAGACAAGGCCGTCTCGAATGTCCTGCGGCGGTAGTCCTTGCCAGTTGCCCGTGGCGAAATTGTACTCTATCGGGCTGAACAGGTGTTTCGTGATCGGCTGGTTTTCCCGCATATTATCTCCTCTCTCGTAATCATTGCCTTCGGCTACCATGAATTCCGCATCTTTGCACATGTCCGTCGATGTATAGGTAATCCGGTCGGTAATCACTCCGATCAGGCTCTCATTATACTTCACCAGATAGTACGGATTGAAACGGGCATTGAATGTATCCACATTAAAACCGGGAGCATTGTCTACGCTCTCAGGATCGACGATGTAAGCCCAGGCACGAATGACAATCCCTTTGTACTCCGTATAATATTCCCCCTCCTCATTGAACACCATGTCCACCACGAAAATATCGTTGTCCGATTTGTCATCCGTAGTTGCTTTAGCCCTCTCCTGGCAGAGCAGTTCGATGCCCAACGAATCGGCCCGGTAAGGACTGATCAACTCCAGCCGGTTTTCGTCTTTGGCCGTGTAGCCGGTCGTATACTCGAACGTGCCGTTCGCCTCGAAACGTCCGTTCACCTTATCGTAGTCCTGTTTGTCATACCCGATGCTGATATTGGTGTATGCATGCGTGTTGTCCGCCTCAACTATCAGGTCGGCCACTTCGTTTTCGGCCAGTGTCAGGGCCGTGGTATCCCCTTTGAAAAAGGTGTCCCGCGGCGCAAAGGCCAGTTCCCGGTCTATGATCTGATGTTCATATCCCAACACCTTCATCCACTCGATAAAGTCCTTCAGCGAACCGTGCAGATAGGCATCCTCGAATCCCCGGACACTCTCGGCGGCGCAGATCATCGGATTGGTCCGCCCGTTCCACTCGATCCTCCCCGTAAACTGCCCGGGCGTGTCGGCAATCTTTTCCAGAAAAGTCTGCAACAACGTTTCGGGTTTGATAACGTCGATCTCCACCGGAGGAGCCGCATTCTCCCCCTCGGCCATAAACTCCACGGACATGGCGTCGAAGGAAACGCATCCAGCAAGAAAACTTACTGTATATATGGATGTTGCATTCATATTAAACCCGAATCCCAGACGTAAAACCTGATTTGCATACAAAGTGATTTTTTCATAATAATCGACACTGACCTCATATCGGTAGTGAGTTCCGTCCGGCTCCTGCCAGTTCCCTGTCGGAGTGCTGAGCGGCCATTGTCCAATCCGGTTCTGATCTTGGTACAAAGCGAATGTTGCGACTTTATAGAAGTCGATTCCCGTGCCCGAATAGATGTATTCTATATAAAAAACGCCCTTTATCCTTACCCACAGAGTGACGGGACCGTCCGCCTTGAAGAAATACTGATTCAGATCGTCCCAAACATGTGTCCCTGCCGGCTGGCTCCTCATGTCGTGTTCCAAACTGCCCGGAACCATTTCCGCATTGTCGAGATTGACCCGGATCGGACAATAAATATTTGTTCTGGGATTTATATCCGACACATTTTGCCCTTCCGCAATCGTATATTCCCCCACATTCAGCAACTTCATCCGGTTATACTTCCACTTCGCCGGACTCAGTTCCTTCACCGGAATGTCGTACTTATTCTTACCTTTCGAATTGATATATTCGCTCAGTTCGTCTTTCACGCCCTCGATCTCGACCCGCTCGTCCCGTTCCCGGTAGCTCTCGAAATCGAGCTTCATCGACTTGACCAGCGTATAGCTGTTGTCGTGGTCGCCCCGCTTGTAGATATTGAACCGCACATCGGCATACAGTCCGTACCTGCGGAACTGCCCTCGCACGAAATCCCGGCCCTCCAGCACCAGTTCCACAGGAAACGACACTTCCGTCATGGTGCCCGACGTCCCGTCCCTCTCCACGCTCACCTCCAGTTCGGCCCAATTTTCCACGCAGGAACTCACGTCCAGCGTCTCGGAAAACTTCAGGTCCAAAGGCATCGGCTCTGCCGGAGCCACAACGTACGAAACCCAAATATCCGTACAGCCGGCAGGAATATCGAAAGTCACCGGTCCCGGAAAACCGATCACCGTGACATCCTCCGATGAAAGCACGGTATCTCCAGCCGCACACAATATCTTCATCAAGGTGGATACCTCCCCTTGCAGGGAAGCGGATGCAAAACCGACACCCTCCGGCAGCTTGTAGTCGTATGCCGCCCGGCCCGACATTTCTGCCAGATCGACCGTCCCGTCATCTCCCTTTGTGGCGAACCTCCCTTCGTAATATTCCGGAGTAATCGTCCCCGTATATCTCTCTGTGGAGACGAGTTCGAATTTTGAAATCGGCAAAGTAATCATCACTATGAAATTTTGGTCGTTTTTTTCCGGTTGAACATCGAATCGTACCTCCGGTTCAACTTGTAGCGGTTGAAACTGTCCATAAACGCTCCAATCTGTTTATTGGTCGTTTTAAACAATCCTTCCATCTCTGAAAGTTTTATTGCAGAATCAGTCTGTCGGACAGGTATCTCAGGCAGCTTCTCGAACGCCAGCGCATTGATCGCCTGACTGAAATCCGGCAGCACGACGGAATGTTCCGGCAGATCGAGCAGCGTATCGGTGGCCGGCGTTTTATAGACCGAACCGCCCGGCGTCACGATCATCTCCGGCCGTCCCCCGTCGCCCACCACGGCCAGACCGCCCGGGTGATCCTGCGTACCATGTGCGTATTCCGGGATGGGAGTGGCAAGAACCGTGGCGAGCTGTGCCGCACCCATAGCCGCAGCCAATGCCCCCAGTATGGGCCCCAGAATAGGTCCTAATTCCCATGCCGACATAATAGCCACTGCTGTACTGACCATGATTTTCATCGCACTCGATGCCTTGTCATAACGCGCCTGCCTCTGTTGGATATCCTTTTTCTTCTGTTCGATTTCAGCTTCCCGAGCCGCAGCCTGATCGTCCACCGCAGCCTTCCGGGCATCGGCCTGCTCTTTCGATATGGCCCCGGCCTCCTCCAGACGGTCGATCCTTTCTGTCTCCTCTTCGGCCCATTTTTCATTCGCCTCCGCTTCTTCGTCGAGTGCATTAAGCTCTCCTTCAAGGCTCGCACTCATTAAATCCATAACCGAACTGAATGCATCGCTCCAGGCTTGAAGTATCTGGGCTATATTCTCTTTGGTCAAATCCTTCAACTTCTGAGGAACTTCCGAAAGTTTACGACCCGTTTTGTCATTATTTTTTATAATGTCATTGTTGGCTTTTATTGTATACGCGACTCTGGCATCCTCCATCTTTCCCCATATGGCCAAAATTTCATCCAAAGAGACCCCCTGAGTCTCCATCAGCACCTCCATTTGCCGGTTCAACATAGCCCACTCCGCATCGAAACGCTCTTTAGCCGCATTGCGAGTAATAGCCGTTTTTCTCGCTTCATACTCCTCAGCAGCCATTTCCCCCTTGGCGTACTCTTTCGACAGGTCGAGTAATGCGTTGGATTCCTTTGTGTCTATCTCCTTGCCTCTGGCAGCAGCTTCCCGCGTGATCTGATTGATGATCCCGTCCACCCGCTGTTTTTCGAGTTCGATAGCGGTTTCTCCGCGTTCACGGTCTATCGCTTTCGCTTCCTCGGATGCTTTCCAGCGGATCAGATTGATCTGATCGGCCACTTGTTTCTCTACTTTAATCCTCTGATCTTTATTATTTACATTCAATTTCAGTTCCTTAGCCGTTTCTTCGATCAGAGCATCTATCTGGTTTTGAGCGGACTGTTGAACAGCTTGCTTTTTCTGTTCCGCAAAAGCAATCAAAGCTTTAACCCTCTCGTCATAAGAGGCTTTTTCATTTTCTACAATAGCCTTATTCTCTTCTGCACTGGCCTCCATCATGGACACAGACAGTTCCCGACGGGCTTCGAGTTGGGATTGGGCCAAATTTTTATAAGTCTCTGCTAATTTATCAGTTTCAATTCCTAAATTTTTAAGCCGGTCCAGTTCTTTGGTCAATTGCTGTATGCGTTGATTTTTTACTTTTATTTCAGCCTCGGTCGATTCAGGCATCATTTGAGCAAGTTTCAGCTCCTCCTCCTTTTTCTTGATTAAGGAATTTTGCGCAGGTATTTCCTTATTATTTATCTGCGAATATATCGAATTGGCTATGGCAAGAGAGTTAGCATTTTCTTTATTAACTTTCAGCAATATATCTGCATACATCTTAAGGTGATTTCCAGAAGTAGTATATACTCCATCTATAGCTTCTCCGGTACTATATGTCGTAGTATAATCAAATTGATCATATATTTTTTGTAATTCTGGGGTAAGTTCCGTAATACCGCTCATTATTCCTTTTGCAAACTTATTAAGTAGTTCTGCCCCTTCTTTTTCTTCGAACTTTTCCGTAAACAATTGATACATATCTTTACCCACCTTCTCCCACGCTTCACTTATATTTTTAGCTGCATTTGCTTGAGCTTGTTCCAAACCCTTCGCCATAGCGGCTTTTTGGACAGCCCCGACCACTGCAATATAAGCAGCTTCTATATCCCGCAACTTACCCTCCTCATCCACCATTCCTTGAAGGTACTCTCCATAATTATCAATGATATCCTTGTGGGCCTTATCAAATTCCTTAGTCCCTTCTGTTGCATTTTTTAGTGCGCCGAATAGTTTATCCACTTTAGCTGTTTCACTTGCGAGATTTGAAATCATATTGGAATGGGATTCATCAAAAGCATCTATTGCCTTCTCCCCCGTAAACAACTCCTTAAAGAAAGCCCCGATCTCCTTCCCGTAAGCCGTGATCACAGTAATACCGACCACAAGTGCAGTTTGCCACGATAAGATCGATTTGATCAGTTGTTTCCATACGGGAACACCAGACTTTCCCTCTTCCTTTAATGCTGCATTCGCCGCCTTCGCCCGCCCCAATTCATCCACCAGCATCGGCAGGTTGTTCGAAATCGCCAGAAAAAACTGCTGGGCGCTCACCGTCAGTGAGGGCAGCTCGCGGGCCAGCTGCTGCACCTGAAACTGTAACGGAGTGAAGCCGCTCGCATAATTTCCCACATTCCTCCGGTAATTCCCCACGCCCTGCTCCAGCACGGAGACCTGGTCGTTCATCTCCTTGATCTGCTTCTGCATATTCTGTCCCACATCGGAATTCCGGACAGCCTCCGACATGGCATTATACTGCTGGGTAAGCAGATTGATTTTCGCCCTCAGCTGGTCGATCGACCCCGAAGCCGACAGCATCTCCCTGGCGCTGTTCTTGATCTCCAGATTCTGCTGTCTGATCTGCTCCTTGAGCACCGCCACCTCCTTCGCCTCGGCGCTCTGCGCCTGGGCCAGTCTGACATGTAGCTTCTCGATCTCCGTTTTCAACCGCTTGTGCTCCGTCGCATTCTTCTTGTAATCCTCCTCCACCGCGTTCAGTTTGTTGATCGCGTCGGTCAGCGCCTTGTAATTGGTCGCCGATTTCGACAAGGCGTTATTGATCTCCTGCACGGGTTTGAGCAGGGCCTGCATGTTGTCGATCGTGGTTTTCAGCTGGGCGTCCAGCGCCTTGAGTTCGTCCAGCGCCTCCCGGGGCACCAGGTCCGTGTTACTTGTGGTACTTGCCATAATTGATTTTCTTTAAACTTTCCAACTCCTGTTTCATGTCTTTCAAATAGGCGGCATACTCCGCCAGCGTGATCTCGTTCGTCAGCCTGAAGCCCGCATGACGGCTCAATGACACCAGCTGATCGGTGAACAGACCCGGTGTCGGCCTTTCGCCGCCCTCCTCTTTCGAGACGAGACCCCGGTATCGCTTCAACTCCTCCTTCAGTCTGATCCGGTTACTCCTGATTCCTGCCTCGATCTTACCCGCCAGCCCCTTGTCAGACGCCTTCGCCCGAATTCCGGTCCCCGCCAGAAAGGGAACCACCTCTTCCGTCCGGCCGCAACCGATCAGAAACAGACACAGGCTCAATCCCGTAATCCGGGCCCTGTACAGGTTCATCCGCCCCACGCAAAGATTGACGGCCGAAGTATGGCCGTTCCCCGACAGCTCGGCGAACTCGTTCACAAGAGCGATTCTCACGGCTTCCAGCACTTCTGCCGGAGGGTTCCCCTCTATCACCAGCGCCCGCGGATTATCATTGCACACCAGGTCGATATAGGCCCTTAGCGGGCACTTGTCGCACGTGTCATAGAGCGAATAGAAATTCCCGGACCCGGCCCGGGCGTCCGGCCTTTTCCCAGCAAGACCTGCGGTCGTAATAGACCCGGCCACCCTCCGAATAAATGACGTAATCCGCCTTTTCCAACTCCGACTCCCGCAGAGCCATCTCCTTAATCTTTGCATACTCGCTTTCCGTTTTCTTTTTCAAACATCCGCAACTCATCGTGTCAACTTCAAATGCCTCCTTACGGCCGGTTTTATATATTGTTCATAGAAATACTCCCTCGACAGCGGTGCCAATCCGAACACCTTGCCGGCATACTTTCGTTCGATGTCGGGCGAATCCGCATAGGTGGAACCGATCGTGAAACTGTCCGCGTTCTTCGTGACGAACATCGAATCCTGAAACGGCCCGGTCACGATCAGATTCGGGGTGTTCTTATCCTTGTCCGGCCAGTTCAGCGGATGGACGATCCTCGCCCTGTGCACGCCCTCCAGCCGGTATTTCATATTCGCATAGGCTTCCGCCTGTGCCTTCGTCTTGAAATAGGGATCGCTCAGGTAGTCCGGAGAGAGGACGTTTCCCTCGGCATCGCGTCCCAGCAACATCTGGTCCCGGTTCAGCGAAACCAGTTCGTCGCTGTGATCGTGCACCATCCATTCGACCACCTCCGGAACGGTTTCTATCCGCATCCGGACCGTCTCCATCTTTTCGATCAAATCCCGTATCATATCCCATCTAAAAAAACGGGTGCGGTCCCCCGAAAGTAACCGCACCCGACCTGATTGATGAATGAAAAAGTGGGTTATTTCCTCACTGCGTCGTACACCTGGCCGACCTTTTCCGCCAGCACTTCGGGATCAATTCCCGTCCACGCCAGAGTCTTTACCATGCCCTTCACGTACGACTCGCGCCGGGCCTTCCGGATGGACGCTTCATTGAAATCAATCGAGAAGTTTCCGATCCTGATTTTCATTCGGACAGGGCCACGAATTGATCCACGCCTTCCAGCCCCACGATATCGCCCGCTTCGAGCACCTTGGCCGAAGCCACGCGGTAGCTTCCGGCCGGAGCGAAGGTCAGCAGCCCCGTATCCGACGAGAAGGTCACGGTCGTAGGTTTGGAGCCGCTATTGTTCAGGAACATGTCGGTCGTCCACTTGTCGCCGTACTCGGCCGTCACGTCTTCACCGCCGCACACGGTCTCCACCGTAGCGGTCAGACCCGTCGCGCCCTTCTTGAGCACCACGCCCAGCAGGCCGTCGGGCACATTGGCCAGCCCCACCTCGAAGGCGTTCATGTTCCTCTCCTCGGCTTCGTTGTTCGGCGTGTAGTAGGCATACAGCGAGAGGTTGTAGGCCGTCGAACCGTCGGTCGGCGTCCGCACGGCGTATAGCGTCACCTCGAATCCGGCGAAATACTCCACTCCGCCCCGGACCACTACCGTACCGTAGATATAGCCCTGATCGTCCACGCGGAACAGACGCATCTTCCGCTTGTTGAACTTGGCCAGCTCCTTGTACAGGCAGTCCCCGGCATTGATCTGGTAAGCCACATTCTTCGCATTCAGATTCGTGGGAGCCGGACCGCCGTAGGTACCCAGATCGGGTGCGTTGATGTCGCCGCCCGAGAGGGTCATGCCAACGATATCCTTCACGGGATACATCCGAAGCACACCGGGATCGGAAACATAACCCGACAGAGCTTCGGAAAATTCCGTCTGATCCATCGGATAGAGGGCGTTCAGCCCGGTTACGATCAGCGCAGATACCTTTCCCTCCTGTTTGGGGCAGCTGCCCGATCCGGTCAGGGGAGTCTCCGCCTGACAATTTCCTTTGATTTGTCCTAAATTCATAATTTTAAAGGTTTAAAATAAGGTTGATGTCTTTCGTTACATTCTCGTTATCCTCTTCGATGACCTCCAGGTCCCTGTCGCAGAGGAGGGCACTCGGTTTCAGTTCCAGATCGTGCAGCTCGATCGCGTCCACGTAATCCCCGTACCGGGCCGATATCTCCGCCGAATTCCCTCCCGTCGTGAACACTTCGTAGTAATCATGGGGCGGCGTACCGTATCCCGTACGGAAATACCCCGACAGTTCGATCTGACGCATGAACTCCCGGTAGATCGGGCGGAGCAGCAGGTCGAACACCTGCGCTTCCCGTTGCTGGGTCGTCCAATCCCTCTCCACGCTGCCCACGATCGCCAGGTTACAGTAGAGCGTCGTGCTCCCCTGCACCCTCCGCTGCCGGACAGGCTGGTAGTTCAGGACGGCGGGAAACTTCAGCCGGGCCCCGTTCACCTGCTCACCGATCGCCAGCAGCACATTGGAAATCTCGTTCGGCGTCCCCGGATAGTGCCAGAACAGGAAACGGCCGTCCACATGGCAGTTCGGACTGAAAACATACTCCTGAAGTCCGGCCAGGAACTCCCTGTCCCGGCCCAGCGCCTCCCTCGTCCGGTAGACGAGCATGCCCATCAGTTTGTTGGGCGATACGATCACAGGTTCCATACATTCATCGGTTTAAACTGATACTTGCACATACAGCTGTCAGAATAAGGGATATAATCTTCGCCGTGATCCATCACGAACTCCCGCACCCGGGCAACCATCGGAATCATGTCGTTCCATACCTTGACCAGTTTATTGGTATCGGCGGCGACCTCCGTATAGTCGGACAAGCCCCTCACCTCCCCGTTCATCGAGGTTTGGGTCCTCCCCCTGCGGCAAATCCAGTAATAGACATAGTTGGCTGCCGGAGAGAACCAGCTGTCGTTCCACCGGCGGAATATCTCGTGGTAGAGGTCCACCCATATCCGGTTTTCCTCCTTTCCGGCGAAAACCAGGTCCTGTACCCCGTCCACCACCGGATAGCCGTCGGCCGTCAGAACCGGGTATTCGGAGTAGGCTTCCACGAAATTCTCCGCCAGTTTCGGCCCCAGCATCCTGTCGAGAAACTCCCGTTCGTAGCGGTCGATGTACCACTCCAGCGTCCCGGCCCCTATGACCTGCAACACGGCGGCAACGCCGACCGTACCCGCCGACCGCTTCAGGTTCGGCAGGTACAGTTCCCCCTGGAAATATGCGTTGCTCAGAAACATCCGTTATGCCTTTTTCGCAAATCCCTTGGCGATCAGCTTCTCGGCCTGCAGGCGATGCACCGTCGTCCTCTCTCCGGCCTTGTGGAATTTCGATTTTTCGGTATAGACGATCTCCACGTCTTCCCGTCCTTTCACTTTCTGTTCTTTCGTTTCCATATCGGTTTCATTTGATTGTTATCCTAACGGGTAAAACCGGGGAGGCAGCCCCTCCCCGGCCTGTTTCGGAAGCCGGCTACGCGGCCGGAACTTTCAGCGCCTCCTTCACATCGGCGAACTTCGCGCTGACGAACGATCCTGCATTGTTCGAGGGAACGTACGACAGGTAGAATATTTCGCCCACGATCGTCATCCGGTTATGGATCAGATCGTCGTTCACAAGGCCCGTCCTGATCTGCTCGGCCTCCCGTTCGATGAACCAGGTACCGCCCTCGCCGACAAGAAAACTGCCGGCATTGATCTTGGTCGTGGTGACGACTTTCAGGCCAAGCAGCCCGAACTGTCCGCCCTGCTGGATGTACGGCAGGATGAACATGCCGTTATTGGTCTGGGTCATCGCCAATTTCCATTTGTCCGCCGGATTGATCACCAGCACGTCGGGCTGGTAGTTCAGATTCTCCAGCTGCAGTACGGCGGCGATGATGGCGTCGAAATCCGTAGGTTCGGCTATCGTGTCGTCCAGCGGCGTGCTGGTATAGGCCGAGGCATTGACCAGCATGTCCAGCGTCAGCTTGTCTTCGTAGTCACGGCCTACCTTGTCCTGGAACAGGCGCAGAATCTGTGCCCACACCCGCTGGCGCCACTTGAGCACCTCCTCCGTCACCACGATATATCCGGCCGCTTTCTTGGCATTCACCTGATTGCGCACAAGGGAGAGGTGCACCTGCGGCTTCACCGCGTTTTCGGCAACGATTCCGATCACACCCTCCTCGTCGCCCTCCTCGGTAAATACGAAGGTCTCGGGCACCTTGTCCACCTGCGTGACATTGGCAATGTCCTCGATATACTGGCGGCCCCGGCGTTTGAAAAACACTCCGTCACGCACCTTCACCGAATCGGTCAGCACGGCTCCCGAAGTAGTGGTGATCGTATTGACCGTAGTCTGAATATCGTCCGCATCATGCTCGCTCACAGCCTTGATCACGAATCCGGAACGCTCCTCCTTGATGGCCTTCACCAGCTCATCGTAATGCTTTTCGAACTGTGCCTTCAGTCCTGTCAGAGACGGAGTGCGGTTCGCCCGCTCCTTGATGGACTGCAGCGCGGCACCCTGCGATTTCAGCGACTCCTCCAGTTTCGCCAGCTTCTCACCGTCCACGCCGTTCTCTCCGGCCCACTTTTTCAGATGGGCGGACATCTTCTCCAGCACCTGGTCCTCGGTCATGTAACCCTTCATATACTCCGCCATCTGCGCATTCAGATGTTCGGCCAGAGCACCCAGCCCCTTCTGTTCCTTCTCGGTGAATCCCAGCCCTTCGGGCAGCGTAAAGGCTGCCGGAGCCACTGCTAACACCACGCCGGAAACGATTCCGGCCACACTCCCGGACAGCATGCACATGGCTGCCACGGCCAGCAACAACATCATGCCGCCGGCCATCATCCGAAGATTTCTGCGGGCGCAGTGCCCGGCGAAACCTCCCTTCTTCAAATCCTTAAAAAATGTCTTCATGTAATGTTGTTTTTAATGGTTGATACCCGCAAGTTTCTCGAACAATCCCGAAGTGAGTGGAGGTTCCGGCTCGGCTTCCATCTCGTCGATCACCCGTTTTATCTCTTTCAGTTTCTCCTTGTCGTACGCAATGCTCTTCAGGTAGGCCTTCACCGCCTCTTCCGACTCGATCTCCCCCATGAATTCCGTCCGTTCATTCGCTCCGAGCGTAACCACCGAAATCTCGTACAGCTTCACCTCACGCACGATGAAGGCATCCTTCTCTTCGTCGTATTCCACCTTGTCCCAGACATACTCGAACCCGAACGAAAACTGGTTGATATCACCGTCCGTCAACTGCACATAGGCCCGTTTGGCATCGGGCACCGCATCGAAATCGCTCATTCTGATCCGGGCATAGGCCCCGTCGTCCTCTTCCCTGATCTCCAGAATCCGGCCGATGGGGTTCCGCATATCGTGCTGCCACAGGAAAGCGATCTTCCGGTTGGTGGACGACTGAGGCCCCCGATCGTTGACCGACTTGGCGAAACATCCCTTCACCAGCAGATCGCCGTCACTGTCCACATTGCCGAATGAAGCGAACCTCACTTCAATGACGTGTTCGCCTTCATCCACTACCGATGAAGACTTCACGCCGAAATACTTAAAGGCAACACCTTTACTGCAAGCCTTCTTCCGCGCTATCTTGTCCATTGTCTTGGTCCGGTTTGTAAATTTCTTCGTCATATCCTATGTACAGCCGCCATTCGGCCGTGCTCACCACCCCCTTCTCATAAGCTATGCGCATCGCTTCGTTCTTCCGGTAAAACGCTTCGGCCTGCTCCTTCTCCGCCATACGCAGGCATTCCACATCAGAATAGTCGATCGCCACCGAAACTCCCTCAAGTCCGAAAAACTCCGTGAACTTCTCCGCATAAATCTTGGATATCGGAATGATCGAATCCTGGTAAAAAGAGCGCTTAGCTTCTAATTTGTTGGCATACGTCACTCCAGAATCATTGCCGAGCAGCTCATAGGGATACCCAAAGGCATCGCACAGCAACTGGATGTTCTTATTGATCCCCTCGAACAGCATCAGGTCTTTCACACTGAAAGTCATCTGCTGCCATTTCAGACTGGCATTGGTCACGATCACTTTGGCCTGACGGGCACTGAGTCCGTATTTCAACCGATACTGATCCTGGATATCCCGCTTTTCCTCTTCGGTCAGCGGCAGGTTTCCCACCGCATCTTTCGATTCATTCGAGAGAATGCCCTGGGCACCCCGGTCCCTGTTCAGGGAGTAGAGAGCCTCCTCCGCCAGCACGATATTCTTGACACTGTAATCCAGCCCGGCCAGCCGCGACTCTCCCCGGATATCCGTCGGCCCGAAATCTATGTTCTGGTTGACATCCCGTATGTGAAGGACATTCCGGGCATCCAGCTCCTCCCTTCCATCCCCGCAATCGAGCGAATACCGTTTCACAATTCCCCCTCTCTCGCTCTGGCCGTACATTTTCCCGGTCAGCTCCACATTTATATTTTGGGGATTGATCACCCACAGGGCCGCCGCATCGCCCACCCCGAACCCGACCGGAACGACCGCATAGACGAACACCTCGCCGTAAAGCGCCCTGTACGTGTCGAGCTGAATGCAGAATTCCGTCCACGTCTGCAACGGATTAGGCCGGCGTAGCAAAGCGGCGAGGGCAGGATACTTTCCCGAAACGTCGTTATCCTTGTCATCCACGATCCACCAGCGGCCGTTGGCGAACGACGTCGCACACCGGTTGACGACAGACTGCACCGTCGAACACCGGCCGTATGCGTTGCCGATCCCGTCCAGGGAACTCATATCCACTTCAAAAGCCGGAGTACAGCCATTCCCACCCCACGCCATGAAGTCGATCCGCGACAGCAGATTGTCCGTGCCCGGCACGCTGCCCGCCCTCGTTCCCATCAAATTTTTCAGTCGGTTGATAATTCGCATTGTCTGTCGATTACACAGACAAAATTATATCCGCCGTATCGTAAATTTCAGAAAAACAAGGCCCGGTTATTTACATCGGCCCGTTACGTTTTTTACATTCCCTTCCAATCACCTACCAGAGCGCATCCGCCCCCGATCAGAAAACCCGGCCTTTCGCCAGTTCGAAATACCGGATACAGTCCATAATGTGATTGTTCCTGTCCTCGGGTGTATCCGTCGGCATCTTGTCCGCATCCAGCCTCCACTTGTATTCCTGATACTCCTTCCAGCCGTTCACGCTCGACTCCGTCATATACATCACCGTGGACTTCACCCTGTTGATCCCGAACAGAACCGATCCGGGCCCCTTCAGGGCCGGACGAATATCGAACCTCAGACCGGGATACTCGCCCCACCCCCTTCTCAGTTCCGCGATGCGCAGGTCTCCGCCACCGCCCGGATCGGCAATCACCCGATCCTGCGGAGTAATACCCAGATCGCGCATTCTCAACGCAAGGGACAGGTTGTCGAGCCCCGTTTCATACAGAAGCTCCCGGACATAACGGTGCTGTTTCTCGTACTTCACCTCGATCACGGCGTTAGGGTCCTCGCTGTACCCGAAATCCAGCACGTACACCTTCGGCAAATCCAGCACGGCATACTCCTTGTCACCGATCGGTTTCCATCCCCGGTAAATGCGCCCTTTGGCTCCCTCTCCGATCAGACCCATCACCTGGTTGTAGTAATAGTCCGGATTGCCCGAGAGAAACGATTCAAACTTCGAAACCGTGGAAAGCTGAATATTGCGGATATTGTCGTGGTAGGTCGAGAATATATCCAGCACGTCCGCCCCCTTTTTCGCCGAGGCCCTGTAATACCCTTCCGTTCCGCTCTCGGTCAGATTGTAGTCCCGCCATATCCAGTGGTTTTTCGAGGGAGGATTGAATATCCGGATAATCTGAACCCGTTCAGCCTTGACCGTCCGCAGGGAAAGGTCGAGTTGGTCGAAGTCCTCCTCCCCCAATTCGTCAGCCTCCTCGATCAGCACGTGAGTAGCCCCGGCCAGCGACTTCATCTTCGCCGTACGGCTCCCGTCCTTCGACACACCTTTCGAGAGAATCGTGTTGCCCGTCGGCAGATAGGTGATGCGCATGTTGTTTTCACTAATATGGAAATCGTCCGGGTTCAGAGACGGATTGTCCTCGATCCTGTCCTTGAAATCCCGGAACAGGCTGTCCCGTATATCGGCATAGACCTGCCGCACGAAATACCCACGGAAATAACGGGGCTGCGTAATCATGAAAAGAAAATAGTCAGTCCCGAAATGGGAACCGCCCCGGCCCCGGCCGCCCCAAATGTCTATATACCGCTTATCCGTGGAAAAGACCGGCTCATATATTTCATTGAAATGAAATTCCGGCATCTATCACCTCACTCCCGATAATGTTCAAAAATGACCTTGTGATGCTCTATATAACCCCGTACCTGTATCGCCTCGCCGTTTTTCCCCGTATGTTCAGTCTTTGTCGGCGCATCGAATCCCAGCATCTTATTGGCTACTTCGATCGCTTTTATCCTTACCGAGGAACTTTCTGTCTCATTGCTCATAATAGAATGAAGAATTGCCAAGTTGCCTTCCTTCGTTATATCCGACTTGCTTTGCATGACATTCTGCAACTCCTTTACCCTTGATGCGACCTTGACGTCTGAAAGAAGTGACGAAGCACTTTCCCAGACAGATTTATCCGTCATCTTCGAGCTATCGTAAGCATAGCGATACGCCTCGGACGCATTCCCGCACTCGAGATACCTGTTTACGAATTTCTCCTGTTTAACCGTCAGTTTAGCCATCAATGCAAAGATAACCGTAAACCCAACAAACAAAAAGCATTACGACATCGGATTATTTACATAACCGCTTCATCCACTTTCCTGCTCAGTTCCACCGTCAGCCGGTCCCCTATGCTGACCATATCTTCCACCCTGTTTACGCCGTACAGGACACTCACATGGGAGCGTCCGAACATCTCCCCGATCTGCCCATAGGACATTCCCCAACCATGCAGTCTGTGCCATATTATCTGGCGAACGACAGACAGACACTCCCGTCTCGATCTGCCCGTTACATCATCAAATGAAAAACCGCATGATTCTGCGGCGATATAAATGATATCTTCCATCTCCGTATTTTCCCGTTTCAATTAAATCGCATTACTCATGGAGCATCACCTGCTCCCTGTCTATTAAATTCACCATATAATCACGCAATTCAGCCCTGGTCGAAAGCCGGAAATACCGATAGCAGGACGGCAGCAAGTGCCATTTCCGAAAAAAACACAAATTTTCGGTACTCGATTCCAAATAAATCCCATCTTCTATCCGTTTATCATACATACCCCATAAAGAACCGACGGCAGGACACAGCGGGTCGGACTTATGAAACAGATAAACTTCTCCTGCATGCAACCTGCTGCAAAACAAAAGGCCACCCGATACCTTATCGGTTGTACGGAAATGTGAATTGTGAAATTGTCGTGATTTTTTCATCGAGGCACATTTTTTGTCTTTAATAACCTACCAAAAAATGCGCGGCACTCGGCCGAATCGCTCGACCTATTCCACAAGGCATGACATTCGGCCAAGACCGCGCATATGCGTCTTGGCTGTTTGTTGTCATTTTTTTATTTGTGGAATTATCGAGTCGACAAACAGCACACAAAACAGGGACACTCGCCCTATTTCTATTTTCAAATATAGCGATTACGAACATCCCTACCAAATTTTCAATCATAAAAATTCATTCGCTCAACATTTTTACAGCAGCAAAACATGAATCACCCATACACAACAACATACATAAATCTCCATTCCTTCCTATTCCCTCATCTTTCCGAATCATTTTGACCGAGGGATGGTTATTTATGCTCAATCGGTCGCCATAAAGCGACACAATCAATGTCTTCACACTGCCATTCGTACCCATTCCAGACACCAAGCTCGATCTTGTTGAATTTATCTTTAATCAAGCAAAGGGCTCCTTCCTTCGGCAACTCCTCCTCTACCGGAATCCACCTGTCAGCCCACGCAACACCTGCAAGGAAGGCTTTATAGGCAGTCCCGTCCATACATTGTGTGTCTGCGTATCTCTCTGCCGCTTGCTCTGCCGTTTTCATACTTTCATCTTTTTGAAGTGTTCGACAATCTCCTCTGCCGTGGCCTTGCGCCAATTTTCCTCTAATGCAATAACATCAAACAGACGTATCCCATTGCAAAACAGCCACCGATATTCATTATGTTTATGCTTGAAATACTGATGATAATCATTTTCGTCATTCATCGCCGCAAGGGCCTTGAACAACTCAATATTGGACCCGCAGTTATGGCGTTTACCATAAGACGACCAATTACCAACATAAGCATGTCCGATCGAAGAATCGGTCACGATGGAATTACGGATTTTACCATTGACGTGCACTATGTACCCTATATCTTGTAACCAGCCTATCAATTCCTTTCGCTCCTTCGCATCCTCGACGCGAACAAAGCACGGGGTCGTGAAGCTCATTTCTCCAACTCGAATTCGTAAACCAATACCCACGGATTATTCTTCCATGTTCCGCGGCCAGATACCATGTCGATCAGCGATGCGAAAGATTCGCGGGGATCACTCTCTATAAGTCCTTTATATACTGGATTACGATACATAGTTTTCGGAAATTTGCTCCATAATTTTTCATAAACTTCCATCGGTTCGATTCCTTCCCTCATACAATCCTCATTCGAAATATCCTGCAACAGCTCACAACGGATGCCGGTGATGCGGATTTGATGCGGCATAAGATCGGCGCGGACGAACATCTTGTTCTTCCACCCGGCTGAACCCTTCATGCCAGATACCAGCATAGCCATCGTCTCCAGACCATTTTCCTGATACACCTGCTCATAGCTCTGCGCCACGGCCACGATCTCGCCGACCTTGTATGGACATTTTACCTCCATACAAGTTTCTCCGCCGTTGGCCACGATTTGAATACGGCCATCAAAAAACAACGCTTCTTCTATATGATCGTTTGGCAAAAGCGGGTGGCCGCTTATTTCCCGCCTCGTCATCGTCTTTCGCCCTTCCAATACGGCTTTAGTCAAGCCGTACCGATCGTTGAACATCATCTTTTTCATCGCTCGATCAGTTTTTGTTTGAACTCACGCAATTCTTTGCAATCATCACGACCAACCTGCTTCATAATGCATGAAGCAACTCCACACCTGCAGAAGCAGTACGCCTTTGAGGCCTTATTTATCATCTCCTGCTCGGCGAGTTCGACGGCTTTACGAGCATCTTTCGGCCATATCATCCATTCCGTCTCTCCCGTTTCCCAGTTTATCTCAACTTGCTCTCGGTTATTTCTCAGAAACTCTTTTGCTCTTTCGCTTTTCATGGCTCAATCATTATCAGATTCATCGGGATAACACTCATCCTCATAGTTCACGCAGAAGTCGAAGCCCGGATCATCGTCGAATACCCCTTTGGCTCGGCATTCTTCATATTTCCGACAGTTGTCGCAATGACATTCGTTTATTGGTCTGTTGATTTTCATTTCTCTCCTCCTTTCAGCAATTCGGGGTTGTCGTGGATGTTGCCAATGACTTCACAACACTGGGAAAGCCATGATGCGTTCTGCATTTCAGCAATGGAAGAATACGGATATACCGGCGATCTATGATCATAGCCGAACGACACAGGATTATCCTCAAAAGCAAGGCCGCCGGGAACTCGAAAGACAGACCGTACAATTCCGCTGCTATCTTCTTTGAATATGTCCCCCTCCCAAATCTCCGTGCCGTTCTTGTCTTTCAGCCCCGTGTACTGACCGACAGTGGCGGGGATGACAGGATTGCAGATACCAGGCACTTCTGGTTTCTCGAAAACACATATAGAGTAATGTTCCTGAAAAGAAATAAGTGACCCTTCCACCCACTCCCCATTGTCGAGGCGTTTCCCTCTGAATTTGATTTCCCTTGTCATAACAGCCTTTTCCGCTTTAACCGTTTTACAAAATTCTTCACATTGAGCGCCTGGTCATAATAGCAATCCTTCTCTACCGTTACCCGAGTGTGATAGATTGGCGCGCCGCTCATCACATCCATACTGACCTCCCGGGCTATCTTGGCCGGCTTGATCTCGCCGGTAACTCGATTATAAGAGAAGAGCGTGTGACCCGGAACACGTCTTTGGCTACCGATCAACCGATATTCCTGTTGTTCCTTCTCCAACTTCTCGATACATGGCCCGTAACAGCATTCCGGTCCGACCGGTTCTGGTATCAGTTTCATTTACCTATCTCAATTACTGACTTAATCTTATTTATCATTTCCCTTGTTACCTCAAACACGCCCCCCCTAAATTCTTCATAAACATCACCCCTTCGGTTGGAATTGTGTCGATATACTTACCCGTACGATGACTGTAAACGGTCACCTTTTTCGGATCAATGGTTTGGTTGATTTCTACTTTCATCGATTTTCAATCTTTTCTATCGTCTCGAATATCTTCAATGCCACCTGCGGGACTATCGCGTTGCCGTAGGCTTTAATCGATTCTTTTCTCCACCTTGAAAAGGTAATACCGTCCAGTCCGCAGGGAATCCCATCATCTCGGCCACATACGGGGGATTGAGTTGGAAAGGAGCACCAGTCAGGTATCGCACACGTTTTGTCAATAAATCCTGCCTTTCCAATCCTGTTACTTTCTCCCCGTTGTCTGAGGCTAAAGGTGTCGGCAACAATCCCATTTTCGCAGCCAATGCAATAGTCGGACGAGCTTTCGCATTCTTTGACAAACTGCGGTTCATACGACCGCTTCCCGCATCTATCGATACAGGTGTCGGAAGTAACTCCAACAGGTAAAATCCCGTCTTGCCGCGATTGTCGCACATTTTCAGCCCTTGCGTCTGTGCAGTAGGCAACAAACCAAACCCTGTCCCGCCGGTGGGGAGCGCCGACACCGCAAGCCGGAAGTATATACGGTTGTACCTCGTACCCTTCAGCTTCCAGGTCAGCGCACACCTGCTCGAACACCAGTCCTTCCGACCAATTAACAATTCCGGGAACGTTCTCGCCCACGACCCAGCGGGGACGAACTTCGCGTATAGCTCTAAGCATTTCGGGCCACAGGTAGCGGTCGTCATCCGTCCCTTTGCGCTTTCCTGCCTGACTGAACGGCTGGCAGGGAAATCCGCCAGTAAGGACGTCGATCCGTCCTCTCCAAACAGAGAAATCTGTCGTGCGTATATCCGAGTATTGTTCTGCATCCGGAAAATGGTATTTGAGTATCGTTCTACAAAAAGGGTTTATCTCACAGTTGAACAGGTTCGACCATCCCGCCCATCCCGCCGCCAGGTCGAAACCGCCTATCCCGCTGAATACGCTCCCATGGGTCATTCAACACCCTCCTTTCCCTTTTCGATGATTTCGGCATAGCTGCCCCTGTTCGTCTCCCCGACATGAATGATCCCCTCGTATTTCAATCTTTCGATCTCGGTGTACATCTCACTCCAGCTGCCCGGCAAAAGCGCGTATATCTCGCTGAAAAGGGCCAATTCGGGACGCTGTCTGTTCTCCCTCTTACCGTCGACAATACGGCGGATCGCTTCAAGCACCGTCATAGCTTCTTGTCGATAAGGATCGCAAGACGCCGCATCTTCGACTGGTGGGGCTTCCTGTTCGCTATATTCTCCGCAAATTGAAGCACGGCCGTCTGGGTCAGCTCCGCCTCCTCCTGTGTCATTACCACATGAATCTCCTTGATCCCCTTTTCGTTCTCTGAACTGGTCACTTTCATAATTCATTGATTTAATGTCGTTAATACTCGTAAGAGCTATATCTCATCCGGAATATTATACCGCACCTTGTCCACTTTCAGCACCCAGCCCGGCCTTTTGACCCCGCTGATGCGTATCGGGACATAGTCGTTCGTACTGCCTCCATTCCGGGACACTTCGTCGACCATTGCAGCATAGGTCATAATCCGGCATTTCACGTCTATACTCAGGATATCTGCAATAGTCAGACGTTTGTATGTGAACGTGTCCAGCACACGATTAAGGGCATACTCCAGACGTTTGTCGCTCATTTCGGTTTTGCTGATACGCTCGGCGAGGATGGAGAAAAACTCATCCTTCATGTCCGGAAAACATACCGCCAGTTTGTGTACTGCCGCTGCTATGTGTGACGCGGAGGCCGGCGGGCCGTCAAACACGGAGACCTCCTTACTCCCACTCTTGGCGAGTGTGAGCGCGAGAGATTCCCTCGGCGACGGCTCTGGCGAGCGAATCACGGCTTGGGGATTGATTTTCTGAATTTCGTGCATAGTTGTCCGTTGTTAAAGCGAATATACCGGCCCAATTGTTTGACATCGATTGCCCGATGATACGTCTGGCCGTTTCAGCCGAATGAGACGACAGGTCAAGCAGGCGGCTGTAAAAAGCATCGAATCCTCTCTGCCGATAGGTCTGTCCGCGCTCAGACTTGTAGGCAAGCCAATCCGCCACGATGGGTTGGAACGAAGGTTCGACAGACGACAAGTCGATGTTTTTTCTTTTTGGCGCAACTTTTTCTTTTTTCGGTCCGGATGTTTGTCGGGAAGTTCCTGAATCGGAAGAATCCAATTTTCCCCCTGGGGGGATTATAGGGGGATTACTCTCTTTTTCTTTACTTTTCTTTGCGGCAAACTTCCGTAAATTCCGGAGATTCTTCCGGAAGTTTGGGGGATTCCTCCGGAATAATCCGGTATTCTTCCGGAATTTTGACATCCTTTCGCCTGGCCCGGTTACACATATCGAGGTAACGTCGCTGGATTGATTTCGATGTGATAATCCCACGAGAGAGCAGTTCTTTGTCAAAAAGACCCACTGCGCCGCAGTATTTTACTATTTCTTTCACATGCGATTCTTTCAACCCGAAGTATTCAGATACATCAAAGGCAGTACTTTCGTCCCACACAAGGACACATCCTCTTACCCTGTAAACCTCACAAATGATATAATCATACACCGCAATACCGCTACATCCGCAATCTTTCTTCAACCGTTTGATACGGATATCCATGTACCTATCCGTGTCAACATTGTAATAGCTCAGTCCGGTTTTATTATTTGCCATGTCCTTCGATTTAATCCTTCTGTGATTTGAGTTCCCGGACCTTTGCCCCGTAGTACCGGATCAGCGTCTCGTATTCCGTTTTGCCCAGCCGGCAGCTGTTATGTCGACGGATATTCAGCAGTTCCACCGCTCCCTCGCCGTACTTTCTCACCAGACCGTGATGGTAGCCGATCATATTGCCTTCATCGTAACGGTTGCAGGCCCGGCATTGCAGGTTGACATTGGTCTCGTCATAGCGCAGGCTCATGTGTTTACGGTTGACGTAATGGCCCGCGTCCGCAGCCTTCCAATGGACGATCCGACCGCAGGAGATACACCGGCCGTAACCTCTCGCATCACTATCTCGAAGACGGATGAACTCGCTGAATATACGGTCGAGTTTCGACTTGTAATCCATGTCATTTCAGTTTTCGACTGCGCATGATGCCCTGTATTCTCCTTTTCACCTCGCCCAGGACCTCCACGATACCCCGGATAACCTCCTCGTCACGCCACACACGGATAACATTCAACTGATAGGGTTCGTCCAGGTCCGGATCGTAGGTCACGAAATCGCACCATTTACGGCCTGTCAGCCACAAATAACCCTGCATCTGATAGACATATTCGGGGTTGTAAACCTCTCCGGTCAGAATACCGCGAATATGGTTGCCCCCGTCCCACGGACATTTCACCTCGATAAGGCCATCCTTCCCCACATATCCGTCCGGAGTGCCGCCGATATACTTACCGTGGGTGATGAACTCCTGATGGTAATCCACCTTGTTACCGGTGAGCTCCTCGTATTTAAACACGGCCTCCGCTTCGTATTCGTGACCATGCTCCACCGAAGCGGAACTGAAATCGAGACGCCCCAGACCGTTGGATATATTTCCGGCAGACAACAGCCTCTCCCAGGCGATGCGATAGATCAGTTTGGTGGCCGTCTCTCCTTTGGATAGAGTGTATCCAGTTTTGTCTTTCTTCTTAACCACCAGCTTCCCGAATTGGGAACCCGTTATCATCCCCAACCGCTCCCGCCTCCACCTGTCCTCCGATGGGTCGGTAAACCGGAGAGGGGACATTTCCTCTCCGGCTCTCGCATCCGACAGATCGAACACCTCCATATTCAGACAAACAGCGGCCGGATCGACCAGTTATCGGACAGAAAAGAGTTCGTCTTGTTTTTCTTCTTGCCCAGGTAAGTGATTTCAAGGGGAGTACCCTCCTTGATGCCCAACGACTCCATGACGCCTGTCAGACGGCGGCTCGCCTGCCGGACAACCCGTTTGCTCCCGTCGATCACCTGGACGAAATAGGCTACCAGCAACTCCACATCCTTGCCGCTCGCCGGGTCGGTCATCGTTTCCACCCGAAGCTCCTTGAAAAACATCCGGCGGACTTCTCCTTCCCGCTCCGGAGTCCAGTATTCTCCGTTCAGCTCCAGGGGGGCCGCCTCCGCCTTCGACAGGTCCGGAAGGCTTCCCGCGAAAAAATCGCTCTTTACCACTTGTTTCGTTTCCATAACCATGTGTTTTAAAGTTGTTCTGAACCGGAGGCGGATTCGAACCGCCACATCCCTTCGATCCGGTTACCCGTTTACGGCCTTGTCCACGATTCTGATCTGCCCTGCATCCACGCCCTTCCACGCCGCGATCTCCTCCAGCGTAACCTCTACCGGGGCGGAATCTTCCATATCTTCGGAGACAAGGCGAAAACCATCAGCATAAAGCTCGTCACAGGTGAAAGGGCCGGAAGCATGACCTTCTGAATCCTCACATATAACGACCTTCCCACTCCGGAAGATAACCTCTAAGGAGGCAGACCCATCCGTCATCTGGTCCCCGACCTGCCAGTACTTGTAGGCATCAAATTCTGACCGGGTAAGAGGGTATAATCTGAAATCGGTAACACAATAACGTGACAACCCACTCTGACTACCGTCGTCAACAACCCAACTGTAAGAATAGCCCCTCTTATTCCTACAATCACCACCTTTTTTCTCATTTTGACACAGGTAGACTTCGTTATGCTCCACCGTGATCCTTCCGATTACCTCAGTGCCGTCAATTTTGCAAGCGAACCGTTTCCCGTCGCATTCCAATAAATTTTTCATCTCTCTCTGATTTGTTTGTTTGATATTTGTCCGGGGATAAGGCAGGGGTCGAACCTGCATTTGTGTCTGTATGGTCTATGCACAATCCCAATTAGGAGCGTCTGCCATTCCGCCACTTATCCCACATTATCATTTCACCTCTTCAAATTCTCCGTTTACAAGCATATAGAACGTATCTTCTTTTATTTTTACTCCATCTACTTTCCGGCATTGCACATCAATCAATTCGCCGTAGTCGTTCTTTTCGCCCAAAACCAGCCAACACCCCTTACTTCCTTTGGCTTTTGATTGATATCCGATAGCTATCGCCACAGATTGTTTGCCGGATACTATCGCAGCAGACCAATTACCTGTGTTGGTTGCAGCAGACTGATTACCTGTGTTGGTCGCAGCAGAACAATTACCTGTGTTGGTTGCAGCAGACCGATTACCTGTGTTGGTTGCAGCAGACTGATCACCTGTGTTGGTTGCAGCAGACTGATCACCTGTGTTGGTCGCAGCAGACCAATCACCTGTGTTGGTTGCAGCAGACTGATCACCTGTGTTGGTTGCAGCAGAC
>CDZF01012421.1_pt1 | contig 78912 bp, 68 predicted proteins | sample 557591 | NCBI WGS metagenome assembly CDZF01 (sample SAMEA3182093, study PRJEB8094) | gut metagenome | biome: human; feature: gut; material: Stool; isolation source: human stools | place: Canada | collected 2012-02-04
TCGAAGGGCGTTGACCGCCGGGCGACGGTATCCGGCGTAAGGCCGGTCGCAGTACCACGCGGTCCTCCGCCGAAGGGCGCAGCCCCTCATCGAAGGGCGTTGACCGCCGAAGGACGGTATCCGGCGCAAGGCCGGTCGCATGACAACGCAGGCAGGGCGCGCACGCGGGCGGAAACCGGGGCGATCGGCGCTGCGAGGGCGGGCTGCGCACGGGACCCCGGCGCAAGCGACCGGCCGTCCAAAACGTCCGCGACGGATTGCGCGCATGCGGAGGATGGTTCGCCGGCGACGAAGTTTGCGGCGCAAACGGTCGCAGGGCAGCCGCGCATGGGACATGAAAGGGCGAAACGCCGCCGGCAGGGGAACCGTAAAGAGGGCTGGAATTGTGCTACGGGGCCTGCGCGCCCCCGCTTATGGTACGATGGGCAAAAAAGGCGGCCCGCCGCTGCGGCAGGCCGCCGGTTGACGCGGAAACCGCGCTACATGTCGCTCAGATATGCGGCGCCGTAGATGCCCGCATCGTTGCCGAGGGCGGCCCGACGAATGGGTGGCATGCCGAGGAGGTCGCTCGCGAACGTGTACCGTCGGGCGCGCGCTGCAAGCGGCACGAGCAGGTGTTCGCGCTGATTGGATAACCCCCCGCCGATGAGCACCACCTCCGGCCGGAACACGTTGATGAGGCTTCCAAGCCCGGCGGCCAGATAATTGAGATAGGTATCCACGACTGCCGCGGCCGCTTCATCGCCCGCTTTGGCGCACTCAAAAGCCGTCCGGCCGTCCACGCCGCCCTGCTCCTGAGCGAAGGCGTGCATGGCCGATGCGGAATGGCGGGCCATCGCCTCCTCGGTCTGCCGGATGAGCGCCGTCACGGAGGCATACGCCTCCAGGCATCCGTTGATGCCGCAGCTACAGGGCGCTCCGTCAAAGCAGAGTTGCACATGGCCAAGCTCGGCGCCCATGCCGTTGCCGCCGGTGAACAGCTTTCCGTTCACGATGATGCCGCCGCCAACGCCGGTGCCAAGCGTGAGCATGAGCACGTTGGAAAGCCCGCTTGCCGCGCCCGCCACCGTTTCGCCGACGACGGCGCAGTTGGCATCGTTGCCGACAAAAACGGGGATGGAAAAATGCCGTTGCAGCTCCGCGGTAATGGGAACGTTGTGCCAGCCAAGGTTGCCGGCAAACACGTGAATGCCGCGTGCAAGATCGATCAGCCCCGGCATGCCGAAGCCCACGCAGGGAAAATCCCCCATATCGAGGCCAGCCTGCGCGGCGGCCTGTTTGGCGGCGGCCGCCATATCCGCCACGACCGTCTCGAACGGCCGATCTGCCCCCGTAGGCAGGCTGACGTGGCAGACCATGCGCTTTTTCTCATCGACGACGCCCGCCTTGATCGTCGTACCGCCCAGATCCACCCCGAGCCGATAGGCCATACCATCCCTCCTCCGTCCTGCGGCGCCGCCGCTTTTATCCGTATACAGTATAGCATGAACCCCCGGCGTGGACAAGCCGCTCCCGCGTTTTTGCCCCCCATGGCGCAAATTTTGGCATTACCAATCGCGCAGCTTGCAATTCTCTGCAACGGCGTTTATAATTTTGTCAGGTACCATTATTTAGAAATCCGATCAGGAGGCGCATCATGTCAGTCGAACGCTATGTGGATATCCTCCCCGAAGTCCAGGAAGCCGTCGCGGAAAACCGGCCGGTCGTCGCGCTGGAAAGCACCATCTTGAGCCATGGAATGCCCTACCCGGAGAACCTTGCCTTTGCCCGGCAGGCGGACGCCATCATTCGTGAGGAAGGCGCCGTGCCGGCCACCATGGCGATCGTTGGCGGCCGCGTCAAGGCGGGCCTGACGATGGATGAACTGGAGCTGCTGTGCCGCGCCGAAAATGTCGGCAAGGTCAGCCGCCGCGACATGGCCACCTATGTCGCCACCGGCCGCAACGGTGCGACCACCGTTGCGACCACAATGATCTGCGCCGCGATGGCGGGCGTGCGGGTGTTCGCCACCGGCGGCATCGGCGGCGTGCATCGCCACGGCGAGGTGACGATGGACGTGTCGGCCGATCTGCAAGAGCTGGCGCACACGCCGGTGGCGGTCGTCTGCGCCGGCGCCAAACAGATCCTCGATATCGGCCGCACGCTCGAATACCTGGAGACGATGGGCGTGCCGGTCATCGGCTACCGGACGGCGGAATTCCCGGCGTTCTACTGCCGCAGCAGCGGGTTCCCGCTCGACTACGCTGCAAAGGACGAGGCGGAGATCGCCGCCATCATCCATGCCAAGCAGACGCTGGGGCTGGCCGGCGGCGTGCTCATCGGCAATCCGATCCCCGAGGAATACGGCATGGACAACACCTATATGGAAAACATCATCGAAGAGGCGCTGGCCGCCGCGGAGGCGGAAGGCGTGCGGGGCAAGAACATCACGCCGTTCCTGCTCGCGCGTGTGAAGGAACTGACGGGCGGCACTTCGTTCGACGCGAACGTCCAGCTTGCGCTCAACAACGCGCGCGTGGCGTCCCGCATTGCAAAGGAGCTCTGCGCGCTCGACAACTGAACGGCGCCTGCCGGCAGAGAAAACCGGAGGACCGCCCGGGCCGTGACGGCCGGCGGTCCTCCGCTTGTTTCCCGAAATTGGCACGCCCGGCCGGGCGGCCTTACAGCAGGCTCTGCTGTTCCATGAAGCTCATGTCGAGCAGGCGCTTGCTCACGCGCTGTTCAAACATATTGCTGATGGGCGCGCGATCGTGAATGATCTTGACCGCCTGCGCGAACATCGGGGCGGCCGAAATCGTGCGCAGTTTGGTGGACAGATGCGCGTCGTGGCATTCAAGCGTATCGGTTGCAACGAGCATCTCGATGGGGCTCTTCTCGATCTTTTCGAGGCCCGAGGCGCTGAGCACGTTGTGGGAAAGCGCCGCAAAGATGCGTTTGGCGCCCTTGTCCTTCAGGCAATAGGCGATATCCACAAGCGTGCCGCCGGAAATGGAGAAATCGTCCACAACCAGACAGTTCTTCCCTTCGACCTCGCCGATGACCTCGAGCACCTTGGCGTTTTCGTCATGCCCATAGCGGGTCTTGTCGCCGATGGCGACAGGCCGCTGCAGCTCGGTGGCAAACTCGCGGGCGCGCTTGGCAGATCCGGCGTCCGGCGAGACGACGACCAGATCGTTGTCTACGATGCCCTGCCGCCGGATATATTCGCAAAGAAGCGGTTTTGCATACAGATGGTCAACCGGCTTTTTGAAGAATCCCTGCACCTGCGGCGCATGCAGATCCATCGTGACGACGCGGTCCACGCCCACGGCCTCGATGCAGTCCGCGCATACGCGCGCGCGGATGGACACGCGGGGCTCATCCTTTTTGTCGCCTTTGGCATAGGAAAAGTACGGGATAATAGCGGTCACGGAATTGGCGCTGGCGCGCTTGAACGCGTCGATCCAAAACAGCAGCTCGGTAAACTCGTCGTTGGGCTCGTGGCCAATGGGCTGCACGATGTAAACGTCCTTGTCCCGGATGGACTCGTTCACACGAACGAAGATGTTGCCTTCGGAGAATTTGATGGTCGTCGCGTCGCCGAGCTGCGTGCCCAGATACGCGCACATCTTTCTCGCAAAGGACTGACCGGTTCTTCCTGCGAAGATCTTGATAATGCCTGCGCCTGTATACATGTAGCGTCCTTTCTTCTGTGGTAGGAGTTAAGCTTATTATAGCAGACGGGGCAAGCCGGGGCAACCGTACCGGTCGATTTTATGTGATTTTTGCTGCGGGTCCGCCGTTCGTCCGCCGCGGTCGCTCAATCGCCGGGGATCAGGTTGAGCAGGTCCTCTTCGTTGGCGACATTCGTATATGCGTCCGGCACGTCGCCCACGATGATGTTCTCCGCCACGGGAGCCTCCGCCTCAACGGTCAGCGTATGCGACTCCCCCGGCAGGATCACGCGCACCGAGGCCGTCAGGCGCAGAATGACGCGGTGCAGCGTCTGGTTGATCCCCGCCGAGCGGAATTCGCTTTCAAACGAAGCGTTTACCGCGCCGGCAGGCGTGAAGTACAGCGTAATCCGCGGGCCGATGCCGGAGAGCAGCGGAATGCCGGAGAGCGTGCCGAGCGGCACGGAGATCCCCTGCTCGCCAAGGGCGGCAATACGGCTCTGCGCCTCGTTGGCGCAGTCGGCAGAAAGCGTATTCAGCCTGGTGCTGTTGGCCTGAAGCAGATACACCTTGCCGTTGGTCTCATAGACGTTGACGAGCGACCCGTAGCCGTCGCCCTCTTCCGCGCGCAGCACCTCGAGGATCGCGTCGTTCATGGCGCGCGCGGCGGCGGCCTGCACGCGCGAAGCGGACAGGCCGACGAGTACGGGGCGCAGATTGATATTGATGAATACGAGAACGCCCGCCGACAGCACGAGCAGCAGCGACAGTATAACGAAGAGCCGTTTCCTCCTGCGCTTCATGCGATCCCCTCCATCGGCAATATATGCACGCGGCGGAGATTTGGTGCAGGGGTCAGAGCCGTTCGAGCAGCGCCGCGCGCGTGCGCTCCAGCGCCGGATCGTCCGTCCAGGCGCAGCCGAGGCGCGCAGCCGGGCGTCGGTCGCCATGAAAATCGCTGCCGCATGTGACCAGCAGGCCGTGCTGCGCCGCAAGGCTCAGAAACAGCCGCGTCTGGCCCGGGGTGGAGGTCGAATAGTACGCCTCGATCCCGGCAATGCCGAGCGCGCAAAGCTCCCGGACGATTGCATGCACGTCGCCCTTGAGATGGCATGGGTGCGCCAGCACCGGGATGCCGCCGGCGCCGCGCAACAGCGCGATTACGCGCTCCGGTGTGGGGCGCTGAACCGTTGCAAACGCGGGCGCGCCCTGCCCGATATAGCGGTTGAACGCGTCGGCTATGCCTGTGGCAAAGCCGCCCTCCACGAGCGCAAGCGCGATGTGCATCCGGGTCGTCACCCCTGCGGACGCGGCCAGAAACGGGCGCACGTCCACCCCCATTTCAAGCAGCTTTTCGAGGATGCGGGCGTTGCGCACCTCGCGGCGCTCCCGCGCGGCCGCCAGTTCGCGCTGCAGCGCCGGGTCGTCCACGTCCACGCCGAGGCCAAGGATGTGCAGCTCCTGATCGAACTCGTTATCCATCTCCACGCCCGGCACAACCCGGACGCCATATTCGCGTCCCGCGGCAACGGCTTCCGCCACGCCCCGGACGCAGTCGTGGTCGGTCAGCGCGAGCATCGACACGCCTGCTTCGGCCGCGCAGCGCACGAGCGCCGCAGGCGTGCGGTCGCCGTCGGAACAGCGGCTGTGCGTATGCAGGTCCATGCATCCGGTGGGCAAAATCCCCCTGGCTTCCATCCCTGTTTTCAAAATTGATCCCCTCCCGTTTTCCTGCCGCATCCGCCGGCAGGCAACCGAAAGCGGGACGGATCGCCCGTCCCGCAGTCTGAACACGCCGGATTATTCGTCGCGCGTCGCAGGCGTTTCCTCCGTCTGTGCCGGCTCCGCCGCTTCGGCCGACGGCTCCGGCTGTGTCCGTTCCGGCTCCGCCGCTTCGGCGACCGACGCGCCTTCGCCGTCCTTCGCGCCGTCGGCAGACGCCGCTTTGTCGCTCCGGCCGAGCACCTGCTCCGCATCCGCGCCGTTGTACACGGCGGCAAACTCGTCGCCGGTCACGCGTTCGTACCGGATGAGCATGTCTGCCACGCGGTCGAGCGCCTCCAAATCGGAGGCAATCGCCTGTTCCGCGCGCTCGAACTGCGCCGCGAGGATCTTCTGCACCGCATCGTCCACACGGGCGGCAAGCGCCTCGGAATAGTTGCGCTCGTGCCCCCATTCCAGGCCGACGAACACCTCGGTCTGGCCGCCGAGGAAGATCGGCCCGATCTCTTCGCTCATGCCGTATTCGGTGACCATGCGGTGCGCGATTTCGCTGGCATGCTGCAGATCGCTGTGCGCGCCGGTACTGATATCGCCCAAGCGCAGCTTCTCCGCCACGCGCCCGCCGAGGGCAGCCGCGATGGAATCCTCCAGCTTGCTGCGCGTCACATACGTCTTGTCCTCCTTGGGCAGATACATCGTATAGCCGCCCGCAAGGCCGCGCGGCACAATGCTGACCTCGTGCACCGGGTCGCAATTCTTAAGTTTGAGCGCGACAATGGCGTGTCCGGCCTCGTGATAGGCGGTCAGGCGTTTATCAAGCTCGGTGATCACGCGGCTGCGCTTCTCCGGGCCCATGATCACGCGGGTGATCGCCTCCTCCAGTTCCGGCATATCGACGGTCTTGTGGTGTGCGCGCGCCGCCAGAATGGCCGCCTCATTGAGCACGTTCTCAAGATCGGCCCCGGTAAAGCCGGGCGTACGCTGCGCCAGTACGCTGAGCTTGACGCCCTCGGCAAGCGGCTTGTTGCGCGCATGCACGCGCAGGATGTCCTCGCGGCCCTTGACATCCGGATAGTTGACGGTGACCTGCCGGTCAAACCGGCCGGGGCGGAGCAGCGCCGGGTCGAGGATGTCCGGCCGGTTGGTTGCGGCAATGACGATAATCCCCTCGTTGGGCGCAAAGCCATCCATCTCGACAAGGAGCTGATTGAGCGTCTGTTCGCGCTCGTCGTGACCGCCGCCCATGCCCGCGCCGCGATGGCGGCCCACCGCGTCGATCTCGTCGATGAATACGATGGCGGGCGAGCTGCGCTTGGCCGTCTGGAACAGGTCGCGCACGCGCGACGCACCGACGCCCACGAACATCTCCACAAAGTCGGACCCGGAGATGGAGAAGAACGGCACCTTGGCCTCCCCCGCCACCGCCTTGGCCAGCAGCGTCTTGCCCGTGCCCGGCGGGCCGATGAGCAGCACGCCCTTGGGAATGCGCGCGCCGATGCTGCTGAAGCGATCCGGATCGCGCAGGAATTCCACGATCTCGCGCAACTCCTCCTTCTCCTCGTCGGCGCCGGCCACGTCCTCAAAGGTGGTCTTGCTCATATCGTTCGTCTGCAGGCGCGCGCGCGAACGGCCGAAGTTCATCATCTGCTTGCCCCCGCCCTGCTGCCGTATGATGAAATAGTACAGCACGCCGACGCCCACGAGCATCAACAGATAGGGCAGGATGACCGTCCAGATCGACTCCTCCACAAGGCGCGACTCGTAGGCAAAGGAATAATCGAGGCTCGAAACCTCGTCCACGCTCGAAAACGTGTCGCTGCGCGCAGCATAGACGATGGCCGCCATGTCCGCGCGAAACGTCGTTTCCGACGGAATGATGACATGGAAATCCGCGTTGTTCGGCAGATCCTTTGCCTCCGCCAGACTGTCGGTATACAGGCCGTAAACATCCCGGTACTGGATCAGGATCGCCTTGATCCTGCTTCCGGAGGCGTCTCCGTTTTCGGTGCGCCGCACCAGATCGAGGAATTGGGTGTTATAATCCAGTTCTTCCGGCTGCTGCCCGGAAAGGTTGAAGCCGCTCGCCATCCAGACGACTACGGCTGCAATGGTCAGCCAGACGAGCAACGTTGCAATTTTCTTTCTGTTCAAACGTGTATCCTCCTGTTACGGCGCGCCCTGCGCGCCGACCCCTTCGCTAAAAAATCAGGCGGCCCGCCGCGCCTATGCGCCGTAGACCTCCGGTTTGAGCACGCCCACGTACGGCAGGTTGCGATACAGCCCCATATAGTCGAGGCCATAGCCGACCACAAACCGGTTGGGGATGATGAACCCGCAGTAATCGGGCGTAATATCGCACTCGCGCCGCTCCGGCTTGTCGAGCAGGCAGCATACGCGCACAGAGGCCGGCTTGCGTTCCTGCAACAGGCGCAGCAGATAGGTAAGCGTCAAGCCGCTGTCCATGATATCCTCCGCAATGATCACGTGTTTGCCGGTGATGCTCGTGTCCACATCCTTGGTAATGCGCACAATGCCGGAGGTCTTCTGGGCATCCCCATAGCTCGAAATGCCCATGAAATCCATCTTCATATGCAGATCCATCGCACGCGCCAGATCCGCATAGAACACGACTGCTCCTTTCAGGATGCCGATCATGACGACTTCCTTGCCGCGATAATCCTCCGCAAGCTGCGCGCCCAGCTCCTTAACACGGGCGCGGATGGTCTCCTCATCCAAAAGGATTTCCGCTATGTCCTGTTCCATGCGCCTGTACTCAGCCATTGTCTCTGCCCTCCTGATAAATCATATGCAATATCCGCTTCGTCTGCGGCGTGATCCGCAGGCGTTCCGAAACGGTGTATCCCGGCATCCAGAGCACCTCGGCGCCGCTGCACAAAAGCGGGATATCCCGCAGGAAGCGGGGCAGCTTTCGATCCGTCATCACGTCCGACAATTTGCGCATGCCTGGCGCGCCCAGCGGATGGAAGCGGTCGCCCGGCCGACGCGTGCGCGCCACCGCATCCGATGGGAGCGCATCAAGGTCGATACAGGCTTCGTTGGCGCCGTCCGGCCGTCCGCACCCGTCCACCGCAGCATAAAAGCTGCCCGCCGGCGTGTGCGTCACGCCCGGCACGGCGAGCGGAACCGAAAAAGCAAGGGGCGCCGGCAATGCGCCCACGTGCAGCGCGACCGCGTCCACCCATGCCGCACGGCCGCCGCGCAGTTCGATCTTTGTGCCCGTTTGCGCCGCCAGCAGCGCGTCAAGCCGTGCCACGTCCCGCTGCTCCACATCGCCGTCCTGCGCCTCCAGCAGCAGGGCCTTGCAAACACGACTGCGCACGGCAACATCCAGCGCGCGCAGGGCCGCGCGGTCATACCCGCCGTCTTGCGTGCGCGCCGCCGCAAGCGCCGCGCCGGCAAGCGCGGCAAGGCAATCCTCGTCCTGTCGGAGCAACGCCGCCGTGGCGGCAAGGCGCTCTACGGCATGCGGGTTGAACGAAAGCAGCTTCGGCAACAGTTCGTGGCGGACGCGATTGCGCGTCATCTCGTCGGAGCCGTTCGTCTCGTCCGTACAATAGGCAAGGCCGTTCGCCCGGGCATAGTCCTCAATCTCCGCCCGCCGCACATGCAGCAGCGGCCGGACGATATCGTCCGCGCGCAGGCGCATGCCGCACAGCCCCGAAAGCCCACTGCCGCGCAACAGATGCAGCAGCAGGGTTTCCGCCTGGTCGTCCATATGATGGCCAACCGCAATGCAGTCCGCCCCGGCTGCACGTGCCGCGGCGCGCAGGAACCGATACCGCTCCCGTCGCGCCGCCGTCTCGATCGAAAGGCCCTCCTGCTTCGCCACCAGGCGCACATCGGCGCGCGCAACGGTGAGCGGCACGCCCCATCGGGCACAGAGTTCCGTGCAAAACGCTTCGTCGGCATCGGCCTTAGCGCCGCGCAACCCGTGATGCAGATGCGCCGCCGCAATGCGCGCGACGCGGCCCTCGCGCTGCGCCGCACACAGCAGATGCAACAACACGACCGAGTCAGCCCCGCCGGAGAGCGCCGCAAGCACCGTATGCTGCGGCAACACCCCGCATTCGTCAAGCATCAGCTGCATGCCGATAAAACTCCATCATGTATAGATATTCCTATATTACCCGCATCCGCAGGATTTGACAAGAGCCATTGCAAAAAATCAGCCGGTTCGTTGCAGATTCTTCAAAATCCTGCCCGCGTGCTGACGCTTTTTTTTGCATGGGCGGCTTTACTTCCCGCCGCCGCTCCCGTTATAATGAAGAAAGCGGATGATGGAAGGAGGCGCGGGCATGGCCGGCATACATGACGGACATCGGGAACGGCTCCGGCAACGGTTTTCGGAACACGGGCCGGACGCCTTTGCCGACCATGAGCTGCTGGAGCTGTTGCTCACCTATGCCATCCCGCGGCGCGATACGAACGAAACGGCGCACAAACTGCTGCAACGCTTCGGCTCGCTCGCCGGCGTATTCGCCGCCGACGCAGCGTCGTTGCAGACGGTGGACGGCGTCGGCCCGGCGGCTGCGCAGCTGTTGCAGCTCGAAGCGGCAATCCGGCGCCGCATCGCGCTGAGCGGCGTGCCGCACCGCAATGGAAAGCCGCTGCTGAACGCGCCGCACCGCGCCGCCCGCTATGCGGAACTGCTCCTTTCACAGGAAACGGACGAGCGCATGTACGCGCTGTGCCTGAACGCGCAGCGCGCGCTGCTGTGCGCAGTGGCCGTGGGCAGCGGCTCGGTCAGCGAATTGACCGTCTACCCGCGCACGATCGTGGAGCTGGCCATCCTGCGCCACGCCCATGGCATCATTCTGGCGCACAACCATCCGTCCGGCGACCCGTTGCCCTCCCAACCCGATATCGAAACCACCGAAGCGATCCGCGCCGCGCTGCAAAGCGTACACGTCGGCCTGCTCGACCATATCATCGTGGGCGACGGATATCTGTACAGCTTCTCCGCGCAAGCCGTGCTGCGCCTTGCCGGCGACAGGGCCGAGGTGCTCAGCACGGAGGATTACGGCCTCTCCCGCGCGCAGCAGGTCGCCGCAGCGCGGATCGTATCGGAGGAGTACGGCCGGACATGACGGCAAACGCGCTACGGCGGCCGAGTCCTCAAACCCGGCCGCCGCTTTCGTCTTTATTTGCCTTGCCGTATCGCCGCGCTATTCGATGAGATAGGTCACGATTACATCCGCGGACACGACGATGGAACTGCTCTCAAAGTCCACGCCAATGAGCTTGCTCTCGTCATACGGCTGCTCCACCACGCCGATCACCTCGCCGAGCTCGACGCCGGACGCCTCCGCAAGCACGCTCCCCTTTTCATGCGCATCCGCCATTGCGGCGGCCAGCGCCTCGCGGTAGGCGCTGGAGGCCTCCGTGATGCTGTACGTCACGGCATAGGTCTGCGATGCGCCCGCATCGATGACGGTGGTGAGGATGGTGTTGAGGTCGCTCACGCGGCGCACGATCACCGTGACCGTATCGCTCGCCAGATAATCCACGATCTCGCCGCCCTCCTCGTCGCGCCGCGCCTCGATCTCAATGCCGGCGGCGCTGATATCGGCGCGGGCCACATCAAAGCCGAGCGCCGCTTCATAGATCAACTGCAGGCGCTCCTGGCACTGGGCGGAGGCGCTCTCCGCCGTATCGCCCGTGACGGACACGCCGACGCGAATCGTGGCAAAGTCCGGTTCCGCAATGACTTCGCCGCTGCCGGTCACCTCGATGCTGTGCTCCGGCTCCGGCCAGGTCTGGCGCAGGATATACGTCTGCGCGTCACCGCGCGGCGTGGGGATATTCTGAATTTCCTCCTGCTCCTTGCAGCCGGTGAACGCCGCGAGCGGCAACACCAGCAGCAGGGCGAAAAGCATCTTCCGTTTCATGCAGCGCCTCCATAAAGCGTGTCCCGACGGATCAGTTGACCCGGTTGATCGGCGCGCCGTTCAAAAACGCGCGCAGGTTTTCCGCCGCAAGCCGGAGCAACCGCTGGCGCGTTTCCCGCGGCGCCCAGGCGATGTGCGGCGTAAGGATGCAGTTTTTCGCCGCAAGCAGCGGATCGTTGCGCGAGATCGGCTCCCGCTCGGCCACGTCCGCCGCATAGGCGCGCAACTTGCCGCGCTCAAGCGCATCGGCCACATCCTGCGCGACACACAGCGTGCCGCGCGCGGTGTTGAGCAGGATGGCGCCGTCCTTCATCTGTGCGATTGTCGCGGCGTTGATAATTCCCCTCGTCTCCGGCGTTGCCGGGCAGTGGAGGGAGAGCACGTCGCTCTCGGCAAACAGCCCATCAAGCGATACGCGCTCGCCGATAAACGCCGGATGCTCGCCACGGCTGTAACCGATGACGCGCATGCCGAACGCCGCCGCCGCGCCGGCCACCCGGCAGCCGATCTCGCCGCAGCCAAGGATGCCGAACGTCTTGCCCGACAGCTCGATGAGCGGCGCATCCCAGAAGCAGAAATCCGGGCTGTGCGTCCAGCGACCCCGATGCACCTCGCGGTCGTGCAATGTGACCAGCGAACAGATCTCCAGCAACAGCGCAAACGTATGCTGCACCACCGCGTCCGTGCTGTAAGAGGGGACGTTGCACACGACGATACCGCGGCGCGTGGCGGCGGCCAGATCGACCACGTCATAGCCGGTGGACAGCAGGCCGATCATCCTGAGGTTCCGCGCACGTTCGAGCGCCGCCTCGTCAATGGCGGTCTTGTTGGTGAAGACAACGTCCGCGCCGATGAGCCGCTGCGCCGTAAACTCCGCCGGCGTACGGTCATACACGGACAGCGTGCCAAACGCGCGCAGGCAGTCCCAGCTCAAATCGCCGGGGTTGACCGCGTGGCCGTCCAAAATGACAATCTGCATAGTTCCCTCCAAAGCGGCCCTGCCGCTCTTTCGCCTCCCCCACAGTATACCCCATGCGCCCGACGCTGGCAAGCAAAACCGCGCGGGACGCGCCGGACCGGACGGAACCACTTTCGTTTGCATCGCGGCCGCAAGTGCGGTATAATAAATTGAGTAACTATGGAAGGAACTCGCTTATGGCGAAAAAAACCGGTTCCAAACCGGCCAAGGCGCCGGCCAATAAGAAGTCGTCCGGCGGTAAACGAAAGGCTGCGTCGCAGCGCGGCGCAGGGCAGGAGGAAGCGCGGCGCAAGCGCGAGGTGCGCGGCGTGCTGTACATCGCGTTCGGCGTGCTGCTCGGCGTGTACCTGTTCGTCTCCGGCACGGGCGTTCTGGGCGAATTCCTGAGCCGCCTGCTGTTCGGGCTGTGCGGCTGGTTCGCCTATGTGCTGCCAGCGGTCTGTATCGGCGCCGGCATACTTTCCATCGCCGGACGCAACGGCAGCGGCGGCAGCGGGACGGGGTGGCTCGTCACCGGCGTCATCGCCGCGTTGACGCTGGCGGAAACCGCGCGCGGCGCCGTCTACAAGGGTTCGCCCTATATCGCCTATCTCGCCGCCGCCTACGAGGCCGGCGGCACGTTCCCGCATCGGGGCGGCGGCGCCATCGGCGCGCTGCTGTGCTATCCGCTGCAGCAGCTGGGCGGCGGCGCGCTGGCCTATGTCGTGACCATCGCCACGCTCCTGATCGTCATTCTCATGGTCACGCGGCTTTCCCTGCGCGATATGTCCGCGCGCGTCAACCGCAGCGTGCATACGGCGGTAGAGCGCGTGCGCACGGCCGAACAGCGGCGCATGCCGGTCTACGACCTGCAGCAGCAGAAGAATGCCGACAATTCCGAAAGCCCGGAGAAGCCGGAAAAGCGCACGCGGCGCGGCCGCCGCACCGACGGCGACCTGTCCGACTTCAACGCCTTTGCGGCCGATCTGCCCGTTTCGGCCGCCGACCGGCGCGTGAAAAACGCGCCCGCCGAAGCAGTGCAGGATGAGCTGACCTATCTGAATGAAACCTCCCTGCAGGCGCGGCCCGTGCGCAAGATTGCACCGGCCGCCGCTGCGGAACAGCCGGCGCCCCCGCCGCCATTGCCACAGGGCGATGCGATCTGGGAGGACCTTGAGCCGGCAGAGGATTACCCGTTCACCGTGGAGCCGGTCAAGCCCGCGCGCGACGCTGCGGCGGCCGCCCGCGCGACCGAGCCGCCGGTTGCCGCGCCGCGCAAGGCCGTGGTCATCGAACAGCCGGCGCAGCCGGACTCCTCCCTCCCGGAGATCCAGCCCGCGCCGCCGGTATATGTGCCGCCCTCCTTTTCCCTGCTCAACGCGCCGTCCGTCTCCTACGGGCGCGGCGCGGAGAATCCGACCGAGACGGGCAAGCTGCTCGTGGAAACGCTGGCCAGCTTCAACATCGCCACAAAGCTCGTAAACGTGACCGTCGGCCCCGTGATCACCCGCTTTGAACTGCAGCCCGCGCCCGGCGTGCGGGTAAACCGCATCACGGTATTGTCCAACGATATCGCGCTGGCGCTCGCCGCGCCGCGCGTGCGTATCGAAGCGCCCATCCCGGGCAAGGCGGCCGTCGGCGTGGAGATCCCGAACAAGAACGCCGTCACGGTCGTGTTGCGCGACATCATCGAGAGCCGCGAGTTCCAGAACGCCACCTCCCCCATCACCATGGCGCTCGGCAAGGATACCGGCGGCAAGGTCATCACGGCGGATCTCGGGAAAATGCCGCACATGCTCATCGCCGGCTCGACCGGCTCCGGCAAGAGCGTGTGCATCAACGACCTCATCATCTCGATGGTCTACAAATCCTCTCCCGCCGACCTCAGGCTGATCCTGATCGACCCGAAGGTGGTGGAACTTTCCGTGTTCTGCACCCTGCCGCACCTGCTCGTCCCCGTGGTGACGGAGCCGAAAAAGGCGGCCGGCGCCCTGCGCTGGGCGGTCAACGAGATGACGTTGCGTTACAAGAAGTTTTCCGAGGCCGGCGCGCGCGACCTGGCCCGCTACAACGAGGTGCAGCAGGACCCGGCAAAGCGGCTGCCGCGGCTTGTGGTCATCATCGACGAGCTGGCCGACCTGATGATGGTCGCGCCGGACGACGTGGAGGACAGCATTTGCCGCATTGCACAGCTCGGCCGTGCGTCCGGCATCCATCTGATCGTCGCAACGCAGCGGCCCTCGGCCGATATCATCACCGGCCTCATCAAGGCGAACATCCCCTCCCGCTGTGCGTTTGCGGTGAGTTCCGGCATCGACTCGCGCATCATTCTGGACGCCACGGGCGCGGAAAAGCTGCTCGGCCGCGGCGACATGCTGTTCCATCCGAACGGTTCCAACAAGCCGATCCGCCTGCAGTGCGCTTTCGTATCCGACGAGGAGGTCGAGCGCGTTGTGCGCTACTTTGCCGACCAGCAGCAACAGCCGCAGTTCGACGAGCAGGTGGTCTCCGACCTGGCCAATGCCGCCAGGGGCGGTCCGTCCGGCGGCGCTTTCGGCGAGGGCAAGCAGGAGGACGACCTGCTGGGCGAGGCGCTGCGCGTCGTGCTCGAAAGCGGGCAGGCATCCATATCCATGATCCAGCGCCGGTTGCGCGTGGGCTATGCGCGCGCCGCCCGCCTGATCGATATCATGGAGCAGCACGGCTATGTTTCCGGGTTCGACGGCAGCAAGCCCCGTCGCGTGCTCATCAAGCGCAGCGAATTTGAGGCGCTCTTTGGCGAAGGCGCGCCGCCGCAGGAGGCGGAGGACGAAGCGCCGCCCCCCGAGGAGGAAGCATGAGCAGCATCGGCGTCGTTTCGCTCGGTTGCATGAAAAATCTGGTGGATACCGAGCGAATGCTGGGCCTGCTGCGCGCCGCCGGGCACCGGTTCGTTTCCGCCCCGGCGGAGGCCGAGGTGTTGATCGTAAACACTTGCGGCTTTATCGAAGCGGCCAAACAGGAATCCATCAACACCATTCTGGAGTTGGCCGCCATGAAGCGCACCGGCCGCTGCCGGCTGCTGGTGGCGACCGGCTGCCTGACGCAGCGCTACCGCGAGGAACTGAGCGAGGCCCTCCCGGAAATCGACCTGATGATCGGTGTGCGCGAATACGACCGTTTGCCCGCGCTGCTGGCGGAAGCGCTCGGGCAGCCGGCGCCCGCTCCCGTCTGCGGCGCGCCGCGCGTATTGACCACCCCGCCATACCGCGCCTTTCTGCGCGTGGGCGACGGCTGCAGCAACCGCTGCGCCTACTGCGCGATCCCGCTCATCCGCGGCCCGCTGCAGAGCGAGCCCATCGAATCGCTGCTGGATGAGGCGAAACGCCTGTCCGACGGCGGCGTGACGGAGCTCACCGTCATCGCGCAGGATACGTCCGGCTATGGGGCGGATCGGTATGGCAGGCCGCGCCTCATGGAGCTGCTCCGCCGTCTTACCGAAATCGACGCGCTGCACTGGGTGCGCGTGCTCTATACCTATCCCGATACGGTGACGCCGGCGCTCATCGACGAGATCCGCGAAAACGAAAAGCTCGTCAACTATCTCGACATGCCGCTGCAGCACGTCAACGACGCCATGCTGGCGGCCATGCACCGCCGCGGATCACAGGCGCATATCCGGCGCGTGCTCGAACACGTCGAGCGGATGGCGCCGGATTTCATCCTGCGCACAACCATGATGGTTGGTTTTCCGGGCGAAACGGACGCGCAATTTGAAGAGCTCCTGGCCTTTTTGCGCGACCATCCGTTCGACCGGGTCGGCGCTTTCGCCTTTTCTCCGGAGGAGGGGACTCCCGCCGCAGGCATGCCCGGCCAGATCCCGGACGAGGTGAAACAGGCGCGGCTTGATGCGCTCATGACCCAGCAGCGCGGCATTTCCCGCCGGCGGGGGCAGCGCCGCGTCGGGCAGGAGGCGGAGGTGCTCATCGAAGGGATGGACGCACACGGCGCGTTCGGCCGCTCGTACGCCGAGGCGCCGGATGTAGACGGGCGCATCCTGTTGCCGGGGGTGAACGCCGTGCCCGGCACCTACCGCCTTGTGCGCCTGACGCACGCACGGGACTACGACATGATCGGAGAGCTGCTATGAATCTGCCGAACCGCCTGACGCTGCTGCGCATGTGCCTTGTGCCCGTGTTTGTGGCCTGCTTCTATCTCGACGCCGTGCTGCCATGGTGGAATGTGCTTGCCGCCGTGGTCTTCACCATCGCGGCGCTGACCGACCTGTTCGACGGCTGGTATGCGCGCAGGTACGGCCTCGTTACGGACTTTGGCAAGCTGCTCGACCCGATGGCCGACAAGCTCCTCGTATGCGGCGCCTTCATCATGCTCACGGGTACGGGCGATATCGCGCCGCTGCTGACGTTCATTTTCGTCGGGCGGGAGTTCATCATCAGCGCGTTCCGGCTCGTTGCGGCCGAAAGCGGCACGGTGATCGCTGCCGGCCGGATCGGCAAGAGCAAGACGCTGCTGCAGTGCATCGCGGTGGTGCTGATCCTGCTCGACAACCCCGTATTTTGCCGGATCGGCATACCGATGGACCGCATCGTGCTCTACGCTGCGCTGGCGTTGACGATCTGGTCGCTCGTCGATTATCTCTACAAAAACCGGAAGGTGGTGCATCGCGCATGATCGCAGAGATCGTATCCGTCGGCACGGAGCTGCTCATGGGGCAGGTTGTCAACACCGACGCACAGTTTATCGCCCGGCATCTGGCGCCGCTCGGATATCAGGCGTTCTATCAGGTCACCGTGGGCGACAACCCCACCCGCCTGACCGGGGCCGTGCGCGAGGCGCTTGCGCGCGCGGACGTGGTGCTGTTCACCGGCGGTCTCGGGCCGACGGACGACGACCTGACCAAGGAGACCGTGGCCGCCGCGCTGAACATCCCGCTCGATCCCGTGCCGGAGGAGGAGGCGCGCCTACGCGCCTATTTTACCTCCATCGGCCGCGAGATGACGCCCAACAACCTCAAGCAGGCGCGCTTCCCGCGCGGCGGCATCATCCTCCCCAACCCGAACGGCACGGCGCCCGGCTGCATCATGGAAGCCGGCGGCAAGGCGGCCATCCTGCTGCCCGGCCCGCCGCGCGAGCTGTATCCCATGTTTACCAACCATGTGCTGCCCTACCTGGAGCGTCGCAGCGGCGTGCGCCTCTACTCGCGCGAGCTGCGCTTTTTCGGCATGGGGGAATCGGAACTGACCTATCGCATCCGCGACATCATCTCCGCGCAGACCAACCCGACCGTTGCCCCCTACGTCAAGACCGGCGAGGTCACGCTCCGCATCACCGCCCAATGCCGCGACGAGGCGGAGGGGAAACGGCTTGTCGCCCCCATGATCGAGGAAATCGCCCGGCGGCTTGGCCCCGTCCTGTACAGCACCGACGGCGAACCGTTGCCGGCGCTTTGCGTGCGCCTGCTCTGCGAACGCGGCGAAACGCTGGCCGTCGCCGAGAGCTGCACGGGCGGGCAGCTCGCCTCCGCCATCGTGGACGTGCCCGGCTGTTCGGCATGCTTTCTCGAGGGCGACGTCACCTATGCAAACGACGCGAAAGTACGCCGGCTGGGCGTTTCGCCGCAAACGCTCGCTACACAGGGCGCCGTCAGCGCCGCCTGCGCGCGGGAGATGGCAGAGGGTATGCGCACCGCCGCCGGTGCAACATATGCACTTGCTACGACCGGCATTGCCGGGCCGGACGGCGGCACGCCGGACAAGCCGGTGGGCCTGGTTTATGCGGCGCTCTCCGCGGCCGGGTGTACGCAGGTGGCGGAACTGCGCCTGAGCGGCGACCGTGCGCGCGTAAGAACCCTTGCCGTCCTGCATGCGCTCGATCTTCTGCGGCGGCAGTTGCTCGGCCTGCCGGCCGCGCAATCAATAGTGCTTGAAACGAACGAATGTTCGTGATATACTTTTAACGTCGGCTGTTTTGGCTATTTCGGGAGGAAGGGACGGTATCACGCATGGGCATGGAAAAGGAAAAAGCGCTGGAAATCGCGCTCGGTCAAATCGAAAAACAGTTTGGCAAGGGTGCGATCATGAAGCTTGGCGACGCTGGCGCTAAAATCGCCGTGTCCGTCGTTTCCACCGGCTGCATCGAACTCGACTATGCGCTTGGCGTCGGCGGCATCCCCCGCGGCAGGATCGTGGAGATCTACGGGCCGGAATCCTCCGGCAAGACCACCATTGCGCTGCACGTGGTCGCCCAGGCTCAAAAGGAGGGGGGTACCGCCGCGTTCATCGACGCGGAGCATGCGCTTGACCCCGTCTATGCGGAAAGCCTCGGCGTGCGGGTGGACGACCTGTACGTTTCGCAGCCCGACACGGGCGAGCAGGCGCTGGAGATTACCGAAGCGCTTGTACGCAGTGGGGCAATCGACATCGTGGTCGTGGACTCCGTGGCCGCCCTCGTGCCAAAGGCGGAAATCGAAGGCGATATGGGCGATTCCCACGTCGGATTGCAGGCGCGGCTCATGTCGCAGGCGCTGCGCAAACTGGCGGGCGCCATCTCTAAGTCCAATACCATCGTCATCTTCATCAATCAACTGCGCGAAAAGGTCGGCGTTGTCTACGGCAATCCGGAGACGACCACCGGCGGCAAGGCGCTCAAGTTCTATGCCTCCATCCGGCTGGACGTGCGGCGTGGCGACCCGATCAAGAACGGCACCGAAATCGTCGGCAACCGCACGCGCGTCAAGGTCGTCAAGAACAAGGTGGCGCCGCCGTTCAAGACCGCCGAATTCGACATGATCTATGGCGAGGGCATCTCGCGCGAAGGGTCGCTGCTCGATATGGCGGTGGCGCATCGCATCATCATCAAGTCCGGCGCATGGTTCTCCTATGGGGAGATGCGCATGGCGCAGGGGCGCGACAACGCACGCCTCTTCCTCAAGGACAACCCGGAGCTGGCCGCCGAGATCGATGCGAAGGTTCGCGCAGAGCTCGAGGCCGAGCGCGCAAAGGCGCAGGCCGAAGCCGAAGCCCGGCGTCAGGCCCGCACGGGCGCGCCTGCGGACGCCCCCCTCGACCGGTAACGGAAGGCGGTTCCGCTCAGAGCGTCCCCCCTCCCCTGCCGCTATCCGCCCGCGCCCGGCATCCCGCCCGCGGGCGTTTTTTACCGGTAAGCCCTCGATGCACCGCTGCTGCGGCATCGGCCCATCATCATTCTGGAGGAGCGTGATCGTCCTGCATATCGGCGAACTTTCCGACACCTTCTACCCCATCGTGGACGGCGTCGGCCGCGTGGTCAACAACTATGCCAACTACATCGCACAAAAGGGCCACGAATGCTACGTCATCGCCCCGATGGCCGACACCGGCTATCGCGGCGGGTATCCGTTTGAGCTCGTGGATTTTTCCGCACGCAACGTGCCGCTGCAAAAGCAGTATCAGACCGGCATCCCGCTTTTTGACGCGCATTATGGCGCGCGCATCAGCATGATCCCGCTCGACATCGTACACGCGCACAGCCCGTTCATCGCCGGGCAGGAGGCGTTGCGCCTGGCCCGCCGGCGTGATATTCCCCTGATCGGCACCTTTCACTCCAAGTATTACGACGACTTCTACAAGATCGTGAAGCAGGAGGTGCTGGCCGATCTTGGCGTCAAATACGTCGTATCCTTCTACGAAAAGTGCGACGAGGTGTGGACGGTCAGCCGCAACTCGGCCGACACGCTGCGCGAATACGGCTATCGGGGCGATATCGTCATCATGCCGAACGGCACGCCGGACAATGCGCCCCGGCCGGAGAACCTGGCCGCCGCGCGCGCGCGCTTCCAACTGCCGGAGGACGTGCCGGTACTTTTCTACTGCGGCCAGCTCAACTGGAAGAAAAATATCCTGCACATCCTCGAGGCCGCCAGAATGCTGCAGCAGGAGGGCGTGGCCTTCCGGCTGGTGCTGGCCGGGCAGGGGCCGGACGAACGCGCCATCCGCGAAAAGGCGGAAACGTTCGGGCTTACGGCACGCACGGTGTTCACCGGCCATCTCCACGAGGACGACCTGCTCAACGGACTGTATCAGGCTGCGTCGCTGTTCGTGTTCCCGTCGCTGTACGATACGTCCGGCATGGTCGTACATGAGGCGGCGGCCATGCACACGGCAAGCGTCGTCACACGCGGCGGCGCGCCCGCTGAATCCATTGTGGACGGGGAAAGCGGTCTGCTCTGCGACGACAGCGCCGAAAGCCTGTTCGCCGTCCTCCGGCAGGCGCTTGCCGCGCCGCCGGAATGGCTGCATGCGCTCGGCGAGCGCGCCCACAAGGCGCTGTATTTGCCGTGGGACCGCGTCATCGACCAGGCGCTCGGGCGCTATGAACGGCTGATCGCGCAGAAAAAGCGCGGACAGCTCTGACGGAAGCGCAACCGGTGTCGGACGGCAAACGAGGCGGCGCATGGCATGCGCCGCCTCGGCCCGTTTTGTTCGCCCCGCCCCTCAATGCTCGGCGCGAAAGAGGATCATTTCCGCCGCAATGCTGACCGCTATCTCCTCCGGGGTTTCGGCCTTGATCGGCAGACCGATCGGCGCGTGTACCCGCGCAGCAAACTCATCGCCGTCCACGCCGGCCGCCGCCAGACGCTCGCGCGCCATGGCGAGCTTGCGGCGGCTGCCGATGCAGCCGATATACCCCGGCTGCTTTTGCAGCAGTTGCCCGAGGATGGCAAAATCCGTCTCATGGTTGCTGGCCATGACCACGGCGTAGTCGTTGCTGCCGAACGCCAACCGTCCGGCGGCCGCCACCGGGTCCTCCAGCAGACGATCGCGCGCGCAGGAAAAGCCTTCGCCCATGAGCAGCGCCTCGCGCGCATCGATGACGGTCAGATCAAACCCCACCCGCACCAGTTCCGGCGCAAGGCAGCGCGCCACGTGGCCCGCGCCGAACAGGTACACGCGCACCGCGCCGGCGATCGGTTCTGTCAGCAGCGCCGCGCCGTCCGGCTGTTCAACGCAGCTAGCCGCGCGCCCATGCGGCGCGCACCAGGCGCAGGGCGACGACGCCGTATGCAGCGCAAGGCCCGTCACACGGCCATCCGCAATGCGTCGCACGAGAAACGCCGGCTCGCTACCGCCGGCAAGCGCCGCCGCACGGGCAAAAAACGCGGCGTCATCGGGGCCGAGCGGCTGGAACAGCACCGTGACCCGGCCGCCGCAACAGCAGCCGTCGCCCGCCTCGTCCGGCATGTTGGAAAAGGTTTTGACCAGGCTTTCCCCGCCCGGCAACAGGGAACGCGCCACGGCAAGCGCGCCAAACTCCACGGCGCCGCCGCCGACCGTGCCGGAAAACCCGTCCGCAAACACGGCCATTGCCGCCCCGGTCGTGCGGGGCACGCTGCCCGCCGTTTTCAACACCGTAGCAAGCACCGCGCGCTCGCCACGCCGCAGCCGTTCCGATAGAATTCCACACAACTGGCGCATGATACCTGCCCTCCGATCTTCCCGCCCTGTGACGGGCCTTCCTATACGGCGAGCGGCTGCATGGCCGCCGCCTCCTGTGCATCCAGATCCAGCGAGGCGAGGAACGCCTCCGTCTGCTCGGCGGCCCGGCCGGTAAACGCTACCGGATCGAGCATGGCGCGAATCTGCGCGCCGTCGAGCGGGAACGCCGGATCGGCGGCAAGCCGGTCGAGCAGGTCGCACGGTTCGCCCTCCTTCATCCGCTGCGCCGCCGCCATCGAATGCCGGCGGATGACCTCGTGCAGCGCCTGCCGGTCGCCCCCGCGCCGCACGCCCTCCATGAGCAGATTCTCCGTGGCAAGAAACGGCAGATATTCCATCATGGCGCGTGCAACGACGCGCTCGTTGACGCGCAGGCCCCCCGCCACATCCGCCATGGCGCGCAGCGCCGCATCGGTTGCAAGGAACGCCTCCGGCAGAGAGACGCGGCGGTTGGCGGAATCGTCCAGCGTGCGTTCAAACCACTGTACGCTCGCGGTCATCGGCGCGTTTGCGGCGCCGGCCATGACAAGGCGCGCAAGCGAACAGATGCGCTCCGAGCGCATGGGGTTGCGCTTGTAGGCCATGGCCGAAGAGCCGATCTGGTTCTCGCCGAAGGGCTCCTCCACCTGCCGGTCGTGTTGCAGCAGGCGGACGTCGGTGGCAAAGCGGTGCGCGCTCTGTGCGACGGAGGAGAGCGCCGCAAGAATCCGGCTGTCGAGTTTGCGCGGGTACGTCTGTCCGCAGACGGCATAGCAGCGGTCAAAGCCAAAAGCAGCGGCAAGGCGGCGATTCATCTCATCGACCTTCCCGCCGTCGCCGTCAAAAAGCTCCAGAAAGCTGGCCTCCGTTCCCGTCGTGCCCCGACAGCCGAGGAAGCGCATGGATGCGAGCACCGCGTCCAGCTCCTCCAGGTCGAGCAGGAGATCCTGCATCCAGAGGCACGCGCGCTTGCCCACCGTCACGGGCTGCGCGGGCTGAAAATGCGTATAGCCGAGCGTCGGCAGCGAACGGTACCGCCAGGCAAACGCCTTGAGCGCGCGCAGCACGGCGACCATCTCCGCTCGGATGAGGCGCAGCGCATCCCGGTACAGGATCAAATCGGCATTGTCGGTGACATAGCAGCTCGTCGCCCCCAGATGGATGATGCCGGCTGCGCCAGGGCAGCACAGGCCATAGGCGTAGACATGCGCCATCACGTCGTGCCGCACCTCGCGCTCGCGCGCTTCCACGGCGGCATAGTCGATCTCGTCGTCGATGTGGGCGGCAAGCTCGTCCACCTGCGCCTCCGTCACCGGCAGGCCGAGGGCGTGCTCGGCGCGCGCCAGCTCCGTCCAGAGCCTGCGCCACGTCCGGAACCGCGTGTCGGGAGAGAACAGACGCTGCATCCGCTCGCCGGCATAGCGCGCACAGAGGGGGTTTTCGTACCGGTCCTTCATGGCGGCCACCGTCAGCGAAGGATGATCGCATCGCGGTCGGCGCCCACGGACACATATCGGACGGGCGCGCCGATGCGCTCCTCCACGAACGTTACGTAATCCTGCGCAGCCTTGGGCAATGCGGAAAAGCTACGCGCGCCGCCGATATCGCAGCCCCAGCCCGGCAGGTATTCGTACACGGGCTCTGCCGCCGGCAGTGCGGCCGGATACGGGAAATCCTCCGTTTCCACGCCGTCGATCCGATAGCGCGTACAAACGGGGATGCGCTCCATATAGGAGAGGATGTCAAGCTTTGTGAGCGCAATGGCCGTGGCGGCCTGCATGACGACGCCGTAGCGCGTGGCGACCAGATCGAGCGGCCCGACGCGGCGGGGGCGGCCCGTTGCCGCGCCATACTCCGCGCCCGCCTCCCGCAGGCGATCAGCCTCCTCGCCGAACCATTCCGCCGTGAAAGGGCCTTCCCCCACGCAGGTGGAATACGCCTTGACCACGCCGATCACTTCGTCCAGCTTCGTCCCGGGCGCGCCGGCGCCCACGGGCGCATAGGCAGCCACCGGCGAAGAGGACGAGGTATACGGATAGATGCCAAAGTCGATGTCCCTGAGCGCGCCGAGCTGCGCCTCAAAGAGCACACGCTTGCCCGCGCGCTGGGCTTCGCGCAGGTATTTCCCCACGTCGCAGATGTACGGGCGGAGCTTTTCGCCATAGGTGCGCGCCCAGTCGAGCATGTCCGAAAACCGGTACGGCGTCGCGCCGTACACATGCTCGATGGTCAGATTTTTCCACTCCAGCACGCCGCGCAGGCGCTGCTCAAAATAGTCCGGATAGAACAGATCCCCCAGCATGATGGTCTTTTTCTGATACTTGTCGCTGTAGACCGGCGCAATGCCGCGCTTGGTGGAGCCGTATTTGGCGTCCTTGAGGCGCGCCTCCTCCAGCGCATCCTGATCGCGGTGGAACGGGAACACGATGGGCGCCCGGTCGCTGACAAGCAGGTTGTCCGGCCCGATATGCACGCCCTTTGCGCGCACGTCCTCCATCTCTTCAATCAGCCGCTCGATGTCCACCACCACGCCATTGCCCAGCAGGTTGACCGTGCCACGATGAAAGATCCCGGAGGGCAACAGGTGCAGCGCAAACTTCCCGTATTCGTTGATGACGGTATGGCCGGCGTTGTTGCCGCCCTGATAGCGCACGACGATGTCGTAATCCCGCGCGATCAGATCGACCATGCGCCCCTTTCCCTCGTCGCCCCAGTTGATGCCGACAATCGCACAGTTGCTCATGCTGTTCCTCCTCTAATTCCCGGTGTTTTCGTACAGGTTCCCGCCCGTTGCGTCGATGGCGACGATGACGGGCATCTGCTCCACGCGCAGGCGATACACGGACTCCGCGCCAAGATCCAAAAAGGCGACCGGCTCGCAGGCGCGCACGCAGGATGCGATCAGCATCCCCGCGCCGCCCGTGGCCGCAAAATATACGGCGCGGCCCCGCATGGCCGCCACGACCGCCGCCCCGAGCGGTCCCTTGCCGATGAGTGCGTTGACGCCGTACGCCAGTACGGCGGGGGTATAGGCGTCCATGCGCGCGCCCGTCGTCGGTCCGCACGGGCCGATGACCTCCCCCGGCGCAGCGGGACAGGGGCCCGCATAATAGATGCAGCAACCCGGCGGTACGGGAAGCGGCTCGCCGCGCGCCAGCAGCGCCGCAAAGCGGCGATGCGCGGCGTCCCGGGCGGTATACAGCTCGCCGCTGAGCAACACCGTGTCGCCCGCCCGCAGGCGGCGCACATCCGCCATGGAGAGCGGCAGATCGATCGAAAGCGCGGCCATCAGAGCGTCCTTTCCGCGTGGCGGCACGCATGGCATTGCAGGTTGACGGCCACCGGCAGCCCCGCGATGTGCGTGGGCGTCGCCGCGGCATGCACGGCGAGCGCCGTCGTCCTTCCGCCGAGGCCCATCGGCCCGATCCCCGTCGCGTTGATCCGGTCGAGCGCCTCGCGCTCGAGCGCCGCGACGTCCGGCTCCGGCGACGGTTCGCCGAGCGGACGCAACAACTGCCGCTTGGCCAGCAGGCACGCCTGTTCCATCGTTCCGCCGATGCCTACCCCGGCCACGACCGGCGGGCAGGCGCACGCCCCGGCGCGCACGACCGTCTCCACGACGGCGTCCAACACGCCCTGCCGCCCTGCCGACGGCGTGAGCAGGAACAACCGCCCCATGTTTTCGCTGCCGAACCCTTTGGGCGCGACATGAACGCACACCCGGTCGCCCGGGACGAAAGCGATATGCACGACCGCGGGCGTGTTGTCCCCGGTGTTGACGCGCGTGAGCGGATGCAGCACGGATTTGCGCAGATAGCCCTCGTCATAGCCCTGCGCCACGCCCTCGTTTACGGCGGCATACACGTCCCCGTCGATATGCGCGTCGCAGCCGATATCCAAAAAGACAACCGCCATGCCCGTATCCTGGCAGCAGGGCCGCATGGCCTCCCGCGCAAGGCGCGCGTTTTCGACCAACTGCGCGAGCACGGCCTGCGCCGTGCTGCCCGCCGCCTCGCCGTCGCGCGCTTCGCGCAACCGGGCGACCACCGCTTCCGGCAACACGCAGCACGCCTCGACACACAGCTCGCGCACCGCCTCCCGCACGGCGGCGGCGCTGATGATCCGCATGGCGATCCCCTCCGTTTCCGTAACGATTATACCACAGCGCCGGCGCGATTCATAGCCTGAAAAGCGCATGGCAGCAACGGCACGGGCCCCGGCCATGCCGGAGCCCGCTGGCTGCGCGTTAAGCGCGGAACATGCGGCGCGCGCTCACATGTCGAGGCTCTCCGTCGTGCGGGGGAATGGCAGGGCGTCGCGGATGTTGGACACGCCGGTGACGTACATCAGCATGCGCTCAAACCCGAGCCCGTATCCGGCATGCGGCACGCCGCCATAACGCCTGAGGTCGAGATACCAGCCGTATTGCGAACGGTCGAGCCCCAGCTCGTCGATGCGCTTCTCGAGCAGGTCGAGCCGCTCCTCGCGCTGACTGCCGCCGATGATCTCGCCCACGCCCGGCACCAGCAAGTCCGACGCCGCGACGGTCTTGCCATCGTCGTTCAGACGCATGTAGAACGCCTTGATGTCCTTGGGATAATCGGTCACGAACACGGGGCGGCCGAACACGCGCTCGGTAAGATACCGTTCGTGCTCGGTCTGCAAATCGGCGCCCCAGACGGCCGGGTATTCGAACGAAACATCCGCCTTTTCCAGCAGCGACACGGCTTCGGTGTAGGTGATGCGGGCAAACTCGTTGTGCTCCACGTTGTCCAGCCGTTCCAGAAGCCCCTTGTCCACAAACCTTGCAAAGAACTCCATCTCCGCCGGGCAACGCTCGCGCACCGCATGGATCAGGTGTTTGACCATGGCCTCGGCCGTGTCGAGATAACCGGTCAGGTCGCAGAAGGCCATCTCCGGCTCGATCATCCAGAACTCGGCCGCATGCCGCGGCGTAAAGCTGCGCTCGGCCCGGAACGTGGGGCCGAACGTATAGATGTCGCCGAAGGCCATCGCGTACGCCTCGCCGTAAAGCTGGCCGCTCACGGTCAGATTGACGGGCTTGCAGAAGAAGTCCTTCCGATAATCGACCTCCCCGTCCGGCGTGCGCGGCGCCTCTCCCACGGGCAGCGTGGTGACCTGGAACATCTCGCCGGCGCCCTCGCAGTCCGAGCCGGTGAGAATCGGCGTATGCACATACACGAAACCCCGCTCCTGGAAAAACTCGTGCACGGCGGCTGCCAGCACGGAGCGCACGCGGAACACCGCCTGGAACATGTTCGTCCGCGGCCGCAGATGCTGGATGGTACGCAGATACTCGAGCGTGTGGCGCTTCTTCTGCAGCGGATAATCGCTCGGGCAGGCGCCAATGATGCGAATGGCGTCGGCGCGAATCTCGAACGGCTGCGGCGCATCCGGCGTCAGGCACAGCTCGCCCTCGACCGCAATGGCGCAGCCGGTGGTGATCCCCTTGCCCAGGCCGCGCGCATCGTTTTCATATACGACCTGCACGGGCTTGAACGCCGAACCGTCCGTCAGCTCAATAAAGCCCACCGTCTTGCCCTCGCGCGCGGTGCGCACCCAACCGCACACCTCGACCGGGCCGGCATACCGTTCCGGCGCCTGCTGCAACTGCCGTAATTTCAACATGGGAACTCCCTCTCCGTCCTGCTGGCCCGGCGCGCAGGGCGCGGGGCCGAATTTGACATTAGTATAGCACAACGCGGCGCGCGTGAACAGACCGTGCGCAATTTTTGCGGTTGGTCGGGGGGTTGGGGGTGCGGCGGGTTGTGTTTTGTGGGGATAAAAAAGCGGGTGCGCGGCGGGGTGGGCGCGCGGCGGGTTGTGTTTTGGGGGGCTGTGGGCGGCGGGGCGGCGACGGGACGGCGTGGGGAAAGCGGCGGCATTGGGGGAGAGTTGCAGCGCGCAGGCATATTGGCGCGGCGCAGCGCATAGGTAACAGGTACCGCCGTGCGCATGCGCCGGCCGCGCCATCTTCTGCTTTGGGAGGACCTTTCCATGCCAGCTATCACCGCCTGCCCCGCCATGCCCGATTTTGCCGCGTCCGCCCCTTCCCCAGTCCCCGGGGCTCCCCCGCCGTGCGCGACGCCGCCGGCCGCAACCAATCCCGCCGCTGCCGACGCCACGCCGTCCCCCGGCAGGCCGGGGACGGGAGAGCTCCTGCTGCGCGTCTGCGCAAAAACGCCGGGCACACGCGACTGCCGCGCGGCGCTGCTGCTCGACGGGGCGCTGCTGGGCACCTCGCCCTCCACGGCAACCATCCCGGCGGACGGCGAACGGTTGCTGACCGCGCTGCCGCTGGGCGGCGCGGCCCCCGGTTACGGCTGCTACGGCATCACGCGCGCGCTGCGCTTTGTCGCGGGCGCGCCGTGCGGCGGCGCCCCCGACGTGGATCTGTACGACTGGGGCGGCGGCGTGTTTGAAGCGGTGCTGCATCTGCCGTCCCTCTGCCCGGCGCCGCGGCGCATATTCCCGTTCACCGTCGCCAGACTGCCATGGGAACTGCCGGGCACGCGCGAGCGGCTGCTCGCCGTGCTGTACAGCGACGACGGGCTGTGGCTGACCGTGGAAAACGGCGCGCGCGTGCTGTGCGGCTATCCGATGGAGGGCGACGCCGAAGGCGAACTGTACACCACCATGCGCTGCCTCGTGGCTGTCACGCGAGACGGCGAGCGGCAGGAGGCGCTCGTGCTCGGGCCGGACAGGCGGGAGCGGCTGCGGATTCTGGCCGACCGCATCGACGTCGCCGACGGCTGCATCACCGCAACGGATGCCCTGCCCACGCAGCGCGGGCATGAACGGCGCACGCGCTACCTGTGCCGCGACACCGAGTGGGAAGCCGAAACGCCGGAGACCGGGTTCTTTACGCATGCGCCGCGCCCGGCTGCCTCCGCCGCGCTGGCGATGCTCGAGGCGCTGCAATGCGGCGCGCCAGACGAGGCGCTTTCGTTCCTTTCCCCCGTCCTGCGCGACGGGCTTGACGGGGCGGCGCTCACGGAATTTTTCGGCGCCTTTTCCGGTGTGCGCCCTTACTTTACCGCCGCGCCGGAACGGGTTGTGCTCGGTCTGACGGATGCGTGTGAGGCCGGCGTGACTCGCTGCCGCCGCTTTTCGTTTTCCATGGACGCGCAGGGAAGGATCGATGACATCGAGGAAGACTGACCCGCAGCAGCAGAATCTTGGATAATTTGCAAAACTTTTTACAGAGCGTCGTTTTTTGACGTGCGTTGTGCTATACTATATCTATGTTTGGTTTATATTATGGTTCAATCGACAGCATCTATTTCTTCGCCCTGCTCGTCATCCTGCTGGCCAGCCTTGCCGCACAGGGCGCCGTACAACGCACGTTCAACCGCTATGCCGGAACGCCTACGCAACGCGGCATGAGCGCCGAACAGGTCGCCGCAGCGCTGCTGGCACGCAGCGGCAGCAGCGTACGCATCGAACCCGTATCCGGCAAACTCACCGACCATTTCAATCCGAAGACCGGGACCGTTGGCCTGAGCCAGGCGGTATACGGGTCCTCCTCCATATCCGCGGTGGCGGTCGCCGCGCACGAGATCGGGCACGTGATGCAATATGAGGAGCACTACGCCCCCATCCGCTTCCGCAACGCGATCCTGCCGGTGGCCAACCTCGGCTCGATCCTCGCGCCGTACATCGTGATCGTGGGGCTCATCATGAGCAGCTTCAATCTGGCGATGCTCGGCGTCGTTCTCTTCGGCGCGATGCTGCTGTTCCAGGTGGTCACGCTGCCGGTGGAGCTCAACGCCTCCCGCCGCGCGTTGCGCATGCTGGAGGACGGAGGCTATGTCACGTATGAGGAATCCGACATGGCCCGCCGCGTGTTGCGCGCCGCAGCCATGACCTATGTGCTGGCCGCCGTTGCTTCGCTCGTCAACTTTTTGCGCCTGCTGTCGCTGGCCAGCAGGACGCGCAGCCGCAACTGACGCGGCAATACGGGGTTTATATGCGGCCGGCCCCGGATGCGGGCCGGCCGCCGCCGCATTTTTTCAGGGCGGTAAAACCGCATTTCCCCGAAACGCCGGGCGTTGACAAACCTCCGGTTTCGTAATAGATTAATAGGGTATGGATTGATGGAGGTTATAAAACATGTCAGACAGATACGACCCGCAGGCAATCGAAGCAAAGTGGCAGAAAATCTGGGCGGACAGTCATTGCTTTGAGGCGGAAGCCTCGCACGACAAGCCGAAGTTCTACGGTCTGATCGAATTCCCCTATCCCTCCGGCCAGGGGTTGCATGTGGGACATCCGCGCAGCAACACGGCCATCGACATCATCTGCCGCAAGCGCCGTATGGAGGGGTTTAACGTCCTTTTCCCCATCGGCTGGGACGCCTTCGGCCTGCCGACGGAAAATTACGCCATCAAAACCGGCGTTCACCCGGCCAAGGTTACGCACGACAACATCAATCGCTTCCGCGAGCAGCTCCAGCGGCTCGGCTTTTCGTTCGATTACACGCGCGAGGTCAACACGACCGACCCGGATTACTATAAGTGGACGCAGTGGATCTTCCTCAAGTTCTTTGAAAAAGGGCTGGCCTACAAGGCGGAAATCCCGATCAACTTCTGCACCAGCTGCAAGGTGGGCCTTGCCAACGAAGAGGTCGTGGACGGCGTTTGCGAACGCTGCGGCGGACCGGTCGTGCAGAAGGTGCGCTCGCAATGGATGCTGCGCATCACCGACTACGCGCAAAAACTGCTGGACGGGCTGGAGGAGGTCAATTTTATCGACCGCGTCAAGACGCAGCAGCAGAACTGGATCGGCCGCAGCGAGGGCGCCGAGGTGCAATTCCGCCTTGCGGGCGTGGACGAATCGCTCACGGTGTACACCACGCGCGCTGACACGCTCTTTGGCGCCACGTACATGGTCATCTCCCCGGAGCACCCGCTCATCGACCGGTATGCCGACCGCATCGAGAACCATGCGGCGGTCGCGGCCTACCGTGCAGCCGCCGCGCGCAAGAGCGATTTTGAGCGCAGCGAGCTGAACAAGGAGAAGACGGGCGTGGAGCTCCTTGGCCTGCGCGCGATCAACCCGGTTACGGGAGACGAAATCCCGATCTGGGTCAGCGACTATGTGCTCATGAGCTACGGCACCGGCGCAATCATGGCCGTGCCGGCGCACGACACGCGCGACTGGGAATTTGCAAAGAAGTTCGGCCTGCCGATCATCGAAGTCGTGGCTGGCGGCAATGTGGAAGAGGCGGCCTACACCGAGTGCCACACCGGCGTCATGGTCAATTCCGGCTTCCTCACGGGCAAGACGGTCGAGGAGGCCATCCCCGCGATGATCGACTATCTGGAAAAGAACGGCCTCGGCCGCCGGAAGGTCAATTACAAGCTGCGCGACTGGGTCTTCACCCGGCAGCGCTATTGGGGCGAGCCGATCCCGCTGGTACACTGCGAGCACTGCGGCTGGGTTCCGCTGCCGTATGATCAGCTCCCGCTGCGGTTGCCGGAGATCCCCGATTATACGCCGAGCGACGACGGCTCCAGCGCGCTCTCGCGCGCAACGGAGTGGATGCACACCACCTGCCCCAAATGCGGCGCGCCCGCCATCCGGGAAACGGACACCATGCCCAACTGGGCCGGCTCGAGCTGGTACTTCCTGCGCTATTGCGACCCGCACAACGACAAGGCGTTCGCCGACTATGACGAACTCAAATACTGGATGCCGGTCGACTGGTACAACGGCGGTATGGAGCATACCACGCTCCATCTGCTGTACAGCCGCTTCTGGCACCGCTTCCTGTACGACTGCGGACTGGTTCCCTGCCCGGAACCGTATATGAAGCGCACGAGCCATGGCCTCGTGCTCGGCGAGAACGGCGAGAAGATGTCCAAGTCCCGCGGCAACGTCGTCAACCCCGATACGATCGTGGACGAACTCGGCGCAGATTCCTTCCGCCTGTATGAGATGTTCATGGGCGCGTTCGACCAGCCGATCCCGTGGAACACGAGCGGCGCGCGCGGTTGCCGCCGCTTCCTGGAGCGGGTCTGGAAACTGCAGGACATGATTGCGGGCGAGGGCGACACCGACGCCGACCAGCGCCGCAGCGTACACGCCTGCATCAAGAAGGTCGGCGAGGACTACGAGCGGATGAAGTACAACACGGCCATCGCGGCCATGATGTCGCTCGTCAACGACTTCTACGCCAAGGGCCGCCTTACGCGGGACGAGCTGCACACGCTGCTGCTGCTGCTCAACCCCGTCGCCCCGCACATCACCGAGGAGATGAACGAACGGCTGGGCTTTGCGCCGCTGCACCACAGCGCCTGGCCCGCCTACGATGAAAGCGCGCTGGCCGCCGCCACGGTGGAATACGGCGTGCAGGTCAACGGCAAGGTGCGCGCCCGCATCGACCTCCCGGCCGGCCTCGACAAAGACGGCGTGGAGCAGGCGGCGCTCGCTTCCCCCGAGGTACAGCCGTTCCTCGCGGGCAAGACCGTGCGCAAGGTCATCGTCGTGCGCAACATCGTCAACATCGTGGCCGGGTAAGGCAAAACCATAAAGAATCATGCGCGCCGGGATTCCCCGTCCCGGCGCGCATATGATGTTTCGCACTGCGGGCGCTCGCGCCGCGTCCCGCCCTCGCCGCTACCGTGCGCCGCACGCCTCGGCGCGCCTCCCGCCATCGTAAACGAGATAGCGCCGCCACACCGCGGCGGGCAGCTCCGACGCGCGCAGAAGCGCCTCCGCGTGCACGCCGTCCGCAGCCGCAAGGCGCAGCGACATGCCGCAGCTCTCCGATACGCAGCGCAACGTCGGCATGACGCGTACGGGCAATTCCTCCTTCAGGACCTGTTCGGCACGTACGGCATAGTTGTAGGAGTCGAACGCGAGCATGCAGTAGTCCGCCCGCTCAGCCAAGGCTGATCACCCGACCGGCCCGGAGCAGCCGTCCCTGGATCTCATACATGTTGCTGATCGTGCCGATGCGCAGCCGCTCGGTCATGCCGTAAGCATTCAGGCACGTGCCGCACACCAGGATCTCCGCGCCGCGCGCCGCAAGCGCGGCGAGCGACTCGATGATCTGCTCGTCCTCCACGGGAAGCTGCACGCCGCCGTTCATGAACAGGATGCTCGCCGGCACGGTGTCGCCCTCTGCCAGCGTAAGGAAAAACATGCGCATAAGGTTGCGCCCAAGCGCGGCGTTGCCGCTGCCGATCCCCTCGCGCCCGACAAACAGCGCGAGCGATTCGTTTGCGGGCGCCGGTACGGTTTCGCACGCCGTGCATGCGCACGCCGCCGCATCGTCGCCCGTCAGGAAAACGGCAAAGCCGCCCTCCTGCTCCTCCGTGCGCACGGCGCAGCCGTTGGCCGCGGCCAGACGGCGAAGATTCTCCACCGCCACCGCATTGTCCACGAGCACCATCACGTCCCGTTCGCCCGCGTCGAGCGCCTTCTTCGCCAGCACCACCGGCAACGGGCAAGCCTTCCCCTTCGCATCGATCCGATACATCTCCCTTTACGCCTCCTCAAACAGTTTGGTGGACAGATATCTCTCGCCGGTATCCGGCAACAGTGCGACGATATGCCGCCCCGCCATCTCCGCCCGCGCGGCCACGCGTGCAGCCGCGGCGACCGCCGCGCCCGCGGAAATGCCGCAAAGCAGACCCTCCTCGCGCGCCAGCGCCCGCGCCATCGCAAACGCATCCGCATCCGTCACGGTGAGTATCTCGTCAATAACCGAACGGTCGAGCGTACCGGGTACAAAATTTGCGCCGATCCCCTGGATGCCATGCAGGCCCGCGCGCCCTTCGCTCAGCAGCGGCGAGGCCGCCGGCTCCACCGCAACGACCCGCACCGACGGGTCCTGCCGCTTCAGGTAACGGCCAACGCCGGTCAGCGTGCCGCCGGTGCCGACGCCGGCGACGAACGCCGCGACCGCGCCGCCGGTATCGCGCCAGATCTCCGGCCCGGTCGTGCGCTCGTGCGCAAGCGGATTGGCCGGGTTTTCAAACTGCGCGGGCGTCCAGCTGCCGGGAATTTCCCGGCAGAGGGCTTCAGCCCTCTTCACCGCGCCGGCCATCCCCTCATCCGCCGGCGTAAGCACCAGTTCCGCGCCGAATGCGGCGAGCAGCCTGCGGCGTTCCACGCTCATCGACGCCGGCATGGTGAGGATCACGCGATAGCCGCGCACCGCCGCCACAAGCGCCAGACCCACGCCCGTATTGCCGCTGGTCGGCTCCACGAGCGTCGCGCCCGGCCCGATCAGCCCGCGCGCCTCCGCGTCATCCAGCATGGCGACGGCAATGCGATCCTTCGCGCTGCCGCCGGGATTTGACGCCTCCACCTTCGCCAGCAGCCGCGCGCCAAGGCCGCGCGCCGCAGCAAACCGATCGAGCGCGACGAGCGGCGTGTCGCCGATAAGCGCCGTCACATCCTGTGCAATGCGCATAAGTTCCTCCCTCCGCCGGGTTTTTGATTGTCAACGGCAGGGCAGCCGCATTCCTGGCGTTCCGCCCCGCGTTATTTCCACTCCAATATAACGATTATACCGCATCATTGCGCGCTGCGCAACTATCGGAGCATCGCGCCGCTGTTGAGGATCTGGGTGGAGTACAGGAAGAGCACGTCCTGATCGTCAAAGGTGATATACTTCTCCAGCTCGCTGCTGGCGATATAGCGCAGATCGACGAGCGTGACGCGGCGGTAGCCCGACAGAAGCAGCGGCGCAAGGCTGCTGCCGAACGAATCCCGGAACAGGATCAGCTCCCGGTCGGTTGCGGCGTGCGGGTTTTCGACCGTCAGCAGCGCCGTCGCGCCGGAAAGGAACACATCGTAGGCGTCCATGCCGTCGTACGCCTCCGGCGTATAAACGCCGGTCGTTTCCGTACTCTCGATCGAGGTCACGGTGCAGCCGTCCGTGACGGCGCTCGTCAGGTACGTCAGCTCATCCGGCGCGAGGGGCAGCGCCGCCTGCCCGTAATATGCGCCATGGAACGTGCCGAACGAATGCGGCCGATACGCCGCCTCGCCATCGATGGTCACCCCGAGCGCTTCGGCGATGCGCGCCGCCACCGGGAAGAGCCGCTCCTGCCGCCAGTGGAGATCCGTGCGGTAATAATCCGTCTCGTCGAGCAGGTCGGCAAGCGGAATCTCCTCCGGCGTGGCCAGCGTCTCGCGCATGACGGCATAGAGGCGCTCGTAATCCATGGACGGATAGCCGTTCTGTGCGGCGACAAAGTAGTTCTTATCCGGGATGACGGCCCAGAAGGTCCGGTTGTTCGCCGTCAACAGGCTCGTGCAGATGCGTTCGAACAGGGCGGCGGCATAGGCGACCTGCCGCTCGTTGAGCGGATATTCCAGCTTGTAGGCCGCGCCGGAGAGCAGGTATATGCCGTTGTTGTCGAGCGTCCGCAGCACGCCGTAGGAATAGAGCGCCTTGCCGGTGCGGAAGGTATCGCGCAACGGAAAGTGATCGAGCAGATACGTTTCCGCGTCCTGGAAAAACGAGCCGTCGCGCACGCTTGCAAGCGTAAGCTCGGGCGCTTCCGCCAATCTGCGCCGCTCGGAATAGGAAAACTCCGCATCCGGCAGCAACAGGTGCGCCAGCAGCAGCCCAAAGAGAAGCAGCAAGAAGCCGCCAACCAGCAATTTTTGAGAAAACCGTTCCATGCGCGCCTCCTAAAACCGGAAATACAGGAAAGGGTTGAACGAGCCGTCCACAAGGTAGGCCGTCGCCAGCAGGAGCAACCCAAGCAGCAACACCGGGCCGGCGACCGGCAGGACGGCCCGGCCGGCCCGCGTTTTCGACGCGCGCTCAAACAGGCGTTTGGGCAGCGGCGTAGCGCCCACGGCGGCAACGAGCAGCAGCACCGCGCTGCTGCGCAGCTCATACGTCGCCTCCACCGTCGAAAGCGGCAGGCCGCCCAAGCCAAACAGCACGCCAATATCCTGCGCCGCCCCGGAGAGCCCGTCCGCATTGAAGAGCACAAAGCTCATCAGCACCGCAAACAGCACCAGAACGTGCCCAAGCGGCGCCGGCAGGCTGCGCTTGCCGTTGTTGAGCAGAAACTTCTCCGCCAACAGCAAAATGCCGAAAAACCCGCCCCAGAGCAGGAAGTTCCACGCCGCGCCGTGCCAGAGGCCGGTCAGCAGCCATACCACGAGCAGATTGCGCACCCAGCGCCATTTCCCCACGCGGTTGCCGCCAAGCGGGATATACACATAGTCCCGGAACCAGGTGGACAGCGTGATATGCCAGCGCCGCCAGAACTCCGTAATGGAGCGCGCGATATACGGATAGTTGAAGTTTTCGGGGAAGTGGAAACCGAATATGCGGCCAAGCCCCACCGCCATATCGCTATAGCCGGAAAAATCAAAATAGATCTGCAGCATGAACGCGACCGCATACAGCCAGCCGTACAAAACGGACGGCGCCGTGCTCGCGCGATACGCCGCGCAGATCTCGCCAAGGAGGTTCGCCAGCAGCACCTTTTTACCGAGGCCCACGATGAACCGCTGCACCCCGGAAGCCGTCAGTTCAAGCGAATGCGCGCGGTCGTGCAGTTCCTCCGCCACGGTCTGATAGCGCACGATCGGTCCGGCGATGAGCTGCGGGAACAGGCTCACATAGGTGGTGAGCGTGAGGACGTTCCGTTCCGCCGGCACCTCCCCGCGATAGACGTCGATGACATAGCTCATCGTCTGGAATGTAAAAAAGCTGATGCCCACCGGCAACGGGACGTGCAACAGCGGGATGCGCGTGCCCAGCAGGCCGTTGACCGCTTCGATGAGAAAATCCGCATACTTGAAAAAGCCCAGCACCACAAGGTTGCACACGAGCGCAAGCACGAGCGCGAACCGCGCCCGCCCCTGCCCGCGGAAGCGCTCCACCATGCGCGCGAGCGCATAGTCCACCCCCGCGGTGAACAGCAGCAACAGCACGTAGACCGGCTCGCCCACAGCGTAGAACAGCAGGCTGAACAGCAACAGCACGTGATTCTTCCAGCGGCCGCGCGCGAGCGCATAGCACAGCAGCACGGCCGGCAGGAACACATAGAGGAAGCTGATGCTTGAAAACAACATGACAATGGCCCTTTCTTGCCGCCGGGCAACCCAAAAGCCCCGTCAATTACGGGGCTCAGGCCGTGCGGCATGCCGCACGGCAGGAAATACGGCCGTCCGCCGGGACATTACGGTGGGAACGGCCGGGCGCCGCCTATCGCTTACGGCTGATAGGCGTCAAAGTTGGCGGCGATCTGGTCGGCGATAGCGGCCTCCGACATGACCAGCAGCACGACGTTGCCGCGCGTCTTGACGATGGTCTTCTCGGCCTCGACGCATACCCACTTGCGCGGGTCAGCCTTCTGCTCGATCTGCGAAGCAACGTCCGCAACGTCCATCCCATCCGGGACGCGCAGCAGCGCAACGGAGTGCGCTATGGCGTTGATCAGCGCTTCGGAGGAATACCCCGTTGCGCCCTCGATGGCGTCGATGCCGAAGAACCAGGCGAAGCGTTCGCTATCCACGTCGCCCTCGCTGGTAGCAATCTCGCCGGTTGCGTCCTTTATGATCGCCGCCATGATATCGGCCAGCGGGACGTCGTTGATGGGATCGTTCTCCGCCGTCCCCTCCTGCCCACTGCAACCGAACGCGCCGAGCGCAAATACGAGCGCAAGCGCAAGGATCAAAAACCGTTTCATGAAAAATCCCTCCGTTTTTTCTCAGTCTGCCCTTAACACCTCGCAGCATGCGCTTTGGTTGCGCGCTGCAGAAAAAAATTTTTCCCGCGGCAGTTCCAGCAGTTCCCCGTTTCGCAGTGCATATGCCGTCGATATTTCGGAAAAGGGCGTCCCGTCAAGCTCGCACTGCAGCGCCCGGAGCAGGGCGCTGTGCGTCAAGAACAGCAAATCTCCCCTCTGCGCTGCAATTTCCCCCCGCAACGCCGGCAGCAGCCGGTCGAGCGCCTCGGCGCAGGATTCGCCTCGAGGCGGCCTTTCCGTGCGGCGATGGCGGCAGAAATGCGCATACGCCGCCGGATCGCGCGCCTCCGCTTCCGCCCATGTCAATCCGTCCCAATCGCCAAAGTCGATTTCCCGCAGCCCTTCGAGCAAGATACACGGGCACCCGAGGCGGCCGGCAACGATCCGGGCCGTCTCCGCCGCCCGGCGCAGCGGGCTGGTATAGACGCGCTGAAGCGCCGGACATACGTCCGCCACACAAGCGGCAAGCTGTGCCGCCTGTGCGCGTCCCGCTGCGTTGAGCGGGATATCCGTCGCGCCCTGGATGCGGCGCGCAGCGTTCCAATCCGTCTCCCCGTGCCGGGCAAAGAGCAGGCGGCCTGCCGTTCCCGCCGGGGGCGTTGCCAGATGCTGTTCCATCATATTCCTCATTGTAGCACAAAGGCGCCGGATGTGCTACAATATCCTTACCTGAAATCCAACGGAGGGACGGTGTTTATGGACTATCTGGAGACCCTGACGGCGCTCACCGCCGCGGCCGGCCCATCCGGCAACGAGGCCGGGGTTGCCAACGTGGCGGCAGCACTCTTCCGACGGCATACGGCCGACGTTTGGCGTGACCCGCTCGGCAACGTATACGCCCGCATGGGCGAAGGCCGGCCGGTCGTGCTCGTCTGCGCGCACATGGACGAAATCGCGCTCGCCGTAGCCGCCATCGAGGACAACGGGATGCTGCGCCTTGCGCGCGTGGGCGGCGTCGACCCGCGCGTGCTGCCCGGCTCGGAGGTCGTCGTACACGGCGCGCGCGACCTGCCGGGCGTGATCGGCGCCGTTCCCCCACATCTTCTGGGCAGCGACCGCGATGCGGCCTACCCGCTGGAGGATCTGGCCTGCGACACGGGATATCCCGCCGAAGCGCTGCGCACGCTCGTGAGCGTGGGCGACATGGTGACGTTCGCACCGCAACCGCCGCTTCGGCTTGCGAACGGGTTTGTCGCCAGCAAAACCCTGGACGACCGCGCGCTCGTGGCGTGCATGTGCGACGCAATGGAGATGCTCGCACGCCGGTCGCTCGCCTGCACGGCCGTCTTCTGCGCCACGGTGCAGGAGGAGCTCGGCTGTCATGGCGCCGCTGCCGCTGGACACCACATCCACCCCGACATCGGCATTGCGCTCGACGTGTGCCATGCGCCCACGCCGGACGCGCCTTCCTATCGCACGACCCCCCCCGACAAGGCGGCCCTGACCCGCGGCGGGAACATCCATCCCGGCGTTTATGAAATGCTCAAAAGGGCCGCGACGGAAACGAACGTCCCGTTTGCCACGGCGGTCACGCTGGGCGCCACCGGCACCGACGCGCGCACGCTGCAACTGCAACAGGGCGGCATCCCCACGGGACTGCTGGAGCTGCCGCTGCGATACATGCATACCAGCGTGGAACTTGGCAGTCTCGACACGCTGCACGGCTGTGCAAAAATCCTGGCGGAGTGCATCGCTTCGCTCGACGACGGATGGGAGGATGCGCTATGCTGGAACGACTGAAAACGCTGAGCGAGCTCTACGGCGTAAGCGGTAACGAGACGCGCGTGCGGGCCTATCTGCGCCGGGAGGCCGCCCCGCTGGCGGATGAGACGTTCGTCGACCCGGTGGGCAACCTGTATGTGCATCAACGCGGCGAGGGCCGCCGCGTCATGCTGGCGGCGCACATGGACGAAGTCGGCATGATCGTGCGCGATATCACCGAGGCCGGCACGCTGCTCTATGAAGCCGGCGGGATCGACGCGCGCGTGGTGGTCAGCAAGCGCGTGGCCGTCGGGCCGAACGACGTGCCGGGTGTCATCGGCGCCAAGGCCATCCATCTGCAAACGCCGGAGGAGCGCAAGCGCGCGCTCAAACATACCGATCTGTACGTGGACATCGGCGCAAAGGACCGGGCGGACGCGGAGAAGCTGGTCGCCCGAGGCGATTACATCAGCTTTACCACCCGGTTTTCCGCCTTCGGCGACGGGCTCGTGCGCGGCAAGGCGCTCGACGACCGCGTGGGCTGCGCGATCCTGCTCGAGCTTCTCAAAAACCGCTACGACTGCGATCTGTGGGCCGTGTTCACCGTGCAGGAGGAGCTGGGCCTGCGCGGCGCCGCCGTAACCGCCAGTCGCGTCAGGCCGGACGTCGCGCTCGTTCTGGAGGGCACGACGGCAAACGACATGGCCGGCACGCCAGGACACCGGCTGGTAACCGCCGTGGGCGGCGGCGCGGCGATCACGTTTGCCGACGGCCGCACCATCGTGCCGGAACGCATGATGGTTGCGCTGCGCGAAGCCGCAAAGCGCGAGGGCATCCCTTTCCAAATGCGCCGCGGTACGGCCGGCGGTACGGACGCCGGCATGATCCATCGTTCGCTTGCGGGCGTGGTGTGCGGCGGCATTTCCGTGCCGTGCCGCTATATCCACTCCCCCGTCAGCGTGGCGGCCATTTCGGACATCAATGCAGCGTATCGCCTTGCGCATACCTTCCTGGACCAGAAACTGTTTGACGAGGTGCTCAACCATGTTTAAGCAAATGCTCAGAGATCTGTTGCTCACCTACGGCCCGTCCGGCCGTGAGGACGCCATCGCCGCCTGCATCGAACGCTATGCCGCGCCTCATGCGGATCAGATCCGGCGCGATGCGCTCGGCAACCTCATCGTCCGCCGCGCCGGCACGAGCGGCCGGCGGGTCATGCTGTCGGCGCATATGGATCAGATCGGCCTTGTGGTGGTCGATATCGATGAAACGGGGTTTCTCCGCGTAGCGCCCGTGGGCGGCATACAGGCAGCGGTCGCCGCCGCGCGGCAGGTGGAGTTCGCCAACGGCGTACAGGGCGTCACCGGTTGGGAAACCAAGACGAAAACGCCCGCTACCGCCACGATTCCGGAACTGTTCGTGGACATCGGCGCAATCGACCGCGAAAGCGCCGAAGCGCATGTAAACATCGGCGATATGTGCGTCTTTCGCGGCGCATTCATCGATATGGGCGCGCGCATTGCCTGCGCGGCGATGGACAACCGCATCGCCTGCGCCGTGCTGCTCGAAACGCTGGCGCGGATGCAGACCCGGCACGAGGTCTATGCCGTCTTCACCGTGCAGGAGGAGGTCGGCCTGCGCGGCGCCGCTCCGGCCGCCTATGCCATTGAGCCGGATCTCAATCTCAACATCGATACCACGCCTGCGGCGGATACGCCGGAATGCGCCAAGCTCAACATGGCGCTCGGCAAGGGCCCGACCATCAAGGCGATGGACGCCTCCGTCATCGTGCCGGCCGCCGTGCGCCGCTTCCTTACGGACGCGGCGGAACGCAACGGCATCCCCTATCAGCACGAAGTGCTGCGTGCCGGCGGTACGGATACGGGCGCCATCCAGCGCGTGCGCGACGGCGTCCTGGCCGGATGCGTCTCCATCCCGACGCGGTATATCCATACGCCGGTGGAGACCGTCGCGCTCTCCGACGTGGAGAACGCCGTGCGGCTCCTGTGCGCAGCGCTCGCGGAGGACGAGCTGCCCGCCGCTCCCGACGTGCGCCACGGTTGACGGCCTTGCGCACGTTGACGCGAACCATCGGCGAGGCGGAGGCCGGCCGCACGGTGGAAAGCGTGCTGACAAACGAGCTCGCGCTCTCCAAGTCGCTCATCCGGCGGCTCAAACGCCGGGAAACGGGCATCCTGCTCAACGGGGCGCGCGCCTATACCACGGCGCGCGTACGGCCGGGGGACGTGCTTGCCGTCGAGATCGGGGACGATGCGCCGCGGGCGTTACGCCCCGTTCCCCTGCCGCTTGTCATCGTCTATGAGGACGAGGATCTGCTCGTTCTCGACAAGCCGGCCGGCGTGGCCGTACACCCGACGCAGGACCCGGAGGAGACGACGCTTGAGCACGCGCTCGCCGCTTACCTCAAGCCCGGCGAAGCGCCGCACCCGGTCAGCCGCCTCGACCGCGGGACGACCGGGCTGATGGCCGTGGCCAAAAATGGATACATGCACGAGCTGCTGCGCAGACGGTTGCATACGGATGCTTTTTCCCGCGAATACCGCGGCATCTGCATCGGCGTCCCCTCGCCGCCCGCCGGGCGGATTGCGCTTCCGATCGGCCTGGCGGACGGATCGCGTTATCGCCGCGCGACCGTCCCCGGTGGCGCGCCAAGCTGCACCGATTATGAAACGCTCGTTTCCTGGGACGCGCCCGAGGGCAGGCTGTCGCTGCTGCGGCTTTTGCCGCAGACCGGCCGCACGCATCAGCTGCGCGTTCACCTCGCCGCCATAGGCCATCCGCTGCTTGGCGACTGGCTCTACGGCAACGAAGCGCCGGAGCGCATTGCCCGCCCGGCGCTGCATTCGGCCGTGCTGCGCCTGGTCCATCCGCTCACAGGCGCCGTCCTTACCCTGCGCGCTCCGCTGCCCGCGGACATGGCCGCCCTGCTGCCGCCCGGCGTGGACGCGTCATAGGCAGCGCGCGTTCGCCCTTCCGAACGGGCAACCCGGCGGCAACCGCCGCACGTTTTGCTGCCTGCGGCCGCCGGAAAACGGGCCTGCCGGTTGCGGGTCCATTTTCCGCATATGATTTTATGATTCCCGATATTTCGTAAAGCGGCGGCGCCATGCGGCGCCGCCTGCGACCATCTGCAACAAGATCCCCTTGGCGCCAGGGGAAAGCGCACAGAAAGGACGAAACATAAACCGAAACATCAGGAAGAATCGGGCTGTCGGGTCGTTTGGCCGGATCTGTGCGTCCGGACGCTGCGCCGCCGCGCCGGGCGCTCGCCTAACGGCGCGCCCCGTGCAGGGGACTTTCACCGCTTGCGTCCACCACACCGCAAGCCGGCGGGGCGGCGGGCGAAAAATATTCCTGCCGCTCGACGGGCCGCCGGCGGCGTTCAGACGATCTTCACCCCCAGCAACCGCGCCAGCTCAACCGCCTGCAGCGCGCCGATGGACGCGCCGCGCAACTCGGCGCAATCGGCCGAGAGCACAATGCCGTCCAGCGTACAGGTGGACAGGTCGAGTCCGCAAAGCGCCGTCCGAAACAGATCCGCCCCGGTGAGATCGCATTCCTGAAAGACGGACCTGGACAGTCGCAGCGACGAAAGCGCCGCCTCGCGCAACATACAGCCGCGGACCTCGACGCGTTGCCACGCGCCGTCGGTAAAGTTCGCATATCGAAACGAGGAATCGGTCAACGCCGTCTCATGCAGGCGCGCTCCCGCAAAGTTCGCCCCGTCGGCCTTGCAATCCACAAAACGCGCCCGGCGGAAATAGGCCTCCGCAAACCGGCACGCTTCAAAGGCGCAACGCTCAAACACGACGTCAACAAACCCGGCCTGCGTAAAGTCGCAGGCAATGAACCGGCAGGCCGTCAGATGCGCGTCGCGCATATCCAGCGTGCGCAACGCCAACCCTTCCGCCGCTTCGCCGGAAGCCGACAAATCGCACACCGGCGCATCCGCAGCATGGGCGTTGCGCAGGACATCGGCCAAAGCAGTGTGCATCATGCCCTTCCTCCCCGTTGCTTCCAGACGCGCCGGACGCGCAGTCTCAGAGTTTTTGCAGCTTCATGTCCCCCGGCCGCACCCAGCCGATGCGGCGGAACAGCGCGTCAAACGCAAGCGTCAGCGCCGCCGGCACGAGGAAGTAGAATACGACGACCAGCAAAAGGATCGACCAGAAGGAATGCGTCGCCCCCATCGCATCAAACGCCTGCAGCGGACCGACCAGGCCGGAGGTCCCCATGCCTGCGCCGTAGGAGGTGTTCGTCATGCCGAGCACGGCGGTCGAAATCGGCCCGAGCACGGCGGAGGCCAGCGTAGGCGCCAGCCAGATCTGCGGGCGACGCATGATGTTCGGGAACTGCAGCATCGAGGTGCCAAGCCCCTGCGAGAACAGGCCGCCCAGACCGTTGTCCCGATAGGAGGCGGCGGCAAAGCCCACCATCTGGCAACAGCAGCCGATACAGGCCGCTCCTGCGGCGATGCCGTCGATACCGATGGACATACAGATGGCGGCGGAGGAGATCGGAGCGGTCAACGCCAGGCCGACGATGACCGCAATGACGATGCCCATGGGGATGGGTTGCAGCTCCGTTGCCGTGTTGACAAAATTGCCAAGATCGGTCATAAACGCGTTGACGCCCGGCCCGGCGAACACGCCCACCAGCCCGCCGGCCGCGATGGTGGCAAACGGCGTAACCACGATATCGATGGGCGTCTTGCCGGCCACGAGCGTGCCGATTTCCGCGCCGACCACGGCGCTCAGGTATGCGCCGACCGGGCCGCCGAGCGCATAGCCGAGCGTGCCCGTCGCCGCAGAGGAAAACAGCACGAGCGGCCGCACCTTCATGCCCCAGGCCACGCCTACGCCGATCGCCGCGCCGGTAGCGGCGCTGATGTGCGGCAGGGCGTCCACGAGCGCCTGTGCGCTTGCAAGAAACGGCAGCTGGAACAACTGCCCAAAGATCGTGCCGATGATGAGCGAGGCAAACAGGCCGAGCGCCATGCCGCCCATCGCATCGATGAAATAACGTTGAAAAAGCCGCTTCACCACGGCAAAAAGACCGCGTTCCCGCTCCATAAGCCCATTACACCCCATCGTCGGAATTTTAATATATCATATCCTATACCGTTTCTTCCGCGCCGTCAACCGCATGCCGGCACTTTTTTCCGAATCCGCGCGCCATGCGGGCTACGCCGTCGGTTTGGCGTTGCGCAAACCGACGAAAATATGATATGATAGCAATACTATGGAGAGTTTCGGCGGAGAGCCGCCGAAGGAGGAACCCGGATGGCATACCGTGCGCTCTACCGCAGATACCGCCCCGCCACGTTTGCAGAGGTCGTCGGCCAGGAACATATTACCGCCACGCTGCAAAACCAGATCGTCACGGGCCACGTCGCCCACGCCTATTTGTTCTGCGGAACGCGCGGAACGGGCAAGACGAGTACGGCGAAGATTTTTGCGCGCGCCGTCAACTGCCTTTCTCCCGAGCATGGGGAGCCCTGCGGCCACTGCGAGGCGTGCCGGCTCGCCCTGGACCCCTCCAACCCCGACATCACCGAGATCGACGCGGCAAGCAACAACGGCGTGGACGATGTGCGCGCGCTCATCGAAAAGGCACACTATGCGCCGCTGCATCTGCGCACGCGCGTGTACATCATCGACGAGGCGCACATGCTCACCACCAGCGCGTTCAACGCCCTGCTCAAGACGCTCGAAGAGCCGCCGGCCCACATCCTGTTCATTCTGGCCACCACCGAGCCGCAGAAACTGCCCTCCACGATCATCTCCCGCTGCCAGCGGTTCGATTTTCACCGTCTATCCGTACAGAACATCGTCGCCACGCTCAGGGATGTGCTTTCGCGCGCCGGCACCGCCATTGACGAGGAGGGCATGCTGCTCATCGCGCGCACGGCCGACGGCGGGATGCGCGACGCGCTTTCGCTGGCCGACCAGTGCCTTGCGTTTTGCGGCGACCGAGTTTCTGCAAGGGACGTATACGATGTGCTCGGCAGCATGGAGCAGGGATTCCTGTTCGACATTGCGGACGCGTTGCTCGCTGCGGATACGGCCCGCGCGCTGCGCATGCTCGACGATATCGTGCGCGGCGGGCGCGATCTGACGGTTTTCTGTCAGGACCTGGCTTCGCACATGCGCGCGCTGCTTCTGGCCGCCACCTGCGGCCGCTGCGAGGATCTGCTCGACTGCACCTCCGACGCGATGGACCGGTACCTCGCGCAGGCGCAGGGCGCTTCGCATGCCTGGTTGCTGCGCGCGCTGGAAACGCTGCTTCGCGTCCAGGGCGAGATGCGCTACCTGGCCATGCCGCGCGCCGCGCTCGAGAGCGTGCTCGTGCGCATTTGCCGCCCGGAGGACGCGCACGCCGTCGATGCGCTGGAGGCGCGTCTCGACCGGCTGGAGCAGGCGCTTGCACAAGCGCCACGCCTGCAAAACGAGGCGCAACCCATCGACACGCTTCCGGCGGCAGATCCGGCGGAACGTCCGGCCGGCCCGCCCGCAACGGCTGCGGCGCCGCACAACGGCGCGCCGGTCGCGCCGGCCGCCGCACCTGTCGCAGCGCAGGCGCCGGATGCAACGGCGGATGCGCCCGAACCGCTCTGGCAGGCGGTGCTGGACGAGCTCAAGAAGCAGAACATCCTCGTACACGCGATGGCGGTATCCGGCGTAGCGCAACGGCTTGCGGACGGCGTGCTCACCGTCGCCTTCCCGGAGTCGCGCGCCACCCAATACAACAGCATGTGCGCGCCGGTGAACCGGGCAAAGGTGGAGACCATCCTCACGCAGCTTCGTCCCGGCACCACGATCTCGTTCGTCAGAGGCGAGCTGCCGCCGCTTCCGCCGGAGACGGAAGCGCGCGCGCGGGCGCTCTTTGGCGACAAACTCGTCATCGAGTGACCGCATTGTTCGCGCATGTTGCGGCGCGACGCACAATACCGTAAAAACAACGGCCCCCGCAGGGGCGCAAAATGAAACGTGGAGGTTGCAAAAACGTATGGCCAAGGGCGGATTCCCCGGCATGGGCGGGGCAAACATGCAGCAGTTGATGCGCCAGGCGCAGAAGATGCAGCAGGATATGCAGCGCGCGCAGGAAGAGTTGCAGCGGCGGGAGTTTTCATCCACAGCAGGCGGCGGCATGGTCACGGCGACGGTGTCAGGCGCCCGCGAACTGACGGGCATCACGATTTCACCGGACTGCGTGGACCCGGACGACGTGGAAATGTTGCAGGATCTCGTGATGGCAGCGGTCAACGGCGCGCTGCATGAGGCGGCGGAAACGACCGAACGCGAGATGGGCCGCATCACGGGAGGCATGAACTTCGGTCTATGATCACCATTGAGCCCATCAACCGGCTGACGACGCAACTGGCGCGCCTGCCCGGTATCGGCCAGAAGACCGCCCAGCGGCTGGCCTACCACATCCTTGACGTGCCGCCCGCGCAGGCCCAGGAACTGGCCGAGGCAATCCTCTCCGCCAGGCGGGACGTGCACAGCTGTCCTGTATGCGGCACCTATACCGACGTAACCCCGTGTGCCATCTGCACCGACGAGGGGCGCGACGGCTCCGTCCTCTGCGTGGTATGCGAAGCCCGGGACGTCCTTGCGATGGAGCGCACGCGCGAGTTTCGTGGCAAATACCACGTGCTGCACGGCGTGCTCTCCCCCATGGACGGCATCGGGCCGAACGACATCCGCATCAATGAACTCGTCGAGCGCGTCAAGGCCGGCGGCGTGCGCGAGGTGATTCTGGCGACCAACCCGGACGTGGAAGGCGAGGCCACCGCTTCCTATATCGCGCGGCTGCTCAAGCCCATGGGCGTCGCCTGCTCGCGCATCGCACACGGCATCCCCATCGGCGGCAACCTGGAGTATACCGACGAGGTGACGCTCGCCAAGGCCCTCGAGGGGCGCCGCACCATGCTCTGAAACGGAGGCCCCGCCATGAAGATCGTAATCATCGACGGACAGGGCGGCCGGATGGGCGGCGCGCTGGTCGAACAGATCAAAGCGGCGCTGCCGGCAGCGACCTGCCTTGCCATCGGCACCAACAGCATCGCTACGGCCGCCATGTTGCGCGCCGGCGCGGACGCAGGAGCAACCGGGGAAAACCCCGTGCTCGTCAACGCACGCACGGCGGACGTGATCGCGGGCCCCGTGGGCATCCTTTCGGCAAACGCGCTTTACGGCGAGGTCACGCCCACCATGGCCCGCGCCGTGGGCGAGAGCGCCGCGGTCAAGCTGTTGCTGCCGGTCAACCGGTGCGGCCTCACGATCGTCGGCGTGCGCGAGCAGCCGCTCTCCGAGTACATCCGCGAGGCGGTCGAGCGCATCCGCGCCCTCTGTGCAGAGCGGCAATAGAGAAGCCGAACAAACAAAAGGCCCGCCCAACTTTCATGGGGCGGGCTTTTGCCGTCGAAATCCGAATGATCGCCCTATGGCGCAACGGTAAGGGACCAGCCATATGTGCCGGCCTTGCCGGACGCAAGGGACAACAGCGACGGCTGCGTGGCCAGGTCCTCGATGACGCCGCTGCGCGCCGGCAACGAATACCACGGCTCCACGCAGAGAAACGCTGCATCGCTCCGGGCCGTCTGCCACAGCCCTACATACGGCACGCCGGGATAGGCGACGGTCACGGCGTGCGAATCGCCCGGCGTACCGATGGTCAGCGCATCGGCCATGCCGGTAAGCACCACCGCATCGACGTTGAACAGGCTGCGTTGCAGCGGCAAAACCCGCCCGTCCACAAGCGGAAACGGCTCCGCCCGCCCGCTTATGAGTCGATCTTCGCCAAGCACGATGCGCTGCGGCGCACACGGCGATTTGAACACAACCCGATAGTCCTCAAAGCGCAACCCGGGCGCAAGGGGCACGCGAATGCCGGGATGCCCGCCAAGGCCGAAATACATCGGCCCCTTCCCGCGGTTTTCCACCTCCACGGCGACCGAAAGCGTCCGCTCCTCCAGCGCATACCGCACCCGGAGCAAAAAGCGGAACGGGAAGCAGGCGCGCGTTTGCGCGCTGTCCGCCAGCGCAAGGATGACCGAGGCGTCCGTCCGCTCTACGACGGCAAACTCGCTTTCCGGTGCAAAGCCGTGCAGCGGCAGCCGGTATTCCCTGCCGTCAAACGTGCAGCGTCCACTTCCAAGCCGCCCGACATACGGGAACAGGATCGGTGCGCTGCGATCCCAATACCGTGAATCGCGCTGCCAGATGTACTCCGTCCCGTCTCCGCCGCAAAGCGAGAGCAGCTCTGCGCCGCGCGCACCAATCCCAGCGCGCAAAACCCCGTTATCAAGCCGAATCATATCTGCCACTCCATTTCATCAATAAACCATCCGGCGGCAGTATACCACCGATGCGGGCGCAAAACAAGGCTGCAATCGGAATCCATGTACCAACGCCGGTAGCGAAAGCCGCCCAAAGGCAAACGATCAACGGGTCAGCTCGACCACGAGATGCTCGATGGCGGTGTGGCGGTGCATGTAGATCACGTGCAACAGGCCGTCCCGGTCGAGGCACATCGCGGGCTGGCATTTGTTGCCCGGCGCCGGCGCGAGTTCGATCACGTTCTCCCACGTGCGCCCCTCATCCCGGCTGGCGGCCAGCGTGAGCGGGCTGCGCTCATGCCAGTCGGTCTCGGGCGTATCGTTATATGCCATGAGGATGGTCGTTGCATCATAGCTGACCACATCGATCTTTGACTCGTTGTTCAGGATGCCGGAGGGGACGGGTTTTGACCAGGTGCGGCCGCCGTCACGGCTTTCCGCCGTGTACGAGGGCAACGACCGGTTGCCCGCCGTTCCCCACCCGGCGCTGCCGGGGCAGGTGCGGGTGAACAGGCGAAGCGTGCCGTCCGGGCGGAGGCAGAGCGCCGGCTCGCGGATCAGGTTCCCGTCGTCCGCGCTAAGCAATGCGCCCGGCTCGAATGTTTCGCCATCGTCATGGCTGAGGTAGATGCGCACGGCGCCGAAATACCTGTCCGGGATCTCGCTGCTCGTACAGGCAAACACGATCGTCCCATCGGGCAGCAGCACGCTGTCGTTGCTCGCATGGCCGGTCTGGATGTTGGCGGGGCGCGCCGGTTCCCACGTGCGGCCGCCATCGCGCGTTTTGCGCATCCAGAGCTCGTCGCGGCCGTTGCACCAGGAAAGAAAGTTGACCTCCGTATCGAGAAACTTGGCAAAGAGCAAGATGATCTCGCCGTGCCGGTTTTTAATCCAGATCGGGTCATGGCAGCAGTAACGGATGTCACAGCCCACTGCGTCCGGATTGGACCAGTGGGCGGCGCCCGGTTCAAGCACGGACACCCAGTCCTTGGCGTCGCGTCCCATCGGATCGCCGTTCCATTGCAGAAAGCCGCCGTTCCAGACGGCAAGCAGATTCCCGTTGTCGGCAAGGGTCAGGCTGGGCATATGGTAACACTGCCGCTCGTCGAACCATTCCACGACCCATTTGCGATCCAAAATCTTTGCTTTCATCACGCTTCCTCCGTTTGTTTTGTCGCTTCTTCCAAAATGAGCAGCACGCTCTCCATCGGGGCGACCGGCAGCGGCAGCGTGCAGCAGCCGTCGCGCACCTGCGCGGTGAACGCCTTTTCCGGCCCGTCGGACGGCAACGCGCGCACCCGCAGCAGGCGGTCGCGCCCGCCGACGGACAGCGTCGCCCGCATGACCGTATCGAGCGCGCCGTTGACCAGATACAGGTTGGTCCTTCCTCCCTCCCGCGTGCAATATGGCGTCAGGTACGGCTCGTCCAGCACCAGCGGGGCGTCCAAGCGGCCGGAAGCGGTCAGCACATCCGCAAGCAGCGCCTGCCGCACGTCGTTGAGCAGCATGGGCGGAATGTCCTGCGGGCTGGAAAACCGGCCGAACGGGTAGACGAATACGCGCCCGTTGACCACCGTCTCGCAAGGTCCGCGGTCGCGCCGAAAGGAATCAAAGAAGCGGGAATATGTCTCCACGTGCGCATCTGCCGCATATGTCACCGAAAGCGCATCCGCCGCCGAAACGATGGCGCTCGCCCGCGCATCCGGCACGCCCGTATAACTGCGGTCCAGCACGACCTGTTCATACGCATATTCGCCGCCGTTCTGCCGCATCCATCGGGCGGCGGCTACGCCCGCAAGGCATCCAAGCCCGAGGTCGAGCAACGTATCGAGCGCATCGCCGCTGAGCAGGACGAAGTTGTTTGCAAACAGCGATTCCACGCCCGCCCGGTCAAGGTTGCGCAGATACTGGCCCGAAACGGCGACTACGCCGTGCGCGTCACGCGGATCGGTCGCATAATAAAACGGCACGCCCATCGCGGGCAGCAGTCCCGCCCAGAACACCTCGTGCGGATACAGTTCCTCGAGCGACCTGCCTTCGCGCGTGTGCAGCCGATAGGCGGCATCCGGGCTGGTCAGCACGCAGACGCCCTGGCGCGGCATTGCAAACACGCCCATCGCGTTCAACCGGTTCAAATATCCCTTCACATCGCGCAACATGTCCTGATATCCGTCGCGGGCGATGATGCCGCGGCCGTTGAGGTCGAACAGGTCGATGGTCATGCCCGCAATGTCCATTGCCAGCGCGCTGAGCAGCTGAAACCGCGTAAACCGGCGCGACTTGGAGAAGCGGGAATAGGGGTAGTTCTCCAGTTCCGGATACACCAGCGTGCCGGCGGGCAAAAATGCGCGGTTATGCATGGACACCATGTGGAACGCCTGGAGATATTTCGACGGCGCCATCTCCTGATACGCCGGCAGGTGGATGCGGATGACGGGCGGATTTTCGCCGGCAAAGATGCCCAGCAGGCGCTTCCAGTCGCGCCCTTCGGCGGCGTGCACGTACGGCACGCTGCTCATCAGGCCGATCTTTGTGTGCGGAGCAATCCCGTGGACGGCCGCAGCAATGGTCGCCGCCGCCCCCTCCATGCTCTCGCGGCAGACATCCAGCCAGATCTTCCGGTAGGGGTGCGGCTCGCCGGGTTGCAATACGCCGGCAAGGAACGCCTCGCGCGAAAGCGTCTCCCCCTCCGGCAGGCCGGCCCTCTCGGAAAAGCGGCGCATATGCGCTTCGCAAAAACAGCCGCCCCACAGGAGCGGATCGTGGTTATGCAACCGGAAATCATCCTCGACCCAGACCGTATCCGGATGGAGCGCCGCATAGCGCGCATACACGCCGCCGATGTACTGCCGCCATGCCTCGCACAACGGGCAGACGCACAGCGCCGCCATGCGCCCCGTGGGATCGACCATCCTGGCGAATCCCTGCCCGGGCCGCAGCGATTTGCCGAGATCCGCATGCATGAGCGTATGCCAGTGATTGATCGAAAACGTGATGCCGTGCGCCGCCAGCAGCGGTTGCAACCGGCCCAACAGGTTCAGATAGGCTTCCTGCTCCTTCTCGTCAAAATGGCCGGTGTTGAGTTCCTGCACGTTGATGAATGCCATCACGTCGTCCACATGCGCCACCGCGCAGAAGCGCAGCAGGCTTTGCGTCTCACGCTCGTCGTTGAAGCCGGGATCGCAGCAGAACCGAAAGCAATAACGGAAAGAATCCTGCATGGCACGCCTCACGAATCACGGATGGCAAGCCCGTAAAAGGCAAGCATGGGCAGGCGCATACAGTCCCAGGCCACCTGCTCGCCCGGATTGGCGCGCCAGGCGCCGTGCAGCACCGCGCCCTCGCCAAGCGGCCGTACAAACGTCAGCAGAAGGCTGTCGCGCCGCACCGTATAGTCTTTGACCGGCGCAAGCCCGGCCGCGTCCTCGGCGTCAAACGGAAGGCGGGCCGCCGGCAGCTCATAGCAGTTGAGCCAGTTGTAGACGCGCGCAAAGAACAGCTCGACCGTATCGGGCGCGCGTCGCACAGCGCGTATCGCTTCGGGCGCCCTCCACTCGCGCGGCCGGCCATACAGCTCGGAAAGCGCGCAGCGCGCCGCCCGCTCGCCAATGACGAGATTGCCGCTGGCGGCATTGTGAATAAAATCATACATGGCCACGTCGAGGCTCGGCAGCGTGTACACGCCCGGCAGATCATACATCGCGTCGCGCTGCGCCTGCCGGACCATGCCCCATTGCCGGTCCACATCTTCGCCGCAGGGGGTGTACATCCGGTTAATCTGGAACGTGATGAACGGAAGCGCCGGCATGTGCAGCCGGGCGCGTACATCCGCCACAAACGCCGCAAACCTGTCGCCGTATGTCGCCGCGCTATCTTCAAATCCCTCCGCCTCGCCCTGATACCAGAGCACGGCCTTCGGATGCAGGTCGTATTCGCCAAGCATTTCCAGCATGTTGTCGAGCAGCGCCCCGTTCTCCGCCGCGTTCCACCAGCGCAGGGGCGCGCCGCCGTAGGCCGCCATTACAAGGCCGATCGGATAGCCCAGCTCGCGCTTCAAAAGCTTGGCAAAGTGCAGCCAGGGCGTATGGCCCGGGTTGTGGTTTTCAAAATGCCCCACGTGCGTCGCTCCCGTCGTTTCCCCGAGCGGATGTGTCGCGAGGTCCCAGCGGCCGCTGTTGCGCAGCAAGTGCACGCCGATCTCCGGCGGATCGTCCACCGGGTCTTTGGCGCGTCCGGCGGCATTGCTCTGCCCCGCGACGACGAATATATCCCCAACGCCGATGTTGTGTACCATGTCGCCGCGCGTACAGGAGAGGCCGTCCCACCCCTCGTACTCCATATACGTTTCAATGCGGTACGGGCCGCCCGCAGGCACGGCCGCAAACTCGACCTCCCAGCCGCCTTCGTCATCGGCGCGGCAGTCGGTCCACGGGATCACGCTGTCGCCGCTGCTCTCCAGCGCGATGCGCGCCTTCACGTTCACACGGCCGTCCGCCACTTCCGTAAAGGAGAGCGGCAGCTCCTGGCTTAACCGCACGCGGCGATACCGCCCCGTCAATCGGATGGAGGCGACGCCCCGCTCATCCTGTTGAAAGATCTGCCACGGCGAAGCGCCGCCGGTGATGGTCACGCCAAAGTTCATGGTTTCCTCCTTTTCGCCTGTCCCGCTGTGCCGCCATACCGGCACATCGCTATCATATCACATCGGCGCCCGCCGCTCCACCTCCTCCGCGGCGGGAAGCGCGATCCCGAAAGACGGAGCGGCGCCCCGCCCCAAGCGGGGCGGGGCGCCGGATGTCACGCGTTAAGACGGGCGTCCCCATCGGCGGAATCAGTTGCCGCGCGCGACGGCGACCGCCTCGTTGACCATGGCCTCCAGCTCTGCGGCGCCCGCCGCCTCATACTCGGCCACATAGTTCGGCCAGGCTTCCTCCACGTCGAGCTGGCCGCCCATCATCTGGGTGAGATACTGGTTGGTGATGTCGTTGAGCCTCGTGCGGATATCGGTCGCTTCGGCCGGCAGGGTGATCTGCGTGTAGTACATCGGCAGAAGCTCATACACCTCGTCCACATAGGTGGCAATAACGGCGTCGGCATAGTTATACAGCTCCTGATCCAGCTCCGTCGCCCAGAAGTTGCTGTTGTCGATCGGGTTCTGAACGGCAGTCCACCAGTCGTTGTTGGTAAAGTCTACCTCGTACTCCGTGCCGCTGAACAGGTAGCTGAACCAGACATACTTGCAGCGGCCGTCGCCGTAGCCGTACGCGCCAGTGATCGGGTCCCAATAATCGGCGCCCTGATCGTCACGGAACTCGTAGTTCGTGGTGTTGTGCAGCAGGTCCTGGCCCTCCTGGCTGGCAAGGAACTCAACCAGGTCGAGCACACGATCCGGATACTCGCAGGTCGTCGGGATGAAGTAGTGCGAGCCGATCCAGTAGCCGGAGGAGTAGGTCTTGCCATAGTTGCCATCGCTTGTGAGCGCGACGCCAACGGTCAGATCCTCCACGGCGGCATCCGCATTGGCGGCCTGCCAGGCGGTCTTCCAGAAGTCGCGGAACTGCGCGGGCGCGCCGAAGCCGAAGTTTACAGCGGCAAGCTTGCCGGCGCCAAAGTCGGAATACGCGTCGTCAAAGTCGCCCTTGATGCCGATCCCGCTGTCGATGCCTCCGGCAGCGTACATCGCGGCAAGCTGCTTGACGACTTCCTTGGCCTCGTCGCTCGTGGTGGCCAGCGTCCAGACCTCATCGGTGCCGATGGTGCCGGAAACGATGAAGCCGTTCCACAGCTCGCTGCCGGCCGGCGCAAGGATGGTCGTGCCCTGCGGGGCGGCAATGGTCTTGTCGATCTCGTTCCAGCTGGTCAGCTTGTCGTTGCGCGGCCACCAGCCAATATAGCCGGCTTCCGCCGCAGCGGACGTGAACGCCATGAACTCTTCGACCGTCTGGGGTACCTTGCCCCCGTTTACCTCGTCAAGAATGGCCTGGTTGTACACCGGGACGCCGGCAAAGCTCGGGTCCGCCATCGTGGCGATGCTGTAGATGGCGTAGGCGGCATCCGGGTCGCCGGTGAACAGCTCGTTGTACATCTTGTACTCATCGCTGTTCATGATCTTGTACAGCGTCGGATAACGCTCCGGCTCGGCGTTGACAATCTCGCTGAGATTCCAGACGAGGTCCTCCTCCACGTACTGGGCGATCTTGTCCACCTCGCCCCAGGTCGGGAACAGCTCGGCCGCGCCGCCGGTGAACAGCTCGGTCTGCATACGATCGTCAAACCCGTCCGTACCGGTATCGTATTCGAGCGTGATGTTGACGGCCTCCTCAATCGCCAGGCGGATGGGGTCGTTCGCATACCCTTCCTCATCGTCGAGATTGTTGCCGAACTGTGCAAAACGGATGTTGACCAGCTCACGGTCCGCATTGGTGAGCGGCGCCGTCGGTTCTTCCGTCCCCGCCTGCCCCGCATCGCCGGTGTTCTGGGGCGTCTGGTCGTCGTCCGCCGGCTGCGTCGTGCAACCCGCAAATAGGCCGACGATCAGCAAAAGGCCCAACAGGATTGCCAAAAGCTTCTTCATGGTTTTTCCTCCTTTTTTCATTCTGCCGCAGGCGTCCTCCGCAGGGAACGCGCGGCAAATCCTATTCCTTGATCGCACCGAGCGTGATGCCGCTGGTGAAATGCTTCTGCAAAAACGGATAGACGCACATGATGGGCACCATCGCGCAGATGATCGTTGCCATGCGCAGCGCCATTGGCGGCGGCAGTTCCAGCCCGAGGCCGACCGCGCCGCGCCGCACCGTGTTCATCATCGACTGATCGACGAGCATGCGCCGCAAAATCCATACGAACGGCTGCAGGTTCGTCTTGTTGGAAATAAACATCATGTAGTTGTAATAATCGTTCCAGTTGATGACCGCAATGAACAGCGCAACCGCGGCCAGCATGGAGCGCGACACGGGCGTGACGATGCGGAAGAACACCCCCACCTCCGTACACCCGTCGATCATGGCCGCCTCCTCCAGCTCCTTCGGCACGGAGTAGGAGAAGTAGTTGCGCATGATAATGAAATAGGTAATGTTCAGCGCGCCCGGGATGACCATGACCCAGTACGAGCGCAGCAGGCCCAAATCCTGATACAGCATGTACTGCGGAATGAGGCCGCCGGTAAAAAACAGGTTGAACACGACCAGCGCGTTGACCAGCTTCATGCCGCGGATATGCACCTTGCTGCATGCGTACGCCATCGTGGAGGTGACCAGCAGCGAGAGTACCGTGGCCAGCACCGTCTTGCTGACGGAAATCCACATGCTGGTAGTGAACGCCTTGGTGTTGAAGATGGCCTGATAATACTGCAGGTCCACGCCGCCCGTGGGCCAGAGCATCAGCCCGCCCTTGATATACTCCTCATACGGGGTAATGGAGCAGATGAGCACATACCACATGGGGTACACGCAGATGAGCGCAAAGAGGATGCAAAACGCGTATACGAACACATCGTAAAAATTGAACCCGACGGTCTGCAGCATGGAGCGCCGCGTCAGACCCGCACGGTTAAGGGATTGCCGCTTCATTTGCCTTCCCCCTTTCTCAGAAGATGCCCTGCACGTCGAGCTTGTTGACGAACTTGTTGGCGATGAGCACCACGATCAGGCCCATCGTGTTGAGCAGGAAGTTCATCGCGGTGGACAGCTCAAAGTCCGTGCCGCTGCCGCCGAGACTGATGCGATAAATATATGTAGAAAGCACATCGCCGGTGGACAGCACATAGTTGTTGTACAGGTTGTAAACCTGATCAAAGTTGGAGACGAACAGCGACGCCAGCTGCAGGATCAGCATGATCATGATGCAGGGCATGATGCGTGGCAACGTGATGTGCGTGAGCATCTGCCAGCGATTGGCGCCGTCGATGGCCGCGCTTTCATACAGCGTAGGGCTCACGCCCGCCAGCGCCGCCAGATAGACGATGGTGGAATAACCGGATGTTTTGATGATGTTGGAGATGACCAGAATCCCCCGGAACATCTCCGGCCGTTTGAGAAAGTCAATCGGCTCGCCGCCCAGCCGCTGGATGATCTGATTGACGGCGCCGCCGATATCCGCCGAGGTCGGATACTCCAGAAATACCTGTACCAGACCGGCGAAAATAACCCAGGAAAGAAAATACGGAAGATATACGCAGGTCTGTACGACGCTCTTGACCTTGCGCAGCTTGATCTCGTTAATCATCAGCGCAAGAAAGATCGCAAAGGTGAAGCCGAAAATCAAGTTGTAGATGTTGATGATGATCGTGTTCTTGAACGCCCGAATAAAGTTTGGGTCCGCGAACATCCGCTGGAAATGCTCGAACCCGGCCCAGGGCGACCCCAGCACGCCAAGCCGGGGGGAATAGTCCTTAAACGCAAGCAGGATGCCGTACATGGGGCCGTAGTTGAACACCGCCATAAAGCAGAAGCCCGGCAGCATCAAAAGATACAGGAACCAGTGTTTGCGCAGATACGCGCTGAAGCGATACAGCCGGCCGCCCTTGCCGCCGCTTTGCGGATGCCTGCGTCCCTTGCCGGCTATGGCCGGTACGCCCATCTCTTTCATCGCGTCCCTCCGAACTTTTATTAGTTAATATTATATACGCTTGACGGGCTACATTTGCCCGGCGACCTCGCTGTTCTACAGGGAAATTGACAGATTATTGACCGTCTCAGAGCCGCTTTCCGATGAATTCGCCACTGATTTTCAGATAAATCATACTAAATCTTTGCGGGCAAGTCAATACGCCTGGTCATAAAAATGTTATGATTTTTTCAAATTATCAACATTTAGCGCCGAATTTTAACTAATATATGCGCTAATATTCATTTTTTGTCCCAAAAACTATGGACAAGCACGAAAAGCATGATACAATTTCCTCAGGAGGGAGCGACCGCGCTCCCGGATGCGGAAAGGAGCGCAGCGATTTATGGCAAAACGAATCGGCTTTATCGGTTATGGATTGCGTTCGCGTACGATGATGCAGGCGTTTCGCGCGCTGGAGGCGGATGTGCGCGTCGTGGCGATTGTGGACCCGCGCGCCGAGGAAATCCGGCAGGAGATTGCCGCAGACCCGTATTTTGAGCGCGTTTCCTTCTATGATACAGCGGCGTCGATGCTTGCCAGTGCCTCCCTCGACGGCGTGTTCATCGGCACGCGCTGCTCATTGCACACGCCGCTCGCCATACAGGTGCTCAACAGCGGCCTGCCCCTGTTTTTGGAAAAACCCGTCTGCATCAGCCCCGAGCAGTATGAGCGGCTTGCCGCGGCCGCAAAGGGGCGGGAGTCCCGCGTCCTGGTCTCCTTCCCGCTGCGGCTTACGGCCGTGGCGCAGGCCATGAAGCGCGTCGTGGACGCCGGTACGCTCGGCCGCATTACGATGGTGCAGGCGATCAACAACGTGCCGTACGGCAGCGTTTACTACCACAGCTGGTACCGGGACGCAAACGAGACGGGCGGCCTGTTCCTGCAGAAGATGACCCATGATATCGATTATATCCATTATTTGATCGGCGAGGTTCCGGTCGATGCGTTCGCCCGCACGGCGAAGCTGTATTTTCGCGGCGACAGGCCCGCCGGTCTGCATTGTCCGGCATGCCCGGAATACCATACCTGCCGTGAGAGCAGCTATGTGGTCGGCAAAATCCTCAAGGAGGAAGTGCAGGGCGACGCCTGCTGCTTCGCCCGGGACACCGGCAACGAGGACATGGCGAGCGCCATTTTCACCTGCCCGAGCGGCGCCATCATCACCTACAGCCAGAACTTCATCGTGAAAAAGGGCGCCGCGCGCCGCGGTTGCCGCCTGATCGGCACCGACGGCAGCGCGGAATTCGACTTCTACACGGGCGTCATACGCGAAGACCGCTATCTGACGGCCGAGACGGTGACGCACACGCTCGCAGGCGGCGGCGCGCACTTCGGCGGCGACGAGCGCCTGGCGCTTGCATTTTTGCGGCTCATGGACGGCGAAGCGCCGGAGTCGGATCTGACGGCGGGTCTCAACAGCGCGGCGGTCTGCCTTGCGGCCAGAGCGTCCGCCGAAAGCGGGACCATCCAGCCGGTGCAGCGGTAAGCGCCGGCAGCGAAGGCGGAAGGAGGGCGCCATGCTGATAAACCTTGCGGAAATTTTGAAGGACACGCGCCGGCGCGGCTATGCGGTGGGGCTGTTCAACTGTGTGACGCTCGAGATGACACGCGGCATTCTCGATGCGGCCGAGGCGCTCGACAGCCCCGTGATCATCGGGCCGGCGGAGAGCCTGCTGCCCGGCGCGCCGCTGGCCGACTATGCGGACATGATGCGCGGCATGGCAGCGCGCTCGCGCGTGCCGGTCGCGTTGCACTTTGACCACGGGTTTACGCCCGCCCTCGTGCGGCAGGCGGTCGATCTGGGCTTCACTTCGGTCATGTACGACGGCAGCATGCTACCGTTTGACGAGAACGTGCGCCTGACGCGCGAGCTCGGCGCCTACGCGCACCGCTCCGGCTGTTCGATCGAGGCGGAGATCGGCCACGTCGGCTCCAACGGTTCAGCGGAGGAGGCGATCAACCGTTCGGTCTACACGGAACCGGACGAGGCGCTGCGCTTTGTGCAGCAGAGCGGATGCGACGCGCTGGCCGTCGCCATCGGTACGGCGCACGGCGTCTATCGGGTGGCGCCCCGCCTCTCCTATGACGCGTTGCGCGCCATCGCCGCAATCTGTGAAACGCCGCTCGTGCTGCACGGCGGCTCCGGTCTGTCGGACGCAGCGTTTCAGGAGACGATCCGCTGCGGCATCTCCAAGATCAATATCTTTACTCACAACAACCTCACCGCCTCGCGCGCCGCGCATGCCGCCTTTTCGGAACAGACCGGCGCCTATGAGCTGATGCGGCCGGTTGTCCAGGCGGTGCAACACGAAACAATGCGCCTGATCCGCGTGTTTGGCAGCGAGGGGAAGGCATGAGCGGCGGGGCGCACATCCTCGTCTTTGATGTAGGTACGAGCGCGGTCAAGACCGCGTTGTTTGACGCGGCGCTGCGCCAGGTCGCCGTCGCGGTGCGGGAGTACCCGTTGCAGACGCGCGGGGTATGCGTGGAGGCGCGGCCGGACGACTATCTGGCCGCCATGCAAAGCGGCGTCGCCGCCATGCCCGCCGCGCGCATCGTCGCCATTGGCATGACCACGCAGGGCGAAACGCTCATCCCCGTGGACGCCCGGGGAACCTCGCTGACGGACGCCATTGTCTGGCTGGACGCGCGCGCGCAGAGCGAGGCGCGCCGCCTTGCAAGCGCGCTCGACGCGCAAGCCTTCTACGAGACCACCGGCCTGCCGGAAATTACGCCCACGCTGCCGCTTGCCAAGCTGCTGTTCCTGCGCGAGCGGATGGAGGGCATCTACCGCCGCACGGCGCATCTGCTGCTGCTCGAGGATTATCTTCGGTGGCGGCTCACGGGCAGGATCGCCACGCACGCAAGCCTTTTGACGAGCACCGGTTATCTGGACATCCGCACCGGCGATTACTGGGCCGCGGCGCTGTCCCTCGCCGGCGTCCCGGAATCGCATCTCCCTCCCATCCTGCCCTCCGGCGCGCCGGCCGGCCAGTTGACGGCGCAGGCTGCGTTGCGGCTGGGGCTGCCCTCCGGCATCCCCGTATACACGGGCGCAATGGACCAGACGGCCGCCCTGCTCGCCGTGACAGGCGGCAGGGCGGGAACGGTGTGCGAAACGGTCGGCACGGCGCATGTTGTCGCCGCGGCCACCGGCGCGCCGCGCGCGCTGCCGGGGCATCGCGTCACCGTCTACCGGCACGCGCTGCCGGGAGAATACCTCTATCTGCCCATCGGCAATACGGCGGGCATGTCGCTCAAATGGTTCCATCGTGAATTCGGGCGGCCGGCGGAGGACTACGCCGCGCTTGACGCGCTTGCCGCATCCGTACCGGCCGGCTGCGAGGGCGTTACATTCTTGCCGTTTCTGTCCGGATGCGTGGACCCGGAATGCCTGCCGGACGCAACGGCCTGCCTGTTCGGGCTGCGCCTGTCCAGCACGCGCGCCCATGCCGCGCGCGCCGTCCTGGAGTCGACCGGCTATGAGCTGCGGCAGTTCCTTTCGCTGCTCGACTCGCTCGGCTGCAAAACGGATCGGGTCGTTTCGCTCGGCGGCGGTGCAAGAAGCGAACTGTGGATGCAGATCCGCGCCGACATCGCCGGCCTGTCGCTGGAAGCGCCGGCGGTCACGGAAGCGGCGGCGGCGGGCGCCGCGCTGCTGGCCGCTTGGGGCGCCGGGCTCGTGCCGCCGGGCGCATATCCCCCCGCCCTTGCGCAGGCCGGCCGCCGCTTCGTGCCGGACCCGTCCCTAAAAGCCGCTTATGACGCGGGCTTTGCCCGCTATACCGCGCTGTTCCATGCGCTGCGGCCGCTCTATGCCGAGCGGTAGGATGCAGCATCATTTTATAAAAGCGTACAGGAGGTAGCCCCATGAACGAACCGCGCACCCCCCGCCTCGGCGTGCTGGCGCTGATGCTCGAGGCGTACGAGCCCCTCTTCCCCGGCATCACCGAATCACAGCGGCAATACCTGACCAACGTGCTCGACGGCTTAGCGGACACGGCGGAGTTCGTCTTCCCGCGCATCGCCCTTTCGCGCGAGGACATCGAAGCGTTGACCGCCCAGTACAACCGCGACGGCCTCGACGGTATCGTGATCTTCCTCCTCAGCTATGCGCAGGGGCAGTACCTCGTGCGCGCCATGCAGCACAACCACCTGCCGCTCGCGCTTGCGCTGATTCAGCCGGACGAAACGGCCGGCGCAGCATTCGAAGAATGGGAGCTGACCGTCAACCAGGGCATCCACGGGTCGCAGGACTGCGCGAACGCGCTGATGCGGGCAAAAGTCCCGTGCGCATTCTATGCCGGCAGCCGCCACGGGGACGGGTTGCGGACGTTTCTTGCGGACTTCGGCGCTGCATCGCGCACGGTGCGCGCGCTACGCTCCATGCGCATCGGCGTGATCGGCAAGCTGCCCGGCATGGGCGATGTGGTAACGGACGACATGGCTTTCTACCGCAAGCTGGGGCCGGAATTTGTTTACGATTCCATCGGCACCGTCACGCGCTGCTGCGAACGGGTCACGCAGGCGGAGATCGACGCGCGCGTGGCGTTTGACCGCAGCGTCTTCGACATCGATCCCCAACTCCCGCCCGAGCGCCATGCCTATGCGGTCAGGCTCTATCTGGGGCTTAGGCGCTATTTGGAGGAAAACGGCTATGCGGGCTATACGGCGCACTTTGAGGAGTTTGGCGCCGACGGGCGCTACACGCAGCTTCCGCTGCTCGCGGCCAGCCATCTGCTCGCCGACGGATACGGCTACGCCGCAGAAGGGGATGCTTCCTGCGCAACGCTTGTGGCGGCCATGCGCCTGCTGTGCGGCGAGGCGAACTTTTCAGAGATGTACATGATGGACTTCGCGCGCAAGGCGATCCTCCTGTGCCATGCGGGCGAGGGCAACTGGGCGATGGCGCGGCGCGACCGCCGGCCGTTCCTCATGGACCGCGTATTCAACGAGGGCGGGCTGTCGAACCCGCCGACGCCGATCTTTACGCCGGAGCCCGGACGCGCGGCGGTGATGAGTCTCGCGCACGTGGACGGGGAACGGTTCCGGCTCGTATGCGCGCAGGGCGAGATGCTGGACGAATGCGGCCTTCCAAAATGCGACATGCCGTACATGTTCTTCCGCCCGGATGCCGGCGTGGAGACGTGCGTGCGGCGCTGGCTGGAATTGGGCGGCACGCATCATGAGGCGATCGTCTCCGGCGACTGGGCATCGCGTATCCGGCTGTTTTGCCGGCTCGCCGATGTGGAACTTTGTGAACTCTGAGAACCGACACGAATTGTTACGGAGGTTGACCCATGCTGCAAAACATTGAACGCTCCCTATCCGACCTGTTGGGAAAAGCGTATACCCACGCCGTGTGCGCCGCGCGCAGCGCGCTCACCGGCGAGGACGAGGCGGCGCTCATTCGCCTGGCCGACACGCCCGTGTCGTTCTTTCCGGCCGATTACGCCGAACGACAGGAGGTGCTGATGGCGCGCGTCGGCACGCAGGTCGCGCCGGCCTTTGCGGACCGCAACGACGGCGCGCCGACCGACTCCTACCGCGCTGCGCAGCACAGCGCCGCCGCCCCGCTCTCCACCGTCGGCTGTTTTCGCGTCGGGGAGGACGGAAGATTATACTTCGCCGGCAAGAGCGAGCATTACCACATCCCGCTCGGGCATGATTTCCCCGGCTATCGATTGATCGAATTCGCCAAGCGCCTCGGCATCCCGAACGCCACGCACAACAATACGCGCGGCTATATCACGCGCCTGGCGGAGCGCAGGCTGATCGCGGCGGCCAACGGCATCGAGCCGCCGGACAAGGCGGCGATGGAAGCGCTGCTGCAAAAACGCGAGCCCGGCGTGCTCAACCGCGTCATCAATCTGGAGACGGGCTCCCTCGCGGTGGAGGCGGCGTTGAAGATGATGCTCTCCCGCTTCTACGCCATCGACAGCAAAAACGCGCCCTGCGCCGGGCGCACGCCGGTATTCCTCGTAATGGCGGACAATGCCGGCGGCATCACGGCCGGCTACCATGGCACCACCATACTGGCCCAATCGCTCCGCGGCCTCTGGCCGGCATTGACGGACAAGGCCGAGAAGGCCGGCCTTTACCACGTTGTGGGCGTGCCCTTCGGCGATGTGGAAGCGTTTGCCGCCGCAGTGAAACGGTGGAACACGCCGCCCTACAAGACCGCCGGATTCTGCCATGAAATCATCATGATGAACTATGGCGGCATCCGGCAGGACGAGGCGTTCCTGCAACAAGCCTACCGCCTCTGCGCGGAAAGCGACACACCGGTGCTGTGCGACGAGATCCAGTCCTGCGCCTGGTATGACGGGTTGTTCCTGTTCCGCAAGTACGGCCTGACGCCGGATTTCGTTTCCGTCGGCAAGGGATTCCCCGGCGGCAACTATCCGGCCAGCCGTATCCTGGTGAGCGGGGCGTTCGACTCGCTCAACCAGTTTGGCGCGCTCGTGACCAATGGACAGGAGGAACTGGCCAGCCTCTCCTACCTGATCACCATGGCGTTCATTCAGGCAAACGGCGCGCATATTGAGGAAACGGGCGCAGCCTATCACCGGGCCGTCGAACGCGTGGCTGCCGCCCATCCCGCTCTCTGCGCAAGCGCGGCCGGCGACGCGCACATGAGCGCCGTGTGTTTCCGCACCGTAGAGGCGGCCGTCACATTCTGCAAGCGCATGCAGGAGGCATACGGCGTGGATATCAGCGCGCAAACCTACAAGCCGGACTGTCCGCCGGTCGCGCTGACGAAGCTGCCGCTCATTACAACGGCGTCGATGGCGGACAGGCTTGTCGCTCTGATGGACCGGTGTCTCCAGGAGATGGAAAAGGAGGGAATTGCATGACGGAACGGGAGGTTCGCTTCGGCGTCATCGGCTGCGGGCTGATGGGGCGGGAGTTCGCCAGCGCCTCGGCGCGCTGGCTGCACCTTGGCGTGGACCTGCCGCGGCCGGCCATCGTGGCCGCCTGCGATCTGAACGAGGAAAACCTGCGCTGGTTCCGCAAGGTGCCCGACACGCGCTACTTTTACAGCGATTACCATGAACTTTTGCAAAACCCGGAGGTTGAGGCGGTATATTGCGCCGTGCCGCACCATCTGCACGAGCAGGTTTACTGCGACGTCATCCGGGCGGGCAAACACCTGATCGGAGAAAAGCCGTTCGGCATTGATCTGGCCGCGTTTTCCGGCATTGCGTGCGCCATGCGGGAACGGCCGGACGTCTTCGTGCGCTGCGCAAGCGAATTTCCGTTCTATCCCGCCGTGCAGCAGATGGTGCGCTGGTACCGCGACGGCGCTTTCGGCCGGATCATCGAAGCGCGCTTTGCGATCAAACACTCTTCCGACATGGATCTGAGCAAGCCCATCAACTGGAAGCGCACGCTGGCCGCCAACGGCGCTTACGGCTGCATGGGCGACCTGGGCATCCATACCCAGCATCTGCCGTTCCGCCTCGGCCTGTTGCCGGTGGATGTCAGCGCCCAGCTGAGCAATCTGGTCCCCACCCGTCCCGGGCCGGACGGCACGCCTGTCCCGTGCGAAACGTGGGACAACGCGCTGCTGCTGTGCAGCGGGGAGAACGCCGCCGGCGACCGCTTCCCGATGGTGTTCGAGATGAAACGCATGGCGCCCGGATGCACAAACACGGTCGAATACGAGATCAGCGGGCTCAGGATGGCGGCGCGCTTTACCACCGACGACCCGAACGCCATTCACTTCACGCGGAACGACGGCCGCGAGCAGGCCTGGAGCCGGCTTGTGATAGGCAGCCGGCCGCAGTATCCGACCATCACGGGCGGCATCTTTGAATTCGGTTTTTCCGACTCGCTGTTGCAGATGTTTGCGGCGTTCGTCTCCGAGCTGCGCGGGCTCCCGTGCGACTTCGGTTGCTTTACGCCCGATGAGGCGCGCCTGAGCCACCGGTTGCTCACCGCGGCGCTGCTGGCGGAGCGTGAGCGGCGGGTTGTCCGCATGGATGAGGTCTGAGCGATGGAACGGCTGACGAAGGACCGGTTTGGCCATGGCGTATGCGCCGTAGAAGCCGCGCGTCAAACCGTATATGTGCCGCGCGAACGTCCCGGCTTTGTGGCATGGGCAACCGCGTTTTCCTATGGCGACGGGCGGATCGGCCTTTCGTTCAAGGAAACGATGCGTGGCAAAAACCCGCGCTATCGCCCGCCACGGCTGGAACTTGGAGAAGCCGTCGGCGCGCCGGTGTCCTACTGTTCGGTTGAGTGCGGCAGCGAAAATGAATGCTCCAGCCGGGTATACCTCGTTTCGGCGGATGGCGGCAAAACCTTTTGGGAAACAGGCCGTTGCGCGCTCGAGGACGGTTCGTTTTCAAATGTCGGGCGCCCGGACGGCACGATCATCGGCTATGATGTGCCGCGGCTGAACGAGGACGGCACCGGCTGGTGCGATTACATCCGCGTGCGGCGGAGCACGGACGGCGGCACGACCTGGGAGGACTGCGCCAGACTGCTCGAAGGTACCGCCCCCTATCTGTGGCGTACACGCACGCTGCGCGACGGAACGATCCTGCTGCTGCTGAGCCTCTATGGCACGCCGTGGGGGACCGGCCGCCCGCGCGCCACGCGCAACACCATGCTGCCGGGCGAAACATACCTGAGCAAGATCCAGACGTGTTTCCTGGCAAGCGACGATGGGCTACACTTCACCGGGCCGCACTACGTGCTGCCGGGCATCGGCGCGCATGAATACGACGTGGTCGAGTGCGCGGACGGACGATTGTTGTTCCTTGCCGGCGATGTGCAGGGGACGCCCACTGGCAGGCAGTTCGTCACCAGGCGGAACGGCGCGTTTTTCAACGGATCGATGTATGGCATCCGCCGCGGCGCGCCGCCCGCGCAGGAGCATGATCCGCAGGGCGGTTTTGTGCCGGAGAGCGTCGCCATGTTGCCCGGCGACCTGCTGGTCGGCAGCCGGCGCAATAAGCCGTATGCGGCGAGCAACGATTTCGGCGAAAACTGGTTCGAGATCGACGGCTTGCCGCCGAGCCTCTATCAGCCGTTCCTGATGGCGCTGCCGGACGGCACGGTGCTCAACTTTGGCCACTGCGGCGGGGACAGCGCCTTTGGCCAGGAGGATATGACGATCGGCTTGGACCGCTTCCGGGTGGAAAGCCACCTGCCAAAGCGCGCCGCGCTCTCGCTGACGCGCCGTCTCAACGACGGCGGCACGCAATACCAGAACGCCTATGAGGCGCTGCTGCGCGCCGGCGATACGCCCCTTGCAGGCGTCGCCGTCCGGTTCCGCGCCGCACCGTTCTGGCGGGAGGACGGCACGGTGAACGGCGCGCCGCTATCCCAGGCGCCTTATCAAATCGAAACGGCGACGGATGCGGATGGGATTGCCCGCGCGGCCTTCCCGATGTTCGACCGCATCCCGGATATTCACTTCTACTACAAGATCGACGTGATCTGCCGCCCGCTGCACGGCGAATGCCTGCCATGCGACGGGCCGTCCATGTGCGAAGCGGCGCTCACCCCCGTGCGCCGTTGCCGCCACCCCTACGACGCCTATCTGGCCGGCGGGCAGCTGTATCTCTCCCCCGCCATGCTTGCGCGTTTTCCGAACGCCATCGCGCTGCTCAGCCCCCTGTGCGGACGGGCAGACGTGCCGGACGGCGCGCTGCCGGACGACCTCCGGGATGCGCTTTTGCGCGCGGATGTGTTGCGCTGCGCCCCGGACGGGCTATTCTGGTATCGCAGCATCCATGCGCCGTCGCCCCTTTGCGGCGTGCAGCCGATGAACAACGGCGACTGGTACGAATAGCAAAACCGGCATAAGGTCGCAAGGCATGAAAGCGGCGGCGCAAAACGCGCCGCCGCCCCCATCGAATTGCCGTTCAACCGTTTTGTCCGCCAGCCTCGCGCAGCGCCGGCAGCCCGGCGGCGGCGCCCGCAAGAAGCAGGCCGCTGTCGCTGTTCCACATGTTCATCTGCATCCCCGCCCTGATCCAGGGCAGCAGCGGCGCCGCCGCCCCAAAGTGCGCGCCGCTGAATTTGCCGTGCGCCTTCGCCGCGCGCACGACCGAACCGATGGCCTCGACGATCTCCGGATCGTCGAACCGGTCCAGCTTGCCGTAGTCCTGCGTCAGATCGTTCGGCCCGATGAGCGCCACGTCGATGCCCTCGACGGATAGGATTTCATCGATATGCTGCACGCCTTTTCGGCTCTCAATCTGGCACAGGAGGATCGTCTCCTCGTTGGCGGCGGGCATGTAGTCCGCGCCGGTCACCTTGCGGAAATCCGTGTGCGGCCGCGACAGCGAAACGCCGCGATGCCCGAGCGGCGCATATTTGGTGCAATCCACCAGCATGCGGGCCTGCTCAGCGGATTCCACGTTCGGCAACAGCAGGCCGCTGGCGCCCAATTCCATGAACTTGAGCGCATGTTCGCGCCGCATCTCCGGAATGCGGACAAGCGCCGGCAGGCCGACGCCGCGCGCCACGGCGACCACGTCCGCCACCTCGCGCGTGGTAAAGCAGCCATGCTCGCAGTCCATGATGAAAAAATCAAACCCCGCCCGCAGCAGTAGCTTTGCGATATCGACATTCGCAAACGTCGTGACCATCGTGCCGAGCAGCCGCTCTCCGGCGCGCAGCCTGTTCTTCAAACCCATATCGTTTTCCCTCGCTTATGATGCTCCATATCGTATGACCGATCAAACGGTCCCACGCTCTTTTCCGCGTTGCTAAGCAAGCGCGTCGAGCTGCACGCTCTGCACCGTGCAGGGGGCCTGCGCCATGAGCGTTTCCACCTCTTCGCACGTGGGAAGCGCGAGGCCGATCGCGCCGCGCCGCGTGACCACCAGCGTGCCCGCACAGTTGCAAAACAGCGCCGCCTCCGCGAGCGGCATGCCGCGCTGCAGAGCGATCAGCAACGCCGCGTCGAAAGTGTCGCCCGCGCCCGTCGGATCAACCACCGGCACGTCGATGCCGCCGCAGAGCACCACCTGGCCGCCCGCGCTGAGCACCGCCCCCTCCTTGTCGCGCGTGAGCGCCACAATGGACGGCCCGAGCGCATGCAGCGCACGCAGCACGTCCCCCACGCTTCGCTTGCCCGTCAGGATGCGGCCCTCCTCAAGCGTCGGCGCAATGACATCCGCCATCGACAGCACCTGCATCATGCGGGCTTCCGCAGCCGGACTGCGCCCCAATTCAAAGCGGAGATTGGGGTCGAAGCTGAGCAGGACGCCATGCTCCTTGGCAATGCGCGCCGCCTCCAGGCTGGCATCCCGCATCGGCTCGCTGAGTTCCAGCAACATGCCGGGAAAGTGCAGCGCGAATGCGGAAGCGATATAGGCCCGGTCGAGATCCTCCGCCCCATACCGGCTGCCCACCGAATCGTTGCGATAATACTGATAATTGCGCCGCCCGTCCGGCAGGTATTCCAGGAACGCAAGGCCGATCTGCCCTTCCGGCGAGACGACCACCCGGCTGCAATCCACGCCCGCGCCCGCCATCGTATCGCACACCATGCGGCTCAGCGCATCGACGCCGATCTTTCCCAGAAAGCCGCTGTGCGCGCCGAGAAGCGCCGCGGCGCACGCGCAGATGCCGGCGCTGCCACTGGCCGCCTTGAGCACCGTACCGGGCGCATCGATGCGGCCGCCGGCATCGGTCGGAATAAAATCCACCAGCAATTCGCCCAGCGTCAGAATCTTGCCGGTCGGATTGGCGGAGTGTGCGATACCCTTATTCTCCATTTCGATCACCAAGGGCGCCGTGCGCCTCCTGTTCCAACGATTTTGCTGATCCGTGCAGAATAGCTAATAACTTCTATCTAATAAAATAGCAAAAACCAATAATATTGTCAAGGAACCTGCCATTCTATTTTTGTTTTTTCTGAAAAATGCCTGATAGAACATTCTATATAGCGTGTTTGAGACATGAAGTTTTGAAAATAACCCGTTTCTTTCTTGACATGTTTCGAAAAGCGCGATATATTTATTATCATAATTATTAGCCGGCTGGCGACAAAGGAGAAGGGTCATATGCAAAACCGCATTACCTCCATCGACGTGGCCAAGCGAGCGGGGGTTTCGCAATCCGCCGTTTCGCTGATCCTCAACGGCAGCAGTAAGATCTCCTTCAGCGAGGAGACAAAGGCGCGCGTATTTGCGGCCGCAAAGGAATTGGGCTATCAACTGCCGCACCGCAGAAAGCGCGGCCTTTCCGGCCGCACCGGGCTGCTGCTGCTCACCCCCACGCTCATCAATCCCTTCTATGCCGAGCTGGTACAGACGGTGGAACGCTATGCGGATTCGCTCGGCTGTCAGGTGATCGTCTGCAACACGCTGCGCAAGCCGGAGCTGGAAAAGTACTATCTCGATACGCTGCTGTTCAACCACATCGGCGGCATCATCTACACGTTTCTGCCAAGTTTTCCGCAACTGATCGAGACCCTCGGCGCCGACCTGCCGATCGTGCTCATCGGCGAAAAGCGCTCGGATGTGCCAATCTGCTCCATCGAGCTGTCCAACGAGCGCGCAGGCGCCATCCTGGCGGAGCACCTGTACAACCTCGGCCATCGCTCGTTCCTGTTCGTCTCCACCCCCTTCAACCAACTCACGCTGGCCCGGCAGCAGCGGTTGGAGGGCATTCGCGCTTTTTTGCGTTCCCGCGACATGCCGAACGACTGCCTGCAGATCCTCGTGCCGGATGCGCAGACCGAGTCGGACGATCTGCCCGGCACCGTGCCCTATGAATACGCCGTCGGGCGCAAGCTGACCGCTACCGCGCTTGACAACGGAATTCCCGCAACGGCGCTCATCGGCGTCAACGATATGACGGCCTCCGGCATCATGGTGGAGCTCAAGGCGCGCGGATATACCGTGCCGGACGATTTCTCCGTGTGCGGGTTTGACAATATCTTCCCCTCCATCATCTCGCAGCCCGCGCTGACGACGATCGACCACCATCTTGCCGTGCGCTGCCGTGCGGCTGTCGACATGGTGCTCTCCCAGCGGCGCGAACGGAGCGAGGAGACGCAGCCGGTCGTCATCAATAAGGTGGAGTATTCCCCGCGGCTTATCGTGCGCGGCTCGACCGGCCCCGCCCGCTCGGCCGGCGCGGATGGGGAACCATGCTGAACCGCCTGTTCTTCGGCAGGGCCGACCGGCCGGATGCGGCTCCGCTCGTGCGGCCGAAGACGCGCCCTGAGCTGTTTCGGCAATCCCTGCGCGTACGGTTTCTCTCCATGTTCGGGCCAAACCTCATCGTGGCATTGTTCTTCCTGCCCGCCCTCGTGTGGACGGAGATGACGCTGCAAATTACGTCCGGCGTATCTGCAGATCCGGCTGCCACCCTCTCCAGCCAGTTGGTCGGCACCTACCTGGTCGGCCTGTTCCTCTGCATCACGATCACCGGCCCGGCGATGGCCGGACTGTCGCTTTTGATGCGCAACTGGGCGCGCGGTGAAAACTGCTACAGGATTGCCACGCTCTTTGGCGGCATGAAACGCAACTGGAAGCAGGGGATGCTTGCGGCTGCGCTGTCCGGTTTAACGCCGCTGCTGTTCTACAGCACGTTCAATTATTACGGCGCCATGAGCGAGACGGCGAGCCTGCTCTACCTGCTCCCGTTGGCGCTGTGCGGTTTGCTGTGCATCTTCCTGCTGCTGATGCAGCAGACGGTCTATACGCTGCTGGTAACCTATGCGCTGCCGTTTCGGAAGGTGCTTAAAAATGCGTTTCTACTCGTCTTTTTGGAACTGCCGCGCAGTCTGTTGACGCTGGTTGTCTCCCTGCTGCCGCTGCTGGCGGCCTGCGGGCTGCTGTTGCTGCTTCCGTTGCACACGGGGTTGATCGTCGTGCTGATCTGCGCCTATTATGCGCTTATCGGCCTGTCGCTGGAAAGGTTTGTCGCCGCTTCGTTCGCCAATTTTGCCTGTGAAAAGCACCTCAACAGCCGCCTGCCCGGCGCGCGCGTGGATATCGGCCTAAAAAGCGAACGCACCGTAGGCGGCGACGAACCGTCGGACGCCGGTGCGCCCGTGCAATGAGACGAGGCTGCAATGCATCACCTTTCCCGGAGGAACTGTCAAAACATGGAAACCGTTGTCCCCTGCTCTGCTTTTGCCCTTGAGGGCAATGTCTGTGCCTGCCAACGCTACGGCAGCGGGCATATCAATGCCACATACCGCCTGACCACGGACCGTGGGCGCGCATATATCCTACAGCAGATCAATCGCGTTGCGTTTCGGGAACCGGTGGCGGTGATGGAGAATGTCATCGCCGTCATCCGTCACCTGCGCGAACGCGTGGACGACCCGCGCGGCACGCTGCAGCTCGTGCCCACGCGCGACGGACGGGATTATCTGTTGACTGCGGAAGGCGATTGCTGGCGAGTCTACCGCTTCATTGACGGGAGCATCTGCCTCGACGCCGCTAAAACGCCGGAGGATTTTTACCAGAGCGCCGTCGCATTTGGCACGTTTCAGCGGCAGCTTTCCGACTTTCCGGCCGCCTCGCTGCACGAGACGATCCCGGATTTCCACAACACGCCCGCCCGTGTGGAGCAGTTTCGCGCCGCGCTTGCCGCCGACGCATGCGGCCGCGCGGACTCCGCCCGTGCGGAGATCGACTTTGTATTGCAACATGCGGGCGAAGCGGGCGCGCTCGTCCGGCCACTGGCGGACGGGGTATTGCCGTTGCGCGTCACGCACAACGATACCAAGCTCAACAACGTCATGCTGGACGCCGCCACGCGCCGCGCGCTGTGCGTCATCGACCTCGACACGGTGATGCCCGGCCTCACGCTTTACGACTATGGCGATTCGATCCGATTTGGCGCTTCAACGGCGGCGGAAGACGAGCCGGATATCGAAAAAGTCGATCTCGCCCTTTATTTGTTTGAGACCTTTACCAGGGGCTTCCTCGCATCGTGCCGCAGCACGCTCACAGAAGCGGAAATCGCCCTGTTCCCGATGGGCGCCAAGCTCATGACGCTGGAATGCGGGATGCGGTTTCTGGCCGACTATCTCAACGGCGACACCTATTTCCGGATTGCGCGGGAACGCCACAACCTGGAGCGTTGCCGCACGCAGTTCCGCCTGGTCGCGCGCATGGAGGACCATTGGGCGGAGATGACCCGCATTGTCTCGCGCCTGGCGAACGACCTGCCCTATTGACTTTTGACCCGACAAAAAGAGCAGCGGAGGGTTGCCTCCGCTTTGCCTTGCCCCGATGAAAGGCGCCCGTTACGGCTGTTGCACGGGTTCCGTGCGCTCCATCCGGCGATACTGCGTGGGGGAAAGGCCGCAATGCTGCCTGAAAAAGAGCGAAAGGTTGCCATCCTCCGCGAAGCCCGTGCGCTGGGCGATCTCGCGTACCGGCAGGTCGGAATACTTCAGGAAATACTTGATATATGCTAGGCGCACATCGATCATGCGCTGCTTGAACGTGGTGCCATACAGCTCCCGAATAACGCGATTGAGCTGGCTGCGGCTCAGATGGACGCGCTCGCAAAGCTCCTCCATGCGGGCGTTGCTGTCGATGAGGCGGTTGAAAAAATCATCGATCAGAAACCGGCGCAGATTGGGATTGTCGTCGAGCGGCGCGCGCTGCTCGCCATCGCCGAAGGTTGCGCAGATCTCCTGTACCAGAAAAGAAAGGACCGCCGAGAGCAGGCCGCCCAGCACCAGGCCGGCGCAGTCTCCCCCGTCGCGCACCGCATCGGCCAGGCGGTCGATGAGATCGAGCAATACCGGTCGGGCGGCAAACTGAAAATACCCGTTCTCCCGCAGGCGGCAAAACGCGCCCGGCACGAGCGGGTCGCACCGCCCGGTGTTCTCCTGCCCCTCCGGCAGGATGAACCGCACGGAATACCGCGTCTCCGGGGACCCGTCGCCCACATGCGCGTGCGTCACGAACGGCCGGAGGACGAATACCGTCCCCTCACGATAGGCGTGCGCCCTGCCGTCGATGAACTGAAAGCCCGAGCCGTGGCGGCAGACGAGCAGTTCAAAGCAGGCATGAACGTGATCCTCCGAGAACGCATGTTGCGTCCCGTGTTCAAAAAACGTACGGGCCGTCAGGAAGCATTCCACGGGCAGGCCGCCCACGCCCGCACGGACCGAATAATCGCGCTCGACCAAGGCGCATGCCCCCTTTCGTCTACCATCATCTCCCATTGTATCCGCCGTCGCCTGCGCTGTCAACGCACGCCTGCCCCCCTGCGCCCGGCCAAAGGTATGGAATCTGCGCCGGGAGAATGCAAAAACGGCGATTTTTTGCATTGTTTGATCGCGCAAAAGCGGCTACGATGAAGGTGGGCCGAGTGGCCCGGATACACAATGATGAACAGGAGGATTACATTCATGGCAGGCAATGTGATGAAGGGCGATGCTTCCGGCCGCGGTGCAGTAGAGGGTTATCGGGTCTCCATTCCGGCTCGCCAGCGCCCATACACCGAAGCTGAAATTGCCGTTGTCGTCGACGCGATGCGCAACGTGCAGGGGCAGACGCAGGGCGCCAAACAGGAACAGTTTCAACAGGACTTTGCGGCTTTCACCGGCGCAAATCACGCCTTTGCCGTAGCCAATGCAACCAATGCGCTGAGCCTGGCCGCAACGCTTTGCGGCGTGCGCCCCGGCGATGAGGTGATCGTGCCTGCCTATACGTTCTGTGCCAGCGCCATCCCGTTTGGCAAAGAGGGCGCTAAAATCATCTGGGCGGACATCCATCCCGACACCTGGGTGGTCGATCCTGCCGACATTGAGCGCAAGATCACGCCCCGCACACGCGCAATCGTGGCGGTACACCTGCTTGGCATGCCGTGCGATATGCCGGCCATCATGGCCATCGCCGCCCGGCACGGCCTCAAGGTCGTCGAGGACTGCGCCCAGGCGCTCGACGCGCGCATCAACGGCCAGCACGTCGGCACGTTCGGAGATTTCGGCTGTTTCAGCTTCCACGGCGCCAAGACCATGACCACGCTCGGCGAAGGCGGCATGCTGACCGTCAAGTCCGACGCGGACGCCGCGCTCGTACCGGGCATCCGGCATAACGGCTGCTGCGGCTTCAACTTCCCGCGCGAACGCTACTGGGTGCCGGCGATGAGCAACGTGGACATGGATATCGAGGGATTCTGGCCGAACAACTTCTGCATCGGTGAGGTGCAGTGCGCGCTTGGCAGCGAGGAACTCAAAACGCTTACCGCCAACACCGACCGCATCATCGCTCAGAACGACCGGCTCCGCGAGCTCCTTGCGGACGTGCCGGAGATCAGCTTCAACAAGATCCCGGCGGGATACCGCCATGTGCGCCACCAGTATGTGCAACATTTCGACGGAAGCGCCTTCGGCAAGAACCGCGACGATCTGCTCGACCTGCTGACCGCCAAGTACGGCATCCGCAGCATCGTACAATACTACCCGTTGTATCGCTACCCGTTGTTCCAGAAGCTCGGCTGCGGCGACTACGACTGCCCGGTGCTCGAAGGCTGGTGGGACAACAGCTTTTCCGTGCCCATGTGGTGCGGCATGGACGAGGAGTCCCTCGTGACCATCGCCGACTCGGTCAAGGGCGCTATCGCCGACCTGAAGGCTGGCAAATGAGCGGGGTTGCGGCAAGGCCGATCACAGGCGGGGTGCTCGTCCCCGCCTGTTCCCCCTGCGATGAGCGGGACGTATTTCTCGAAGACGTATTCGCTGCATCGCTTGCCGAGAGCCTGCGGGAGCCGCTCGGCGGCGCCTATCTGTGCGGCGGGACAGGCGACGGAATGCACATGCGCCTTGAGGAGCGCAAGGCGGCCATCCGCATCGGCGTATCGCTCTGTAAGAAAGCCGGCAAGTGTTCGCTTGTACAGGTGGGCGCGCCGACAATGCGCGATGCGCTGGAGCTGGCGGCCTACGCCGCCGAATGCGGAGCGGACGGCATCTCCAGCGTGCCGCTGGGCGGCTTTGATCACAGCGCGCAGATGCGTTACTACCGCTCGCTCCTCAGCGCCGCCGACGGTTTGCCCGCCATTCTGTACTACATGCCGCAACCCGGCGTTTCCTTCACGTTGGACCAGATCCTGGAAACGCTCTCCATCGAGGGTGTTTCGGGGATCAAATGTTCCTCAAACGATCTGTTTTTTACGGAGCGTCTCATCGCGGAAAAGCCCGCCGGCAAGGTGCTGTTTAACGGCAAGGATGAATACCTCGCGCCCGCCGTCATCCATGGGGCGGAAGGCGGCATCGGCATGTGGGCAACGGTATTCCCGCGCGCCTATGCTTCCATTTACCACCATGCGCGCAACGGCGAACTGGCGGCGGCGTTCCGCTTGCAAAAGCAGCTCAACGCCCTCTGCTGCATGGTCATGCGCCACGGTCTGCTGGAAAGCTATGCAGCCATTCGCCACTATCTCGGCCTGCATGCGCGCGTCTTCCGCGCGCCGCAACCGCAGTTCAATCCCCGCACCTATGATGAATTCATCGAACGGGCGGCGCCGCTGATCGACCAGCTTCGCGCCTGCCCCCGTCCGCCGCAGCCGAAAGGAGGCCTTGCATGAACAGAATCCCCGGAACCGAGATCAACGTATTCCCCATCACCCTCGGCACCATGACATACGGCTCGCCCGTTGCGTTTGACGAGGCGGTGAAGCTGACGCAATACGCCGTATCCTGCGGCATCAACCTGATCGATACGGCCAACATGTACGAGGGTTACAACCGCTATGCGGGCAGCGCCGGCGGCGTGGCAGAAGAAATCGTGGGGCGGGCCCTGCGCGGACTGCCGCACAGCGGCGTTGCCGTGGCCACGAAGGTAGGCATGAAGGTCGGCGCAGCGCCGGAGGATGAGGGCACCTCGCCCGCCGCCATCCGCAAGCAGCTCGACAACAGCCTGCGCCGGCTCGGCATGGACTGCGTCGACCTCTACTATTTGCACCGCCCGGACGAAAGCATCCCGCCGGCGGATATCATCGGCGCGCTCAGCGACGCGCAGCGCGCCGGCAAGATCCGGTATTACGGCGTGAGCAACTATTCGGCGGAGCAGCTTGCCGCGCTGCTGCGGGCGGCGGACGAGGCGCATCTGCCGCGACCGGTCGCCTGCCAGCCGCCCCTGAGCTATCTCAAGCAGGAAGCGCTTGCGCATCTGTTACCGCTCTGTGCCGCCGAAGACATCGCCGTTATTCCCTATCAGATCTATCAGGGCGGGCTGCTCACGGGAAAATATCGCCGCGGGGAAGCGGCGCCCGCCGGTTCGCGCGCAGCGGAAAAGCCGGAATGGATGATGCGGCTTGACGATGCATTGTTCGACCGGATTGAGGCGTTCGCCGCCGCTGCGCAGTCGCACGGCAAGAGCATGTCGCAATATGCCGTCCGCTGGACGCTGGAGCAACCGGCGGTCGTCTCCGCCATCATCGGCGTTAAAACGGCCGCGCAGATCGACGACGCCGTCGCTGCGCTGAACTGACGGGAAGGGGCTACAAGCATGAAGATTGTAATTCTTGACGGTTACACGGAAAACCCGGGCGACCTCTCCTGGGACGGTTTTGCCAGGCTTGGAACGCTGACCCTGTACGATCGCACGGCGGAAAGCGCCGTCGTTTCTCGCATCGGCGATGCGGAGATCGTCTACACGAACAAAACGCCCATCACGGCAAAGACGCTTGCTGCCTGCCCCAACCTGCGATACATCGGGCTGCTCGCAACCGGATATAACGTTGTAGACGTGACGGCGGCAAAGGCGCACGGCATAACGGTCACGAACATTCCCTCCTACGGCACTGCGGCAGTCGCTCAATTCGCCATCGCCATGCTGCTCGAGATCTGCCACCATGTGGCCCATCACAGCGACGCCGTACATGCGGGAAGATGGACGGCAAATCCGGACTGGTGCTTCTGGGATTACCCGCTCATCGAGCTGGACGGCAAGACCATGGGCATTATCGGCTTTGGCCGCATCGGCCAGGCGACGGGCAAAATCGCGCGTGCGCTCGGCATGCGGGTCCTCGCCTACGACAGCCACCCAAACGATGCCGGGCGCGCCATCGGCGAATACGTCCCGCTTGACGATTTGCTGCGCGCCTCCGACGTCATTTCGCTGCACTGCCCGCTCTTCCCGGAAACACAGGGCATCATCCATGCCGGGAATATCGAAAAAATGAAGGACGGCGTCATTCTCCTCAACAACAGCCGCGGGCAACTGGTTGTTGAGCGCGATCTGGCGAACGCGCTCAACAGCGGCAAGGTCTATGCCGCCGGGCTCGATGTGGTTTCCACCGAGCCGATACAGCCCGACAATCCTCTGCTCACCGCGAAGAACTGCTTCCTCACGCCGCACATTTCTTGGGCGCCAAAGGAAAGCCGCCAACGCCTCATGGATATTGCGGTGGAAAACCTGCGCGCGTTTCTGGCAGGCAGCCCGGTCAACGTGGTCAATCCGTAGCGCCACGGTTTTGAATGGCCCGACCATCGCGCAAGCACGGCGAAAGCGCCATCCTTCAGGATGGCGCTTTCATGCAAAAAAGAAACCGGCGGGACGATATGGCCCCCCCGCGCACAGCGGGAAGCGCATGTCGGTGATCCCCGGATCGGGCGTTCCCCGCTTCCCCCGCCTGCGTTCCGTCGTCCCTCTCCCTAAGGGCTGCAAACGGTCGAAATCCGCCTTCTCGTCCCGCTATCGGGAACGCAGAGGCGGACGCTCCATTACGAAGTTTGCGAGCAGAACGCCATTGCGTTCGACCTGCTGGGGTCGGATGACACAGTAGCCGCGTCCTTCAAAAAAAGCCTTTGCCGTGAGCGACGCATGCATAACGAGCGTTGCCGCCGCAAACGGTGCTTCCAGCATATCGCACAGGGCGGTAGCGATACCACGGCGTTGATAGGCGCTGTGGACATACAACCGGTCGAGATAACCGGAGGCATCCATATCGCCAAAGCCGACGATCTGCTCGCCCAGCACCGCAACAAGCGTGTAGTGCGCCCGAAACGAACGGTCCCAGGCAGTTCGGTCCGGCCCGTTCTCGCCGCCAATCCAGGCGTCGATCTGCGGCCGCGTATAGTCCGCCGCATTCACGGTGCAAACCGTATCGCGGAAAAGGCGGATCATCTCCGGACAGTCATGGGGCTGATAGGGGCGTATTGACACTGCAAGTCTATCCATGGCGCACTCCTTCTGGCCTTCACATTTGATATTCCACTCAGGCCGACACAAAACAGGGACCCATACCGCGTCCATGGCGTCCCGCTGTCCTCGCGTCCTTACCCGGTCCCGATGTCATTTTGTCCCCCGCCTCACGTCGCTCGGATTCCCGGGCCGGCGGGAGTGGTGGGTGGAAAGCGGCGGGGACGAACGAAGAGCGGAAAAGGAGGGCGGGGGTTCATTTCCCCGGCAGGCATCTTCTCCTCGCCTCATGCAGATCGGGTACTCGGTTCAGCGGGGGGGGCGAGGCGCGCTTCCTCGTCTCTTGTCCCCCGCCTCGCGCCGCGTGGATTCCCGGTCCGGCAGGGATGGCGGGGCGGGGAGCGGCAGGGATGGCGGGTCAGCGCGGTGCGAAAAGGCGGGGGCTGCGCGGGGTGCGAAAAAGGGCACGGGCGGGGCAGGGTCACCTTTCCCCCGTTGGGTAGCGTCCTTACCTCACATCGCTCGGATTCCCGGTCCGGCACGAAATGGTGGGGCGCGGCGTCCTTACCCCACGTCGATCAGGTTCCCGGTTCAGCGGGGATGGTGGGGCGGGAGCGGGATGCAAAAAGGCACGAGCACAGGGTATGGGCGGCGGTGTGCGCTGGCGAGCGCACGGGGTGGCAGGGCAAGAAAAAACGGCGG
>CDZF01038729.1_pt1 | contig 78072 bp, 72 predicted proteins | sample 557591 | NCBI WGS metagenome assembly CDZF01 (sample SAMEA3182093, study PRJEB8094) | gut metagenome | biome: human; feature: gut; material: Stool; isolation source: human stools | place: Canada | collected 2012-02-04
CCAACAAAATAAATGGCGTCATGCGCTCCATCTCCAGATGGTAGCCGCCGGGAATGAAGTTATGTACCCGGAATCCGTCGCCGACCCAGTGTGTTTCGGGCGGCGCCATAACCAGTTCTACCGTTCTCTTTTTCATCGTATCGCGTTTTATTATATAACGTATCTTCCCCAGTTATAGTACATTTATCGTACCTCTTGGGACAAGCCGTCGCAGCCCTGCCTTCGACATCGACCGCTCAAACGACACGACTCACTCCCAGCATAGTATCGTTCGCTTCTCCTTAGTTCGTTCTATCATTTCGCAAAATCTACTTTTACAGAAGTCCGTCCAACAGCGGCGGTATTTCCATCTCGTCGCATTTCAAAGACAAGATCAGTTCCTTGCCTCGTTCCGTCAGTGAGAAATACATCTGCCGCCTGTCCTTGTCGCCTAAAATTCGCTCGATAAATCCTTTGACCTCTACAGAACGGATCACTTTCGAAGCATTCGACGGACTCAATCCGAGCAGTTCGCCGAGTTCTCCTGCCGACAGGCTATCCACTTTAAGCAGAGAACACAGTACCATGCCTTCGTTCAGGCAGATTCCGTATTTGCGTTCGAAATCCTGCTCGAAACGGTTGACCGCCCGCTGGATGTCCCGAATCTTACACAGTTTTTCCATGATCTTCGTCTTTTTTATAAACCGCCCGCATACCGCATATCCTCACACATTTGCCACACTCTACACATAGATCGGGATCGATCTGCGGAAGTCCGTACCCCTCCTGTGAGATCGCCCCGACGGGGCACATCGGCAGCATCGGACAAGGATGGTTCTGCGGGCACCGGGCCTTATCTATGGCAAAAGCCATCGCACTACTTCTTATGGAGCAATATTTCGTCGATCGCCTGCCGGAAATCGGCCTTACTCATCGCGCCGCGTGCCATCTGGGGCAGCCCGTCCATCGGGACAAACAGCAGCGAGGGAATCGAACGGATGCCGAACGCAGCGGACAACTCCGGTTCCTTCTCGGTGTTCACCTTGTAGATCGCTACGCTGTCGCCGTACTCGGCAGCCAGTTCTTCGAGGATCGGAGCCACCATTTTGCAGGGGCCGCACCACGAAGCGTAAAAGTCAATCAGCGCCGGTTTATCGCCGAGGTATTTCCACTCGGTCGGGTTAGTTTCGTAATCAGCGACTTTCTTCAGAAAATCCGCCTTAGTCAGTTCGATCGTTGTCATATTCTTTTCGTTTTTATCGTTATGATTCGTTTGTGCGTTGCTACAGGTCGTAATTTCTTCAGAGTGCATCTTTCTCACTTCTCTTTTTGGAACATACTGAACAATAAGCCTCCCATCACGGCACCCCAGAGTACGCTCAGCACGGGCGACGATATGATCGGGCACGTACCTCCGTCACAACCCGCATAAACATGGTAGAGCCAACCTCCCAACATGCCGCCCAGGACTCCCAGTCCGGTCAGCCAAAATCGCTTCAATTTCCCGACCATATCTATACAAAGAGGTTTACGTTCGCCTCTTCGGCTCGCTCCATATAGGTCGCAACACCGCCTACGGTCACATTGTCAAGCAGCTCTTCGCGCTGCACGCCCATCACGTCCATCGACATCTGGCAGGCGATAAACTCCACACCGTTGTCGACAGCCTGCTGGCGCAACGATTCGAGCGAGTCGATGCCCTTGTGTTTCATGATATGGCGCATCATGCGGTCTCCTACGCCCAGCATACTCATCTTCGAAAGGTGCAGGCGGAGCGACGACGAGGGTAGCATCAGGGAGAACATCCGCCCGAAAAAGTCCTTCTTCACCTTCGGCTTCACCGTCTTCTTAATGACGTTCAGGCCCCAAAACGTAAAGAATATCGACACCTTCTGACCCGTAGCTGCCGCTCCGTTAGCCAGTACAAATGTCGCCAGCGCCTTATCCAGGTCGTCGCTGAACATGATGAGCGTCTTGGCCTTTCCGCCGCCCGGAGCCGCCTTTTCGCACGCCTTGGGCGAACCTTTCTCTATGACCACCGTATATTTACCTTTCGATTCCGAATTGGAGATCAGCCGGTTTCCGGTCGTGTTGCACCAAGCCTGCGCGTCGCGCGAGAAACCCGCGTCTGTGGCCACCATCTCGATACGTTCTCCCTCCGAAATCGAGTCGATCGCCTGTTTGATCTTCATCACCGGCCCGGGACACTGCAATCCGCAGGCGTCGATCTTCACCGTCTTGACCTGTCCGCCCGCACACTTCGTATCCACGCGCTGTGTGTCCACGTCTGCTGTGCAGCAGGAACTGGCGGAAGCCATTGCACTTACGATCGGAGCGGTCGCCGTGGCATAGGTCTTGTAACCGCCTGACAGATTCGTAACGCGCGTGAACCCGCGCCCCATCAGAATCTTGAGCGCCAGATAGCCCCTCAATCCGATTGCGCAGTAAAGATGGATGTCCTTATCGCGCGGCAGTTCGTCGATTCTCCCGCGCAGCTCGTCGAGCGGAATGTTCATCGCATCGGGAATCGACCCGAAGGCGAACTCTTCGCGTGTGCGAACATCCAGAAACAAGGCCTCGCTACGATCCATTCCTGCTACCTGCCGCCATGTCGTCACCGGCATCGCTCCGCTTATGACGTTGCCAGCCACATAGCCTGCAATGGCGATCGGGTCCTTGGCCGAGGAAAAGGGCGGGGCATAGGTGTGTTCCACCTGCTGAAGATCGTACACCGTCCCGCCGCGCTTAATGAGCAGTGCGATCTGGTCGATACGCTTGTCCACCCCGTCATAGCCCACACACTGTGCGCCGTAGAGCTTGCCGCTCACCGGGTCGAACGTGAGCTTTATCGTGAGCGGCAGTGCATCGGGATAGTAGCCCGCGTGCGAAACCGAGTGGGTCGTGGAACTGGCATAGGAAATGCCGAACTGCTTGAGGCGTTTGGCTGCCAACCCGGTCGAGGCCACCGTCATATCGAATACCTTGGCGATCGAGGTTCCGATCGCCCCCTCGTACCGGATCGTGTTACCGAACACCATGTTGTCGGCCACGATACGACCCTGACGATTAGCCGGATTGGCCAGGTAATTGAGCCATGGCTTGCCCGTCAGCGGATGCGGAAATTCGATGGCGTCGCCCACGGCATAGACATCGGACGCCGAGGTCTGTAAATAATCGTCCACCCAGATGCCGCCCGTCTCGCCGATTCTGAGCCCGGCCGCTTTAGCCAGCGCAGTTTCGGGACGCACACCGATCGACAGGATAACGATGTCAGTCACGACACTTTCCCCGCTTTTGAAGAATACCTCTATTTTGCCGCCCTGCTTTTCGAACCGCTCGACACTCTGCTCCAGATAGAGACGCACACCCTTCTGCAACAGGTGTTGGTGCACGTGCGAAGCGATCGAAAAATCCACCGGAGCCATCACCTGGTTGCCCATCTCCACCACAGAGACCTGTGCACCCGCGTGATGCAGGTTTTCGGCCATCTCCAACCCGATAAATCCGGCACCCACAACCACTGCGTTCTCTATGCGGCGCGAGGTCACGTAATTCTTTATGCGATCGGTGTCATCCACATTACGCAGCGTGAAGATACCTTCCATCTCGATACCTCTCAGCGACGGACGCACGGGCGACGCTCCCGGCGAAAGCAGCAGTTTGTCGTAGCGTTCGGTGTAAGTCGATCCGTCCGCACGACGCACCTCGACGCTTTTGGCGGCGGTGTCGATGCCGATGACTTCGTTCTCCACCCGCACGTCGATATTGAACCGTCCGCCGAACGAAGCGGGGGTTTGCACGAAAAGCTTTTCCCGTTCGGCGATCGTACCGCCTATATAGTACGGTAGCCCGCAGTTGGCGTACGAGATATATTTTCCCTTTTCGAACAGGACAATCTCGGCCCCTTCGTCTGCCCGGCGAATCCGGGCCGCAGCCGTTGCGCCGCCTGCGACGCCTCCGATGATAACGTGTTTCATACGATCTTTCCGGTTTACAATGTTTGAATCACTGCAAAGATACAATTATTTTCCATTGAAACAAATTTCCAAAGGAAAATAATTAACTAAAAAAATAGCGGAGAACGGATTGTGTGTCGAATACCGCTCGATGTCTTGCGAAAAAGGGGGGCAGGGGTGAATCCAACGGTGTTCGTCCCTGTACTTTTCCGCGCGAAAATAAGCCCGACCGTTGCTGCCGGTCACAGCTTTGAGCAGAGCCAAAGTCTGCCTCAGCCCGCCGAGACTTCCCGTTTGGTCCCCTGATAAAAACGTTCAAAGAGAAACACCACCGAGCAGTGTCGCAGCGTCGTACTGTCATACCCCGGGGTCGGTATTCGTCGGCCTGCCCGAGGTGTGATAACATTGGAGTGAGCGTTTCCTCTATCCGGACCTCGATTGAGATCGCAAACAAGGCCCCTATATGATTGACATATAGGGGCCTTGTTTAATTCAGTCGAGTCCTTCTGTCCTTATTTCGACTGTAGGATTGAACGTTGCCGCCGCCCGAAAGTTTTTCACCCGGAGAAAAGTCAACATGTTGGCATCGTGTTGACGCACGGGCAAACCCCGTTCCTCTTCGAATGCAGTTCGAACGACGGCAATGATATCGTCTCCGTCAAAAACCCAATCCAGATACTGGAATCCATGAAAAAACGGATTGTTACTGGAGATAAGTATATGTTCCGTGGTCCAGTTCCGCAAATCGGACGATGAGATCAGAGCGAGTCGGTTACGTTGCAGGCCGGCACTGATTCCCTTTGCATAGATACCGGAATGTTTTTTCCCTTTATCCTCGGGCAAAGTGGGATTGACTAAAGCCCAATATTTTTTACTCACGGAATCGAAGCCAATCGTAAACTTTTTACCTCCCCCCGGAAAGTCAACGATATCATTCACGGGATCGAAAGCGATCGTCGAAGGATCTGATACTCGGATGATCGCCGCACGATCATGCAGGGGTTTAACAAAATTGCTTTCGTCAATACGGCTGACGATCACCATCCGGTTGTCCGGTCCTACAATGGCATTACCCTCTTCCCAATTGGCAAACGAATCGGGCTGCCATTCGTAAACCCACGTAATGGTATTTGACCGGGTCCAGTTGGAGGCATCCGTCAGATCAGAATCTACGGGAGCCGATATTATAAATGTACCTTTTTTTAATCCGACCGGAGCCGTATTGAATGCATGCCAGACTCTTCCATCATGAATCGTAACCGGGGTAGGGGCCGCCAGGAAGTTCTCGCCTGAGAACAGTGTAAAAAACGGACTCCAACTCACCCCATTATCAACTGACTTGCGAATTACGATGTTGTTTCCGGCCGAAAAATCCGTTCCCAACTGATACAATACCTTTCCCACAAGAAATACCTTATCGAAATTGATCGTCGCGTTGTCGTTACCATGGATCGGATTCCAAGTCAATCCGCGGTCCGTGGAGTGATAAAAGGCAGGCCCCCTTCCACCGAGCAATCCATAGGCCGAAGAGAGATAACTTCCGTCGGGAAGTATCACCAGATTGGGATTGGTCACCTTATCCGTTTTGAGCCGGGCGGCTTTGGCAATGACTGTCCCTGGGACAGAGGGTGGATCGTACACCTGTATCGCCGATCCGAATACAAGCGGAGAACCCTGCCCGGAATCCCCTTCCGGTACGAGAATCCATTCATAAGGCGTATCATACCGACGGCTGTAAATGCCATAATCCCGACCGCCGATGTTTAGCGTATTCCCGGTCGGGTTCCAGCCGGCAATGTCATCCGTCCGGTTGACCGCGACCAGCAGAGTGGCAGGCTGATCGCAGGCAACCTCTTTCACCCCGCGCAATTCTTTCAGGGACGTGGCATACCACATACCGGTTATCTCCGCAGGAATGTCTGCAAATAGCAACTTCGTATGCTGAGGATATATCTCTTTCCCCTCAGCGACGGGCCGAATGTCGAGCAATTCCCCTCGAACGAAAACGGTCGGTGCACCCTCCAATCGGATCGAGGGAGCAATGGGAATAAAACCGCCAAAATAGGTATCGGACGGCAGTGGAATATCTATCTCCTGACCGGCCCGTACTTTCCGCGACCAGATGACCAGAGGATCGCCCGTTTCGGTACTTTCACGGATGATGTCCGGATTGTCCGGATTGTCGGGTGTTTCGATAGTCCACCCTTCAATATCCATGATCGGACCTCGATTGAGGCGGGTCATGACATAGATTCGGCCGGGCGCATCAAGCCTCATTTTACCTCCAGCCCTCACTTTTACCGGAGAAGTAGCCATATGCCACCCCCTAAAACGGGCAGGCAAATTACGGCCGACGACATATGCACGATCCGTATAAAGCGGGTCTTGGTCGATCTCTACAACTTTATATTGGGGATTGCCACCTGATATGGTCATCACAATTTCCGGCCGGACTGACGAAGTGTCGGAAGGAGAATTGCCTTCCGGCCGGAAGTCCTCCGGCTTGGTTCCGCTGCAACTCAGAACGGTTACCGTCATAAGCAAAGCCCAGCAACAGGTCAATTTATCTCTAGTATTCATACGACAACGTTTTTATTCTACTTTTCGACAGGTACGGTGATATAGGGTGCAATGGGTACAAATCCGCCGAACGAAGCGTCGGTCGTGTTACCCGGAATAGCAACCGGAACATTGGCTGCGGCATCGTACGACCAAAGAATCAATCCGGTCGGCTTCGCCGTCGTCTCATAGAAACTTTTAACATCGAATTCACCCGTTATCAGTTCGGTCACATTGGTCCACCCGGCATTCTGCATAGCAGCGATACGATTGAAACGAGTCAACAGGTATACCTTACCGGGGACTGGCGTTGTAATGGTTCCTGCAAGTTTCACTTTGGTTCCGGTAGTCGCCATCATCCAATCCGCATATTTGGAAGGAATACCCTGAACCGTTTGCGTCCGGTCCGTATAAATAGGATCGGTAGCCAGCATTTTAGGAACATACTCTGCTTCCGTGGACGAATGCACTTCGATCCATTGCGCATCCTCAGACCGCTCCGCCGACGTAATAACCGGAGCGATAATGGTCAGTCCACCGAAATAGCTGTCGATGAGAGGCGGTACGGGAATATACTCTCCTGCCCCGGCCAACTTCGACCACACGATCAAAGCCGTGGGCGTCGAAGTGTCTTCGTACAGACTTTGAACATCAGTATCGGACGAGGGGAGGGGAGTCTCATTCGTCCATCCGGCCTTCTGCATGGCTGCGATACGGTTGAACCGGCTGATGATATAGACTTTGCCTGCTGTCCCGGCATGTATCATACCCCCCAAACGCACATTATGGGGAGAGGTGGCCATCTGCCAGCCGGCAAATTGGGTCGGGATATTCTTAATGGTGTAATCTCTCGAGGTATAAATCGTGCCCGTTGCCATCGGGACGATTTTGTAGTCGGTGTCTATCGCCGAAGTGACCGTGATTTCCCTAACTTCTTCCGGAATTTCGAAATCATCGGACCGGAGCACGACACTGCGTGTATGGCATTTGTTGGACTTGAAAGTCACCGCATCTTCGATCACAGTCGATGCCTTTATCCCTCCGGCAGTAGTCAATACAAGTGTCAGCGAACCGGCATCGTGCATTCCGGGAAGAACTGTCAGGAAGATACTTGTCTCTTCCGCCGAAGAGAGGACCGGATTCTCCTTAAATGTCATGCAAACACTCCCGATGCCCTCTGTAACATTGAAAGGGATAGTCTCGCACTCCTCCTCAATGGATGAGGTTAAGTCAATGTTCCCCTCTACACAAGTGAGGTTCCGGGTTTCCGAAGAAAGCGAAAGATCGGAAATGGAGACATCCTGCATTCCGGGCGCCAGTTTGATTTTCAACTCAACGACCGAAAAAACATTGTAAAACGACAAAGACACTTTCGATTCATCTCCAGCAACACGGCTCACCGGATTCGCTTTCATGAAACTGTACTTCCCAAGATGAGCCGTACTACCGGCCATTTCCTGCATCTGATCGGTCGCCAAGCTCATCGGGACCTTGGCCGCCGTCATTCCGTTTTCCGCCCCTTTGAAAGGGTAATAGGCATAGAACGTGTGAGAGCAAGCATACCTCCATTTCAAGTTCCGGGAAGCATCATGAGCCAAGAAATCACATTTCGAAGCGATTGTACCGGGAACGGCATCGTATCTGAAATTGGCTCCCAATTCGAGTGCATAGCCATCTTGAGGTATGGCTTCGGCAAAAATACCGACCGAATCTTCCTCCGTCCAGTCGGTCGTCAATACAGCGGGACCATCGGTAACCGTCGTACGGGTATCGACACCGAACGCTCCGAAGGTCACTTCAGAACCATCGGAAACATTTTTCATGGCCATATCGGGAATCTCCTTTGTGCAGGCCCCCAGCAAAAGGCATACCCCTACTGTCGAAAATATATTCTGATATAATCTGTTCATCGTTCAAACTTTTTGTATTGGACAAATAAGCCGGCTTACCACTCCTCCTTTTCCGATGGAACGGTCTCTCCCCCCGCTTCCGTATCGGCAGCAGGACCGACTTTGACCCGAATCGTCACGGTCTTTTGTTTCCGCCCGTTGACAGCCCCATTCACGGCGACGAAAGTAACGTCGTACTCTCCGGCCCGATCGAACGTATATTCGTGACTACCGGGATATTCATCGACATAACTTTTGAGCGTAACTCCCGTATCCGGCCCCATATTGACCTCGGATGCCGGTTTGATCGCCGGACTTATGGCATACACCTCCCTTTCCACAGCCGGCTGAGGACTGCATTTGAGACACAATCGAGTGGCATTGTTGTTGGGTCCGAAAGCGTCTTCGTCGAAACCTTCCCCGAAACGGACCATCTGCCAGTTAACGGTGGATTGATCCATCACCGTCGACACGCCTATTTCCGAAACCGCATTGACAGCAAAATCGTAGATATAAACCACCGTCCGGTCGTTACTGCCTGTAAACGGAGCCACCTTATAATCGAATGCGAGAAAAACGACCTCCTGTTGTTGAGAGAAAATCTCACTCATGTCCAGCGTACCCGAGGGCGTCTGAGTCGATTCGATCTTCGAAGGGATAGTGAACTTATCCGTAATATCCGTCCAAGTCGCCGCACGTACGGCCTCCCGGGTGTACTCACCGGAAAAATCCGACGAATATTTGACTGAAAGAATATCTGAGAGCTGGTTCCCGCCTTCGAGCCGGGTTGAGAAAGAGAGGTTCAGGGATGCCGGATAAACCCGAGGAATATCGTGGTAGTCATAAGAACTACCATCCTCCCCTGAAAAGAAAAGCAGGTAGTCGGAGTGGCCGTTCAGATAGAAACACACCGGTTCCCCCTCTGTCACGGTCGTTTTGGAAGCAGTCACCGACAATTCAGGAGCCGATGCCGTTCTCTCCTTATCGCAGGAAACGAGCATCCCTGCCATCATCAATCCCAAGGTCGGAAACAGGACCCGTCTTATTTTCCTTCTGTAATTTTTCATTGTCTGCAAGATTTTACCAACCGGTATTCTGTACCAGTTTTTTATTAACTCCGATCTCATAAGCCGGAATGGGCCATACCACATCCCGGGCGGAAACATTGCCGAAATATGCATTGGCATACTTTTCCCACACCATACTCGAGGGAACAGTCGAATGAATATATCTCATCTGATCGTTGTACATACCCCATCGTACCAGGTCGTCCCGGCGCAATAATTCATAAGCCAGTTCCCGGGCCCGTTCATCCCGGATTTCATTCATGAACTCCGTGTCCGAAACCCACTCATAATCGAACTCTCCCGGCACATCGACATCAGCTCCGTGCCCTCTGCGACGAACCATGTTGAAATATTCGAGGGCCGCATCGTCCTGTCCGCGATCACGTTCGGGATTGCACAAATGTGCTTCGGCATACATGAGCAACACATCGGCATAGCGTAACACAGGGAAATTGATCGCTGTTGCCATCCCCGCCTTGCTGCTGGAAACCTCATACTCACGACGGAATTTACCACAGTAGCGAATCCACATATTACTGCCTTCCGCCATGTAATTCTTTTGGTCGGAATTATTGACATAGGTGAAATTTCCAATACACCAGTCACGACGCAGGTCGTCCCGATCATAAAGATGATAGGCAAAATCCGTCGCCCGGATAATGGCGATGCACTGTCCGATGGGTGAATTGACCGACGAGGCGATACCCGTATTACGGCCGACACGACCGGCAGTATAATAAAGTCCGGTATTATCTCCCCAGTATTCGATTTCAAAAATACTCTCCTTCGGGTCGTAAATATCCCGTGAATAGTTGATGAAAATCGAATCGTATTTGGGATTGAGCCGATGCAATCCGGTATCGATCACCTTCTTCGCATACGTTTCCGCCTCGGCGTACATTTCGGTTATCCGAAGCGGCTCTCCGGCCATAGTGAGACAGACCCTCGCCAGAATACCCCAGACGGCTGACTGGGTGACATGTCCACCTCCCTCGACTGCAGAAATCGGGCGGACCAGATCGCCCGCTTCCTTCATGTCCGCCACGATTTTACGGTAAACCGTTTCAGGTGAACTCTGAGCGACCTGCAGATATTCGGGATCGCTGGTAGGAGGAACATCCAGGATAAGAGGGATATTCCGGAATTTGTTCACCAGCAAAAAATAGGCATAGGCACGAAGAAAAAGGGCCTCACCCTTAATGTATCCCCTGCGGGTCACATCCATATCCACCTTGTCGACATTCTTGAGCAACAAATTGGCCCGGCTGATCACAACATACAATCGTTTCCAATATCCGAGTATTTTGGCATCCGACACGGTAATTGTATTGAAGGCCACCGTGTTCATGTCAGTGGACTGGGTACAGTAACCCAAATCAGCGGTCAACCCCATACGTCCCTGGAACATATCTCCATACAGATCGTTACTAGCCAACTGACGGTAGCATCCGGTCAAGGCCATTTCGAGCTCCTCTTCGTTTTTGAAAAATTTGTCGTATTCGATCAAGTCCTGAGGTTCCACATCAAGAAAGGAACAGGAGGCGAACATCAGCATAGCGCCTACCACCACCGCCAACTTACAACACATATCCGATATGAAATTCTTTCCGATATCCATGATATTCCCTTAATTTAAAATTAGAAATTGACCTGCAAACCCAACATGAAAATCCGGTTACGGGCGTAGGATGAATAGTCGAACCCGGGGGTCAGGGCTGTGTATTTCGTCGAAACCTCGGGGTCCAGCCCGGAATAGTCCGTCCAAGTGAACAGATTCTGTCCGGAGACATAAACTTTAGCGGATTCAATTTTGATCTTTTTCAAGAAAGGCTTCGGAATATGATAGGCGAGTTGTACCGTTTTCAACCGGAGATACGATCCGTCCTCCAGCGTACGGGTGGAGTAGATTCCCCGGGGCCCTTCGCCGCCAGCCCGGAAATTCGGGGCATCCTGATTCTCGAATGTCCAGCGGTCGGCATAGGATGCAAACTGATTGATATTGGCGTGCATGGCATTACCCTCCAGCATCAGCCGGTTGGCATTCATAATCATATTGCCGTAACTCCATTGGAAAAACACATTGAGCGTAAAATTTTTATACCGAAAATTGTTGTTGAATCCGCCCGTATGAATCGGGAGCGCACGCCCGATCACAATCCGGTCGTCGTTATTGATGGTCCGGTCTCCATTCTGGTCCACGTATTTGATATATCCCGGCTGAATGGTTTCACGCGAACTTCCGTTGGTAGCAATCGTCGGTTTGAGTTGGTACACGTTTCGGGCGATTTCATCGAAATCACTCACCTGGTAATTTCCGTCATGAACAACCCCGAAAAAGGAGGTCATCGGTCCGCCGACACGTGTGATATAGAGAGGTGTGTTGTTGAAATCTCCTGTAAAATTGACATACGAGAAGAAATAATCCTGCCCGTCCGCCAACGCAAGGACCTTGCTGCGATTGAAAGCGATATTGAAATCACTCGACCATTCGAAATTTCTCTTTTTGATGTTAACCGTATTCAACGTTATTTCCAAACCGTCGTTACGCACTTTTCCCACGTTACGCATTGCAGTAGTCAATCCCGAACTGTAAGGAATGCGGGTATTGAGCAGCAGATCCCGGGTCGTTTTCCGATAGACGTCCGCGGTGATGCCAATCCGGTCGTTGAACAGCGAGAGATCGAATCCCAAATCCGTCTGTTCGGTCGTCTCCCAAGTTAGGTCGGGATTGTCGAATCCCCGGATAGACAAGCCTTTGGAGGGCGTGGCATTGTCGAACGAATAAGTATCCGTTATGTTGACGCCACCTTTGGAAGCGTAACTCCCTACGCGGTTGTTGCCTGTCCGCCCCCAACTTACACGTATTTTCGCATCGGAAACCACTTTCGACTTGCGCAGGAATCTTTCGTTTTTGAGCCGCCAGGCAAAAGCCCCCGACGGAAAATATCCCCATTGATTGTCATGGTCGAATTTGGACGATCCATCGGCACGAAATGAAACGGTGAACAGATATTTGGACCGGTAAGAGTAGTTGACTCGTCCCAAAAACGACATCATCCGGTATTCGGACGGCGCAGCGGAGGTCTCATAAGGAACGCCGTTATCTATACCGCTCATACCCAACCCCTCCCAGGGAATCTGCTGGGTCTTGTAACCATAACTCTCGTTAGTCACGCTTTGAAGGGTAAAGCCTCCCACTGCCGAGATCACATGCTTGCGTTTGATCGTTTTGGTATAATTGATCGTATTTTCATTCAGAAACTGCTTCATCTGAGTATTGTTGAACAGGCCATTCACACCTTTCGTACTTCCGTAACCCGTATAACCGGCATACGTCCAATGATTGTAAAAACGCTTATCTGTCAGATTCCGATAAAAATAACCTCCGCTCACATTGAGAGTCAGCCCGGGAAGAATTGTCCAGGAAATTTTCGCATTAGCCTGCAGGGTGTTCCGAATCGCGTTGACCGATTCGTTTTCATTCGATTTGATCGGATTGAGCAGACCGAGCGACGAATCATCCTCGAAGGAGTCGTCCAGGGTCAGTCCGTCGAGCAGTACGGGACGAAAGGTCCATACCCGATACATCATGTAACTCATATATGAGTTCGACGATGATGCCTCGGTCGAAATCGTGCTTCCCGAAGTCTTTTCGGATGTATAGGAAAAATTGAGATTGACTTTCAGATTCCGGGCGATCTCTTGGTCGAACCGGAATCGACCCTGATAACGCTTATACCCGGAATTCTCAATAATCCCGTCCTGGCCGGAGTAGGAGAGCGATCCGGCATAGCGAGTCTGCCGGTTCCCCCCGTTCACCGACACGGAATGGTTCTGAATGGCTGCCGTGCGAAAAAACATATCCTGCCAATCTACACCCGGCACCGTACGATAATCCTCCAACGTTCGGTTCTGGTTTTCGAAAAAAGTGGTACCGGTATTGGGTATCAACTCCGTAATGTATTTGACATAGTCGTAAGGATTCATCAGTTCCATCATTTTGGACGGTGTCTGGAATCCATACGACCCATTGTAGGTCACTTTGGCTCGTCCGGCCTTGCCGCTTTTAGTCTCGATAATGACCACACCGTTGGCGCCCCGGGAACCGTAAATGGCCGTAGCGGAGGCATCCTTGAGAATATTGATCGAGGCAATATCTGCAGGATTCAACGAAGAGGCTACGAAATCCTCCATAGGAAATCCATCGATCACATAGAGCGGAGAATTACTTTGGGTCAGCGAATTAGCACCCCGGATAACGATATTCATACCGCTGCCGGGCTGACCGTCGTTACTGGAAATAACCACGCCGGCCGCACGACCCTGCAAAGCCTGATCGAACGATATGACCGGAGCTTTAGCCAAGTCGTCCATTTTGACGGTGGAGATCGTTCCAGTCACATCTTTCTGGCGCTGTTCACCATATCCGATCACCACTACATCGTCAATTTTCATCTGATCTTCTTTCAGCGTAATGACAAACGATGTCGCATGACCGACGGGCTTTTCAACCGGGACATAACCGATCATACTTACCACGAGGACATCGGTGGGAACGGCTTTGATTTCGAAAGAGCCATCCTTTCCGGTCACCTCGCCCCGAGTAGAGTTTTTAATCAGTACATTCGCCCCCACGACAGGGTGATTTTCACTGTCCACCACTTTGCCTTTCACGGTCACCGGGCGAGATGTCTGTGCATACGCCCTCATTCCCGATCCGACATGGACGGCAAACAACAACAGAAGTATGAGCCCGCCAAAAGAGCGCATACGTCTTTTGCATCTGTTCAGATTCATCATAATTTAGGTTGCATTTGAGTTAGTTCGTTCTTTTTTTAAATCCTGCCGCCTATGATCGTTCAATGCCTAACATACAAGACACTTAACCACCAAAAGACAGAATAAAAAGCAGTTTCTTTTCAAAAAATCGGTATAAAACTCCCTCATGACGGCAGGAAACCAGCCATCAGATATCCATCCTTGCAGTTATTGCAAATCAGTTATTCTGTCTTTCGAGCCACCCGGAAAGTAGGGCACGGAATTCCGCGCGGTGAGCGAAACGATCCCGGAAACTCCAACCGTGTCCGCCGGTAGGATAGAAATGCAGTTCGGCAGGGACATTATGGGCTTTGGCAGCTTCGTAGAGCTGAACGCCGTTGGCAGGATTGACCGTTTTGTCATCTTCGCTGAAAACGATGAACAACGGAGGCGTGTCGGATGTGACCTGTTTTTCGTTCGAATAGAGATCAATCAACTCCCGGGAAGGATTCTCTCCCAAAAGCTCCTTGCGTGAATTCTTATGCGTATATTGTCCCATCGTAACGACAGGATAGACCAACACGGCAAAAGCCGGACGATTGGCTGCGGAGGTAAAGTGTGTGGCTGCGGTAGAGGCGAGATGCCCTCCTGCCGAAAAGCCCATGATTCCGATCCTGTCCGAATTGATATGCCATTTACGGGCATGCCTACGGACGATTTCCAATGCGGTCTGTGCATCCTTGAGCGGTATCTGATGATGCCCGTTGGGCATACGGTATTTCAGAACGACAGCAGTAATTCCCAGGGAATTGAGCCAGTCAGCCACCATGAATCCCTCGTGGAGAATAGCCAGTGCAGAGTAGCCGCCACCGGGACATACCACGACCGCCTGACCGTTCGCTTTTCCTTTTTCGGGAAAGCAGACGGTCAGCGAAGGATCGCAGACCTGACGCAGTTGCGTAAAATCCTTTATCCAACATTCCCGTGTAAGTCCGTTACTCTCGGAAGGGCCATGCGGATACAGTTTCATCACAAGCCGATCCCCCTGTGCATGGCTCAACCCGGGAACCAACGCACACAACAACAAAAGTAGTTTTAAGTTCATATCATTCAGTTTATTAGAAAGAAATAGAATTCAATCGCCTAATATAACTAAAACGTTTTAGCAAATTTATCTAAAAAACTTCACCTTCCTATGCTTCCCATACCGTGCCACACAGATGATTGTTACTGAATAAACTTATCGTCCATTGAAGCGGAGTCCGCATAACAACCGGACAATCTTTTAACACTTTTGCAAGATATTAAAATCGTTTTAGCAAACAAAATTATAATAATAAAATATCATTGTAAAAATAAAATAACGCTACGTTGATTCTAAATTTTATCACTCCCGGTAACATATTCCTACTGGCGAAAATCCGAACCGACGCACCGTGAAACTCCGGCCTTTCTTTCAAATTGCGGATTATTTCTCTTACTTTTGCAGAAAAGTGAACGGGAAGCATGGCGAAAATTCTGATTATCGACGACGAAACTCAACTGAGAAAACTGCTGGCGCGTATCATCGGACTGGAAGGGTATGAGATTATCGAGGCTTCGGACTGTGCTTCGGGATTGAAAATGCTGCGGCAACACAAACCGGATGTCGTACTCTGCGACGTGAAACTGCCGGACGGCAACGGTGTGGAAATGATCGGTCGGATCAAGGAGGAATCACCTCACTGCGAAGTTATCCTGCTGACAGCATACGGCAATATTCCCGATGGGGTACAGGCCATCAAAAACGGCGCTTTCGACTACATCACCAAAGGGGATGACAATCATAAAATCTTACCGCTGCTGAGCCGTGCCACGGAAAAAGCAATGGAACAACGCCGGGCTCTCCAGACAGACAGCGATCTTTCCCGTGAACTCTCTTTCGAACGGATCATCGGTTCGTCGGACACTTTGCGAAAAGCGGCCGAACTGGCACGCAAAGTCGCCGCGACGGACACGTCCGTGCTTCTGACCGGAGAAACCGGGACCGGGAAGGAGGTCTTCGCCGAAGCCATCCATCATGCCAGCCGCCGCCAGAAAGAGGCTTTCGTCGCGGTCAACTGTTCGGCATTCTCCAAAGAATTGCTCGAAAGCGAACTATTCGGTTACAGGGCCGGCAGCTTCACGGGAGCGGCCAAAGACAAGAAAGGTCTTTTCGAGGAGGCGAACAAGGGAACCCTGTTTCTCGATGAAATAGGAGAGATGCCCGTAGAATTGCAGGCGAAATTACTGCGCGTACTCGAAAGCGGGGAATTTATCAAAATAGGGGAGACCCGCCCCACGAAAGCAGACCTGCGCATCATCGCAGCCACGAACCGCAACCTCGAGAAGGAGATCGGGGAGGGCAATTTCCGGGAAGACCTTTATTTTCGCCTCTCGGTATTCCGCATCCATCTGCCGCCGTTGCGGGAGAGGAAGGAAGACATCGCCGAATATGTCCGCTTTTTCGCCTCCCGTTTCGCCGACAAAATGGGTAAACGGATCGACACGATCGGAAAAGATTATCTCTCGGCCCTGGAGCGCCACTCCTGGCCGGGCAACGTCAGGGAATTGCGCAACGTCGTAGAACGCAGTCTGATCATGGCCGAAAACCATACACTTTCGGCAGAGTGCCTTTCGCCCGAATTCCACACGATGCACGGCACCGATGCGAATCCCGACTCGCTCGCGCTCGAACAGATGGAACGATGCCACATTCTCAAAGTACTGGAATACACCAAAGGCAACAAAAGCGAAGCCGCACGTCTGCTGGGTATCGGTATCGCCACGCTATACCGCAAACTGGAAAGCTACGGGATGAAATAGATCTCCGTCCTATCATTTCAGAAAGGCTGTCTTATCATTTTGATAGGACAGCCTTTTCTTTCGGCACATCTTCCAAACACATAAGACACCAATAATCTGACGATTAAATATCTGAATAGATTTCTGGCACACCCTTCGTATTCTCTGCGCCGCAAAACCAAACAGAGGATCGGATATGATGATCGTGTTATTGATACTCCTATTCTGCGGTGCGTTCTATGCGCTCGGACGCATGCTGTGCGGTTTTGTGAAAATGTTGTCTAACTCAAAAAAGAATGAACGGTTATGAATGAAATCGTCATGTTTCTGTTGCTGCTCGCCTTGGGCGGGTTATGCTACTGGTTCTATTACAAGTGTGTAGATTGGTTCGAAAAGATTTAACTTTCAACGTCATGTTCGTAGGACTATTGATTCTGAGCATTGTGATATTCATATATCTGATGTATGTACTCGTGAAACCCGAGAAATTCTGATTGTCGGACTTCCAAAAACGCAAATAAATGAATACTGAAATTTTAGGCGTCGTTCTGCAATGGGTAGCTTTGGTCGTGCTCTGCTATCCGTTGGGACGTTATATGGCCAAAGTGTACAAGGGAGAACGCACGTGGCTCGACTTCATGGCTCCCGTAGAAAAGTGGATTTACAAAATATGCGGCATCCAGCCGGACAAAGAGATGGACTGGAAGCAATTCCTCAAGGCATTGCTGATGGTCAATCTTTTCTGGTTCGTATGGGGTATGGTGCTGCTCGTCTGCCAGGGATGGCTTCCCCTCAATCCGGACGGAAATCCCGGACAGACTCCCGACCTGGCGTTCAACACTTGCATCTCGTTCATGGTGAACTGCAACTTGCAGCATTACAGCGGCGAATCGGGACTGAGTTACTTCACCCAACTCTATGTCATCATGTTGTTCCAGTTCATCACTGCAGCTTGCGGTATGGCGGCGATGGCCGGCATCATGAAGGGACTGGCAGCCAAAACGACCAAAACCATCGGTAATTTCTGGGTTTACCTCGTCAAAAGCACGACCCGCATTCTGATGCCTTTGTCTTTGCTGGTAGGTATCCTGCTGATCATCAACGGCACACCGATGTCGTTCGACGGCAAGCAGACGATTACCACCCTCGAAGGCAACGAGCAGGTAATCAGTCAGGGACCGACAGCCGCCATTGTACCTATCAAACAGCTCGGCACCAACGGCGGCGGTTATTTCGGTACTAACTCTTCGCATCCGCTCGAAAATCCCAACGCCTTTACCAACATGCTGGAATGCTGGTCGATCCTGATCATCCCGATGGCCATGGCATGGTGTTTCGGATTCTATATCCGGCGTAAAAAACTGGCCGGATGTATCTTCGGCGTGATGCTCTTCGCCTTTACGGTCGGCGTGCTGATCTCCGTTCCCCAGGAGATGGGCGGCAACCCGCGGATCGACGAAATGGGTATCGCCCAGGATATGGGCTCGATGGAGGGCAAGGAGACCCGCATCGGTTCGGCGGCATCGGCCATGTGGGGCATGGTCACCACGGTAACGTCGAACGGTTCGGTCAACTCCATGCACGACAGCCAAACACCTCTGAGCGGTATGATGCAGATGCTGAACATGCAGATCAACTGTTGGTTCGGCGGCGTCGGTGTGGGATGGATGAACTATTTCGCCTTCCTAATCATCGCCGTATTCATCAGCGGACTGATGGTGGGCCGTACGCCCGAGTTCCTCGGGAAAAAAGTGGAGGCCCGCGAAATGAAGATCGCCACACTGGTCGTGCTGATGCATCCGTTCCTGATTCTGGTCGGCACAGGTATTTCAGCCGCCATCGCCGCCATCAATCCGGAAATCGGCTGGCTCAATAATCCGTCGTTCCACGGACTGAGCGAGATGCTGTACGAATATACGTCGTCTGCGGCCAATAACGGTTCCGGGTTCGAAGGACTGGCCGACAATACTCCTTTCTGGAACATATCCACGGGTATTGCTCTGATCATGGGTCGTTATTTCCCGATCGTGGGACAGGTCGCCATCGCAGGATTGCTTGCGTCGAAGAAATACGTTCCTGAAAGCGCCGGTACGTTGAAAACCGACACGGCCACATTCTCCCTGATGACCTTCGCCGTGATCGTGATCGTCGCAGCCCTTTCGTTCTTCCCCGCACAGGCTCTGGGCCCGATCGCTGATTACTTAAGTTTCTAATTTCGGACTGAAGATGAAAAAGCAAAAAAATATTGCACTGTTCGATAAACAGTTGGTAAACGTGAGCCTCGTGGAGTCGTTCCGCAAGCTCGATCCCCGCATGATGATCAAGAACCCGATCATGTTCACGGTGGAAATCGTAACTTTCGTCATGCTGCTGATGCTGTTCTACATCGCCGCTACGGGAGATCAATCGCAGGGTTCGTTCCTCTACAATCTGGTCATTTTCTTCGTGCTGCTGCTGACGATCCTGTTCGCCAACTTCGCCGAAGCAATCGCCGAGGCCCGGGGCAAGGCCCAGGCAGACTCTCTGCGCAAAACCCGCGAAGAGACACCGGCCAAACTGATTTTGTCCAACGGTTCCGCCAAGACCATAAGCAGCTCGGAACTGAAAAAAGGCGACGTCTTCGAATGTGTCGCAGGAGATACGATTCCGGCCGACGGTGAGATCATCGAAGGTCTCGCGTCGATCGACGAAAGCGCCATCACGGGAGAGTCCGCGCCGGTCATCCGCGAAGCAGGCGGCGACAAGAGTTCCGTGACCGGTGGTACACGGGTGCTTTCCGACCGTATTCTGGTCAAAGTGACCGCCAAACCGGGAGAAAGTTTCCTCGACAAAATGATCGCACTGGTCGAAGGCTCTTCCCGCCAGAAAACCCCGAACGAAATTGCCCTGACGATTCTGCTGGCAGGTTTCACGCTCGTATTCGTCATCGTCTGCGCCACGCTGAAGCCCTTTGCGGATTACGTAGGCGCCAATATCACGGTAGCCGCCTTCATTTCTCTGTTCGTCTGCCTGATCCCGACCACGATCGGCGGCCTGCTCTCGGCGATCGGTATCGCCGGAATGGACCGTGCCCTGCGAGCCAATGTGATTACCAAATCGGGTAAGGCCGTGGAAACGGCGGGTGACCTCGATACGCTGCTGCTCGACAAAACGGGAACCATCACGATCGGCAACCGCAAAGCGACGAAGTTCTATCCCGTGAAGGGCGTCGATGCGAAAGCGTTCACCCGTCTCTGCGTGCTGTCATCGGTCGCAGACCAGACACCCGAAGGCAAATCCATCGTAGAACTGGGTGCTGTCGAAGGTATCAAAATCGACCCGATGGAGATGGTCGGCGTCCGCATGGTGAAGTTTACCGCCGAAACCCGTTGCTCCGGAGTGGACATGCCCGACGGCGTACGCATCCGCAAGGGAGCGACCGAAGCGATCCGCCGCATCGCCACCGAGGCCGGACACGCCTTTCCCGAAGAGGTGGAGAAAATCGTACACGAAATCTCCGCAAATGGCGGCACCCCGCTGGTGGTATGCTCCAATGAAGAAGTGAAAGGCGTGATCGAACTTCAGGACATCATCAAAACCGGTATCCGCGAACGTTTCGAACGCCTGCGCAAAATGGGCGTGAAAACCGTCATGGTAACGGGAGACAATCCGCTTACAGCCAAATATATCGCAGAAAAGGCCGGTGTGGACAACTATATCGCCGAAGCCAAACCGGAAGACAAGATGGAATACATCAAGCGCGAACAGCAGGCAGGCAAACTGGTAGCCATGATGGGCGACGGTACGAACGACGCACCGGCACTGGCCCAGGCCGACGTCGGCGTAGCCATGAACAGCGGCACGCAGGCCGCCAAGGAGGCGGGTAACATGGTTGATCTGGACAACGACCCGACCAAACTGATCGAGATCGTGGAGATCGGAAAACAGCTCCTGATGACCCGGGGTACGCTGACAACATTTTCCATAGCCAACGACGTGGCCAAATATTTCGCCATTGTCCCGGCACTGTTCATCACCTCGATCCCATCGTTGCAGGCATTGAACATCATGCACCTGCACTCGCCCGAAAGCGCCATCCTGTCGGCCGTGATCTTCAACGCGATCATCATTCCGCTGCTGATTCCGCTGGCTCTGCGCGGCGTGACCTACAAGCCTATCGGGGCATCGGCCCTGCTGCGCCGGAACCTGTTCATCTACGGTCTGGGCGGTATCGTGGCACCGTTCATCGGTATCAAACTGATCGACATGTTAATTAGTGTGTTCTTTTAATCGCAAGCAGTCATGAAAAACTTATGGATATCTGTTAAAATCACGTTGGCCATGTGTGTGGTACTGACGGTAGGATATGTCCTGATACTGCGCCTGACGGCAGCAGCCGTTTCCCCCAACGACGGGGAGGCTGCCCTGGTAGAGGTGAACGGCCAGGTGGTCGGTGCGGCCAACGTGGGCCAGACCTTTACGGACAGTATCTATTTCTGGGGACGTCCCTCGGCTGTCGATTACAATGGCGGCGGTTCGGGAGGAAGCAACAAAGGCACGAACAATCCGGAATATCTGGCCGAAGTGGAAGAGCGTATCGAAGCATTTCTCGCCGCCCATCCCTATCTGGAACGCAGCGAGGTCCCGGCAGAAATGGTAACGGCCAGCGGTTCGGGTCTCGATCCCGACATTTCTCCGCGCGGTGCAGAAGTACAGATACGCCGTGTAGCCGAAGCCCGGGGCTTGTCGGAAGAGGCGGTTCGGAAGATCGTGGAAGAAACGATCCAGAAACCGTGGCTCGGTCTGTTCGGCACCTATAAAGTCAATGTACTGAAACTCAACGTAGCCCTCGACGCGGCACAACAGGAGTAACCATGGTAAAGCTGGATAAACCGACTAAACGCTGGATGATTCTGTTGGCTGTCTGCCTGATCGTCCTGTTGGCTGCAGACCTGATCCATCCGTAAAATTCCGATGAGATTCGTCGGCACGGGACCACCGAATCCCGTGCCGGCAGAATTCTCCGGCTACGGAATCAGCCGGGTTATCCGGAATATCATAAAACACCACTCGTCCGGACGACATTCCTGTCCGTCTTTGAAAAACATTTTACAAACTCAACTTAAAGAAGATCATCATTATGAAACGTTTTACTATTTTCTCATTGGCCTTAGCCGCCGTTTTATCCACCGGACACCTTTCCGCTCAGAACAAAGGAGTGGCTTTCAGCGGAGGGTCCGACCTCGTCAGCGCATATGTATGGCGGGGTGTCACCCAGGCCGGAATCAGCCTCCAGCCCACACTGACCATGACAGCGGGAAATTTTTCGGCTACGGCCTGGGGATCGGTGGATTTCGCATCGACCTCCTATAAAGAGATGGACCTGACCTTAGCTTACACGCTCGGCCCCGTAACTCTGTCGTTGGCCGACCTCTACTGGGAAGGCAGTTCGGCCGACCGCGGCCTCACGAACCGCAACTATTTCACATTCGACAGGAATTCTCCCCATCGGGTGGAAATAGGTGCCAGCTGGATCATGTCGGAAAAGGTCCCCTTCACCTTGTCGTGGTACACCGTACTGTTCGGCGCAGCCGATGTAAATATCAAGGGAGAGCGGGCTTACGCCTCGTACCTCGAGGTGGCCTATCCTTTCAAGGTGAAAAGCGTAGACATGAAGGCAGGAATCGGCATGGTTCCCTGGAACGCATACGGCACCTACGGCATCGACCGGGATTTCTACGTACAGAATATCTTCCTCAATGCCGGCAAAACATGGGACATCAAAGGAGCTGAATCCATGAAAATCGGATTTTTCACCAATCTGATATGGAATCCGGCCACAGAAGATGTTAACTTTGTGGGAGGTCTCTCATTCAGAATGTAAATGGATAGACAGGACAGCGTTCAGCGGTTTCTCGAACTGATCCGGCGCTCGCACCGCGGCAAGTTCAAAATCTACATTGGCATGAGTGCCGGTGTAGGGAAAACTTACCGGATGCTACAGGAAGCCAGACAGTTGCTCGATGCCGGAGTGGACATCCGCATCGGGTACATAGAAACGCATCAACGTGCAGAAACGGAAGCCCTCGTAGAAGGGCTTCCGTTCGTACCCCGGCGCAGGCTCTTTTATAAGGGCAAAGAGCTCGAGGAGATGGATACGCAGGCGATACTGAATCTACATCCGGAAATCGTCATCGTGGACGAACTGGCCCACACCAACATCGAAGGCAGCAGCAATCCCAAGCGGTGGCAGGATGTCATGCAACTTCTCGAGGCAGGTATCAGCGTCATCACCGCAGTAAATATCCAGCACATCGAAGGGCTGAACGAAGCCGTCCAGGAGATCACGGGAATCGAAGTCCACGAGAGAGTACCGGACAGCGTGCTGGCCATGGCCGACGAAGTTGTGAACATCGACCTGACCGCCGAAGAGCTGATCACGCGGCTCAAAGCGGGGAAAATATACAAACCCGACAAAATCGCTGCGGCACTCGGTAATTTTTTCACGCAGGACAATTTGCTGCAACTGCGGGAACTGGCCCTAAAGGAAGTGGCCATGCGCGTGGAAAAGAAGGTGGAAAACGAAGTTACCGAAAACGACAAATACAGGCATGACAAATTGCTGGCCGTGATCGACAGCAGTGAGAAACGCGCCCGCCGTGTCATACGCAAAACCGCCCGGATGGCCACCTACCACAATGCCGGTTTTCTGGTGCTCTATGTCCAAAGCGACAAAGAGGATGTCGACCGGATACCGCTCTCCAATCAACGCTACCTAATCAACAACCTGAATCTCGCCACGGAACTCGGCGGCGAAATTCGACAGATACACTCCAACCGGCCGATCGAAACCATCGTGAATCTGTGCCGGGAACAAAAAATCAACATCGTTTGCATCGGCCGCCCAGAATTTTCGCTATTTTCGTTGCTGAAATACGCTATCGACCTGAGACGGCTCCTCAAACAGCTATCGCGTATGAATACGGACCTTTTTATCTTATCCTGACACCATGAGAATACAAAGGAGAATCACTTTGGGCATCGGCCTGCTGTTCGCCATGATCCTGCTTCTGGGCATTCAGTCGGTAAGCTATGTACGACAACTGTCCCGGGCGACGGGAACCATTCTCGCAGACAACTACAATTCGCTGCAATACGCCGGAGACATGCTCCGTTCGCTCAACGACATCGGACAGGATTCCGTATCGCGGCACGCCCTGCGGCAAAATCTGGCGCTCCAGCAACAGAATATCACCGAAATCAGCGAAAAGGAGATCACCTCTTCGCTGCAACAGCACATCGCCCTGCTGAGCGATCCGGTAACAGAATCCGAGCTGCAGGAGGTACGCGAAGACCTGCTGCGCATCATGGAGCTGAACATGGCCGCTATCCGGGCCAAAAGCGCCGGGGTAGAGGAGAGAGCCGACTATGTCATGTGGTGGTTGATCGCAGCGGCCGCCATGTGCGCCCTCATCGCCGGAGGCGTACTGATCTGGTTCCCGAAACTGGTGCTGCGTCCGATCGACGAACTGAAAAAAGGAATTCGGGAAATCGCCAACCACAACTACCGGAAACGACTGGAATTCACAGGAAACCGCGATTTCGAGGCGGTCGCCGAATCATTCAACGACATGGCCGCTAAACTCGACGAATACCGCCGCAGTTCTCTCGACGACCTGATGACCGCAAAGAAACGCATCGAAGCGATCGTCAACACCCTGCACGAACCGATCGTTGGTCTGGGTGCCGACCGGAAAATCCTCTTCATGAACCGGGAGGCACTCTCGATTCTGAACCTGAAAGAAGATGTCATCGGACGCAGCGCCACAGAAGTTGCCCTTTCGAACGATCTGCTGCGCAGGCTGATCCGCGGACTGTACGAGGAAAAGAAGAACGAAAACGACAAGGAACCCCTGAAAATCTATGCCGACGATAAGGAGAGTTATTTCCAGGTGGAAAACACTCCGCTCTATATCATTCCGGTGGGAAGCACCGGCCAGCAATTTATCGGCAACCTGATCGTACTGAACAACATCACCAAGTTCAAGGAGCTTGATTCGGCGAAAACCAACTTCATATCGACCGTATCGCACGAGATGAAAACCCCGATTTCCTCGATTCTGATGAGCCTCCAACTGTTGAACGACTCCAGGCTGGGCGAGCTCAACGACGAACAGAAACAACTCGTAAGCAGTATCCGGGACAGCAGCGACCGGTTGCTGTCCATCACGGGAGAACTGCTCAACATGACCCAGATCGAAACCGGAAAGCTTAAACTCATGCCAAAAATCACCAAACCCATCGAACTGATAGACTACGCTGTAAAAGCGACTCAGGTGTTGGCCGAACGGTTCTGCTGTTTCGTGGAAGTGGATTACCCGGAAAAAATTTCGAAACTTTTCGTAGACAACGAAAAGATCGCCTGGGTCATCACCAACCTGTTGTCGAATGCCATCCACCATTCACCCGAACGCTCCCGGATCATCATAGGAGCCGTCCAGCACGAAAAGGCAGTAGAAATCTACGTACAGGATTTCGGACGGGGCATAGACCCGCGTTACCATAAAAGTATTTTCGACCGTTATTTCCGAGTTCCGGGGACCAAAGTCCAGGGAAGCGGTCTGGGACTAGCCATTTCCAAAGAGTTCGTGGAAGCCCACGGGGGAACGATCTCGGTAGAGAGCGAAATCGGAAAAGGAAGCCGGTTTTCGGTTATGCTTCCCGTATAGATAGAAAAACGGGGAACAACAAGGTACCCGAAAGGGTAGGAACAACGGCCGGTTATTCCGCAAAGATTCGAAGATATATCTTTTGCCCGAGAACGCAGCCGATAGCGAAGAGGGGAGTTCGGCACCACAATTGCGAACGGTGAGGCGGTAGGATAATCTTTCGGACCTATGAAAATAAAAACAGGCAACGGGTCGATCTCTCCGATCACCCTGATCGCAATTTGGTCGGTCTCGGCAGTCGTATCCCTGCCGGGACTTGCCGTATCCCCGATATTGGGAAAACTTTCCGTCATCTTTCCGAAAGCGGGCGACCTGGAAATTCAGATGCTCACCTCGCTGCCGTCGCTGCTCATCATCCCCTTCGTCCTGCTTTCGGGAAAACTGTCCATCGGACGGGATAAAATCCGGTTACTCATCCTCGGGCTTTCCCTGTTTTTCGGAAGCGGCATCCTCTACTTTTTCGCCACCAGCATGACGGCTCTGATCGTCATCAGTTGTATTCTGGGAATCGGTGCCGGAATCATGATACCTCTCTCTACTGGACTGATCGTAGATTATTTCAGAGGTGCCTATCGGGTAAAGCAACTGGGACTCAGCTCCGCCATCAACAACATCACGCTGGTACTGGCCACCGCACTCGCCGGATACCTCGCCAATTTCAACTGGCATGCACCGTTCATCGTCTACACATTCCCCGGTATCTCCCTAGCTCTCGCATTCTTTCTGAAAAAGGAGAAACCTGTACAGAAACCACATACGTTTCCCTCCGAAAAAGCTACGGTAAAAGAGAAACAAACGGGGATCGACCGACGCAAGCTGATTCAACTGATGGGACTTTATTTCTTCGTCACCTATGCCGTGTTGGCCGTCGCATTCTACCTGCCTTTCCTCGCACAAAAACACCACATGGGCAGTTCCCTGTCTGGCACCATGATATCTCTGTTTTTTCTGGCGATCATGGCCCCGGGATTCTTTCTGAACAAAATCATCCTGCGTCTCAACGGCAAAGTGAATTTCATCTCGATGATCTGCATCGTGACGGGTCTGTCACTGATCGGGTTCTTTCCCGACAAATTTTTCATGATCACGGGCTGCTTGTTGTCGGGATTCGGCTACGGTGTCATGCAACCGCTCATTTACGATAAAACGGCCGCCATCTCCACCCGGAAAATGTCGACACTGGCGCTGTCTTTCGTCATGTCGGTCAACTATCTGGCCATCATGGTATGTCCGTTCATCATTGATACGCTTCAGCATCTTTTCGGCACCCAAAGCAATCGTTTTCCGTTTCTGGTCAACGCGATTCTCATGCTGGCACTGACGATATGGACCTATTTCAAACAGAACTCTTTCACACTCGGCGTCACACCTGCCTATTACAAAGGCATCGCCGAAGCGTAAACGAACGGGGGACGGAAAAATTTCCGTCCCCGCTATCCGAATCCGCCCGGCAACTATTTTTTGTCGGAACGCACGATACTTTCCCGCATGGAGGTATCGGCCTGGATATTTTTCAGTTTGTAATAGTCCATAATTCCCAGATTTCCGCTGCGGAACGCCTCGGCGATCGCCATGGGAATCTCCGCCTCGGCCAAAATCACCTTCGCCCTTGCATCCTGGGCCTTTGCCTTCATCTCCTGTTCATGGGCGACGGCCATCGCCCGTTTCTCCTCAGCCTTGGCCTGTGCGATGTTCTTGTCCGCATCGGCCTGGTCCATCTGAAGCTGTGCCCCGATATTTTTCCCCACATCTATATCCGCAATGTCGATGGAAAGGATTTCGAATGCGGTCCCTGCATCCAAACCTTTCTCCAGCACGACACGGGAAATGGAATCCGGATTTTCGAGCACCACCTTGTGCGTGACGGCAGAACCAATCGAAGAGACGATTCCTTCACCCACCCGGGCCAACACGGTCTCTTCCCCCGCACCGCCGACCAACTGTTTGATATTCGCCCGGACGGTCACACGCGCTTTGGCAATCAGCTGAATACCGTCTTTCGCCACCGCAGCCACGGGAGGCGTATTGATAACCTTCGGATTCACGGACATCTGTACGGCTTCGAATACGTCGCGGCCGGCCAGGTCGATCGCCGTAGCCATCTTGAAATCGAGCATAATGCTCGCCTTCTGGGCCGAAACCAATGCATGCACGACATTCGGCACGTTCCCCCCCGCCAGATAATGGGCCTCCAGTTCATTGGCATTGAGCGTAAGCCCGGCCTTGGTCCCCTCGATCATGGCGGATACAATGGTCGAAGGGGGAACTTTCCTCCAACGCATCAGTATCAACTGCAACAGACTGATCCTCACTCCGGAAACGAGTGCCGAGAACCATAGTCCGATCGGTATGAAATAAAAAACAAACCACAATACGACGATCGACAGGAATACGATCAGCGCCAGAAAACCCATATTCTCCATAATTTATATTTAATTAAAATTCAAACGATCTCTTCCCGGTTCATTCGACGACTGGCTGAACAATTACGCTGAAATTCTCGAATCCAGTCACTTCCACCACCGCCCCGGCATCAACGTATCGGTCAATACTTTTCGCTTCGAAAGTCTGTCCATTCACGGAAATTTTTCCTATCGGAGCCAGCCGGGTCAACGTTTTTCCCCGGTCACCCACCTGTACATTCCTCTGTTGGGGCGTACATTGCGCAGCTCCGTCCACCCGATCCTGCAAAGAGAAACGCTGCCAGGTCCGCGAACGTAACGACAGGACGAGTGTCACTACGGAAAGAACCAGTATCACGACGAACGCAATCACGCCTCCCCGAACGCCATAGCGGGAAAATGCGATCCATATCGCCCCGATATCGGCCAATAGCGCACAGACACCCGCCACGGAAAATCCAGGCAATAACACCAACTCAGCCACCAGAAGCAGCAATGCCACAGCAATCAGACCTGCAATAACCCACATAGTATCTTCGACTGACACAAAAAGCGGCAGAATAAAATTCTGCCGCCACTAAGATATGAATTATTTTCACAATTTAAAGAGTCATCTCCACTATTTTCACTGAAAGAGAGACATCCTGCTGCCGAATGGCCGAAACGATCTTCTCCGCAGCTTCGCGCGTGGCGAAAGAACCGACGATAAACATATACCGGGCTGTCTCTCCCTCCGCAGCCGGAGCCGCTACCCGGACCAGTTCCTTCCCTTCAGCCATGGCGGAGATCACGGCTCGGACATTGTCGCCGAGAGCATCTCCACCGTTGCGGATCTCGATCCGGTACACCGTCTCGGACTTCGACTCTCCGCCTTTCGCACTCTCGGCCGACTCTTCACTGATATTCCGATAAACGCCATCCTCCCAGACAACAACCTCCGGACGGCGAAACCCCGTCCGTTTCAACATGGCCTGCGCCTCTTCGGCTTCAGACAAAGTAGGGTAGCCTCCCGCGAAATAACGATACCGACCATCCTCTCCTTTCAGGTAACCCAACGGGAACACACCCCGGAAAATCGAAGGAAGCTGCGGCTTCAGATAAGTCCCCAACAACAACCGGTAGATCGTCCCTCTCGGGTAGACGGTACAGAGAGGAATCGGATTGCGGGTATTGTACTTGGCCGGTGTCGCAACCTCTATATCCGCATAATCCAGAAACAACCTCTCCCGAATGACGATTTTCGGAAAGTCGAAATCCAGCGAATCGAGTACCCGTACCGCTCCGGACAATGAATCGCTGACCGGCTTCAGATTCAGCAGTTCGGCCAGCTGTTGTTCGTACTCCAAAACGAAACGCTTTCTCCAGGGATAAAACCCCACGGCGTCCTCCATGAAAAAATCCCGGTTTTCCGCCTCTTTCTGCCGAAGAGCCTGCAACTTGTCCTCGTACAAGCCCAACAAGTCGCTTCGATTCATCCGATCCAGCAGATAAGTATATGCATAAGTTTTATTATCAAATATGTACGACCATATATAAGACACCGAATCAGCCACTTTACCATTGAGATTGGAAAGAGTTTTGTACTTCCGGTAAATACTATCGGCTGGTTCGGCACGAACCGCTGCCGTATAATCCCGTTCCAACTGTCGGATCGTATAATAGTTGTTTCTGAATATCTGCAGGTAATTCAACACGGATTGTTCCTTCGACTGGGCGCCGAGCAACGCGGCATAATCCCCCGGAGCAAGATGATCGCGGAAATAGGCATTGAAGACCAGATTGGGAACAACCGCCGGATGGTTCCGGACGACAGCACTATCCCGGCGCGACGTATCCTGTACGACATTGCGCTCAGACGTATTTTTCCCGAGATTGCTGATCACCCATTCCTGTTCGATAGCATTGATTTTTCCGATCAACACACCCCGCCGATTCCGCACGTCGAACAACTCCTGCTCCAGACGAAGGATTTCGGCCCCGTATTTTTCCCGGTTTTCAGGATTCGCCCGAAAATTCCTGCGCGTATCCGCCACCACTTTGACAATGGAATCTTCCTGAATCTGCAATCCCTTTTCCCGGACCAGCAGATCCATATATTCCTTATTGTTCTCGAGCCCCGCAACCCGGGCCTTGACCTGCTGTGCGGACAAGGTCACAGGCCCCCAAAAAGCCGACAGCAATACGATATATTTGAATATCAATTTCATCACTTCCACCACTTAATCAAAAACAACTGAATGAATCCGAAAATCTCGAGACGGCCCAACAACATAATCAAAGCCGCATTGAGTTTGACCGCATCGGGAAGAGCCGAATAATTGTTCATCGAACCCACCTGCCCGAATCCCGGACCGATATTCCCCATCGAAGCGAATGCGACACTGAAACTGGTCATCAGATCGACTCCGAACAGAGTATTGACCACGGTTCCCACCATCAGAATCATCAAATACGCCACAATGAAGATCATCGCATAATGAATCAACTCTTCGTCCTGCAACACGTTGTTCAATTTGATCCGCAGGATCGCATTAGGATGTTGCTGCTGCCGGATACGGGCTCGCATCACCTTTCCGGCCAACAATATCCGGTCGGCTTTGATCCCTCCCGCCGTCGAACCGGCACAACCGCACTGCAGACTGAAAAAGATCAGGACAGCAATCGCAAAAGGGGTCCACAACGTAGAATCGGCCGTAGCGAACCCCGTCGTGGAGGTGACAGCCATAAGCTGGAAAGAACCGTAACGCAGTGCAGACAGAAACGAAGGATACATGTCCGCCGCCCAGAGGCTCGCAGCGATGAGTACGGCAGCGACCAGTAACGAAACGATATAGAATCGGCTCACCTCAGTACGAAAAATATTGTTTGTTTTACCGGTCAGCGTAGCAAAAATGACTCCGAAATGAATACTGGACAACAGCATGAAAACGACAATGATAATTTCGATCCAGTAGTTGTCATAATAGGCAATACTCAGATTGCGGGTACTGAACCCTCCCGTAGCAATCGTCGAAAACGCATGGTTCACGGCATCGAACCATGTCATTCCCGCAACTTTCAGCAAAATCGTTTCAGCCACGACCAACCCTACATACACTGTCAGAAGGACCTGAACTATCTTCTGAGAACGATACCGGTAATTATCTTTAGCCAAGGGAGATAATTCCACACTGGAAAGAGTCATTTTCGTTCGTCCCAGAGCAGGGAGGATCACCAGTGCGAACATGACGACACCCACACCGCCCAGCAAATGCGTGGATGAACGCCAAAACAGCATACCGCGCGGCAACGCCTCCACATCCACCAGGATCGTAGACCCTGTCGTCGTATACCCGGAAACACTTTCGAACCAGGAATTGACGAAATCGAACTCTCCGCCCCAAAGCAGATAGGGAAACGTACCCACCATGCAGGAGACGATCCAAGCCCCTACCACGATGGCATATCCCTCCTTGTTGTTGATCTGCTCGCCTCCTTCCACGAAAATCAGCGGGAACGCCCCAAGCACGGCCGTCAGAATGAACGAAAGCAATAACGGATAAAATCCCGTATCGAAATTGTTGAGCAGGGAAATACCGGCGGATATCAGCATGAAAACCGCATCCAGCAGCAGCACAAGGCCCATGTACCTCAATACGACATTGAACCGCATCTATTCCGCTTTCTTGTTTTTCACCACGAGTATGAGACTTTCGATCAGCTCCTTCAATTTGAACACCTCGTCTTTTCCCTCCATTTTCACATTGAAAGGTATCTTCAGCGAAAGATAATCTTCAAGTCCCTTCGTAATTTTGAGAACGGGACGTATGTAATAGAGGTCGATCAGAAAGAAAAACATCAATACGATCAGAATGGCCACCCCCAGCGTAATGATACCGGGAGAAGTCGCCCGGTAGGCATTCCCTTCCAACTGGGAGGCCCGCGTACCCAGCGAACTCTGGGAGGAAATCATATAATTCTTGATCGCAGTTGTCAGTTCATAATAAGATGTCTTATATATATTTACGAACCAGTCCATATCATCTTTCCGATGGGTTCCCAACTGAGCGGACACCACCTCGTTGTAACGCATCCGGGCATTATAGACCGAATCGAGCTCCGACAGATCTTTCACGGTCACCGTCGCCTGGGCCAACGCATGATCGAACTTCTGCTTGCCCGACAGATACAACGAATCGAACTCGTTCCGCCCCAGCACCACCATCTGCAACAAGGCCGTATTCTGATCTTGTACGGCATCCAACATCTGGCGGGACAACTCGATATTACGCGTACTGGAATCCAACAGTACCTGCGTGGTCTTACTCAAACGAAGCAACTCGACCAGTGAGACCATACCCGCGAAAAAAAGCAGGGCGGCCAGACTCAGGAAGCCGATCATTATTTTCTTACGTATTCCCATTTCCAGACGATTGATTCACAAAAATAGATATTTCCCCCGGATTAATCAAGCACGCTTCCCCGAATGTTTCCCGCATCGTCCAGAGTGTCGAGCGACACCCGGCAAAGCGTATTCACCAGCGTTTTCCGGTAAGGAACAAGCACTTTCAGGTAATTCTCCGTAAAGCCGGACATCATTCCGCCCCGACAGGTGCTTTCGAAAAGTACCGTAGCCTCTCCGCCGACATAGCGCAGGGAAAAATCCCGGTGCAGGCGGCAGCAAAGTCCTGCCAGCCGTTCCGTCCGTCCGGCCAGAACCTGCGGAGGGACTTTCCCTTCGAATCCGGCCGCCGGCGTTCCCGGACGGACCGAATAAGGGAAAATGTGAAGATAGGCCGGAGCGACCTTCTCCAAAAAACGATAGGTCGTTTCGAAATCGGCATCGCTTTCACCGGGGAAACCCGCAATCACATCGATTCCTATGAAAGCATCGGGCATCGCCCTGCGCACCGCTTCGATCCGTTCGGCAAAACGGGCAGTCGTATACCTGCGTCTCATACGGGCCAACACGGAATCGCATCCGCTCTGAAGAGGAATATGAAAATGGGGCTGAAATTTTTCCGACCCGGCGGTAAAGCCGATCACTTCGTCCGTCAACAGATTCGGTTCGATCGAAGAGATACGGTAACGGCTGATTCCCTCCACGGCATCCAGTGCCCGCAGCAGGTCGATAAAACGTTCGCCGGTCGTGCGGCCGAAATCCCCCGTATTGATTCCGGTAATGACTATCTCCTGCTGCCCGGAAGCTGCGATCCGCCGGGCCTCGTCCACCGCCTGCGCAACCGGAATGTTCCGGCTGCCTCCCCGGGCGTAAGGAATCGTACAATAGGCGCATTTATAATCGCATCCGTCCTGCACCTTGAGAAAGGCCCGGGTACGGTCACCCGAAGAAAAGGCCGCAAAAAAGCCGGTCAGCTGATCCGTATCGCAACTGTACACCGCCGCAGCCTCTTTCTTACCGGCCAATGCGGCCACTGTTTCATAGAGTTCTCCCTTATAATTATTCCCGAACACGAGATCGACCCCTTCGACGGAGGCGACTTCCTCCGGTCTGAGCTGGGCATAGCACCCCGTTACGGCGATGATGGCTTCCGGCCGAATTCTGTGAAGTCTATGTACGAGACTACGGCATTTTTTATCGGCATGTGCCGTCACCGAACAACTGTTTATCACGAATATGTCGGCATCGGCATCCGAGCCGGTACGTACGAAACCACCCTCCTCGAACTGCCGGGCAAGGGTCGAAGTCTCCGAAAAATTGAGTTTACACCCCAAAGTATGGAAACGAACCTTTCTCTCGTGGGACATTCACTGAAACTTTAAATGCGACCGTGTCGCAGTGATACGATTGAACAATACGGTGCGAAAGTAACAAAAGCATGGCGGATTCGCAACATCCGGGGACTAACGGACTGCCGCATTCCGACGTCGGTGAAGACGGCGCAGGAAGGCATTGTCGGCCATGGTCGGATCGAGTTCTCCGATCAGCGAGTCGATCTGGGCACGGGAAGCGGAGTCGGGCAGGGTGGCCACCATCAAAAAAGCGGAAACGATGCTGCCTCGGTGCGCCCGGACGAAATCGCGCCGCAAACCGGCCATGATACGCTTTATGCTGTCCTCTTTGACAAGCAGCCCGCGATAGGCGACCGAATCCATCTCTTCGGTCCGGTAAACCTCCAGCTGACGACCGATGGCCCGAAGCATCACTTCGTAACGACGCACCGATTCCCGATAGCCCCACAGTGCGTCGTTAGGTGCCGTACCCGACACTTTCACGTCGTCGGGATAATTGAAATCACCGCCGATGCCCACCTCCTCTCCGTCCACGATCACCGGAATAAAATAGTCCGGAAAACCTTCGAACTGAACATAAAAAATATCAGGCAATACATCCGGCAACACGAAACTGAATCTGCCGCCGGCAGAACGGGTACTGTCTACCGTGCGCAGGGTTCCCTCCCATACACGCAGATACACCTTCCCGTCGGGAAGGTTAACGATGTCCCCCCGGATATATTCCGGCTCTTCGCGGCAGGAGAGAAAAGCCGTTGCCGCGACAACAAAAAGGAATGCTATTTGATAGTACTTTTTCATAAAATCCGGGGCACCAAAGTTATAAAAAAAACTTAAATTTGCAGCCTTAACCGTTGTCCGCATGGATTTCATTCACGAAATAATTCAGTACAAATTTCTTACCAACGCTCTTTTCGCCAGCCTGCTGTCGGGAATAGCCTGCGGCATAATCGGAACCTACGTGGTCTGCCGGCGACTGGTTTTTCTGAGCGGAGGGATCACTCACTCTTCGTTCGGCGGTATCGGCATCGCATACTATATGGGGTGGAATCCCATTCTGGGCGCACTGGTGTTCGCCGTTCTGTCCGCCCTGGGAATCGAAACGGCCTCGGACCGGGGCCGGATGCGGGAAGATTCAGCCATCGGCATCGTCTGGTCGGTAGGCATGGCCATCGGTATCATTTTCATCTACCTGACACCGGGATACGCCCCCAATCTGATGAGTTTTCTGTTCGGCAATATTCTGACCGTCACCGGCGGAGACATTCTGGCATTGGCAGGGCTCGACGTGGTAATCCTGCTTCTTTTCCTGCTGGCCCTGCGCCCCGTCATGTACGTGGCATTCGACCGGGAATTCGCACGCAGCCAAAGCATTCCGACACGGACTATCTCCTATTTTATGGCAGTATTAGTCGCCCTGACAATCGTCCTGTCGATCCGGACGGTCGGTATCGTTCTGTTGATTTCCCTGCTTACCATCCCTCCTGTCATCGTCAATACGCTCAGCAAATCCTACCGGAAAATTACGTGGTGGGCGGCAGTCGTAGCGACGCTCGGCAATCTCACGGGGCTCTATTTCAGCTACGAGTTCAACATTCCTGCGGGGGCCGCCACAATATTTGCACTCACCCTTACGCTTATTGTGGTAAAACTATTACCTTTGTGCTGCAAAAGTCTGAAGCCTTAGCATGAAAACCGTCCACAAATTCATCCTGAAGTCCTATCTGGGCCCGATGGTCCTCACGTTCTTCATCGTGATGTTCGTGCTGATCATGCAGTTCATGTGGCGGTATATCGACGAACTAGTCGGCAAGGGGCTCGACACCAGTGTCATTTTCGAGTTGATGATGTATGCGGCGGCCACGCTGATCCCGATGGGTTTGCCGCTGGCCACGCTTCTGGCCGCTATCATGACTATGGGCAATCTGGGGGAGAACTATGAGTTACTGGCGCTCAAATCGGCCGGCATGTCGCTCCCTCGCATCATGAAACCCCTGACGATCGTTATCGGCATTATCGCCGTGGCGAGTTTTTTCGTCGCCAACAACCTCGTGCCGTACTCGACAAAAAAAATCTATGCACTGATCTACGACATACGCCAGCAGAAACAGTCGATCGAATTCAAGGACGGTATCTTTTTCAACGGGATCGACAACATGAGCATCCGGGTCGACAAGCAGCATCCCGAGACCAAGCTGCTGACCGACATTCTGATCTACGACACCCGCGACCTGAACGGAAACATGACTACCACGCTGGCCGACTCGGGCTATATCCGACTCTCGGACGACAAGAAATACCTGTTAGTCACTCTTTACAACGGACAGACATACGAAGAGACCCGCAACTACCAGTGGTTCGACAAAAGCGCCCTGCGCCACCATTTTTTCACCGAACAGAACGGTGTGATCCCTTTGTCCGGATTCGATTTCGAACGGACAGACACCGAAATGTTCAACAACAGCCAAACCAAGAATATCGCTGAACTGACACAAGGCATAGATTCCCTCGAAATCGTCACCCCCAAATCCGCCAACAGTTCTTACGAACCCCTGCTGAAAAACTATATTTTCACGCACGACAAGGCGCTCGCCCAGGATACCGTTCCGGTCGACAATTCCCGTAAGCCGAAAGTCCGGCTGGAAGATTCCATCGCCAAGATGGACATTTACGAACGGAAAAGCCTGTGGGAGGATGCCCGGATCACGGCCAACAATTCCCGCAGTCTTTTTTCGATGGACGAACAAAGTGCCAAAGAGGCGCTGAATCAACTGTACCGTTACAAGGTGGAATGGCACCGCAAGATGTCGCTGCCGGTGTCCATTATGATTTTTTTCCTGATCGGCGCCCCGCTGGGGGCCATTATCCGGAAGGGCGGACTCGGGATGCCGATCGTGGTGTCGGTCCTCTTTTTCGTGATCTATTATATCATCAGCATCACGGGCGAGAAACTGGCCCGGGAAGGTTCGTGGGGCAGCTTCGCCGGAATGTGGATTTCGACATTCATCCTGCTTCCGATCTCGATCTTCCTCACCTACAAGGCCACCAACGACTCCAACCTCTTCAACGCCGAGTGGTACATCGTACACTACCGAAAACTGAAAGCATTTCTTTCGACACTGCATAAAAGAAAAAAATAACATACGACCATGACTGAAAAGAAACTGACAAATACCGTGGAAGAGGCCCTTGAGGAGATCCGGGCCGGCCGGGTACTGATCGTCGTCGACGACGAGGACCGGGAAAACGAAGGCGACTTCATCGTCGCCGGGGAAAAGATCACTCCGGAAATCGTCAACTTCATGCTTCATAACGGCCGGGGAGTGATGTGCGCTCCGCTCACCGAAGAGCGTTGCCGGGAACTGGAACTCGACATGATGGTGGGCAACAACACGTCGCTGTTGGGCACCCCCTTCACCGTATCGGTCGATCTTTTGGGAAACGGATGCACCACAGGTGTCTCCTCGAACGACCGGGCAGCTACGATCCGGGCGCTGGTCGATCCCGACACGAAACCTTCGGACCTGGGACGTCCCGGCCACATCTTTCCGCTCAGGGCCCGGAACCGGGGCGTTCTGCGCCGTCCGGGACACACCGAAGCCGTCGTCGATCTGACCCGTATGGCGGGTCTGAAAGTGGGGGGAGCGCTGATCGAGATCATGAATGAAGACGGTTCGATGGCCCGTATGCCGCAACTGCTGGAAATCGCCAAGAAATTCGGGCTGAAAATCGTCACCATCGCCGATATCATCGCATACAGGCTCAAAACCGAATCCATCGTGGAAAAAGGCGACCAGGTAGAAATGCCCACAGAATGGGGCATGTTCAAGGCGACCTCTTTCCGCCAGAAAAGCAACGGACTGGAACACATCGCTCTGACCAAAGGAGAGTGGAAACCCGACGAACCGGTACTGGTGCGGGTACACTCATCCTGCGTAACGGGAGATATTTTCGGATCGTACCGCTGTGACTGCGGCCGTCAGCTTCACGAAGCGATGACCATGATTGAAAAAGAGGGAAAAGGCGCTATCGTCTACCTCAATCAGGAGGGCAGGGGAATCGGGCTTTTCAATAAATTGCAGGCATACAAACTGCAGGAACAGGGTTACAATACGGCCGAAGCCAATCTGAAACTGGGGTTCCAGGTCGACGAACGCGATTATGGAGTAGGGGCCAGCATTCTGCGCGAACTGGGCATCACCAAGATGAAACTGATGACCAACAATCCGCTCAAGCGCGCAGGACTGGAAGGATACGGGCTCTCGATCGTGGAAAACGTGCCGATCGTCATTCCCCCCAACAAGTACAATGAAAAATACCTCGAGACCAAAGAGGTGGAAATGGGGCATACGCTCGGATTATTCAAACATTAAACCGACAGGAACCATGACGGATCGTCCGGCCACTCCCGGAAAGGGACTTCGCATCGTATATATGGGCACTCCCGATTTCGCCGTAGCTCCCCTGCGCCGACTGGTCGAAGAGGGGTATCAGGTCGTTTCGGTCATCACCATGCCGGACAAACCGGCCGGCCGGGGACTGAAACTGCAGGAGAGCGCCGTGAAACGGTACGCCAAAGAGGCCGGAATTCCGGTTCTCCAGCCCGAAAAACTGAAAAATCCCGAATTCGTGGCGCAGTTCCGGGCTCTCAACGCCGACCTCGCGATTGTAATCGCATTCCGCATGTTGCCCGAAATCATCTGGAGTTCCCCTCGCTTAGGTACGTTCAATCTGCACGCCTCCCTGCTTCCCCAATACCGGGGCGCTGCGCCGATCAATTGGGCGCTTATCAACGGAGAAAACCGCACGGGAGTAACGACCTTCATGCTCAACCACGAAATCGACAAGGGGGATATACTGGGACAGCGCGAAGTGGCGATCTCTCCGGAAGACAACGCCGGGACACTCCACGACAAGCTGATGAACGCGGGTGTCGAACTGGTAACGGAGACCGTAGAAGCAATCGCCGCAGGAACCGCACGTCCGATCGTACAACCCGAAAGCGAAAAAGGATCGCTCAAAGAGGCTCCAAAAATTTTCAAAGACGACTGCCGGATCGACTGGAGTGAAAACGGAGAAAATATCCGCAATCTGGTTCGGGGTCTATCGCCCTATCCGGCCGCGTGGAGCACATTGAGCGGGACTCAAGAATCTTCAAATGTAAAAATATACGAGGTCCGTTTCGAACGGGCCATTCATTCCCACCCGCCGGGCATGCTGTTCACCGACGGGAAAAAATATTTGAAAACAGCTTGTGCCGACGGTTATATTCTGATCGGAGAACTACAGATGGCCGGAAAGAAACGGATGAAGACGGAAGAGTTCCTGCGGGGATTCAAGGGGATAGAGAACTGTCGCTTCGAATAGCCATTCAGAAACGTTCTGCAAGAATCATTTTCGTTCTCCGTCCCGGTATGTAACCGCCGGGTGTATGCAATCCCCGTAACAAAAACGTCCCGACAATATTGTCGGGACGTTTTTACCTTAATCTGTAAACCGACACGAGCGCCTGTTATTCCGCCTCGTGTTCTTTAATCAAATCCATACCGATCCGGATCGCCTCCTGATTGGCGGGCAAACTCTTGTGCGCCCGTTCAGGCAACGATTTCTCCAATCCTTTGAATACGTTCTCCAGCGTAACCACGGGACGTACTTTCAGATATCCGCCCAAAATCATCGTATTGAACAGACGAGAATTTCCCATCCGTGCGGCTTCGGCCGTTGCGTCGATCGTATAGATGCGAATATCTTTACGCACAGGATGCCGGACGATGCCATTGGTGTCATAAATCAGTACGCCCCCCGGCTTAACCCTCTCTTCGAACTTGTCCATACTCTGCTGATTGAGAATGATTGCCGTATCGTAATCGTGAGCGATCGGGGAAGAGATCGGCCGGTCGCTGATCATGACCGTCACATTGGCGGTACCGCCCCGCATCTCCGGGCCGTAAGAGGGCATCCAACTTACTTCGTAATTCTGCATCACACCCGAATAGGCCAGAATTTTCCCCATCGAGAGCACTCCCTGCCCTCCGAATCCTGCTATAATCAACTCTTCTTTCATAAGTCTAAATGTCTTTTAAGTCTCCCAGAGGATAAAATGGGAACATATGCTCCTCCATCCATTGATTGGCAGCAACGGGGGTCAGTTTCCATCCGCTGTTGCACGTGGCAACGAATTCGATGAACGACACTCCTTTCCCTTCCATCGACTTTTCGAACGCATGGCGAAGCGCCTTTTTCGCCTTGCGGACAGTCGCAGGAGTATGAACGCTCTGACGGGTCACATAGCTGACTCCTTCGAGCTGCGTGATCATATTGGCGATCTTGTAGGGATAACCGTTCAATGCGGCGTCGCGGCCATAGGGAGTGGTCGCCGTTTTCATGCCCAACAGGGTAGTGGGAGCCATCTGGCCGCCCGTCATACCGTATATGGCATTGTTTACAAAAATGATCGTGATGTTGTCGCCCCGGTTGCAGGCATGAATCGTCTCGCCCGTACCGATAGCAGCCAAGTCACCGTCACCCTGATAGGTGAAGACCAATTTCGAAGGGTTCAGCCTTTTTATAGCCGTAGCCACTGCAGCAGCACGACCGTGGGCCGCCTCGGCCCAGTCTATGTCGATATAGTTGTAAGCGAACACCGAGCAACCTACCGGAGATACACCTATGCTCCGTTCCTCAAGCCCCATCTCTTCGATCACCTCCGCCACCAACTTGTGAATCGTCCCGTGGCTGCATCCCGGGCAATAATGCATCACATTGTCGGTCAGCAGACGAGGCTTGGCATACACCCGGTTTTCATCTTTCATTTCAACCTGAAACTCTGCCATAGTTATTTCAATTTACTGATTATCTTCTCTTTCAATGCATCGTACACCTCGGAAGGGGAGTGCACCATCCCGCCGTAACGGCCGTAGTGTTCCACCAACACGTTGCTGCCTACGCTCAGACGAACATCCTCGACCATCTGTCCCGCACTAAGTTCCACGGCGAGAAATCCCTTTACGTGTTCAGCCATCACGCGGAGCGTTTCCGTCGGGAAGGGGTACAACGTAATCGGACGCAGAAGCCCGACCTTATATCCATCTTCCCGGGCCATCTCGATCACTTTCGCACAAATACGCGAAGAACAGCCGTATGCCACGATCACGTAATCAGCGTCGTCGCACATCCGGGCCTCGTAACGCACTTCATTGGCTTTGACCGCCGCATATTTGGCCTGGAGCCGGTGATTCCGTTCTTCCTGCACATGCGGTTCCAACTCCAGCGAAGTGATGATATTGCGATGGCGCCCCCTCTTTCCGGTCAACGCCCAATCACCGTAATGTTCGGCGATATATTCGTCCGTCATACGGGGACGCTGGCGGCCGAGCACCACCTTCTCCATCATCTGCCCAATCAGACCGTCGGTCAGGATCATGACGGGATTTCGGTATTTGAAAGCCAGGTCGAAACCGTCGAATACGAAATCATACATCTCCTGCACCGAATTAGGAGCCAATACGATCAGATGGAAATCACCGTGTCCCGCAGCCTTCGTAGCCTGAAAATAGTCGCTCTGCGAAGGCTGGATCGTCCCCAGTCCGGGCCCTCCGCGGGAAACGTTCACCACAACACAGGGTAATTCGGCCCCCGCCAGATAACTCAAACCCTCAGCCATCAAACTGATCCCCGGACTGGACGAAGAGGTCATCACCCGTTTGCCGCAGGAAGCCCCCCCGTACACCATATTGATCGAGGCCGTTTCACTCTCCGCCTGCAACACGACCATGCCGGTCGTCTCCCACGGACGCATTTCCATAAGCGTTTCGATGATTTCCGTCTGCGGAGTGATAGGATAGCCGAAATAACCGTCGCAACCCGAACGGACGGCCGCCTCGGCGACCACCTCGTTCCCTTTCATTAATTTTACCTCTTCCATACAACCTACTTAATTTGATGCCTTCTGCCGATATACGGTAATACAGCTGTCGGGACAGATCACGGCACAACTTGCACAGCCCGTACAGGCATCCGGATTAGCCATAAAGGAATAGTTGTACCCCTTGGAGTTCACTTCGGCAGACAGCTTCAGCACTCCGAACGGGCACGAAACGACACAGATATCGCAACCCTTGCAACGCTCCCGGTCGACAATTATACTTCCCTTGATTTTAGCCATAATATATTACGATTTGTAAAGGATTCCTATTCTTTCCTTTACAAATATAATATTATATCGTGATATTTATTATTTAAAAGCAAGATTTTTTTACAATGCCTAAAAAATCTTTCGGGAAGCTATTGGATTTACTTCCAGCCATATGTTTCAGGAAAGTTTCGTATCCTCTACTTCAAAGAAACAGCCCGCGGCGCAATGTCGCGGGCTGTCGGTTCGATAACTTCGATGAAATATTATTCCTCAAAAGAGTGGATCACCACGCCGGAACGCAGTTTGGGCTCAAACCACGTGGTCTTGGGAGGCATGATATTACCTGTATCGGCAATATCTATCAACTGTTTCATCGAAACGGGATACAGAGCGAAAGCCACTTTCATCTCACCCGAATCCACCCGTTTCTGCAACTCGCCCAAGCCGCGGATACCTCCGACGAAGTCGATTCGCTTATCCGTACGCAGATCTTTGATACCGAGAATCCTATCGAGCACCAGATCGGAAAGGATCGTCACATCCAGCACACCGATCGGATCATTGTCGTTATATGTACCTTCCTTGGCCGTCAAAGCATACCAGCGACCATCGAGATACATGCCGAAGCGATGCAGGGCATCGGGTTTGTAAACAGCCGTTCCCCGATCTTCCACCGTAAAGTTCTCCTTCAGCCTTTCGAGCAGCCCGGCAGGCGTCAGGCCGTTCAGATCTTTCATGATCCGATTGTAGTCAATGATCTGCAACTGGTTATCCGGGAAAATCACCGCCAGGAAATAACAATATTCTTCATTCCCCGTGTGATGAGGATTGGCTTTCATCCGTTCCTGACCTACACGGGCCGCGGCAGCCGTACGATGATGGCCGTCGGCCACGTACAGAGCGGGAATACCGGCGAATATCTCCGTAATCCGGTCTATTGTCTTCCGATCCCTGATCGGCCAGAAATGGTGCCCGAAACCGTCGGCCGCCGTAAAGTCGTATTCGGGAGCCTGTTTCGTTACGACATCGGATACGATCGCATCTATTTCGCTATTGGCCGGATAGGAGAAAAATACCGGTTCGATATTGGCGTTTTGGTTTCGCACGTGGATCATCCGGTCCTCTTCCTTATCGGTACGGGTCAGTTCGTGCTTCTTGATTTTTCCGGTCAGATAATCCTCGAAATGGCAACATACGGCCAATCCGTACTGCGTACGGCCATTCATCGTCTGAGCATATACATAGTAATACTCCTCAGGGTCCTGCACGAGCCAGCCGTTGGCACGCCATTTCTTGAAATTCTCCACCGCCTTGTCATATACGGCCTGAGAATGTTCGTCCGCAATCGGATCGAAGTCTATCTCGGGCTTGATGATATGCAACAGCGAACGCTGGGTCGCCTCGGCTTTGGCCTCGGCCGAACTCAGTACGTCATAGGGACGCGACGCCACTTCGGCGGCATACTCTTTCGGGGGCCGGATTCCGGCAAAAGGCTTGATCTTTACCATACGTACCTATTTGTTTACCTGGAATTTACGGTTCCCGTTCCGGATAAAATCGACAATCTGGCGGGCGGCGGCCAATCCTGCATTCACATTCGCCTCACCGGTTTCCGCTCCCATCTTCTTTGCGGTAGCAAAAACCCGTTTGCCGAACTTCTCGTTCAGAGCAGCCTGCGAATCAGCGGCAATGTCGGTGATATACTTCAGGTCACTCCGTTCCTCCAATACACGGGCCAATCCCTCCTCATCGATCACCTCCTTGCGGGCGGTATTGACGAGTGTCGCCCCTTTCGGCATCTTCGAAAGCAGATCGTAGCCGATCGACCGCTTCGTCTGCTCCGTGGCGGGAATATGCAACGAAACGTAATCACTCTTAGCATACAGTTCCTCCACAGAATCCACGGCCGTCACTCCGTCGGCGGCGAACACTCCCTTATCCGCCACAAAAGGATCGTAGGCCAACACATTCATGCCCATCGCCTTACCGTAACGGCCCACCAGACGGCCCACATTGCCGTAAGCATGGATACCCACCGTCTTTCCGTGGATTTCGGAACCTGTTCCCGGCGTAAACTGATTGCGGGCCATGAAAATCATCATCCCGATGGCCAGCTCGGCCACTGCATTCGAATTCTGCCCCGGAGTGTTCATCACCACGATGCCCTTTTCGGTACAGGCGGCCAGATCGACATTGTCGTAACCGGCTCCCGCACGTACGACGATCTTCAGTTTCGGAGCGGCAGCCACCACTTCGGCCGTCACCTTGTCGCTGCGGATAATCAGCGCATCGGCATCGGCCACGGCCGCGAGCAGTTCGGACTTGTCAGTATATTTTTCCAGCAAGGCCAATTCGTACCCGGCCTCCTCCACGATCCGGCGGATACCCTCTACGGCACTTTTGGCAAAAGGTTTTTCGGTTGCAACTAATACTTTCATCTTCATATCGTTTAACAGATCATAAAACTTGACCGACTTGCTCTTTTGGCGGGGTTGATAAGTAACTAAAAGAGCCATGACCGATCTATTTTACGTGCATTTTTTCAAATTCCCGCATGCAGTCCACCAGCGCCTGCACGCTCTCGACGGGCAGTGCGTTGTAACACGAAGCGCGGAAACCTCCCACCAGCCGGTGTCCCTTGATGCCGACCATGCCACGACCTTTGGCGAATTCGAGGAATTCGGGCGCCAGCTCCTCGTAACCCGGAGCCATCACAAAACAGATATTCATCAGTGAACGGTCCTCCTTGGCCGCCGTTCCCACGAATAGCGGGTTCCGGTCGATCTCCCCGTAGAGCAGGTCGGCTTTGGCCCTGTTGCGGCGCTGTATCTCAGGCACACCACCGATCGACTTCAACCACTTCAGGGTCTCCTTCACCACATAGATCGCAAAAACGGGAGGAGTATTGAACATCGAATCGTTGGCGATATGGTTGCGGTAATCCACCATCGAAGGAAGCGGACGGCTCACCTTCCCCAGAATATCCTCACGTACGATTACGAAAGTGACACCGGCAGGCCCCATATTTTTCTGCGCCCCGCCGTAGATCAACCCGTATTTGGTGACGTCCACCGGACGGCTCAGAATATCCGAACTCATATCGGCCACCACCGTCACCGGCGAATCTATATCTTCGTGCAACTCCGTTCCGTAAATGGTATTGTTGGTCGTAATGTGAAGATAGTCCAGATCAGCCGGGATTTTATATCCTTTCGGAATATAGGTGAAGTTTTTGTCCTCCGAGGAAGCGAGCACCTCTACCTCGCCGAAATTCTTGGCCTCCTTGATGGCCTTCTTCGCCCACACGCCCGTGTTCACATAACCGGCTTTCTTTTCCAGCAGATTGTAGGGAACGTGGAAGAACTGGGTGCTGGCACCTCCGCCCAGAAAAAGCACCTTATAATTATCCGGAATATTCAACAACTCCCTGAAAAGCGACTCGGCCTCGTCGTTCACAGCCTCGTAATCTTTGGTGCGATGGGATATTTCCAACAGCGAAAGACCGATGCCTTCGAAATCGAGAATGGCCTTAGCGGCATTTTCAATGGCTACACGCGGCAGGATCGAGGGTCCTGCATTGAAGTTGTGCTTTTTCATATAACTGTTCGTTTATACGTTTGGTTTTGATTGACAATTATTGTATCCGACAAAGTTACCAAAAAGTTTTTTAAAATTATTCAAAAACACTTATATTTTAACAACGGCGGCCCTGCCTTGCATTTCCGCAATTTTACCGTACATTTGCAGATATTTAATCACAAAGCAGCTCTCGCCATGATAAAGTCCATGACCGGCTACGGCAAAGCGGAAACGGCCGTAGCCGGAAAAAAAATCACCGTCGAAATACGCTCCCTGAACAGCAAGCAGCTCGATCTTTCGGTCAAGGTACCCGGGCTCTACCGCAGTCTCGAATACGAAATCCGCAACTGTGTGGCAAAAGTCATGCAACGGGGCAAGGTGGATGTCTTCATCTCCTACGAAACCGATGCGTCATCCGGATCGGCCGCCATCAACGGTACATTGTTCGGTGAATATTACCGTCAGATAGAACGTATCGCTTCCGAACAGGGGATCGGCTGGGACACCCAAACGATCGCAGCAGCCATTCCCGCTATTCTCCGGCTTCCGGAAGTGGTTCAGAACGAAAACGCCTCGCTTTCCGAGGAGGAACAGTCGGCCGTCGCGGAAACCGTCCGACAGGCCCTCGACCATATCGAACAATTCCGCCTCCAGGAAGGCGACACATTGATCCGAGACCTGTTGCGCCGGGTGGACAAAATCAGGGCACTGAAAGAGGAGGTAACACCCTACGAACAAGCCCGTACCGAACATATCAAAGCACGTATCCGGGAAAACATCGAATCGGCGGGAATCCCGGTAGACAGCAACCGACTGGAGCAGGAGATGATTTTCTACATCGAAAAACTCGACATCACCGAAGAAAAAGTCCGGCTGGAAAACCATTGCAGGTATTTCCACGAAGTGGCCGCCTCGGAAGACGGAGTGGGGCGCAAACTCGGATTCATCGCCCAGGAAATGGGACGTGAAATCAACACGCTCGGCTCGAAGGCGAACGATGCCGCCATCCAGAAACTCGTCGTCCAGATGAAGGATGAACTGGAGAAAATAAAGGAACAGGTTCTGAATCTATTGTAATTTTCCTTCACCCATGTTTCATTGTCAGCACACCGGCAAACTCATCATCCTTTCAGCCCCATCAGGTGCAGGGAAAAGTACGATCGTCAAACATCTGCTGAAGACTTTCCCCCGGCTCGAATTCTCCGTCTCGGCAACCAGCCGGGCCCCTCGGGGGACGGAACGGAACGGGGTGGAGTACTATTTCCTGTCGCCCGAAGAATTCTCCAAAGCCGTCGAACGGGACGAATTCGTAGAGTGGGAGGAGGTCTATGCAGGAACCTGTTACGGAACGCTCCGCACGGAACTCGAACGTATCTGGGGCAAAGGGAATGTCATCATTTTCGACGTGGACGTAAAGGGCGGCATCCGGCTCAAAGAGATATTCGGGGACAACGCTCTCTCCATATTCATCATGCCGCCCTCGATCGAAGAGCTCCGCTGCCGGTTGATCGGCCGGGGAACGGATGCCCCCGAAGTGATCGAACGACGCATACAAAAGGCTGAAACGGAAATTTCCTATTGCCGTAAATTCGACCGCATCGTGGTAAACGACCGGCTGGAAGAGGCCGTAGAGGAGGTGACCACGCTCATCCGCGACTTTATCGGCTAACCCGCATGGAGACGATGCTCTATTTCGGATCGTTCAATCCTGTCCACAAAGGACACATCGCCATTGCGGAATGGGTTCTGGACCAAGGCTTGTGCGAAGAAGTGTGGTTTGTCGTTTCTCCCCGGAGTCCGTTCAAACGACAGGAGGAACTGGCCGAGGAGCAGTATCGCCTGGAGATGGTCCGCACAGCCGCCGGAGAGTCCTCCCACCCCGACCGGATACGGGCTTGCGGCATAGAATTTGACCTGCCCAAACCTTCGTACACCGTCGACACGTTGCAGGCACTCGAAGAGCGTTATCCCAACCGGACCTTTTCCATCCTGATCGGAGAAGACAACGTCAACGGACTGCCCCGCTGGAAGGGATACGACCGGTTCATCCGGAAATACCGTATATGGTACTATCCGAGAAGCGGCGGCGACGGAAGGAAGTACGAGACCCCGGCGAAAGCCCTTCCTTCCGCTCCCCTGTTGGATTACTCTGCGACCGAAATCAGACGGAGATTACGTCTCGGAGAACCGGTCGAAGAGATGGTCACCCCGGGAGTGTACCGTTATATCGAAAAACACGGACTATGGACATGCACAACAGATTGCAAAACGAAATAGATCTGCTGACGACCGCTATCGGAGAGTCGCCCGGCGATCACAAACTCTATTTGGAGCGGGGTAAACTGTACCACCGTAACGGAGCGTTCGACAAAGCGATGAACGACTTTATCCGCGTACAGCAACTCGTTCCCTCCCACACGGAAGCGGGCGAATACATCGCCATGCTCCGGGAAATATTCGAATTCCGCTACAAAGACATCTACAACCCCTGACAACTTTCTGACCTTGCGCCGAGAACCCGAAATTTTATCCCCGACCCGAAAAGAACGCTACGACCGGATACTGGAAATCCTTTCCGGAGCAAGTTTCATTTGGGCGTTGTACCCATTGCTCTATTGGGACGAATTGGCCGATACGGCCATTCCGATTCATTTCGATATCAGGGGAACAGCCGACGGCTGGGGCGGACGCTCGTACCTGCTTATCATGCCGATCATAGCGGCCGTATTGTTCACAGGACTTTCGATCAGCGAAAAATATTACAAAAAATTCAATTATCCAGTCAAAGTATCCGACCACAACCGGAATACGCTCTACCGGCTCGGTGTCAGAATGATGCGCCATATAAAACTGGAAATAACCGTCATGTTCGCCTGCATCAACAACCTTTCTTTTTTTACGGTGTTCCACGGCCACTCGATCACGGGCGTCGGTCTTGTCTTCCAGGTTCTGATCGTCTTGCTGTTCGTCTCCCCGCTCTATTTCATCCTCAGGATGGCCGGCAGCAGATGCGATTGAGGAAGACTTTTTCCTGCCGGAACAGATACATTCCGAATATTTTTCCTATATTTGGGAACAGAAAAACCCAATTTCAACCTAAAAAACATTCGGAATGCAGATGAAAACCGTTTTCAGACCCTTGCTCGCATTGGGTGCAGCCATGCTGATCTCCGTTTGCGTATCAGCCAAGGAAAAGTACCCCAAAGCACGCGCCAAAGCAGACAACCGTGTGGAAAACATGTGCCAGACGGTCAAGCTCAGCAACGACATCAAAGAGAAGATCAAACAGATCACCTACGACTACATTGTACTCGTCGACGTCAAATACCGCGAACAGGAATGGCCCTCCCAGCAGGCCCGGAAAGAGGCGGGCGGCAAGGCCTTCAACGAATATATCAAACAGATGCGCTCGCTCATCCCGAGCGACCAGAGAGCCGCCTTCGAAACGTGGAGAAGACTGCCGCCCGCCGAGCGCGATCGTCAGGTGATTCCTTCCGGACCGGCACAAAAAACCAATGTCGACCCCAAACTGGCCGAAAAGGAGCAGAAAGCACGCGACAGGGCGAACAACCGCGTGGAGAACATGTGCCAGACGGTCAAAATCAACGATGATCTCAAGCAGATCGCCAAAGACATTTCCTACGATTATTTCTACAAGGTGAACATCGAATTCAGGGCGAAGGAGTGGGCTTCCGAGGAAGAGAAGAAAGCCGCTACGAGCGAAGCCTACCGTACCTATACCACCCAGTTGAAGAAACTGATCCCCGAGGACCAGATGGAAGCATACCGGGCATGGAGCAGGCTCTCTACGGCCGAACGCGACCGCAAAGTCGATCCGGCACCTTCCATTCCCGCCCAAAAGAACGAAAAAGCGGCCGCCCGGGCGGAAAAGAGGGTAGCGAACCTGTGCCGCGCCATTCAGGTCAACAACAAGACAAAGCAGCTGCTCGAAGAGATCAACTACAACTATTTTTACGAAGCGGATTATCTGAACAGATTCAGAACCTGGAAGTCGGAAGAGGAGCGTAAAGCCGCCAGCGGAGCCCGATACAAAGCCTATCTGAAAGAGATGGAATCCGTCATCCCTGCCGATCAGATGAAAGCTTTCAAGGAGTGGTGCAAACTGCCGACCGCAGAGAGGGACAAATAATCGTCCGGCCTGTTTAAAAAGCTGCCCCAAAGGCAGCTTTTTTTATTACCTTTGAGGCCTCAAAAGATATTCGAACCATGAAACTGAACATCGCATTACTGGCAGGAGGCAACTCCTCCGAACGCAACGTATCGCTCGACAGCGCCGCACAGGTCGAACAGGCGCTCGATACGTCGAAATACAACATATACAAAATAGACCTGCACGGACGGGATTGGAGCTACACGGCACCGGACGGGACCCGCGTCCAGGTCGATAAAAACGATTTTTCGCTGACACTCGACGGCCGTAAAATTCCGCTCGAGTATGCGTTGATTCTGATTCACGGCACTCCGGGCGAAGACGGTAAATTGCAGGGCTACCTGGAAATGATGGACATTCCCTGCTCTTCGTGCGACATGGTTTCGTCGGTCATCACGTTCGACAAAATCTCCTGCAAACGGGCCGTGGCTGGCATGGGAATTCCTCTCGCCCGCGAAATATTCGTCAAAAAAGGAGATACGGTCGAACCGGCCGAAGTGGTCCGCCGGTTCGGACTGCCGCTTTTCATCAAGCCCAACGCCAGCGGCAGCAGTTTCGGCGTGACGAAAGTGAAAAAAGAGGGGGAGATACTGCCGGCATTGGAAGCAGCGTTCAGAGAGAGTCCGGAAGTACTTATCGAAGAGTTTATCGAAGGGCGGGAAATCGGATGCGGCGTCATGATTGCCGACGGCAAAGAGTATGTTTTCCCCGTTACGGAACTGGTCTCCAAACGCGAGTTTTTCGACTATGAAGCCAAATATACCGCAGGACTGGCCGACGAAATCACTCCGGCCGACCTCAAGCCCGAAGTAACGCGCCTGTTGAACGAAATGACCCTCAAAGCATACAAAGCCTGTCGCTGCCGGGGAGTGGTCCGTATTGATTTCATCGTGCGGGACGATACCCCCTACATGATCGAGATAAATACGATACCGGGCATGAGTGCAGGCAGTATCGTACCCAAGCAGGTCCGGGCCATGGGCATGACACTCGGTCAGCTGTTCGACATCATCATCGAAAATACATGTGTAAAAAAATGATCGAGATCGACGACAAAATCATAAGCACCGAAATTCTGACCACCCGATTCTCCTGTGACATCTCCCGTTGCAAGGGAATCTGCTGCGTGGAAGGAAATTCCGGAGCTCCGCTCGAAGCCGAAGAAGCGGATGAACTCGAAGCGGCATACGACACCTTCCGTCCGTATATGAAGCCGGAAGGCATAGAGGCCGTCGAACGACAGGGATTCATGGTGGTGGACGTCGACGGAGATTACACGACGCCGCTGATCGACGACGCCGAATGCGCCTATTCCTACACAGAGAACGGCATTACTCTCTGCGCCATCGAAAAAGCGTACAGAGAGGGAAAATGTCCTGTCAATAAGCCTGTTTCCTGCCATCTCTATCCGATCCGGGTAATTCGGTTCAGTAACGGTACATTCGGTCTGAACTATCATCGCTGGAGTATCTGTTCGCCGGCACTGCATTGTGGTGAAAAAAAGGGCATCCCGCTGTACCGCTCGCTGAAAGAGCCGATCATCCGCCGTTTCGGCGAGGAATTTTACAAAGCACTGGAAGCTGCGGACAAGTTTTTGCAGGATAACGGCAGGTAGCTTCCGGAAATTGACTTTACCGTTTTTTTTCTACATTTGTGGGAACGAAATCCATAAAATCCCTTATTGTGCATTTCAAACCACTATTCATAAGCATCTTAGCCATCCCCCTTCTATATTCGGCCGGACCGGGTACAGCCGCACCCCGCCGGCCTGTCAAACACGTGACGCCGAAACTGGAAGACCTTCCGCAAAGGGCGCTCGACACGCTCGACACATCCGATCCGGAGACCAAGGTCATTCTATACAGCAACAATACATGGAGCTATTATCGTCCCTCCCTCCAGGCGCTCGATGAACTGCCTGTCTATCGGGAACATTGGGACACGACGCAGGTGTTTGCCTACCGCTCGATCGAGCTGGCCGATCTGCCGCCCGTCACCGATCTGAAACTGATCTCGTCGCTGAGCGATTTCCATTATCCCGTCATGGGCAAAGTCCTCTCCAAATACGGACGCAGAGGACGCCGGAACCATAACGGCGTGGACATTCCCCTGCAAATAGGGGAACCCGTCTACGCCACATTCGACGGACGCATCCGCTACTCGAAATACAACACGGGGGGATTCGGCAATCTGGTCATCATCCGGCACCGCAACGGGCTGGAGACATGGTATGCCCATCTCACCAAGCGTAATGTGGAGACGGAACAATACGTCAAAGCAGGCCAGATTATCGGCTTTATCGGCAGCACGGGACGCAGCCGGGGACCCCACCTCCACTACGAAATGCGCTACTGCGACCAAACTTTCGATCCGGAATTCATCGTGGATTTCGAAACCGGCCAGCTCCGTTATCAGACCTTCGCGCTCGAGAAATCTTTTTTCAATATCAACTCCCGGGCCTCCGACCAGTTGGAGGAAGACGATGAGTGGGACGACAGTTTCAAAATGCTGGCCTCGGAATCGGGCGAAAACACTTCGGAAGAGATTTTGGAACGGATCACCAATCCTCAAAAGAGCCAGAAGTCGCAGCCGACAGGACTCAATCCGAGCAACGCCGTTTATCACACGATCCGTCAGGGTGACATGCTGAGCAAACTCGCCGTCCGCTACGGAGTCAGTATCGACCAGATTTGCCGGCTGAACGGCATCAGCCGCAATACGGTACTCCGGTTGGGACGCAAACTGCGGATCAAATAAGCGGCGTCAACCAATATGCTGCCGGTACTGGCGAGGTGTCATTCCGGTGTGCTGTTTGAAGTAGCGTCCGAAAAAGGAGGGATTCGGAAAATTCAACTGGTCCGAAATCTGTTGCACCGTCATCGACGAGGATTTCAACAGCGTTTTCGCATCCAGGATCACGGCATCGTTGATCCAGTCGAAGACGGACTTGCCGCTGATACGTTTGACAAGCGAAGAGAGATATTTGGGCGTCATGCAGAGTTCCCGGGCATAAAATCCCACGCTGCGTTCATTACGGTGATGCTTTACCACCAATTCGACCAACCGTTTGCAGATATCCTCGTGATGGGAGAGTGTGCGGACCTGTAATTCCGGCTGCCTTTTCTGATAAATCGCACTGATCTCGTAAAACAGAGCAAGCATCAGATGCTGGGTGATCTCCTTTTTATATAAATGTCCCGGCCGGGCCTTTTCCCCCAGAAAGGTGAAAAAGTCGAACAGCATGAACGCACTGTCGTCCGACAGGGGAAGACACGGATTATCGTGTATGGTGGCATAAAAGGGGATCATGGACTGGAAATCTATTTCCCGCACGAAATCAACGGAAAAACCGATCAGAAAACCGCGGAAGTCCTCGCTTTTCTCCTTGATCTGCACGATAGCCCCGGGAGTAACCACAATCAGATCGCGGGGACTCACCCGGTATGTGTTCAGATTGAGAGACAGTTCGCAGGTTCCCCTCAGACAAAGTCCGAAAGCACCGCCGTTCAGGCGGCAAGGTTCCCGCAATAACTCCAGCTGCTCTGGGTTCGCATCCGATATGACAAAATTAGCCGACAGATAATCGTTTCTCTTTTCACCGCTGTTCCTGAACATATTGAGTACGGACAGCCCCTCCTGTTTCACCATATTCTGCAATACCTTTGGGACAAAGATAAGCAACAGGACGACTTTTGCAACTATTTCCCGTTCGATTCACCCGATAAAAAAACGACTTTTAGGTCATCAAAAGAGCGGAATAGAACTTTGTTTTACGGGATTATAAAACTAATTTTGGAACAATTATTTTTAATCGAATCATGATGAAATCGGAAACCACAGCACACGAACCGTCCGGCAAAAAAATCGCAGGGCATATTTCGCAGGTTATCGGCCCGGTCGTGGACGTCTATTTCGACAAAAAAGGACCCGGTGGTATCGTCGCCCTGCCGCGTATTCATGACGCACTGGAGATCAAACGCGACGACGGAAAGATACTGATCGTGGAAGTTCAGCAGCATATCGGAGAAGATACCGTAAGGACTGTCGCCATGGATACGACCGACGGACTGAGACGCGGTATGGAAGTCATCTCAACGGGAGCCCCGATCAAAATGCCCATAGGCCCGCAGATCAAGGGCCGCCTGATGAACGTGGTGGGTGAGGCGATCGACGGCATGGTCCAGCCCGATATGCAAGGCGGATATCCGATTCACCGTGAAGCACCGAAATTCGACGAACTGACGACTACCCGCGAAATACTTTATACGGGTATCAAGGTGATCGACCTGCTGGAGCCGTATGCCAAAGGAGGAAAAATCGGACTGTTCGGAGGCGCCGGAGTGGGAAAGACCGTGATCATCATGGAGCTGATCCACAATATCGCCAAACAACACAACGGGTTTTCGGTCTTCGCAGGGGTGGGGGAACGTACCCGGGAGGGAAACGACCTGTTGCGGGAGATGATCGAATCGGGCGTGATCCGTTACGGCGAAGAGTTCAAGAAAAGCATGGAGGAAGGACATTGGGACCTTTCCAAAGTCGATCCCGAAGAACTCAAAAAATCGCAGGCTACGCTGGTTTTCGGACAGATGAACGAACCGCCCGGAGCCCGATCCTCAGTGGCACTGTCAGGTCTGACCGTGGCCGAATCGTTCCGTGACGAGGGAACCGGTACGAAGGATATTTTGTTCTTCATCGACAATATCTTCCGTTTCACGCAGGCAGGATCGGAAGTTTCGGCCCTGCTGGGCCGAATGCCCTCCGCCGTGGGATACCAGCCGACACTGGCCACGGAGATGGGTGCCATGCAGGAGCGCATCACCTCGACCAAGAAAGGGTCCATCACATCGGTTCAGGCTGTCTATGTGCCGGCCGACGACCTGACCGACCCGGCACCCTCGACGACCTTCACCCACCTGGATGCCACGACGGTGCTGAGCCGCAAGATCACGGAAATGGGCATCTATCCGGCAGTCGACCCATTGGAATCGACCTCCCGCATCCTCGATCCGCTGGTCGTAGGGGAGGATCACTACGAAACGGCCCAACGGGTAAAACAGATTCTGCAGCGTAACAAGGAATTGCAGGACATCATCTCGATCCTGGGCATGGAGGAGCTGTCGGATGCCGACCGTCAGACCGTAAACCGGGCCCGTCGGGTACAGCGCTTCCTGTCACAACCGTTCACCGTGGCCGAACAGTTCACCGGCGTACCGGGAGTGATGGTCCCGATCGAAGATACGATCAAAGGCTTCAAGATGATTCTCGACGGAGAGGTGGATTACCTGCCGGAACAGGCATTCCTGAATGTAGGAACCATCGAACAGGCTATCGAGAAAGGTGAAAAAATGTTGGAACAGGCTAAAGATAAGTGATGAAACTGGAGATCCTGTCGCCGGAAAAGACTCTTTTCAGAGGGGATACCGACAGCGTAAGACTGCCGGGTGTGGTGGGTTCGTTCACCGTATGGCCGCATCATGCCCCGCTGATCTCGGCTCTCGCTCCGGGAGAAATCCGTTACAGAAATGCAGACAAAGAGGAAAAACTGGACATTCAGGGCGGATTTGCAGAGATCAGAGACGATACGATAACGGTCTGCATAGAATCTAACAAATAGCAGTCATGAATGCGGTACAACGATTGAGAAAAAGGGCGATAGTGCTAATCCTGGCGACCAACCTGTTGGTAGGGGCGATCGTGGGATGCGTACTGCATTACGGCTTCCCGGATTACTACTTTGCGTGGTATCCTTCGATACCCGTCTATTTCACGGTGCTGGGAATCGTCATGTCCTCGATCATGTTCCGCCACAGCAAGGACAGACCGGAAAAGATCGTCCACATTTATATGACGATGCGGGCTGTAAAACTGCTGGTCACTATCGGGAGCATCCTGCTTTACGACTGGATCATCGGGGAGCGCAAACTGCTTTTCGGCATTACGACCATCGGTTTTTACTTTCTCTATCTATTCATTGAGACCTACTTTTTCTATCGTTTCGAAAAATTGGTAAACAAGGGTATTGACAGATGAGATCATTGTATAACATATTGTGCTTTGTTCTGGTATTGACAGCCGCCTATACGGCCCGGGCCGAAGAGCAACCGGTGGAAGTGACTCCGCAGGAACAGTTCGATGTGAAAGAGACGATCTTTTCCCATATAGGAGACTCTTACGAATGGCACGTCACGACTTGGGGAGATACCCATGTCTCCATTCCGCTGCCTGTGATCGTACGGGGAGAAAACGGCAAGTGGCATTTGTTCTCTTCATCGCATCTCTATCACGGTAACGGCAGTTACGAAGGATTCAGCATCGCCCAAGACGGAAAATACGCGGGAAAAATCGTGGAGTACAACGCCCGGGGAGAAGCGGTGCGTCCCGTCGATCTCTCCCTCACGAAAAACGCACTGGCTCTGCTGATCAACAGCACGATACTGGTCTGTATCGTACTATGTGTCGCCCGGTGGTATAGGAAACGCCCCAAAGTCGTTCCGAAAGGATTTGTCGGAGCGGTGGAAATGTTCGTCATGGAGATCAACGACGGACTGATAAAACCGTGTATCGGAAATGGTTACGAACGCTATGCGCCCTATCTGCTAACCGCGTTCTTTTTCATTCTGGTCAACAACCTGATGGGACTTATTCCGATCTTCCCGGGAGGAGCCTCCACGACGGGCAATATCGCAATCACTATCGTACTGGGTGTCTGCACGTTCCTTGCCGTCAATATTTGGGGAACCAAAGAGTATTGGAAAGAGGTTTTCTGGCCGGATGTTCCGACATGGCTGAAGGTGCCACTGCCCCTCATGCCTGCCATCGAACTTTTCGGAGTATTCACCAAACCGTTCGCCCTTATCATCCGTCTGTTTGCCAATATGATGGCGGGACATGCCATCATATTGGGACTGACCTGTATGATATTCGTCACGGTCGCGATGGGACCCGTTATCAATACGTCCATGACCGTAGTATCGGTACTGATGAGTATTTTTATGAATTGCCTGGAGTTATTGGTCGCCTACATTCAAGCTTATGTATTCACGATGCTGTCGGCCGTATTTATCGGACTGTCGCGCGTGGAACCCCACAAACAACACTGAAACACAGAAATAAAACAATTATAAACTTAAAAAACAAGAGATTATGCTACTAACAATGTTAATGCAAGCAGCCGCATCGTCTATCAGTCTCAGTTCTCTGGCCGCCATCGGTGCAGGTTTGGCCGCTATCGGCGCAGGTATCGGTATCGGAAAAATCGGAGGGTCGGCCATGGACGCCATCGCCCGCCAGCCCGAAGCGGGCGGAGACATTCGTATGTCGATGATTATCGCAGCGGCACTGGTCGAGGGTGTTGCCCTGTTCGCCGTCGTGGTTTGTTTCCTGGCATTATAATCGCTGCGCCTTATGTCGTTGTTATTACCGGACGCCGGCCTCCTGTTCTGGATGTTGATCTCTTTCGGAGTGGTGTTCATCATCCTTGCGAAATGGGGTTTCCCTGTGATCGTAAAAATGGTGAACGAACGGAAAGAGTTTATCGACCATTCGCTGGAGGTGGCAGAGGAAGCGAACCGGCAGTTGGCGAACATCAAAGCCGAAGGCGAAGCGGTCCTCACCGAAGCCCGTACACAGCAGATGAAGATTCTCGGCGAAGCAACGCAAACCCGGGAAAAAATCATTGCTGAGGCAAAAGAAGAGGCCAGGAAAGAGGCTCAGAAAGAGTTGGAGGAGGCGAAAAAGCAGATCAGGATCGAAAAGGAGGCGGCCATCGCCGAAGTGCGCAGCCAGATCGCCGTACTCTCGGTCGACATTGCCGAAAAGGTGATCCGGGCCCAGATCAAAGAGCCGCAGGAACAAATGGCTCTGATCGAACGAATGTTGGATGAGATTCACGCACCTAAAGCCTGATAAGCCATGAATGCAGGAATCATCCCTTCGCGTTATGCCAAGGCTCTGCTGGAATTCGCCAAGTCGCGTTCGGTGGAAAAGCAGGTCTATGCGGAGATGGAAAGCCTGGCCCTCAGTTTTTCCCTCGAACCCACCCTGCGGCCGACGCTGGACAATCCGGTTCTGTCCGCCAAGGATAAAAAAGACCTGCTCTACAGTGCTATCGGAGAAAAGGTCAGTGCCGAAAGCGAACGGTTCATCGACTTGGTGTTGGAAAACCACCGCGAAGAGTACCTGCAATCCATCGCCCTGATGTATCAGGACCTCTACCGCAAAGCGAACAACATCAGCGTGGGCAGTCTCGAAACGGCCGTTGCCGTAGACAAAGAGGTGGAGGAACGGATCAAGGAGATGGTCACCTCGCACACCAAAGGGACTATGGAGCTGAAAGCCACCGTCAATCCGAAGCTCGTGGGAGGGTTCATCTTCGAGATCGATTTCCAGAGACTGGATGCTTCGGTCGTGTCGCAACTGGCCGGTATCCGCAAGCAATTTATTGAAAAGAACAGACGGATCGTATGATCCCATTTATGAGTAAAGAGCGAATTGTATGTCTGAGAGTTTAAAAGCAAGCGAAGTATCCGAAGTGCTGCTCAAGCAACTGGAGGGTATCAATACCAAACTCAAATTCGAAGAGGTGGGTACCGTACTCCAGGTGAGCGACGGCGTGGCGCGTATCTACGGATTGCAGAATGCCGAAGCGAACGAATTGCTGGAATTCGAAAACGGAGAAAAAGCAGTGGTAATGAACCTCGAGGAGGACAATGTTGGTGTCGTCCTGCTGGGACCGACCGACGAGATCAAGGAGGGCGACATCGTGAAACGTACCGGCCGGATCGCTTCAATCAACGTAAGCGAAGGAATGCTCGGACGTGTGATCAACCCGCTGGGGGAACCGATCGACGGACTGGGCCGGATCGGCGGCGAAACGACCGAAATGCCGCTGGAGCGTAAAGCTCCCGGCGTAATCTATCGTCAACCGGTCAACCAACCGCTGCAAACGGGACTGAAGGCCGTCGATGCCATGATTCCTATCGGACGCGGACAGCGCGAGTTGATTATCGGCGACCGACAGACCGGCAAAACTTCGATCGCCATTGACACCATCCTGAATCAGAAATCCAATTTCGAGGACGGTGATCCCGTTTACTGTATCTATGTCGCTATCGGACAGAAAGGCTCGACTGTCGCCACGATCGTCAATACGCTCAGGGAAAAAGGTGCCATGGACTATACGGTCGTCGTGGCTGCTACGGCTTCCGATCCCGCTGCCATGCAGTATTTTGCCCCTTTTGCAGGAGCCGCCATCGGAGAGTATTTCCGGGATACCGGCCGTCATGCGTTGGTCGTGTACGACGACCTGTCCAAACAGGCCGTAGCCTACCGGGAGGTATCACTGATCCTGCGGCGTCCTTCGGGACGCGAAGCCTATCCGGGCGACATTTTCTATCTTCACTCGCGTCTGCTGGAACGTGCGGCCAAGATCATCGACCAGCAGGAAGTGGCGCAGGAGATGAATGACCTGCCCGAAAGTCTGAAGGGGAAAGTCCGGGGCGGAGGATCGCTCACCGCCCTGCCGATCATCGAAACGCAGGCTGGAGACGTGGCCGCCTATATCCCGACCAACGTGATTTCCATCACGGACGGCCAGATATTTCTGGACACCGATCTTTTCAACCAGGGAAACCGCCCGGCCATCAATGTGGGTATCTCCGTCTCCCGTGTGGGAGGAAATGCCCAAATCAAGGCGATGAAGAAAGTGGCGGGCATGTTGAAAATCGACCAGGCCCAATATCGGGAATTGGAGTCGTTCACCAAATTCGGCGGCGACATGGATCCCGTCACGGCTCTTACGATCGACCGGGGGCGTAAAAACACTCGTCTGTTGATCCAACCCCAATATTCCCCCATGCCGGTAGCCAAGCAGATCGCCGTATTGTACTGTGGAACGCACGGGTTGCTGAAAGACGTGGAACTGAGTCAGGTACAGGAGTTCGAAACCAAATTTCTGGATGCCTTTACCGAAAGCGAAGAGTACGAGTTGCTACGCAGCGGCGTATTGGACGACAAGGTGACGGCAAAAATAGAGGAAACGGCGGCAGCCGTGGCCAAAGCGCTCAAAAAATAGCATGTCATGTCGTCACTGAAAGAGATAAAGGGAAGGATTACGTCGGTCAACAGCATCTGGAAGATCACCTCTGCCATGCGTATGATCGCCTCCGCCAAACTGCACAAGGCACAAGGGGCCATCGAAAACATGCTTCCCTACGAACGGAAACTGAACGCGATGCTGGCCGGTCTGCTCTCTTCGGACGATACGATCGACTCTCCGTACACTGTACGGCGCGAAGTGAAGCGGGTCGCCATCGTGGCCGTTTCATCCAATTCGTCGCTCTGCGGGGCTTTCAATGCCAATGTCGTACGGAAACTCCATTCGGTCCTGCATGACGACTACGGGAAACTGGACAGGAAAGACATTCTGCTCTTCCCTGTCGGGCGAAAAATTTACGATGCCGTCAAAAAAGACGGATTCGAACCGCAGGGAGATTTTCAGCACCTTTCGGACAAACCCGACTACAAAGGTGCCGCAGAATTGGCACAGCGACTGATGCATCTGTTCGCTACAGGCGAAGTGGACCGGGTGGATCTGATCTACAACCATTTCAAAAGTACGGCCGTACAGATTATGACACAAGAGCCTTACCTGCCCCTCGAACAGGAAATCCCAACGACGGATGCGAGTTCACACGAAGGGAAATGGAACCTTCAACCGGACTATATTCTGGAACCGTCCCGCGATGAACTCATACGGGCCATGCTTCCGATGGTTCTGAGTTTGAAAATCTATACCGTGCTGCTCGATTCGAGTGCAGCAGAACATGCTGCCCGCACGATGGCCATGCAGTTGGCAACGGACAATGCGGACGAACTCCTGCAGGAACTTACCGTCCAATACAATAAAACCCGTCAACAGGCCATCACCAACGAACTGCTCGATATCATGAGCGGAGCAGCCGTATAGACATAGAGGGGCTTATTACCTAATACAAGGAGGGGGTGTTTTTACAACACCCCCTCCTTGTATTAGGTAACGGAAACTACCGATCTTTCGGGAAAAACTTCATATACTGAACCCGCTGGTACTCCTCCGTATCGGCCGTACCTTTATAACTCAGCATACCCCGGAAATCCTCGATTCGGGCAAAGGTGTGCTGCTCCATCCATTTTCCGATATAGTCCGCCATCGACCGGATCACGTCCAGACCATTCGTATAGATCGTACTGCATATCTGAACGCCTTTGGCTCCGACCAACAATGCCTTCACCGCATCCTCACCCGTATAGACCCCGGTGGAAACGGCGATATCCAACAAAGGCAGTTGGGACGAACACAGAGCCACAGTCCGCAAACTGTTCCGCAACTCGGAGGGCGAACTCATCGGATCGGACGAAACGACCGCGATATTGTTCACGTCGATATCCGGTTCGAAAAAGCGATTATACATCACCACACCCTTGCCATGCCGGTAGTAAATCTGCTGAGCGATCGAAAGAATATTTGTAAAACGAACCCCCAACTTGACTGAAACGGGAACCGAAACGGCTGCCACCACCTTATTCACGATCTCAAGATAGGCCTTTTCGATCTCGTCGGAACTACGGGTCATATCCAGCGGCAGCATGAAAATATTCAGTTCGAGGGCATCGGCTCCGGCCTCCTCCATCCGCCGGGCATAATCCACCCACTCTCCGACATGAGCGCAGTTGATACTGGCGATCACGGGAATGGACAATTCGGATTTCGCCCGGGAAATCAGATCGAGATGGGTACGGAGATAATCGTCGCTCAGATAATTGTGCAAATAATCGGACGCTTCGGGATAATCGCTGTAACGCTCCAGCATGGCCGTTTCGCCCAGAATCTGTTCTTCGAAAATGGATTTGAGCACCACGGCGCCCGCACCGTATTCCTCCAGACTTTTCAGTTTAGGCAGCGTGGAGGTAAGGCTGCAACTGCTTACGATCAACGGATTGCGCAGTTTCAATCCCAAATAATCGGTTTCCAGTGTTATCATAACAGACATTAAATTGGTTACAAATTCGAATGCAATAAATTTACCGTATTTTTTTCAAACCGCCAAATCCGGCACCTCGGCCCAAGAGACGCGGGGGAGGGTAGGGTCAATAATTCCGGTCTCCGAAAATCTGGCTTCCGATACGCACCATATTACTGCCGCACTCCACAGCCAGCTTCCAGTCAGACGTCATCCCCATGGACAGGGTATCGAAATCCGTACCGAAAAACTCTCCGCGCAAACGGACGAACAACGTGTGCAGACGTGAAAATTCCCGGCGTATCCGCTCCCGGTCGTCCGTCAGCGAGGCAATCCCCATGACGCCCCGGAAACGAACGTTTTTCAACGACCTCCAGGTTCCTTCCTGCAAATAGGCAGTAAGTTCGGCCTCTTCCCATCCGTGCTTGGTCTCTTCCTGCGCCACGAATATCTCCAGCAACACGTCTACGACACGGCCGATCCGCGCCGCTTCCCTGTCGATATACTCCAACAGACGGGCCGAATCGACCGAATGAATCAGCGACACGAACGGCACGATACTACGGACCTTGTTGGTCTGCAAATGTCCGATCATGTGCCACTCGATATCCTTGGGAAGCGCTTCATACTTGGCACACAACTCCTGCGGACGGCTCTCTCCGAATATACGCTGCCCGGCAGCGTACGCCTCCTCCACGGCCGAAGCGGGATGCATTTTGGAAACGGCCACCAATTTGACCCCTGCAGGCAGACATTCCTGTAAATCAATTATTTGTTCGCGAACAGACATTTTATTGAATTTGTGGAGGTAAAAATAGACATTATTTTCCTATTTTTGTTAAGTTATAGACAGTTTAACCGCAATTAAACCCATTCGACAAATGAAAAAACTCCTGATCGCCACGGCCGCCCTGAGCGCCCTGGCCCTCTCGCGGGTCGAAGCGTGCACGAATTTCATTATCACGCGGGGTGCCTCGACAGACAGTTCGGTCATGGTCACGTATGCCGCCGATTCGCACCAACTTTACGGAGCCCTCTATTACAGACCCGCCCGGAACTACCGACCCGGAGAGATGCTGAAAATATACGAATGGGATACCGGTCGTTATCTGGGCGAAATCCCCCAGGTCGCCCACACGTACCAGACCGTGGGCAACATGAACGAACATCAACTCATCATCGGCGAAACCACTTACGGCGGACGTCCCGAATTGGAGGACAGTACGGGCATCATGGACTACGGATCGCTGATCTACATCACCCTCCAACGGGCGAAAACGGCCCGGGAAGCCATCGACGTAATAGTCGATCTGGCCAATACGTACGGCTATGCCTCCAGCGGAGAATCGTTCTCGATCGCAGATCCCGATGAAGCCTGGATTTTCGAGATGATCGGCAAGGGCTGCAAAATGGTGAACGGTAAAAACGTCAACAAAGGAATCGTATGGGTTGCCCGGCGTATCCCCGACGGATATGTCTGCGCCCATGCCAATCAGGCCCGCATTACGCAGTTTCCGAAGGACGATCCTGAAAACTGCCTTTACGCCCCCGATGTGATCTCTTTCGCACGTGAAGCGGGTCTGTACAACGGTACCGATGCCGACTTCAGTTTCAGCGACACCTATGCACCGCTCGATTTCAGTGGTATGCGAGGTTGCGAGGCCCGCGTATGGAGCATGTTCCGCCGCATTACGCCGGGTATGGACCGGTATCTGGATTATGCATTGGGAAAAAATCCGGAAAACCGTATGCCCCTGTGGGTGAAACCGACGAAACGCATCTCCCCCAAAGAGGTCATGGACTTCATGCGAGACCACTATGAGGACACCCCGATGGACATGCGCTACGACATCGGAGCGGGCGGACATCATCTGCCTTACCGCTGGCGGCCGATGGGCTTCGAAGTGGACGGCGTGAAATACCTGAACGAGCGGGCCACGGCTACACAACAGACCGGATTCTGGTTCGTGGCACAGGCCCGCAACTACCTGCCTGATCCCATCGGGGGTGTTTACTGGTTCGGAGTGGACGATGCGGGAACCTCCTGTTTAACTCCCATCTACTGTTCGGTTACGGAAATCCCCGAATGTTTCCGCGAAGGGAACGGCCACATGACCGAATATTCGCCCACGTCGGCATTCTGGCTCTTCAACCGAGTCACGAATTTCGCCTATCTGCGATACGACATGATGAGTGCCGACATACTCAAAGTGGTGAACGAACGTGAAAACGGACAATTGAAAAAGGTACAACAAATCGACGCAAAAGCCCTTTCCCTCTACAAAACGAATCCGGAAGCCGCGATCCGTCTTTTGACCGACTACTCGGTAAAAACGGCACAGGAAATGTTCGACAGGTGGGTGGAACTGGATCGTTACCTGCTCGTGAAATACATGGACGGAAACGTCAAGAAAGAACGGGACGGAAGGTTTCTCGACAACGGTTACGGCCGCGACATTCCGGCCTCGCCGGACTTTCCCGGATACAACGACGAGTGGAAAAAGGCGGTAGCCGGCAGCACGGGAGACCGGCTCAGAGAGATCGAAATCAAAAAATAAAACGAATATGAAATACGACATTATCGTTATCGGAAGCGGGCCCGGCGGTTATGTAGCCGCCATCCGGGCCGCCCAGTTAGGGAAAAAGGTAGCCGTAATCGAAAAGGCGGAGTTGGGCGGCGTGTGCCTGAACTGGGGTTGCATTCCGACCAAAGCACTGTTGCGCAGCGCCCAGGTACTCGCTGAAGTCCGCCATGCGGCCGCTTTCGGCATAGAAATCGAGGGTAGTCCCAAACCCGATCTGGCAAAAATGGTCGCCCGCAGCCGAACCGTAGCCGAGACCATGAGCCGCGGCGTGGCATTCCTGATGAACAAACACAAAATCGAAGTGATCGCCGGAGAAGGACGTCTGGCCGGAAGCGGAAAGGTGGAAGTCATCCTCAATTCCGACGGCACGACGGCCACGCTCGAAGCGGACCATATCATTCTGGCTACGGGCGCCCGGCCCCGGGAAATGCCTTTTATGCCCATCGACGGCAAAAGGATCATTCACTCACGCCATGCACTGTTGCTCGACCGTATTCCGGAAAGTATCGCCGTCGTCGGCTCCGGAGCCATCGGATGCGAATTCGCCTCATTCTACGCCGCACTCGGCAGCAAGGTCACCATCATCGAGTACCTGCCAAACCTGCTGCCCTTGGAAGACGAGGAAATTTCGAAACAGATGGAGCGGTCTTTCCGCAAAATGCGGGTAACGGTCTTGACTGGAACGACCGTCAAATCGGTACGAAACGACCGGGACACAAAATGCCTTATCGAAATCGAAGGCAAAAAAGGCCCTGAGACGCTGGAGACAGAGATCGTACTGAGTGCCGTGGGTATCAAAACCAATATCGAAAACCTGGGACTGGAAACCGTCGGGATAGAGGTCGAACGGGATAAAATCCGAGTCGATGCCTTCGGACAAACGAACGTTCCCGGAATCTACGCGATCGGAGACCTGACACCCACTCCGGCACTCGCCCACGTAGCTTCGGCTGAAGCGATCCGCTGCGTGGAAAAGATATGCGGTCTCGATCCGCAGCCGATCGACTGCTCGGCAATTCCGTCCTGTGTCTATACGACCCCCGAAGTGGCTTCGGTAGGGCTGACCGAAAAACAGGCCACAGAACAGGGCTTCTCCCTGCGGATCGGCAAATTCCCGTACACGGCTTCGGGCAAGGCTACGGCTGCCGGAGAACGGGACGGATTCGTAAAACTGATTTTCGACGGACAGAGCGACCGGTTGCTGGGAGCCCACATGGTCGGCCATAATGTCACGGAAATGGTCGCTGAGCCCACATTGGCCCGTATGCTGGGAACGACCGCCCGCAACCTGATGAACACCGTCCATCCGCATCCGACCATGAGTGAGGCCATCCTCGAGGCAGCCGAAGCTGCCCACGGGGAGGCGATCCACATCTGATTTTCCGCAAAACATTTTGAAAATATCGGTATTAACCTTATTTTTAAGGAGTAATACCGCTATTTCTTTGTCATGAAAAAACATGTATGGTTCCTGCTCGCGGGTGTGCTTCTGTCTGTTTGTTCCCGGGCCGAGAATATATCCGGGCAAAACACGCCACCCCGTTTCCCCGACGGCGATTTTACCCGATGGGTATACGACCGCACCGAATTCCCCGCCGTTGCGTTAAAAGACCGGACGACAGGCCCGGCCACCTTCTTGATAAGCATTTCGAAGGAAGGAAAAATCAGCCGATGCCGTACCCGGCAATATCCTCATGCGGCCATCCGGGACGCTTTGCTGGAAACCATAAGGAGTTCGCCCGAATGGATGCCGGCGACCCGGGACGGAATCCCCTGCGAAGGTTCGGTGGAAATCGTTCTCGACCTGACCCCTAAAATAGACCCGCAGAAACGACCGGACATGATCTCCGTGACCACGCTGGCCGAGCCGCTATTTCCCCGTACCTCCACGGTTCAGATAACCACCCAATCCATCCCGAATTTCATCCGTTGGATCGGGGACAACTTCCGGTCTCCTATACCGAAGAAAGACAAAAACATACATCCTTGCCGTATTGCATTCGTTGTCCGGGCAAACGGTTCCGTTACGGACGTGAATATCTCGGAATGCGACGATCTCCGGCTATCGGCCGAATTGAAACGGGTTGTCGAGACTTCTCCCGACTGGGCTCCGGCTCTGGTCAACAAAAAGGAACATGATTACACGATGTGCATAAACGGACTGTTCCGCCCCGGCAAGAAAAAATACGAGTTCTACCTGTCGGAAAACATTCCTCCCGAATTCAAGGAGGGGGATTTAAAAACTTTCCGGACATGGGTAATGGACAGAATCCAATATCCGACGGCATGCGCCATCCGCAACATCGAGGGGGAGGTGACTGTTTCATTCGTCGTAGAAACGGATGGTTCCATCGGACAGATCACCCCGATAAAAAGCCCGCACAAACTCCTCACACAGGAGGTAGTCCGGGTCTTAAAATTGAGTCCCAAGTGGAAACCGGGCATGGTAAACGGAGAAATCGCCCCTGCGGAACTTTCCATCTCGTTCAACTTCAAGAATCGTCCGTAAAATCCCGCCCGCGGAATCACCGACAGTAAAGGAAGACGCCCTGTGTGGACGTTTTCCTTTCGACAACGCTGACAAATATCCGAAGACCGCCTCATTTCACGGCAAATCCTCTTGCCGATACTGTTTTCTATATTTTGAAGGAGACATTCCCTCGGCTTTCGTAAACGTCCGCACGAAGTGGGGCAAATCGTTAAACCCTACCAGAAAACATATTTCAGATACCTGTTTCCGGGAATGTTTCAGCAGTTTGCAGGCGGTGTTGAGACGATATCGAGTGACAAACTGAGAAAAAGTCATGCCCTTATGCCGCTTGAAATAGGAACAGAACGCAGAACGGTTCATCCCGGTTTCGGCCGCAATCTCCTCCAGGGTAATGGCATGGACATAATGAGCCATCACATACGTACAGATTTGCTGCATCCGCCTCACTTCCTTGTCGACGTATATCGGCTTGCCGGCGACCGTATGGTCAGACGAGGCGAAAATGAGCGGAAGCAACCGAAGCATCTCACACAAACGGTCCAATTCGTCCGCATCATTCATCCGGAGTAATACCTTGCGGATCATTCGCGAACTTTCCGGGCCGAATTTCCATGCCTCAACGGGAAATGAAAGACCGGACAAACGGTTCCGTAACTCAGGAAAAGACTCCATGCACTGCACGACGAAAGAATGGCTGAAAGCGACCATCAGGTAATGGACGCATCCTTCCCCGTCCACCGATGCCGATGCATATTCCCAATAATGGTGCATGGAGGGAGGTATCAAAACCGCATCACCTGCCGAAAACGGCTGCAACGTATCTCCGGCCATTCTGGTCCCGTGTCCGTGCATCACATAATATAATTCCCAGGCATCGTGTCGATGCAGCTTCGCCTCCATACGGGCATCTATCCACTGGTTCACGAAAAAGAACGAATGATCCTCCGTTTCAGGCAGCTCATAAGGGATGATTACCTCTTCCGTCATATTGCAAAAAATACGAAATACAAATTTACGACAAATAATCGGCACAAACCAACAAATACACAGCAATAAATCGAGGTAATTTTGCTGGAGAACAAACACAAAGCACCATAAAAACCTTACAGCTATGGATTTTTACGAAGTATTGGAAAAACGGAGGACCATCCGCGACTTCTCTTCCCGGAAAGTATCGGAAGAGATTGTGGAAAAGGTATTATCGGCCGCATTCAAGGCTCCGACCAATGACCATTTGCGCCAGTTCGAATTCATTGTCATCCGAGGACGGGAAAATATTGCCAGGCTCATTTCCCCCGTGACAGAGAACACCCGCCGCATCCAGCAAACCGGGCTCGAGGCTGCCGCAAACACAATGGACCGGGACGAATATGCCATGTTCGTCGATGCACTGCCGAAACAGCAACGCATGCTGATGCAGAGCGACTGCCTCATTCTGCCGTTTTTCAGACAAAAAGACCATCCCCTCTGCCAACCGGCAGATCAGAGTTCCCTGAACTATTTCGCTTCAGCCTGGGCTGCCGTGGAAAACATCTTGCTGGCTGCCACTGCAGAAGGGTTGTCGTGCGCATTCCGTATCCCCATCGGCAACGAACCCTCATATGTGAAACAACTCGTCGGTGCCCCTGATGAATATGAATTCACCTGTTTTCTCGCCATCGGTTACGCAGCGGCAGATGCACATATCTGCAAACAAAAAAACATCCGTGTAAAAAACAGAATCCACAGGAATGTTTGGTGACGTACGGCGAACACATCACTCAAAAAGACAAAATAAATCAATACGGGCGGAAAGGAAAATATATACTTTCTTCCGCCCGTATTTCTGATTATGCTTCGGAAAAGAGCCCTATCTGTTCATGCCCCTCAAACAGGTGCTCCGGTCCCTGCAAAATTTTCTTACCGAATTACGCCAATTTCCGGGCTCCATCGCCGATCACTACGTCGATCACACGGGGTATCTGTCCGAAACGGGCCTGAAACCGGGATTTCACCTCATCGAGGTAGGCGTCATGGGCCTGTTCCTCGACGAGATGGATCACACAACCGCCGAAACCGCCGCCCATCATCCGGGCCCCGAGCATTCCGGGCGTCTTGCGGGCAATCTCCTCTATGAAATCGAGTTCCGCACAGCTCACTTCGTACTCCAGGCTGAGCCCCTCGTGGGAACCGAACATTTTCTGTCCAAATGCCTTGTAATCACCTCGCTTCAGAAAGTCGCAACCTTCCAGCAACCGCAGATTCTCTTGAATGACATATGCGCAGCGCCGATAAACGACCGGCTCCATTTCGTCCTTATAGGTATCGAGCATATCCATCGTCACATCCCTCAGGCTCTCCACGCCTTTCACATGTTTCGCCACCACTGCGACGCCCGCTTCACTCTGTTCCCTGCGGACGTTATACTCGGACGATGCCAGAGAGTGTTTCACCATCGAATCGACCAGCATCACCCGGCACCCTGCCGGTTCGAACGGCACCAGTTCGTATTCCAGCGAACGGCAATCCAGCCGGATCACCTTACCTCTCTGTCCGAACAGCGAAGCAAACTCGTCCATGATTCCGCATTTCACTCCCACATAATTGTGTTCGGTCATCTGCCCGATCCGCGCCAGATCGGCCCTGGAAAAGCCGAGGCTGAACAGATCGTTGAGCGCGTATCCGAAAACGCTCTCCAACGCAGCCGAAGAGGAGAGCCCTGCCCCCAAAGGCACATCACCGCCGAACACACATTCGAAGGCTCCGACTTCGGCACCTCGTTTTTTCATCTCCTGCACTACACCGTAGATGAACCGTGCCCACAGTTTCTCCGGCAGGGAACCGGTCATATCAAGTTCGAGCGACTCGCCGTAATCCATCGAATAGAGCCGGCAGACCGTTCCTTCCACAGGGCGAATCGCCACGTAGATCGCTTTGTCGATCGCACCGGGCAGTACGAAACCCAGATTGTAATCCGTATGATCACCGATCAGGTTCACCCGACCGGGCGAAGCATAGCAAACGGCGCCTTCGCCAAAACGTTTTTGGAACTCTTCCTGAATTTTATAGATCATCTTGTCTTGTGAATTTATATTGGTTAATCATTGTCTTCGAGTTCTGCGAAATATCTTCTCCGGATAAAGCACATCCGAAAGGAAAAGCCCCTGTGCCGGAGCGGAACCGGAAGCCCGCGAACGGTCACGGCTCTCCACTGCGTCGCCGAACGATTCCACGGTCAGTTTTCCGCGCCCCACATCCACCAGCGTCCCCACGATCGAACGTACCATGTTGCGCAGAAAACGGTCGGCTCGGATCGTGAATACGAGTTCGTCGCCGCGCCCGGCCCACTCGGCACCGAATATCCGACAAATAGAGGTACGGTTATTCGAATGCAGTTTACTGAACGTGGTAAAATCCTCGTAATGCATCAACAACGCGGCCGCCTCATTCATCCGCTCCACGTCCAACGGCACGGAATACAGCCACGCCGTCTCCGTGCGGAACGGATCTTTGAACGGAACGATACGATAGAAGTATTCACGCTGAAGAGCATCGAAACGGGCATGGGCTCCGTCAGCCACACGCGTAACGGTACCCGCTGCGATATCCGCAGGCATCAGGGCATTCAGGTGGTAGCAAAACCGAGCCGTATCCTCTATTTCGGACACCGTGTCGAAATGGGCCACATAATAGGCGGCATGCACCCCCGTATCCGTACGTCCTGCGCCGACGATTCCCACGGAAGTCCGCAACAGGGTGGAAAGAGCCGTTTCGACAGTCTGCTGCACCGAAGGGGTATCGGGCTGCCGCTGCCAGCCGTTATAGGCAGTGCCTTTGTAGGAAAGTTCCAGAAAATAACGCATAGAGAAGTTTCAGGTTTCGCATGACACAAAAATATTAAAATTATTTAAAAAAAGTAATTTACAGTACAATTCTTTAAAAAGAGCGGGTAAAGCACTATATTTGCCGTTAAATAGAACAAGACGCATGAATGTAGCACTCATAGGATACGGCAAGATGGGGAAGGAGATTGAAAAGGTCCTTTCCGAGCGGGGGCACCGGGTAGTGTTGATCGTGGATCGGGACAACGCTTCGGAGCTCGATGCCGAACATCTGAAACGGGCGGATGTGGCCATCGAGTTTTCGACACCTCAGACCGCCTTCACCAATATCATGACCTGCCTCGAATGCGGCACACCCGTGGTGTGCGGAACGACGGCTTGGCTCGATCGGTACGACGAAGTCAAACGGTTCTGCGAGGAGCGGAAAGGTACCTTTTTCTATGCTTCGAATTACAGCATCGGGGTCAACCTCACATTCCGGCTCAACGAGATACTGGCACGGATGATGGACCGTTTTCCCGAATACGACGTTACGCTGGAAGAGGTACACCACACCCAGAAGAAAGACGCTCCCAGCGGTACGGCCATTACGCTGGCCGATGGCATCGTTTCGCATCTCGCCCGCAAGAAAAAATGGGTCAACGGCATGACGACCGTCCCCGACGAACTCGAGGTACAGTCCATACGCCGCAGCGTGGTACCGGGTATCCATACGGTGACTTACGAATCGGAAGCCGACGTGATCACCCTTTCGCATAATGCCAAAAGCCGCAGAGGCTTTGCCGTGGGTGCCGTACTGGCGGCCGAATTCATCCAAAACAAGACGGGAGTGTTCTCAATGAACGATTTACTGGATTTATAATGAAGGATTTCTGGAGCAAACTGAAAAAGTTCTGGGGAAACCGCTGGGTCAAATTCAGCGTGGTTTCCCTGCTTTATATATTGTGGTTCGTAGTATGGACAGGCAACCTGTGGTTACTGCTCGGCATTCCGGTCATCTACGACATCTACATTTCAAAAATCATGTACAGGCTGGTGTGGAGCAAGCACAAAGCGAAAAAGGCGAGGAGCCGCACCTACAAAAAGTCGATGGAATGGGTGGAAGCCATCATTTTCGCCACAGTGGTCGCTACGCTGATCCGTATCTTTTTCTTCGAAATGTACGTGATCCCCACCTCCTCCATGGAGAAGACACTGCTCGTGGGAGACTATCTCTGTGTCAGCAAAGTGGCATACGGCCCCAAAATACCCAATACGCCGCTTTCGTTCCCGTTCGTACATCATACCATGCCTTTTTCGCAGACTAAAAAATCATTTTCCACACTGATCCAGTGGCCTTACCACCGGCTCAAAGGGTGGGGAAATGTAAAACGGGGCGACGTGGTGGTCTTCAACTTCCCGGCCGGAGACACCGTCCTGCTGGAGAACCAGTCCGCCACCTATTACGATGTATTGCGCGAATACCAGGCCACCTACGGGGACCGAGAGGGTAGAGAGATGCTGAACAAACAGTACACCGTCATCGCCCGTCCGGTAGACAAGCGGGAGAACTACATCAAGCGCTGCGTAGGTATTCCGGGGGATACGATCCGCATCATAAATTCGCATCTGACGGTCAACGGGAAACCGCTTCCGGAAATTCCGAAGATGCAGTATATGTATTTCATCCAGACCAACGGCACTCCGATCAATAAAAACACGTTCGAAGATATGGGCGTGGCGGTAGACGATATTTCCTACAACCAATACACCCAGACCTACATGATTCCGCTCACGGCCGAAAATCTGGACCGAGTACGGAAAATGCGCAACGTGACGGACGTAGAACAATACATCGCGGAAGAACCCAATCCGTCCGTATTCCCTCACGATACGCTCTACCGGTGGAATGAAGACAATTTCGGACCTCTGTGGATTCCAAGCAAAGGAAGTTCTGTGGAACTCAACCTCCGAACGCTGCCGTTCTACCGGACAATTATCGAAACATACGAAGGGAACGAACTCGATGTCAGAGAAGGGAGAATCTATATCAACGACCGTCCCGCCGACCGGTACACTTTCAAGATGGACTACTACTTCATGATGGGAGACAACCGGCACAATTCGGCTGACTCCCGCTTCTGGGGTTTCGTGCCCGAAGACCATATCGTCGGCAAGGCCTCGTTCGTATGGCTGTCGCTGGACAAGGACAAGAGTTTTCCATCCAAGATACGATGGAGCAGAATGTTCAGGGGAATCAAATAACCTTTATAAGTTCATTCACATTGGAGGAAGACAGTTACCGTACGATCGCCGCACCAGCCGAAACTGTTCTCAGAGAGAGGGGGAGCCGTTTTCTGGCTTACGCTTACCCCGTCGAAGAGGAAGACGAGATCAAACGTCTGCTGGATGCTCTGCGGAAGCGTCATTACGATGCCACCCACCACTGTTACGCGTGGCGGATCGGACCTAAAGGGGCTCTATTCAGAGCCAACGATGACGGCGAACCTTCGGGGACAGCGGGAAAACCGATTCTGGGACAGATGCTTTCGAAAGAGGTGACCGATCTGCTGGTCGTAGTGGTCCGCTATTTCGGAGGGACGAAATTGGGTGTGCCGGGATTGATCGCGGCCTACCGTGAATCGGCCGTAGCCGTATTGGAAGCCGCACAAATCGAACAAAGGACGGTAGATGCCCGACTGGAAGTCCATTTCTCCTATCTGGCAATGAATGACATCATGAAAACGATAAAGGAGATACAGCCGAAGGTGATCGCACAGAAATTCGACAACGTCTGCACGATCCGGCTCGCCATCCGGCAGAGCAGGGAAGAGGAGTTGCTCGCCCGGTTGGAAAAATGTGAAGATGCCTCGATTGAGCACCTCGGGTATAAGTAGGAGATAACTTATTACAAGATACGAAAAAGGATCATGGGAAAGAAGAACCTTATTTCCATCACGGATTTCTCCAAGGAAGAGATTATCCGTATCACGGAACTGGCGGCAGAATTCGAAGCCAATCCCTACCAGCCTCTACTGGAGGGGAAAGTGATCGCTTCGCTGTTCTTCGAGCCGTCCACCCGCACACGGCTCAGTTTCGAAAGCGCCATCAACAGACTGGGTGCCAGGGTTATCGGCTTTTCAGACACGGCCAACACAAGCGTATCGAAAGGCGAAACCTTCCACGATACGATCACCACGATTTCCAATTACTGCGACATGATCGTCATGCGGCACAGTCTGGAGGGGGCACCGCGTTACGCCAGCGAAATTTCGAAAGTTCCGGTGGTAAATGCCGGAGACGGAGCCAATCAGCATCCTTCACAGACCCTGCTCGATCTCTATTCCATCAAGAAGACCCAGGGAGGCTTGGACGGAATCAACATCATGATGATCGGCGACTTGAAATACGGCCGCACCGTACATTCGCTGCTTCAGGCCCTTTCGCATTTCAACACGAAATTCACCTTCGTAGCTCCGCCCGAGCTGCAAATGCCCGACGAATACAAACTGTTCCTGAAAGAAAAAGGCCTGCCGTTCGAGGAAAAACGCGAAATAGACGAGGCGATCGACAAGGCCGACATCGTTTACATGACCCGCGTGCAACGCGAACGCTTTACGGACCCGATGGAATACGAGCGGGTCAAGAACGTTTACGTACTGCACAACAGTATGCTGGAGAACACCAAGCCCAACATGCGCATTCTGCATCCGCTGCCGAGAGTGAATGAAATCGCCATGGATGTGGATTCGAATCCCAAAGCCTACTATTTCAACCAGACCGAAAACGGTGTCTATACCCGAATGGCCATCATCAGTTATCTGTTAGGAGTAAAAAAATAGATCGGAAACATGACAACCACAGACAAAAGAATGGAAGTCCGTGCCATCGAGAACGGCACGGTGATCGACCATATTCCCTCGGACAGCCTGTTCAAAATCATCAAGATTCTGAAACTCGACACCGACACCCATCGCATGACGTTCGGCACCAACCTCGAAAGCAAACGCATGGGCAGCAAGGCCATTATCAAGATCAACGACCGCTACTGCCAACAGGAGGAGATCAACCGCCTGGCACTGGTCGCCCCGATGGCGGTCGTGAATATTATCAAGAATTTCGAAGTGGTAGAAAAACGGACGATTACCGTTCCACAGCACATCGAGGGATTCGTCCGGTGTTCCAACCCCAAGTGTATCACCAACAACGAACCGATGACCACTTCGTTCGAAGTCATCAACGGGAAGGAAATCGCCCTCAAATGCCACTACTGCGAGAAGATCACCTATCAAAAACAGATGGAATTGATCAAATAATCCGACGACGATCTGAGGCGAATTCCGGATAATGTGTTGCGGAAATAACTTCACATCCGCAATTCCGTCCAGAGCAATACAACACAGGAGTAACGGAACGAAATTTCCGATGCTCCTGTACTTTTTATTGCTTGTTTTTCGTTATCTTTAGCGGCTAATTCTCCGAATGATGAGCGACAAAAACGAAATACGATCCATTCATATAAAAGGTGCGAGAGTGCACAACCTCAAGAATATAGAGGTAGATATTCCGCACAACCAGCTGGTAGTCATCACAGGCCTGTCCGGCTCCGGCAAGTCGACGCTGGCCTTCGATACGATCTTCGCTGAAGGTCAGCGTCGCTACGTGGAAAGCCTATCGGCCTATGCCCGTCAATTCCTCGGAAAAATCGACAAGCCGGACGTGGATTCCATCACGGGCATTGCTCCGGCCATCGCCATCGAACAGAAGGTCAACACCCGGAATCCGCGCTCCACGGTGGGAACATCGACCGAAATATACGACTACCTGAAACTGCTCTACGCCCGTATAGGAAAGACATTCTCCCCCGTATCTGGGAAAGAGGTCAAAATCCACTACGTCAGCGATGTCGTCACCTATATCACTTCGCTGCCTTCCGGTAGTCGCATGATGATCGCAGCCCCTTTAATGCTGTCGGAAGGGCAGGGGATCATCGAAAAACTGACCCTGCTGCTCAAAGACGGACTGCAACGGATCGTCTGTGACGGACAGACGATACTGATCGAAGATTTTCTCCCCGAAATCGATAACGATACCGATCCGAACCGGATCGGTATCGTTATCGACCGGGGACGTGTCGCTTCGGACGAAGAATCGCTCAGCCGTTTCGGAGATTCCGTAGCCCGGGCATTCAGCTACGGGGATGGCGTATGCCGGATCATTTCGGAAGACGGCCACACGGAAGAATTCTCTTCGCGGTTCGAGGCGGACGGTATCGAATTCGAACAACCCTCAGAATATCTCTTCAGTTTCAACAACCCGATCGGGGCCTGTCCCCGCTGCGAAGGATACGGCAAAGTCATCGGAATCGACGAGGACCTGGTGGTACCCGACAAGACGAAAACGATCTACGACGGAGCCATCGCCTGCTGGCGGGGCGAAACCATGAAATGGTGGAACGAACAGTTGATAAACAATGCTTCCAAGTTCGGATTCCCTATCCATGTTCCCTTTTTCGAGTTGAGCCGGGAACAGAAAGCCCTGTTATGGAGAGGGAACCAATATTTCCACGGGTTGGACGAATTTTTCAAATATCTGGAAGGAGAGCGCTATAAAATCCAGTTTCGGGTCATGCTCTCCCGCTATACAGGGAAAACCCTCTGCCCCGACTGCGGCGGAGGACGCCTGCGCAAAGAGGCCCTGTACGTAAAAATCGGAGGAAAGACCATTCCCGATCTGGTGCGTATGCCCGTGAGTGAACTGGCGATTTTTTTCGCGGAACTGAAACTGGACGAACACGACACGAAAGCCGCCGGCCGTATTCTGGTAGAGATACGCAACCGTTTGCAATATCTGCTGGACGTGGGATTGGGGTATCTCACCCTCGACAGACTCTCTTCGACTCTTTCCGGAGGGGAAAGCCAGCGGATCAATCTCTCCACCTCCTTGGGCAGCAATCTGACCGGTTCACTCTACATTCTGGACGAACCGAGCATCGGGCTTCATCCCCGGGACACCCACCGGCTGATCAACGTACTCAAGCAACTGCGCGATCTGGGGAACACCGTGATCGTTGTGGAGCACGAGGAGGAAATCATCCGGGCGGCGGACCAGATCGTGGACATAGGCCCCGAAGCCGGGTACAACGGGGGTGAAGTAGTGTTCAGCGGTCCGGCCGACAAACTGATCCGGGCTAAAAACAGTCTGACAGCCGATTATCTGACGGAGCGCAAATCCATCCAGCCTCCTGCCCACTACCGTCAGTGGAACAACTACATCGAAATCATAGGAGCCAGGGAGAACAATCTCAAGGGGATCGACGTAAAAATACCTCTGGGAGTCATCACCTGCATCACGGGAGTCAGCGGCAGCGGGAAATCCTCGCTGGTCAAAGGCATCCTCTATCCGGCCATTCGCAGAGAACTCTACGAAACGGGACTCAAACCCGGCAGTTTCGAGAAACTAAAAGGAGACGTATCCCTGCTTAAATCAATCGAAATGGTGGACCAGAACCCGATTGGAAAATCATCGCGGTCCAACCCCGTGACCTACATCAAAGCCTACGATGACATCCGGAAACTTTTTGCAGACCAGCCCTATGCGAAACACAATGCGATGAACCCCTCCCATTTTTCGTTCAACATTGCGGGCGGACGGTGCGAGGAGTGTCAGGGAGAGGGATTCATCAAAGTCGGGATGCAGTTCATGGCGGACGTGGAGCTTAAATGCGAAAGCTGCGGCGGCAAACGGTTCAAGGACGAAATCCTGGAGGTCAAATACCATGACCTTTCGATCTACGATGTTCTGGAATTGACAGTAGACGATGCCATCGAGTTTTTCGGAAAATACAAGGAAAAAGATACGATCAACCGGAAAATCGTCGAAAAACTCAAAACCCTGCAAGACGTAGGGCTCGGATATATCAAGCTCGGCCAGTCGTCGTCCACGCTGTCGGGCGGTGAGAGCCAGCGGGTCAAACTGGCTTACTTCCTGCTCAAGGAGAATGCGGCAGGACCGATTATGTTCATTTTCGACGAACCTACGACCGGGCTGCACTTTCATGACATCAACAAACTGCTGGCATCATTCAACGCACTAATGGCCAAAGGTCACACGATCGTCATCGTCGAACACAACATGGATGTCATCAAATGTGCAGATTGGGTAATCGACTTGGGTCCCGAAGCAGGAGACAACGGAGGACACGTCGTATTCGAAGGTACGCCCCGTGAGCTGGAAAAATGCAAGGAAAGTCATACTGGACAGTTTCTCGCCCGGCATGAACGTCCTGCAGCCGAACAATCCAAAGACTGATCCGCCGCCAATCGAAACAAAACACCCGAACTCATGGAATTCTATACACATACGCTCCCTAACGGAATCCGCTGCATCCACAAGCGCGTCAAGTCGGCCGTATCCTATTGTGCACTGACCATAGG